>Ga0208357_1001333_pt1 | contig 18021 bp, 17 predicted proteins | sample NGESurdeep092012_6_FD_184487 | JGI IMG/M metagenome (GOLD analysis project Ga0208357, IMG submission 184487) | Arctic peat soil microbial communities from Barrow, Alaska - NGEE Surface sample F52-2 deep-092012 (SPAdes) | ecosystem: Environmental > Terrestrial > Soil > Wetlands > Peat ... | reverse complement strand
TCCGGCGCTCGAGCTCCGTTTGAGCGCCGACGTGCTCGACCGGATCGACGAGATCGTCCCTCCGGGGACTGACCTCAACGTCACCGATGTCGGATGGGTACCGGCCGCCATCGGGGATTCGTCTCTCCGCCGCCGACCCCGCTGACCCCGACCCTGACCCTGACCCGTGACGTCGTGGGGAGAGCTCGGCCGGCTGCGCCCTGACCTGACCGGCGGGGGTCGGGCGCTCCTCTATCAGCATGGCGTGGGTTTGGCCTTTCTCGCCACCATCCGGCGGGACGGCGGTCCTCGCCTGCACCCGTTTTGCCCGCTTCTGACCGATGACGCGATGTACGGCTTCATCATTCCCTCCCCCAAGCAAGAGGACCTTCGTCGCGACGGGCGCTTCGCCGTGCACTCCTTCCCGACTCAGGACAACGAAGACGCCTTCTGCGTGACCGGTCTGGCCTCTGTCGTCAGCGACGCCGCTCTCCGACAGGCCCTGGGGGAGCAGTTCGTCAGGGAGCGCGCCGACCTGGGTGTGCCGTTCCCGTCCGACCAGGACCTGCTGGTCACCTTTGCCATCGAGTCGTGTCTCTGGACGAGAACCAAGGGTTTCGGAGACTGGAATCCCCGCCATGAGGTGTGGCGCTCCCATCGGTGAACCCACCGGCGGAAGGCCCAGGCGGAACGCACAGACGTCCACGTGGCTTTGGTCGGCCGGACGGCCTCACGCCGAGCGGGTGGGCTCCTGACGGGCCATGGCCTGAGGCATCGGGATCGGGTAGGTGGGCTGGTTGTTGTCGATCTCCAAAATGTCGCCCTCGGTGCACCCTTCGGCCATCACATTGGCGGGAAGGTCATTCGAGGTGGACGGGAGAAGCGGTGCCGACACGTCTTTTGACTGCATGTGCAGGGTCGAGGTCAGGTCGCCTGCCGTGCGGCGGCGCCAGGCCGTGAGATTCGGGGCTCGGACGCCGAAACGCGCTTCGAGGAAGCGAAGCTGGGAGGTGTGGTCGAAGACGTCCGACGCGATGTGGCCACCCCGGCTGAAGGGTGACACGACGAGCATGGGCACGCGGTAGCCCATGCCGATGGGGCCGCGGATCCCACCGGCCAAGGGCGAGAGCGGGCGGGCCGTGAGGAACTCGCCGGGCGTCCCTTTGGGCGGGGTCGGGGGCGGGACATGGTCGAAGAAGCCGTCGTTCTCGTCGTACATGTGGAACAGAACCGTCTTGGACCACACCTCGGGGTTGGACACCAGCGTCGTGAGGAGCTGGCTGGTGAACCACTCACCCAAGGCGGGCGGTGACGGCGGATGCTCGTCGTAGCCGGCGGGCGGGAGGATCCAACTGACCGACGGGAGCGTGCCGTTGGCCACGTCAGCCGTGAATTCGCCCGGGTACTGGTGGAGGAACGCCTTTTTGTAGAGCGGGGACGCCGGGTTCTTGTACTGGCTGAAGTAGGGGAGGATGGCGTCGCCGGCCACCAGGCCGTTCTGCTCGAAGAAGGGCGGCGCGTAGATGGAGCCTTCGGGGTTGTAGACCTTCCAGCTGATCCCGGCATCTTCGAGGATCTCGGGCATGGTGTCCCACGTGGCGCTCCAGATGGCCTCGACGCTCTGGTTGGTGATGATCACCGGACCGCCGGCCTTGCCCGCGGGGTCGATGGTGCCCGACAGCGCCATGAGCCGGTTGGGGTGGGTCGGGCCCATGACCGAGCAGTGGTAGTTGTCGCAGATGGTGAAGGCATCGGCCAGGGCGTAGTAGAACGGCAGATCCTGTCGCTCGTAGTAGCCCATGGTCATGACGCCATGCGCGGGCCCTTCGAAGGCGGGTGACGTGTGGGTGCGGACGAAGTCGGCGTTGTTGCCCTGGCCCCGGCTCATGTGCTCGGCCGGCCAGGTGTGGCTCAGGTCGTACGTGCACTCGCCGATACCGGAGTTCGCCACCAGGTGGAAGGGAAGCAGGTGCTCGGCGGCACCACCCGGCCACGCTTGGGCAAAGGCGCCGAGGGAATGGGCCGGGTGGTCGTCGAAGCCGCGCACTCCCGGGTAGGTGCCGTAGTAGTGGTCGAACGACCGGTTCTCCTGCATGAAGAAGATGACGTGTTCGATGGCGCCCAGGTCCGAACCGGCTGGCTTGACCGATGTCGCCGCCCGAATGGTGGCGGCCCCCGCGTTGGCGCCGGCGCCCATGGCGGCCAGCAGGCCGCCACCACCAGCCGCCAGCGCGGCGGTCAGGAAGGTGCGTCGATCAAGACGGGGCGCACGACGCGACGGTTGACTCGGCGGAGCGGCCATCAGATCGGCTCAATCAGTTGGGGATCGTCGTTGCGGAAACTACCGATACGTGGGCCGACCGGGTGGTGCGCGATGGTGCCGCTCGGCGTTGGTCGCAGCAGCGTGGTGAGCTCGCTGACGTCTTCGCTTTCGGGATCGAGCCACCGATCGAAGGCGTCGGGAGAGAGGATGACCGGCATGCGGTCATGAATCCCGTCCATGTCGGGGCCGGCGGATGTGGTGATGATGGTGCAGGAACGGATGGGAGGCATATCGTCCGGCGCCTGCTTGTCCCACCACGACTCGGCCACGCCGGCCATGGCCAGGGGCTCGCCGTCGGCGCGGGTGAAGAAGTGCGGTTGCTTGGCGCCGCTGTTGAGCTTGTGCCATTCGTAGAAGCCGTCGGCCGGGATGATGACGCGACGGGACGCGAAGGCTGAGCTGAAGGATGGCCGGTTGGTCACGGACTCGGCGCGGGCATTGAACAACCGGCTGCCGGTGGAGGGGTCTTTGGCCCATGAGGGGATGAGCCCCCAGCGCAACAGGGTGAGCGTTCGCTCCAGGGGGCGGCCGGCGGCCGGGCGGTGCGCCCTGACGGCGAGCACCGGCGTGGTGGGGGCCACGTTCCAGCTCGGGGGCTGCTCGGGGTCGACGTCATCGCCCAGGGTGGCCTGGAAGTAGCGGGCCAGGCGCACGGGAGGGGTGAAGAGGGCAAAGCGTCCGCACATGAGGGCTGCATTGTGGCACCGCACCTGTGGCGCTGCGCCTCCACCGGGGGCCTTCAGGGAGGCTGAGCGCCTCTGAACAGGTCTTTGGTCTCTCTGGGCAGAACGAGCACGTTGTCGGTAGTGTACGAACATATGTTCGCTTTCCCCACTGAGATCCCCACTGAGATCCCCACCGAGAAGCCCGCCGAGAAGAGTGCGCCGCTTCGCTCCCGGGAGCTTCCGGTCGGCCTGGCCGATCGGGTCCGGCCGACCACCCCGGTGGCCGGGCGGCTCCTCCCGGTGCCGGCGCCCTTGGTCCCGCTCTTCCCCGATGGGGCGCTGCGGCGGGGGACGACGACCACGGTGGCGGGGGAGCCGGGTCACGGTGCCACCACGTTGGCCTTGGCCCTCCTTGCCGCGGTGTCGCAGGCCGGGAGCTGGTGCGCCGCGGTCGGCCTGCCCGATCCGGGGGTCGTCGCGGCGGCCGAGCTCGGTATCGATCTGCGTCGTGTGGTCTTCGTGCCGCACCCCGGCCGCGGGTGGGCCGAGGCCGCGGGGGATCTTCTCCCCGGTGTCGACGTCGTTCTGGTCCGCCCACCCGGCCGAGCCCGCGGGACGGTAGCTCGGCACCTGGCCGCCCGAGCTCGTGACCGTCAGGCGGCGTTGGTGGTGCTGGTCGAGCGGGTCAGCGACTGGCCCCAGGGCGGGGACCTGGCCCTGACCGTCGGGGACGTCGAATGGCAGGGGATCGGCCAGGGCCACGGTCACCTGCAGAGGAGGCGGGCCGAGGTACGGGTCAGTGGACGACGATCGGCCGGCCGGGACGCCGAATGCACACTCTGGCTTCCGGCCGACTCGGGTGTGGTGGCGGCGACGGCGACGGCGACGGCGACGGCGGCGAAGGGAGAGGACGGGTCTGTCGGGGCCGGTCCCGACAATGGGCCCAAGGCGGCCTGAGTGGAGCAGCAATGGAGTTGGAACGGTTGGTCGTCATCTGGTGCCCCTTCCTCCAGCAGGAGGGGGGGCGCGGGGAAGAGGCCCGGCGATTCGTCCAGGTGGTCGCCCGGGCCGGGGAGATCTGTCCCTGGGTGCACCCGATCCGGCTCGGGGTGTGTGCCCTGCCCGCGCGCGGACCGGCCCGCTTCTTCGGTGGTGAGGAGATGGTGGTGCGGCACCTGGTCGAAGCGGTGGAGGAAGGTGCCTCCGCCGGCGTGGCCGACGGGCTCTTCGCCGCGATTCTGGCCGCCCGATCACAGCTGATCGTCCCGGCGGGGGAGGTGGCCCAGTTCCTGGCTCCCTGGTCGGTGGCCACCCTGGCCCGGCCCGAGCTGGCCGTCACCCTGCAGCGACTCGGGGTCACCACGTTGGGGCAGTTCGCCGCCCTGCCCGCCCCCCACGTCTCGGATCGTTTCGGCGCCGATGCCGCGGCCTGTCACCGCCTGTGCCGAGGCGAGAGCGGGGAACTGGCCGGCGTGCGCGATCGGGCCATTGACCGTCGATTGCGGGTGGCCCGGGGGGAGGATCCCGATCAGGGGTCCGAGCCGCCTCCCTTCCAGCCCGGGTTCTTCGGTGGCGCATCGGCGGCGGAGACCCGGGCGGCCCTTTCCTTCGCCCGGGTGCAGGAGCGGCTGGGAGTCGATGCCGTGCTGGTGGGCCGGTTACGGGGCGGCCGGGATCCGTCCGAGCAGGCGGCGTTGGTGCCGTGGGGGAGTCCGGAGGCCGAAGGGCCCGGGGCGGGCGGCGCCCCCTGGCCGGGACGGTTGCCGCCTCCTTCCCCCACCCGTGTGCTGGGTGTGCCACAGCGGGCCGAGATGGTCGACGCGACCGGTCGCGCCGTGGTGGTGAGCGGGCGGGGATTGCTCGAGGCTGAAGTGGATCGGCTCTCGGTCGAAGGTGGTCCGTGGCAACCGGTGGTGGCCTGGGCCGGACCGTGGCCGGTCACCGAACGCTGGTGGTCGGTACGTCGGCGTCGGGCCCGCTTGCAGGTGGTGATGGCGGACGGGACGGCCCGACTGCTCTACAACGAACGGACCCAGTGGTGGGTGGAGGCGCTCTATGACTGAGGTCGAGACCTACGCCGAGCTGCACGCGCACTCCGGGTTCAGTTTTCTCGACGGCAGTAGTGACCCCGAGGAGCTGGCGGCCGAGGCGCACCGGCTGGGCTTGGCCGCCTTGGCGCTGACCGATCATCACGGTTTCTACGGGGTGGTGCGCTTCGCCGAAGCGGCTCGGGCCCTAGGCCTGCCGACGGTCTTCGGCACCGAGGTCACGCTGGCGCCGGCCGGGCTCCGCACCGGTGAACCTGATCCGCGCGGGACACATCTTGTCGTGCTGGCCCGTGATCCCGAGGGCTACGCCCGCCTGTCGACGGTCTTGGCCGAAGCCCATCTCGAAGGGGGTGTGAAGGGGCAGCCCGTCTTCACCCTGGACGCGCTCGCCGCGTCGGCCGGAGGCCATTGGTTGGTGCTCACCGGATGCCGCAAGGGGGCTGTCCCCGCCGCGCTGGTGGAGGCCGGCCCCCGGGCGGCTTCGGAAGAGGTAGGGCGATTGATCGAGCGGTTCGGGCGCCCCAACGTGGCCGTCGAGCTCTGGGACCACGGGGACCCACTCGATACGGCCCGCAACGACGCGCTGGCGCTGCTGGCCGCCGAGTGGGGGGTCGATGCGGTGGCCACCAACAACGTGCACTACGCCACGCCGGCCGGGTTCCGCTTGGCCACCACGTTGGCCGCCATCAGGGCCCGGCGGCCGCTGGCCGAGCTGGAGGGCTGGCTCCCTTCGGCTCCCTCGGCCTGCCTGCGCGGGCCGGCCGAGCAGCTCCGTCGGTTCGCCCGCTGGCCCGGCGTGGTCGCCCGCGCCGGGGAGCTGGGTCTGGCCTGCGCCTTCGACCTGCGCCTGGTGGCCCCCCGGCTGCCGGACTTCCCGGTACCGGCGGGGATGGACGAGCAGAGCTACCTGCGTGAGCTGGTGACGCGTGGCGCGCTCGAACGCTACGGGCCGCCCCACGACGAACGGGTGCCGGGAGCGTGGAAGCAGATCGCGCACGAGCTGGAGGTCATTGGTCAGCTGGGCTTCGCCGGATACTTCCTGGTGGTCTGGGACATCGCCCAGGTCTGCCGCCGCCTGAACATCTATTGCCAGGGCCGGGGCTCGGCCGCCAATTCGGCCGTCTGTTACGCCCTGAGGGTCACCAACGTCGACGCCGTCGACCTCGGCCTCCTCTTCGAGCGCTTCCTTTCCCCGGCCCGGGACGGGCCGCCGGACATTGACGTCGACATCGAGTCGGGCCGGCGCGAGGAAGTGATCCAGTACGTCTACGAGCGCTACGGCCGGCGCCATGCGGCGCAGGTGGCCAACGTCATCACCTACCGTCCCCGCTCGGCCGTGCGTGACGTGGGCAAGGCCTTCGGCTTCAGCCCGGAGCAGGTCGACGCCTGGTCGGCCGGGATCGACCGGGCCTCGCGCGGGCCGTCGTCGGTGGCGGCGGTCCAAGAGGCGGTGGGCGGGGCGGTGAACGACGAGGGTGAGGATGTGCCGCCGCTGGTGGCCGAAATGGCGGCCGAGCTCCTGGATCGGCCGCGCCATCTGGGCATTCACTCGGCCGGCATGGTGCTGTGCGACCGTCCGGTGATTGAGGTGTGCCCGGTGGAATGGGGGCGCATGCCCGGGCGCAGTGTGCTGCAGTGGGACAAGGACGACTGCGCCGCCATCGGGCTGGTCAAGTTCGACCTGCTCGGTCTGGGCATGCTCGAAGCGCTGCACCGCATGGTCGACCTGGTGCGCGATTTCCACGGTGTCCCCGTCGACCTGGCGAAGATCCCCCAGGAGGATGCGGTCTACGACCTGTTGTGCCGGGCCGACACGGTCGGGGTCTTCCAGGTGGAGAGCCGGGCCCAGATGGGCACGCTGCCCCGGGTCCGGCCGCGCGAGTTCTACGACCTGGCGATCGAGGTGGCCCTCATCCGGCCCGGGCCCATTCAGGGCCACGCCGTCAATCCCTACATCCGCCGGCGCCGAAAAGAGGAGGAGGTCACCTACCTGCACCCGTTGCTCGAGCCCATCTTGAAGCGGACGCTCGGGGTCCCCCTGTTCCAGGAGCAGTTGATGGAGATGGCCGTGGCCATCGCCGGGTTCAGTGCGGCCGAGGCCGATGAACTGCGCCAGGCCATGGCGGCCAAGCGTTCCGCCGAACGGATGGCGCGGCTGCGGGTCCGTTTCTATGACGGGATGGCGGCGCGTGGGGTGGGGGGGGAGGTGGCCGACCAGATTTTTGCGGCGCTGGCCGCCTTCGCCAATTTCGGGTTCCCCGAGTCCCACTCCGTGTCCTTCGCCTACCTCGTCTACTCGAGTAGTTGGCTGAAATTGCACTACCCGGCTGCCTTCACCGCCGGTCTCCTCAATTCCCAACCCATGGGGTTCTGGTCCCCTCAGTCCCTGGTGGCCGACGCTCGGCGTCACGGGGTGACGGTGCGCCGCCCTCACGTCGATCACTCCGAGGTAGGGGCCTCGTTGGAGGGGGAGCGTGACGACGCAGTGCTGCGGTTGGGACTGGCCTCGGTGCGCGGTGTCGGGGACGCGGTGGCCGAGCGGATAGTGGCCGGACGACCCTGGGCCGGGGGGGAGGACCTGGTCCGGCGGGCCGGCGTATCCCGGGCCCAGCTCGAGACATTGGCGGCGGCTGGCGCGCTCGACGCCGAGGAGAAGGCAACGACGGCCTCCCGGAGACAGTTGTTGTGGGCGGCCGGGGCCGCGGCGCAGGGGACACCAGACCGGTTGCCCGGGATGGTGGTGGGGGCCGAGGCCCCGCCGCTGCCTGCGCCCAGCCTCTACGACTCGGTCGGTGACGACATGTGGGCGCTGGGACTGGCTCCCGAGCACACGGCCATGCACCTGGCCCGGGAACGGTTGGAAGCCATGGGGGTGGTGGTGGCCGGTGATCTGTTGTCGTGTGCCGACGGCGACCGGGTCACCGTGGCCGGAGTGGTGACGCACCGCCAGCATCCCGAGACGGCGCGTGGTGCGGTCTTCGTCAACCTCGAAGACGAGACCGGTCATGTCAACGTGGTCTTCTCCCGCGGTGCCTGGGCCCGCTGGAAGCTGGTGGCCCGCCATGCCCCGGCGCTGCTCATCCGGGGCCGGCTGCAGTTGGGGCAGGGCACGGTCAGCCTGACCGCCGAGCGAGTGGAGCCGCTGCGGGTGGGAACGGCCGTTCCGGCCAGCCGTGACTTCCGCTGAGCGTTCTGCGGGGGGGGGCTCAGGGATTGCGTCGGCCCGCCTACGACCCCATCGCCTTCCCCGGGATCACCTGCCCCGAGAATCCATAGAAGACACCGGTGTAACTGGCGGGAATCCCGCTGTCTGGGTAGCCGACGGCGAACCAGCCGTGCCTGATAGCCACCGACTGCGTGGAGCCATTTGAGAACGAGAGCACGACCCGGGTCGCGCCCGAAGGCGCCGTGCTCCCGACGAGCCAGTACAGGACTCCCGTGTTGGATCGCCAGATGCCGCCGTCCCCGCCGTAGGTGCGGTCCTGGGGAGGCACGGTGCTCGGTGGCGGTGTGGTCGCCGCGCCGCCCGGGCTCGGGAGTCCGCCGGAACAGCCGCCAGCATTGCCTGGGCCCTTGCCGGGGAAGGTGTCCTCCCCGCGATCGCTCTCGACGATGGCCACGCATTGAATCGTCGGAGACTCCGGATATGTCCACACGCTGATGGTGGTGCCGTTCGGACCTGGGTCGGTGACTTCGAGCGCCTCTTTGTGGGGATTGAATGCCGGGATCCGGCCAAAGGCCGGAGGGAGCGGGATTGAGTAGGCCTGCCGAAACTGGTGATCGGCTTGTGAGCTGAACACGCCGGCCGCCGCCGCCGCCCCGGCCCCGGTCGCCCCCAGCACCAGGCCGAGCGACAGCAACCAAGGGGTGGCCCCACGCCGGGTTTTCGCCGTGATGGGTGTAACTGTCCCCGACATTTCGGGTCCCGTCTGACGGGTGTGTTTGGTCGCCGACCACGTCAGAGGGGGCAGCGACGGAACTTCGTCAGCCAAAGCTGAGAAGGTTCGGGTTACCAGGCGCTCGACCTGGAGGTCGGTGCTCATGACTGCACCCTTTCTCGTATTTGGGCAATGCCGCGATGAATAAGCGACTTAGCCGTGCCGACGGGGCAGTGGAGGTAGTCGGCCACCCCTTCGACGGTGAGGTCGAGGTAGAAGCGCAGGACCAGGGCGTGGCGCTGGCGATGGGGCAGGTGGGCCACAATCGCCCAGACCTCCTCGAACTCGGGGTTGAACGCGTAGGGCGCGCCAGAGGGACGGTGACGCGCTTCGACCTGGGAGTGCCGATGGTGTGCCGCCACCGCGTTGACCACCGAACGGCGCAAGTACGAACGGGGATCCCTGATGTCATCCCATTTGGGTTCCAGGCGAAGGAAGGAATCATGGACGACGTCCTCGGCGACTTCCCGATTACCCGAGAGCAACCACCCCAGTCGCACCATGGGAGCCCAGTTCTCTCGGTAAAGATCCTCGAAGGAGGTCACGTCGACCGAGACGCCGGTGCCCGCGCCGGTGCCTTCGTCCTCAGGGAGCGGTTCGGGTTCAGTGGGCACGCGGGACGCTGTCCCCGGCGATGCGCGGCGCATACTGCTGAGCGATGACGTGCCCCTTGGCGTTGTAGACCTTCATGAGAGGAAACGGTGCGGTGTGCCATTGGGCGTAGTCGCCGTCGAACGCCGCCGGGCGAGGGACGAGCATGAGCGCCGTGCCGTGGACCGGCATCACCCAGACACGATCCCTGCCCTTGTAGGCGTAGCTGACGACGGTGGCGGCCGCGGGGAGATGCGTCCAGACGTAGAGCTGAGATCCATGGGCCGGCCAGCCCGCGATGACGTTGAGCGCGACAGAGGTGGAGCGGTCATTGAGTCGGATCGGGACGCAGATGGAATCGATGCCGGTTCCGTTTTGACCGGTGCCCAGGTAGATGACGCATGAGGTGAAGACCTTGTGTGCGGTTGACAGCGCCTGCCCGGGTTGGACCAGCGTGCTCGATTGATCAGCGACCACCACCGTGGGACTCCCGTCGGTGGCATACGCGCCCTCATTCCCATTGGCGACGATCGCTTGAAACTGCGGCTGGTGTTTGGAGTTCGTGACGACCTGAGCCCAGTAGTCGGGGTATGCGACTTGCACCATCACCTGATGCGTTCCAGCTCGCTCGCCCGCAACGGGCGCTCCTGCGGCAGAGGCTGGAGCCGACTCGGTGGCGAGCAGGGCCAGGCCAGCCAGGGGGATGGCGAGGGCACGGACCAGGAGAGCATCGACCGGGGACGAGCGTCTCTTCCGGACCCCGAAGCGCTGCTGCAGCAGACAATCGTTGATGGGCTGAGCAATCCATCTCACATCACTTAGATGCGCAGGGTGTCGCGAAACGTTGCACGGCTGGGCCTGGCGGGGCTTCCGCATCGCCCCCAATGCCCAATGCCCAATGCCCGTTCTCAGGTGACCACGAGACCCCGGCCGGTGATCGGCGGGAGGTCGAGCGCGGTCACGATGCCGGGCTCGGCGGCGATGACGGCAGGGATGGCGTTGACCAGGCGCATGGCCGTGGCCTTGAGGCCGGCCGTATTATGGTCGCCGTCGGTGCCCATCAGTTGGAGGTCGAGGGTGTAGTTGGGCTCGCCCGTGATCTGCACCCGGTAGCCGCCATGCCCGGCCGGCTGGGGCCAGCTCGCCCCGAGGTCGTCGCTCAGCCGGGTGACGTGTTCGACCACGACGACGGCCTTGTCGCCCACCATGCCCCGTACCTCGAAGTGCAGGGCGGCGGCGGTGCCTTTGGCGATGGGACCGGCATCCACATCGAAGTCCCCCGGTGCCGGTTCTCGTTCGTACCATTCCTCGACGCCCGAGAGAGCGACGCCGAGGCCGGCGGCGATCTGGCGCACCACGCTGCCCCAGGCCAGAGTGAGCACGCCCGGTTGGAGGATGAAGGGGACCTCGTCCATGGGCCGGCCGAAGCCCATGATGTCGAAGAGCACCATGGGCTGGTTGTAGGTGTTGTAGTTGAGGACTTCGGAGCAGCGGACTTCTTCGATGCGCTCGCTGATCCCGGTCAGCATCAACGGGAGGGCATCGTTGGCGAAACCGGGGTCGACACCGTTGACAAAGAGTGAGACGCCGTGGGCCACGCCGGCGGCGTGCAGGGACCGAGCCATGTCATCATCGTCGGCCGGGTACTGCAAGAAGACGGGAGACGATGAGACCACATTGCACCCCGCTTCGAGAAAGCGCTGCAGATCGGCCAGCGCCTCCATCATGCGGTCGTCGGCCATGCCGGTGTGCACGATGCAGTCAGGCTTGAGGGCCAGCAAGGCGTCGAAGTCACTGGATCCGCTCACACCGAGGCTGCGCCCGAGCCCGGCCAGCTCGCCGGCGTCCTGGCCGATCTTGGCCGGATTGGAGACGAAGACACCGACCAAGTCGAGCTCGGGATGGGCGTCGATGCCGGCCAGGGCGTGTCGTCCCACGTTGCCGGTGCTCCACTGCACGACGCGATGACTCATGACACTCCTTTTCCGTTGGTTTAGAGGTCGGGGAGACCGAATTCGAGGTTGGCCGACTGCAGGCCGCCGTCGGCCTCGATGATCTTGCCCGTGATGAAGGACCCGGCCGAAGAGGCCAGGAACAGGACGGTGGCGGCAATGTCTTCAGGATCGCCGATGCGCTTGAGCGGTGTGGCTTCTTCCATCTGGGTGCGCAGCTCGTCGCTGGACATGACGATGTCGAGGGCGGACGTGGCGGTGGAGCCCACAGCCACGGCGTTGACGCGAATCCGGGGACACAGGTCGCGGGCGGCCAGGCGGGTGTACTGCTCGAGGGCTCCCTTAACTGTCCCGTAGGCCAGGTAGCCCCGGGCGCCGACATGGCCCATGACCGATGAGATGTTCACGATGGCGCCACCGGGGTCATCGCCTTCGAGCATGAGCGGGACGGCGGCGCGCACCAGGGCGTGGCCGGCACCGACGTTGAAGTGGAAGGCCTCCTCCAGGGCGCGCGGGGACGTATCGAGCAGAGGGCGGGGCATGGTGCCGCCCAAGTTGTTGACCACGATGTCGACGCGGCCGAAGGCTCGGTGCGCCGTGTCGGCCAAGGAGCCCATGAGCTCGACGTCGGTGAGGTCGCCGGCCACAACGGCGGCCCGGCGGCCGGTCCCTTCCACGCGCCGCGCCACTTCGCGCAACTGCTCCTCGGTCCGGGCGGCCAACACGATGTCGGCCCCGGCCTCGGCCAGGGCCACCGCCGAGGCCGCACCGATGCCGCGGCCACTGCCGGTGACGATTGCGACCTGGTCGGTCACCTTGAATCGGTCGAGAATCATGATGGCCTCTTGACGTCGTCGGAACTGGACGAGCCGGACTGTAGCGGCTCTGACCTTCCTTGACGCCGGAGCGGAGGACGGAGGAGGGTGGTGCTGCCATGGACCGCACCCTCTCCAACACCGCCCCCGCGCTCCGGCGGTGTTCGCATCCAGTGGCCCACGACGACCTGGTCCTGCGGCTGACGCCCAGGGCTGAAGTCCACACCCGGGCCGACCGTACGACCCTCGGGCTTCGGCGTGTCCTGTCCGACCTGGTGGCGATGGCCGAAGGCACACGGCGGTGAAGGGCGTGACCGTGGTCGAGCATCCGGTCATGGCGCACCGGATAGCGACGTTGCGGGATCAGCGAACCGATCGTGACCACTTCCGACGCCTGGTCTCGGAGATCTCGCGGTTCTTGGCCTATGAGGGCCTGCGGGACCTCGGGACCGAGGAGATCGTCATCGACACGCCGTTGGCCGACGGGGTGACGGCCCGTCGGGTCAACGAGCACGTGCTGGTGGTGCCGGTCCTCCGCGCCGGGCTGGGCATGGTGCAGGCGATTCAGGAAGTGCTCCCTCTGGCCGAGGTGGCCCATGTCGGGTTGCGGCGCGACGAGGCAACCCTGCAGGCGGACGTCTACCTCAATCGACTGCCGGCCGACCTGAGCGGACGGCGGGTCGTCGTGTGCGACCCCATGCTGGCCACTGGTGGGTCGCTGGCTCAGGTGTGCGATCTCGTCCTCGACAAGGGGGCCCGCGCCGTCGTGGCGCTCTGCATCATCGCCTCGGAGCCCGGTCTGGTCGCCTTCACCGAGGCGCATCCCTTGGTGCCCGTGGTGTGCGCCGCCGTCGACCCGATCCTCAACGAGGTGGGCTACATCGTGCCCGGCCTGGGCGATGCCGGTGACCGACTCTTCGGTCCGCCCGACTGACGCTGGCTCAGGAGTCGCCGGGCGTGCTTCGCCGTCGCCGTTCAGGCCCAGCCTCCGGCGTAGGCCACGAATTGGCCCGTGGTGAACCCACTCGTTCCGTCGATGAACGGCAGGCAGAACGCGGCGAACTCCTCCATGGTGCCCAGTCGCTTCATGGGGACCATGGACTCGACCTTGCGTCGCGACGCTTCGTCGGTCACGCCGTTCGCCCTGAGGAACTCGGGGAAGTCCATGAAATTGGTGCCGACCACGTTGACCTGCACCCCGGTGCGGGCCACTTCCATGGCGACGTTTTTGGCCAGCATCGTCGCCCCGGCGCGGGCCGCCGAATACAGCGGGGCTCCCGGGGTGGGCCGGACCGCCGAGGCGCTGGTGATCAGCAGCATCTGGCCGTGACCTTGTTCGACCATGGCCAGGACGACGGCGCGCAGCAGGTGGTAGGGCGCGACCAGGCAGCCCTGCAGGACAGCGTCGAGTTGATCAGCGGTGGAATCGACGAATTTTCCAACGATGACCCGACCCGAGCCTCCGACGGCGGCGTCGAGCCGGCCGAACCGCTCTTGTGCCGCGCCGACCAGTCGTTCCGAGGAAGACGGATCGGTGAGATCGAGGACGCCCTCGACGGCGACGACCGAGGCACCGGTCGCCTCGAGCTCGGCCACGAGGTCGGTCCGGGGGTCGCCGAGCACGAGATCGTGGCCCCGAGAGGCAAGGAGCCGGGCCAGATGGGGTCCGACGTAGTGGGCGGCATCGGTCACCAGGGCGACCCTGCGTTCGGTGTTGTTCATGTTCCCCCCCAAGCGTCCGTCCGGTGTGCCAGCGATGGGGACGGTATCCCTATCGGTGATCGAAAGTGTACGGCGGTCGTCTGCTCCCATCATGCTCGGGATGGAGTTTCGGCCCCTACCGTCCGATGTCCTCGGACCAGGGCGACGGTCAGGAACCGGCGGGCCGTCGCCTCAGCGAGCAGTCACTTGCAGTCAGGGGTCACCGCGGCGAGAGTCATGTCCATGGCCGCCGATCGTACCTATTCGACCACCGTGGGAAGTCAGTCGGTTGACCTTCCTCTCGTGGCACTGACCGACGAGCTGAGCATCGCCCTGCTCATCTGTGTCGACCTGGGGGTGCACTTTGCCGAGGTGGCGGGCCGGGAGTTGGCCGACCTCATGCGGCCAGCCCGGCCCGAGATCATCGTTTCGGTCGCCACCATGGGTATCCCGCTGGCCATTGAGGCCAGCCGCGCACTGGGGTTCGACGACTACGTCATCTTGCACAAGACGCCGAAGATCCACCTGGGGGAGACCTGGGCCGAGCCGGTCAACTCCATCACGACCGAGAAGCCCCAACGCCTGCGCATGGATCCTGCCCGGGTCCCCGCCGTCCGGGGCCGCCGGGTGGCAGTGGTCGACGACGTGATCTCGACCGGCGCCTCCACGCTGGCGGCGCTCCGGTTGGTGCGGCGCATCGGAGCCGAGCCGGTGGTCATCGGCACCCTCATGACCGAGGGGTCGGGTTGGCGGAAGGCCCTCGGGGCGGACGCCGACATGGTCCGCTCTCTCGGGTCCATGCCGTTGTTCCGGCCTGCGGGGGACGGCAGCGGGGAATTTGTTGAGGACTGGGACTAATGGGGTGTCTCGGCGGGGGACTGGGACGAGCGGTCAGAGCAAGCCCTCGGCCTTGAGCAACACGTCCTGCTCGTCGGCCTGCTTGCGGACGCTGCGCGTGGCCAGGATCAGGTAGACCAGCGCTCCGACGCCTAGGCCGAGGAAGATGCTGAAGTCGCCCCCGAAGTGGGAGGCGTCCTGGGTGTGGTCCGTGACCTCGTTCAACCAATGTGGAACGCGGAAGTAGTAGGTCGGGTTGACGTAGAGCCCTGAGATGGCAGCGAACATGCCGACCACCTGGGCGATCATGGCCGGCCAGAAGATGCCCCCGCGACGCCAATACAACGAGTCCCGGCCGGTCTTCTGCAGCTCGCTCGGCACGTAGCGGTAACGGCGCATGACCCAGTCCACCAGGAAGATGGCGCACCACGGCGCAATCCAGACGATGACGATGTCGACAAAGTCCGACAGGTACTCGGTAAAGGACCCACTGAAGATGGCCCACATGGTGACGCCGAGGGCGATGGCGCAGTCAATCAGGACGGCGTGGTAGCGCTTCACGGGAACACCGATGGCCTGCAGGGTGACGCCCGATGAGTACATGTCGAGGCTGTTGATGCCGAACAGCTGGATGACGGCGAAGACCAGGAACACCACCACGAACCACGAGGGAATGGCGGTCTGGTGGGCGAAGGGGAGGAAGCCGCCGGCCCCGGTCCCGACTTTGAGAACGAACGTACCGACGACAGCACCCAGAGTCATGATCAGGATCTCCGGCACGGCCGTGCCCAGGAAGACCCAGCCGACGATGCCCTTTTTGGAGGTGTCCGTCGGGCAGTACCGGGTGTAGTCGTTGCCGTTCTCGGTCCAGCCCAGCCCGCTCAGGGCGATGGTGAAGGCCAGCGCCTCGGTGAAGCCTTGCCAGTCCCCGCTGGTCTTCACCACGTGGAGATTGGCGTGCGGGATGGCGAAGCCGAGCATGATGGCGAAAAGGATCACGAAGGGAAGGACAAGCCAGCGCAGCGTCTTGACGATGGCGGCGTGGCCCAGGAAGGGGAGGATCCCCTGTACGAGCACCGCGGCGATGACGAGAATGACCTTGGCCGGGTCGCCGGGCAAGAAGCCCGCCTTGATCATCAAGACGAGCCCGGCCCCCACGATCAGGAGCAGCCCCTCGACCTCGAAGCCGATCTGGGTGATCCAGTTGAAGAAGGAGATCGGTCGTGAGCCGTTCGGGCCGTAGCCGGCCCGGTTGATGGCGAAGACGGTGGTGCCGGCATTCGGACCCTGCAGGGAGCACAATCCCAACAGGAAGAAGGACAGGTTCCCCAGGATGATGATCACCAGGACCTGAAGGAACGTGAGCCCGAACGTCATCAAGATGGCGCCATAAATGAAGTATTCGATCTGGACGCTGGCCCCGGCCCACATCCCGAAGATGTCCTTGGGCCTGGCCCAGCGCTCGCTCTCGGGTATGAAGTCGATCCCGTGCTGCTCGACGTGGAACGCCACATCCGACCCTGGGTCGTGAATGACCGCTAGGTCCTCCGCGATTGCCATCGCTGCCTCCCTTGTCATCGCCTCACGTGCTCCGGTTCCCGGGACACCACGTCAACCGTGGGCGTCTCCGAATCGATACGGACGCGGCCCGGACCACCGCCGGGCTGAAGGGTGGGCGGAGAGACGGACGTTGCCGTCTCCCTCGGCAGCCTTCTCCGGTCTGGTGTCCACGCACTTGGCCCTATCTGATTCGGTGCGCTTCCCTGGCATCCGCGACCGAAGGTTGTCGGTCCTCACCTTGTTGGCTGATTGGCCCTGCGTCAAGTGGAAGGCGTGAACATCGTGAGAACTGCTGCGACGGAATCGGGTCACGGGCTCGATCCGCTCCTTTGTTGTAGAACGTGACGTGGTCTATCTCTTGGCGGCTTCCGCGGCGCTGTGCAGTGCGGTGGCCGGAGTGATGCAGCGGATCGGGGTCGAATCGGCGCCGGCCGGCGACGCCATGCGTCTCCGGTTGCTGACCAATGCGCTCAAACGGGGGATCTGGTTGCTCGGTTTCGCCCTCCTTCTGGTTGTGTTCGTGCTGCAAGCCTCGGCCTTGCGCTTCGGCGACCTGACCGTGGTCCAGCCCATATTGACCGTCGAGTTGCTGTTCCTCATCGCCATCCTGCGGGTGGTGTTCCGTCGCCACGTGGGCGGGCGCGAGATTCTCGGTTCGGTGGCCATCGTGGTCGGGCTGGCCGGATTCATCGTCTCGGCCGATCCTGCCCTCGGCCAGGGAATTCCCAGTTCGAAGGCGTGGGGTGTCGTCACTGTCGTGATCTTCGTGGTGGCAGCGATGCTGGTCGCCGCCGCCCAGCGCGGGCCCCGGTGGTGGCGGGCCACCGCCTTCGGGGCGGCGGCCGCCGTGCTCTTCGCCTACAACGCCTCCCTGACCAAGGCCATCACCACCTTGATCACCGGCGGGTGGGGCCATGTGTTCACCCATTGGGAGCCCTACGCACTGGGCCTCACCGGATTGGTCGGCTTCTTCTTCCTGCAAAACGCCCTCCACGCCGGCCCGATTGCCGCCTCCCGCGCTTCGATGCTCATGGTGAACCCGGTGGTGAGCATCATCATCGGCATCTTCGTATTCGACGAACATCTTCGCGGCGGACCGGGGTACGTCGCCGCGGAGATCCTCTCTCTCGTCGTCATGCTGACCGGCGCCTTCGTCCTGACCCAATCGCCTTTGGTGGCTGGGGCCACCTTGGACGGGGACCAGGGGGAGATGCTCGGAACCGTCCTTCCGGTCTCGCCCATCGGGCCGTGACCTCACGCCAGGGAGCGTCCGGTCCCCTGCTGGTCCTTACAGGGTGGAGAGGCCCAGCACCCGACGCATGAAGGCCACTGACTTCTGCTGAATCTCGCGGGCTTGGTGCTCAATGAACCGCTCGACGATCGGTCCGGCGCCGAAGATCTTGACCCGTGCCTCGAGGTCGAAGTTCTCAATGGTGTCCTCGCCGTCGGCCCTCAGCGCGATGGAGCCGTTCAGGTGGGTCTTGTCGCTCATGGTGCCCGGCGTGAGCGTGAAGTTGGTGGTCGAGGTGGCCGGGCTGAAGATACTGACCTCGGTGCTGGTGATCTCCTCACCGAAGATCTTGCGCACCGGTCCCGGTGCGTTGGGTTTCTG
>Ga0208357_1001332_pt1 | contig 18021 bp, 13 predicted proteins | sample NGESurdeep092012_6_FD_184487 | JGI IMG/M metagenome (GOLD analysis project Ga0208357, IMG submission 184487) | Arctic peat soil microbial communities from Barrow, Alaska - NGEE Surface sample F52-2 deep-092012 (SPAdes) | ecosystem: Environmental > Terrestrial > Soil > Wetlands > Peat ... | reverse complement strand
CAATATCTCGCTCGCGACGGTCTCAGAGTTCACCGACCGTCACGTCACAGCGAGTATCGGCGTCGCGATCAGCGGTCCCGATTGCAACACCGCCGCCGACCTGGTCCGGAACGCTGACATCGCGATGTACAGCGTGAAGGCCGACGGCAAAGATGCCGGACGCCTCTTCGAGGTCTGGATGCGAGACCAGGCACTCGAGCGATTCGAGCTGCAGACCGAGCTCGCCGGAGCGCTCGAGCGAGGCGAGCTCTTCTTGGAGTACCAGCCGTGCTTCGAGCTGGCAACGGGCAAGCTCGCCGGCTTCGAAGCACTGCTGCGCTGGCAGCATCCCGCCATGGGCCTGATACCGCCCGACATGTTCATCGGGATCGCCGAGGAGTCGGGGCTGATCGTAGATATCGGCCGCTGGGTGCTCTATGAGGCGACGCGCCAGCTCGGTGCCTGGAGCCGCTTGCTCACGCCAGGCAGTGACTTCACGATGGCCTTTAACGTCTCGTCCCGCCAGATCCGCGACGACGCGCTCGTCGAGCATGCCAAGCGGGCGATCGCCTCGGCGGGGGTCTATGCCGACCGGGTCGTTCTCGAGATCACCGAAAGCGTGTTGTTGCGGGAGCCGGCCGAGGTTGCCGCGATGCTGGCGCGGCTAAGCGATGAGGGGATGAGCATCGCGATCGACGACTTCGGGACCGGGTACTCATCGCTTTCCTACCTCCAAGACCTCCCGGTCGACATCTTGAAGATCGACAAGAGCTTCGTCTCGCCGATCGACGGCACCGCCACGACTGGCTCGAAACTGCTCGGGCCGATCTTGAATCTCGCGCACTCGCTTGGCCTTCGGACCATCGCCGAGGGTGTCGAGGAGGAGTACCAGGCGGAGTTCTTAACCGCGAGTGGCTGCGACATCGGGCAGGGCTTTTTGTGGTCGGGCCCGCTCGCGGTTACCGAGGCATGGGATCTCCTTCGACGCGCCTACCCCTCGTCCTCGCCGATGGCTTCGATCGAGAAGTAGCGAACGGCCTGTTTCCGAGCTAGTGCGTGGGCGGGATCGACTGCGCGAACTTAAAGGTGTTGTCCGGGTCGTAGCGGTGCTTCACCTCCGAGAGCCGGGCGAGGTTTGACCCGTAGTAGGCCTTTTGGGCGAATGACCGTTGGCATCACTGCGCCGCGACTACTGCCCGCCAGCAGCCCGGCGGCGACTGCCGCGACTGCACTGGCGCTCAGGCGAAGAAACGTTCGGCGGTCGATCACGGTCACGACTTGGGCACTCCGGGCACCGGCTTGGTCACGTCCACCCCGCAACCCGAGCGTATCGACGTTGAGTATCGTCGAAGGCTTTTCGGCCTGCGTTAGCGGTGCGCGGGAGTGCCTAGGTGGGCCCGAGGGGGTCACCAACTCCCACGAACCGTCAGCGGCGTCTGGCCGAGCTGACCGTCGCGACCTTGGCTCATGGCGATACCCGCGTTTCGTCGCTGGCGAAGACCTGGCACCTCACGCACGCCTGCAGATAGCGTGGATGAAAAGGCGAGACCGCGCACGGCGTCTCACGCCCAGCACCGTCCGTTACGCGAGTGCTGTCGCGCGGATGTCGAGAGACGGAGGGCACAACGAGCGCGCGACCCCCGATGCCCCTCAAATCTGGCACCTGGTATGCCGTTAGAGGGTTGTGACGGACTTCGCGATTCAAGGCAGCTCCTCCCGCTCGACGGAGGGGATCGGAGCCTCCTTTGGCAGCGGCGCCGACGAGGCACCACGCCCGCAGGCAGGTGGGCATATGACAACTCTCGTACAACAACGACGCGGAGTTGCCCGATTCCGCTCACAGTCGGACAAGTGATGTACCGCAGCGCTCGGAGACCCGTAGCGGGAGCGGCGCTGGCGCTGACGATGGTGATGGGCGGCCTCGGCAGCGTCGCCGCGAACTCCGCGACGGCAGCTGTCACGAGCGGAGTGCTCTCTGGTCGAGTGACCCAGCTCGACGGCAGCGAGGTCGGCTCGGTCTGCGTTGCGGCAATCCCGGTTACCGCGGCTTCGGGCGCGAAGATTCCCCGCCGGGACTTCATCTTCACGCGTTCGGAAACGGGCGCAACGAATCCCAATTTCACCTTCACCAAGTTGGCGGAGGGCTCCTACTACGTCGAGTTCTCGCGGACCTGTGCCCCGAATGGCCCAAAGGCACGAGCGGCCGCGGTTCCGGGGCTCTTTCCAACCTCGTACTACGACGGCTCGACGAACGGCACCGTCACGCACGCTCAAGCGGTTGTCGTAGCCGTAAGTCCTGACAAAGCTGCGACCGGCATCGACGTCGAGCTTGGTGTCGCGGGGGCGTTTCACTGGCCTGCGGCCCTTTGGAAGTCACCGACAGGATCGATCGCGCAGAGTTCACCGACCGTTGGCACCTACAACGGTAGGACTATCGCAGCAGTTGGTTCTGAGAACGGAATGGTCTACGTTCTCGATGCCGCGACCGGCAAAGAGCTTCCGGGTTGGCCGTCCGCGATGACAGCGCCGGCTGGAAAGCACGCCGCGATCGAGTCCAGTCCTGCGATCGCGTTCTTGCACGGGCCGAATGGCGCGCCATCGATCGTCGTCGGCTCCGGGTCGACCTGGGTACACAACTCAGTTGGGGAAGTCGAGGCATTTTCCATCACCGGGCAGCGCGAATGGGTGTTCGGCGTCGGCGCCGCGCCAGGTACGGCGGTCGGCGTTATCTCATCGCCTGCTGTCGGTGACGTGACCGGCAATAGCCAAAGCGACATCGTCTTCGGCTCCTGGGATCATCACGTGTACGCGCTGACACCCTCAGGCGCGCTCGTGCCGGGCTTTCCCTTCAACAACGCGGACACGATCTGGTCCTCGCCGGCCCTTTATCGCATGCCAGGACAACACGAGGAAGACATCTTCCTCGGCTCGGACGCCTCGGGCCTCGACGGTTGCGTCGGGGGTTGGGTCGGCGACTATCGCTACCATCACGGCGCGCTTGTTCCGGTGTGGCGCGACTGCGAAAAGCAAGCCATCTGGTCCAGTCCCGCCGTTGGGACCCTCGAGGGTCAGCTCGCCGTCGTGGTCGGGACCTCGTTCTTCTATCAGCCTTTCCCCTCTGGCACCAATGAGGTGATCGCCCTGCGGGCGAGCGACGGCGCCACGCTTCCCGGGTGGCCGGCCAAGACAGCAGGCCCGGTTCTCGGCTCGCCTGCGATCGGCAAGATCGCTCCAGGTGTGCGCGGGGTGGTCGACATCTCCTGGATGTGTCGGGGACCGCGACCAAGCGACTGTGCTCCGCCGAACGGTCCGAACACCTCGATGGCGTATGCGTGGAACGGAGACGGCTCGCTTCGGTGGTCCGACGTGCTCCTTGGTGGCCAGAGCTTCGCATCGCCCGTCCTTGTGCCGCTCGAGGGAGAGACGAGCAGTGACGTGCTGGTCGGAACGACGAACGGGCTATACCCGATCGACGGTGATTCTGGCCGCTTCCTCGATCATTCGAACGAGTCCTCGGCGATCAACAACGGCTGTGAGGTCCTAAATGCGCCCGCCGTTGCCGAAGTGGCCAGCTCCTGGCACATCATCGAAGGCTGCGGCGGGCCGGACGGCCGCCCTGGCCAGATGACGTCGTATGCGCTGCTCGACCAACCGCCGATCGATCCCGCGTGGCCGATGTTCCGCGACAACCTCTCACACACCGGGTCGTAGGCCGCCTAGTTCCGAAGATCCCGTCGAGAACTCGGCCCCTTGGCTTGGTCGCAATGCGCCGGGGAATTTCGGACGAGATCGTTCACCGTTGCTGTTTGTCTGCTCGCGGCCGACGGCAGCGGACCGCGGCCGAGGCAAGGCACTCCCACTCCTGCCGAAATGTGGCAAGAATGTGTGCATGGCTGACGATCGCATTTTCGAATTACGTACCTACCGCTCCTCGCCGGGAAACCTCGAGGCGCTCTCGAACAGGTTCAAGGATCACACTATCGGTCTTTTCGCCGAACACGGGATCAGCGTTACGGGCTTCTGGGTCGCTCCAGACGAGGACGACCCGACTACAGGGGGGTTGGTCTACATCTGCGACTTCCCGAGTCGTGAGGCCGCCACGGCGTCGTGGGCGAACTTCCAGGCAGACGAGCGTTGGAAGGCGGCCCGAGCGGCGAGCGAGGTTCCGAACGGGCCCCTGACCTCCAGTGTCGAGTCGAGGTTCATGAGCCCGACGGAGTACTCACCGATCCGTTGAGTAACCGCTGAATAGCGACGCGAGCCACAAACGACTTCACCCCGGCCTGCGGCCGGGGTGAAGTCGTTTGTGGCGGTACTGCTCCCTTAGTGGAAGACGACCGTCCTGTTCCCGTTCATCATCACCCGATGCGACAGATGTGCCTCGACCGCGCGGGCGAGGGCGACGCACTCGACGTCGCGCCCGATGGCAGTGAGCTCATTCGGGTTCGCCCGGTGATCTACACGGACCACTTCTTGCTCGATGATCGGCCCCTCGTCGAGCTCACTCGTCACGTAGTGCGCGGTTGCGCCGATCAACTTCACACCGCGCTCGTAGGCCTGGTGGTACGGACGCCCTCCTTTGAACCCCGGCAGAAAGGAGTGGTGGATATTGATCGCTCGTCCATCGAGCCTGGAGACCATCTCGGGGGAGAGGATCTGCATGTACCGGGCCAAGATGACGAGAGCGACGCCGAGCGAGTCGGCGAGGTCGCAGATCGTGGTCTCTTGTTCCCGGCGATTCTCATCCGAGACCGGCAGGTAGTGAAAGGGAATTCCGTAGGCACCAACCAGCGCTTCGAAGTCCGGGTGGTTGGAGACCACGCCGGCGATCTTGCCGCTCAATGCGCCGATGCTCTGGCGGTAGAGCAGGTCATTCAAGCAGTGCCCGAGCTTGCTCACGAGCACGAGGACTGGCGGAGTCTCCAATGGACTATGGCTCGTGACCTCCATGTTGAAGCGACTGGCGAGCTCGCCAAGCCCATCTTCGAGACCGAGCTCGTCGCTGTCTGCGGCGTTGCTCGTAACAACGCGCATAAAGAACCGGTTCGTCCTCGTGTCAGCGAATTGCTGGCTGTCGTCGATGTTCCACCCAGCGCCTGCCAGCAGACCGGACACCGAGTGAACGATGCCGATCTGATCTGGGCAGGCGAGTGTGATGACGCGCTGAACCGGCTTCTGGTCCGCCATCGGATTCTCCGCCTCCTCGGTGCTTCTGCTTAGTAGCGGTAGTGGTCAGGCTTGAAAGGCCCGGCCAGTGAGACGCCGAGATACTCGGCCTGCCGCTCCGAGAGCGTGGTCAGGTGCACGCCGAGCGCCGCGAGGTGCAGCCGGGCGACCTTCTCGTCGAGGCGCTTTGGGAGCACGTGGACGCCGACCGCGTACTGGGTGCGGCCGTCGAAGAGCTCGATCTGGGCGAGTGCCTGGTTCGTGAAGGAGTTCGACATGACGAAGCTCGGGTGGCCGGTCGCGTTGCCGAGGTTCATCAGGCGGCCTTCGGACAAGACGATGACCGAGTGCCCGTCTGGGAAGACCCACTCGTCAACTTGTGGCTTGATGTTCACGCGCGAGATCCCCGGGAACTGGGTGAGCCCGGCCATGTCGATCTCGTTGTCGAAGTGACCGATATTGGCGACGATCGCGTCGTGCTTCATCTTCGACATGTGGTCCGCGGTGATGACGTTGAGGCTCCCCGTCGCGGTGATGAAGATGTCGGCGCTGTCGACGAACTCCTCGATCGTTGCTACCTGGAAACCCTCCATCGCTGCTTGCAGCGCACAGATCGGGTCGATCTCGGTGATCACGACTCGCGCACCCTGGCCGCGGAGCGACTCCGCGCAGCCCTTGCCGACATCGCCATAACCGGCGACGACGCAGACTTTGCCGCCGATCAGCACGTCGGTCGCCCGGTTCAGGCCGTCGATCAGCGAGTGGCGACATCCGTACTTGTTGTCGAACTTCGACTTGGTCGCGGAGTCGTTGACGTTGATCGCAGGGAACAAGAGCACACCTTCTTGCTCCATCTGGTAGAGGCGGTGGACCCCGGTCGTCGTCTCTTCCGAGACGCCCTTGATCTCGTTGGCCATGTTGGTCCAGCGCTCGGTGTCTTGTTCGAACGACTCGCTCAAGATCTCCAGGAGGAGCCCGTACTCTTCGGAGTCGTCGACAGTCGGTGAGGGCACCTTGCCGAGTGCCTCGAACGTCGAGCCCTTGTGCACGACGAGCGTTGCATCGCCGCCGTCGTCAAGGAGCATGTTCGGGCCACCATCTGGCCAGACGAGAGTCTCGATCATGCACTCCCAGTACTCGCGGAGCGTCTCGCCCTTCCAGGCGAAGATCGGCACGCCGCGGGGCGCGGACACGGTGCCTTCTCTTCCGACGACGACCGCTGCAGCGGCTTCGTCCTGGGTTGAGAAGATGTTGCAGGAGGCCCAACGGACCTCAGCGCCGAGGTCGACGAGCGTCTCGATGAGGACGGCGGTCTGGATCGTCATGTGGAGCGCGCCAGATATCCGTGCGCCGGTGAGTGGCTTGGAGACGCCGAACTCGGAGCGCATCGACATCAGGCCTGGCATCTCGTTCTCGGCGAGTTGGATCTGCTTACGCCCGTAGGCCGCAAGCTCAAGGTCTTTGACCTTGTAGTCGCTGTTGGAAAGGATGGGACGTTCGTTGCTCACTTGCTCTCCTCTTTTGAAGTTCTCGGTGGGAATGAAGGGCCTAACTCGGTCACGACGCTGAAGCTTCATTGGTGGCCCGGCCAGCATCGGTGGTCGATGCGTCCCCGACGGCTTGGCCATCGGCAGGCGTCTCGTTGGATTCAGCAGAAGTTAGGGATGAAGCGGCGAGGGCGTCCCGCCCAGACCCGCGGCTGTGGCCGCGTTCGCCAAGTACATCTGCTCTGACGATAGCGGCTCCAGCAACCATCGACTCGAGTTTTGCTCGCGCGACCGCGGCGGGAAGATGGCGCAGACCACAGTCCGGGTTCACGACCAATCGCTCCGGTGGCAGGACTTTGAGCGCCTGGTAAAGCCGGTCTGCGACCACCTGGGGGGTTTCGATGTTGTTGCTCTTCACGTCGATGACGCCCGCGCCGAGCTCGAAACTGTTGGGGTAACGGCGGAAGAGCTCGAGGTCGTCGAGGCCCTTGCGGCCGAACTCCAAAACGAGCTCATCGACGCCGGCGTCGAGAACCGCGGGGAAGAGAAAGTCATAGTGACCCTCCCACGCCGGCCGGGCGTAGCGATTCCCGTAACAGACGTGGAGCGCGACGTGGGTGTCGACGTCTTCGGTGACGATGTTCACCGCCGCGATCGCGAGGTCGATCTGATCTGGGTGCCCGGCGAGGTACGGCTCGTCGAGTTGGATGCGACTGGCCCCGGCCGCCACGAGTTGGAGCGCCTCGGTGTGGATCAGCGCGGCGAGCGCGAGGACGATCTCGGCATCGCTTGCTTTGGAGTGGTTGGTGAGTCGGCGCGACAGCGAGTACGCCCCGGGGAGGGAGATCGTGACACCACGGTTCGTCCGTGCCTTTAGATACTCGAGGTCGTCGACGAGACCGAACCCGGCAAAGCCTTCCGGATTCGGCAGCGCGCCGGTCACGGTCGCGCCGTAGTAGTCGAAGTAGTACTCCTTCGGGTTTCCGGAGAGCTCGATGCCGGTGATCCGCTCGATGAAGTAGTCCATGTCGTTGTCGCGGCGGAACTCACCGTCCGAGACGATGTCGAGGCCGGCGGCCTCTTGGTCGACGAGCGCCGACTTGATAGCGGTCTCGTGGATCTCGGTTAACAGTGCGGCCGAGATCCGACCTCGCTGGAAGTCGGTGTTGAAGCGTCCGAGCCACTCCGGCACGGAGTAGGAGCCGACGACTGAGGTGAGGAGCGGCTGTCGCTCCCGATGCCCGGTTGTCCGACTCGTGGGACTCGGGTTTTCTGTCTCTCTTGTCATTTCGATGGTCATGTCGTTAGTCCCGTGCTCGTGCGGTTGCGGTTGAGATCGGTGACTTGCTGCCGTGTGCGAACGGGCTGAACTCGACCGCGAATCCCCGTCTGCTCGCCGAGGTCTTCATAATCGGGCCGTTGACCCAGTTCACGACGGAGCCGTCGTATTTGCCAGGGCCGCGAAAGCCGGTCTGGAACTGCTCGAGATCGGTTACGAACAGGTCGTGGCAGACGAAAAGCCCGAGCGGATGCAGCAGTGGCAGCGTGTCGATGAAGCTCGCCACGGCGCCGTTCGAAACGTGAAAGCGTACGTCGCCGTGGCCGTAGGTGAGCGGCTCGAGCACCTCTCCGGTGATGCCGGCGCAGATCTCGTAGTCGTCGAGTGGCCCAAGCGGGGTATAGCGCTCAGCTATCCGCACCGCCGCCCAGACTTCTTGCCAGAAGGCGGTGGCGGCGAGCGCGTTGGCGAAGAGGTTCGGCGCGGACTCCGCAAGGAGTCGTGGGCCGAGTCTAAGGAGCCGGCTCGTCAGGTCGAGGATCTGCTCCGGCTTGGCGTTGAGCCCTGCGGCTATGCGCGCTGCCTGGTCGTGGGGGATGTAGGCGCGCATCTCGATTTGGTAGAGGCGATCGTCGATGACGGCGAGCTCGTCAGTAGGCAGGTTGTCGTAGACGTTTGAGATGAACACGAAAAAGACCTTGGACTCGAGAAACCGGAGCGTTTCGAGCGGTCGGGCCGCATCGAGCACCAGCGTGCTCACCCGGCTGTGATGCTCGGTCGTGTTGGCGCGGGCTAGGTCGAGCACGAGGGAGGAGTAGTCGCCCATCAGATAGTGCAGCCGCCGGTAGTAGTCGCGACCCAGCTCCTTGTCGAGCTTTACGAACTCGTCCAACCAGACCTTTGCCTGGTCGCCGTTCCCGACGCCGAGCTCGAGCACCGTCAGCTGATCGGGAAGTGCATGGCGCTCGACGAGGCCGTCCCAGATTCTAAAGAGCTCCTCGATGACCGATCGTGCGGCCCCGGTGTTGGTCGCTGCGCTCTCGCCGCCAGGTAGCGCCTGCGCGTAGTCCTTGCCCGTGACCTCTTCCCAGAGCGCGAGATCGGACCAGTACATCAAGTTGAACTGCCAGATAGCGCTCTTCGAGGCTCTCGTCCACTCCTCGAGGTAGACGGCGTCGTCTCGATCCGCTCCCTCGAGCGCACGAGCGAGCGTCGCGTCGAGATCTTCAGGTTTGGCCCGCCGGAGGTCGAAGGCGATCTCAGTGCCCGCAGACGCGTCGGGAACCGAGATCGGTCGGAGTGCGATCGGCTCCCGGAAGTTCTGCCGGTATTGGACCCAGTCTCCAACCGTTCGGGTCCGCGTCGGGTCGATTGCGCCCTCCTTGACGGCGCGCATCACCGCCGCGGTGACCGCAGCGCTCTCCTCGGCGCCGCGCCCGCCCTCTGCGGCGAGACGGAAGGTACTGATCATCGGCTGAGCCCCTTTAGTTCCTGCGCTGTCGCGCTGCTACGCCGGCGCGGGTGAGAATCTCTGGAACCGATTCCTCCCATGCGAAGGCCATGAGATGGACGCCTGAAACGCCCGGGATGTTCTGGAGCTCCGCGACCATCTCGGCGCAGAGGTTGAGTCCCACCTCGGCGAAGTCCTCGTCCTTGACTCCTTTGAAGCGAGCAGCGACGTCGTCTGAGACGACGACACCGGGGATGGAGTGCGAGAGCCGCTCGAGGGCCCGCGGCGAACGGATCGGACCGAGTCCGGCAAGCAGCTTGCAGTGATCGAGCGCGCCGAGCTCGCCCGCGCGTTCGACGAAGTGCCGGAAGTTGTCGAGGTCGAATATGTACTGCGTCTGAATGAACTCCGCTCCGGCTGCAACCTTTTTCGCAAGGCGTTGCGCTCTGAACTCAAGCGGCGGCGCGGAGGGATTTTCGACCGCCCCGATGAGCAGCCTGGGTGAGCCCTGGAGCTTGGCTCCCGACATCAACTCGCCCGTGTCGCGAAGCGTCGAGGCGACCCACACGAGCGTCGTCGAGTCGAGATCGAAAACATCTTTGGCTTCTGGGTGATCGCCGAAACGAGTGTGGTCGCCAGTGAGCAGCAAGACGTTCGGGATGCCGATCGAGGCAAGTCCGAGGAGGTCGGACTGCAGCGCGATTCGGTTTCGGTCCCGGCACTGCAACTGGCAGATGGGCTCGAGGTCCTCGGCGATGACGGCGGCTGATGCTGCCCAGCTCGCGAGACGAACGACCGCCGAGGGGTTGTCCGTCAAGTTCGCGGCGTCGACGTAGTCGTGCAGCAGTGCGGCGCCCTTTTTCAGGCGCGTCAGGTCGGTCCCGCGTGGAGGAGTGAGCTCAGCGGTGACCGCGAAGCGTCCAGACGCAAGTGAGTCGCGGAGCCGGTTCCCGACTGGCGGCAGAAGCGAATCGGGAGAGGTCGTTGGTGCCGTCGTCATGCGGCCGGTGGGCTTGCCGGCAGACGTGGGCTCGGTCGGTCGCCACCTGGTAGCACCGCCGCAGCGAGGTAGTCGTCGCGCCCGGACCAGTAGTTGACCCACGAGCTCTCGCCGAAGCGGCGATGGTCGATTGGGCGCTGCAGAAGCGAGAAGTCGGCGCTGTGTCCGGTCTCTTTCGCGCGTTCGTAGCCCTGGACCCAGACGCAGCGCATCTCTGGATAGACCTCGCAGCCACCGTCGGCACCAACGCCGCCGCACGGGCCGTTGCGCAGCTGCTTGGGACAGGTCATAGGACAGGCGTACCCAGTCATCGGCAGCGCGCACTGTCCGCACATGCGACAACCGAACGCCGCGACCTTCGTTTTCTTCTCGAGGGCAGTAAAGGTTTGGTACGCCTTCGGATGTGCTTCGAGCGTGCGGGCGACGAGCGCCCAGGTTCGACCCTTTTCGACGATGCGATGGAGGCCGTAGCAAAAACGCGCGGATGCGCCAGGTACGGTCGGAACCGCACCTTGGCGCACCCGGCGCTCAGCTTCAGGCTGGCCAGATGAGGCCATCGAGCAGTACTGCCCTACAGACCTGCGGCCGAGGCAAGCGCGGCGGCGCGGTCGGTGTGCTCCCATGGCAGGTCGATGTCGGTACGACCGAAGTGACCGTAGGAGGCTGTCGGGCGGTAGATCGGTCGACGCAGGTCCAGGTCGCGAATGATCGCTGCAGGACGAAGGTCGAAGACCTCTTCGATTGCGTCCGCGATCGCCTCGGGTGAGACGTTCTCGGTGCCGAAGGTTTCGACGGCGATCGAGACCGGGCGGGCGACGCCGATTGCGTACGCAAGCTGAAGTTCGCAGCGCTTAGCGAGGCCTGCCGCGACGACGGTCTTTGCGACCCATCGAGCGGCGTAGGCACCGGAGCGGTCGACCTTTGTAGGGTCCTTGCCCGAGAACGCGCCGCCGCCGTGACGGGCGAGGCCGCCGTAGCTGTCGACGATGATCTTTCGTCCGGTCAGTCCGGCGTCACCGTAGGGTCCACCGATGACGAAGCGGCCGGTCGGGTTGACCAGGTAGCGGGTGTCGACGTCGAGGAGATGTGCCGGCATGACCGGGTGCACCACCGTCTCGATGACGGCGTCGTTCAGCTCCTTCGGGTCGATCTCCTCAGCGTGCTGGGTAGAGACGACGATTGTGCCGATGCGAGCCGGAACACCGTCTTGGTACTCGATGGAAACCTGGCTCTTGCCGTCGGGGCGAAGCCAGGGAAGTTGCCCCGACTTGCGGACCTCGGCGAGACGACGGGTGATCCGGTGCGCGAGCAGGATCGGGAGCGGCATGAGTTCTTCGCTCTCGTCAGAGGCGTAGCCGAACATCATTCCCTGGTCGCCTGCTCCGGTGTCGAGGTCGTCCATGCCACCCTCGCGAGCCTCGAGCGCCTTGTCGACGCCCTGGGCGATGTCGCCGGACTGGCCCGACAACAGCACTTCGACCCGGATGTCGTCTGCCGAGGTTCCGAACGCGACGTCGGTGTAGCCGATCTCGCGAAGCGTCTTCCTGACTAGGCCGTCTGCCTCTTCCTGGGTGACGTAGGGAGTGGTCTCGCCGAAAACGGCAGACCAGTGGACTCCTTCGTCGCTCTTGATCGCTGACTCACAGGCAACGCGGGCGAACGGAGTCTTGGTAAGGCAAAGGTCGAGAATCGCATCCGAGATCTGGTCGCAGATCTTGTCCGGGTGACCTTCTGTCACGCTCTCGCTGGTGAGTATTAAGCGCCCTCTTTGTGCTGGCATCGAGTCCCCTTCTGGCACGGTCTTCCGGCCGATATTGGTTTAACGAGCCAAGTCTGCCGTACTTCGCCTCGCCGTTCATCAGGGAATCCACCAAAGTCGAGGAGCGAGTATTGTGTGAATACCACAAAAGAAGGGCAAAAGTCCTGATGGAAGCTAATGACTTTGGCTGAGGGCGTCCATCTCGGTGGAGGTGTTCGCCACCTCCAGGCCGCCGAGGCCGACGAAGGTCTTCAGCAGCTCGACGGCGTCGGCATCTCGCGTCTCGCCGGGAACGACGAGCACCCCGTGTGCGGTCCGCGCCGCCTGCCAGACGAGCTCGGTCGTGATGGCTCGACCTACCTCGGCGCCGTGCGATCCGGCCGCTCGCATCCGCTCGAGAACCTCGTCGGGGACAGTTACTCCCGGCACCTCGAAGTGGAGGTACTCGGCGTGTTCGAAGTCGCGAATCGGTGTGACGCCGAGCAGTACTGGGACTTGACTTCCGCGCTGGCGAAGAGCCGCCACGAATCGCTCGAGCTCCTCCAGCGAGAACAGTGGATCAGTCACGAAGAAGTCCACCCCTGCCTCGAGTTTTTGCAGCGCACGATCGAGCTCGAAGTCGCGGTCGGCGGCGGCCGGGTTGACTCTCGCGCCGATGACGAACGACGTGGATGCTCGAGCACGCGATCCCCGCTCGTTCGAGGATTGGTTCAGACCAAGCAGTGTCTCAATGAGGTCGATCGAGCTCACCTCGAAGACTCTGCTGAGGTCGGGGTAGTCGCCTTGTGGCGGCGGTACGCCCGTTGTACACACCACGCTTCGCAGCCCGAGTGCGTGCGCTCCGAGAAGGTCGGCTTGCAGTCCGAGAAGGCTCTTCTCCCAGGTCGCGGCACTGAGCACGACATCGACACCGAGGCGCTCTTGCAACAGCAGGCCGAAGCTGATCGGACTAATCGCCTCGCGGGCTCCAGGTGTTGCGGTCACGAGCAGCGTCTGCGCGCCTGCTTGGGAGAGTGCTGCTGCTCCGGCAAGCGTTGCCTCCACGTCGCACGCCTTCGGCGGAGCGATCTCGGCGGCGACGATGAACTCGTTGCTCGAAAGCCGCTCCGCGAACGTCCGAGCAGAAGTTTCGCTTCGGCTGATGTCGTGGCGTCGCCTGGTGCTGGTCGCTGCGACGCCTGGCACCTCGAGTGCGGGTCGGGTCGCTCGCAGCTGGTTCACGATCGCTTCGATGTGCCGCGGAGTCGTGCCACAGCAGCCGCCGACGATGCTCGCTCCGAGGTCCACGAAGATGTTGGCCAGGCGGGCGAAGTACTCCTCGTTCCGCCGGTACTCGAAGCGGCCCCGCACGATCGACGGCGGGCCGGCGTTTGGTTGAACGCTAAGTGGCAGCGAGTTCGCGTGCGCGAGTGCTTCGACGATCGGCCGCATGCCGCGAGGGCCGAGCGCGCAGTTGGCGCCGATGGCGACGACGCCAAGTTCGCCGAGGACGTCACCGACTCTCTCTGGGCTATCGCCGCCGATAGTTCTGCCGTCCTCGAGAAATGTGACGTGCGCGACGATCGGTACCTGGGTCGGATAAGCCGAGATGAGCGCCGCAAGCGCGCCAAGGTCGCCGAAGGTCTCGAACATCAAGAGGTCGACACCAGCGCTTTCAAGTGCGGCGACTTGCTCGAGAAGCGCTTCGTGGGCCTCGATGTCGGGGACTCGTCCCGGCGAGAGCGGTGCCGCAGCTGGCGCGACCGAGCCCGCGACGAGCACGTTGTGTTCCGGACTCGCGGCCGCGGCGCGGGCGAGCTCCACTGCCCGGCGATTGATAAGCGCGATGTCGGCCTTCAGGCCGAAGCGATTCATGGTGACCGTGTTCGCGCCGAACGTGTTCGTCTCGATGATGTCGGCGCCTGCCTCGACGTAGGCGCGGTGCACCTCCGAGACCGTCGCTGGTTGCGTCAGGTTCATCTCGGGGAGCCAGCGATCGAGCGAGGCGCCTGCGGCGTGCAACATCGTGCCCATCGCGCCGTCGCAGACCAGTACGCGACTGCCGAGCTCTGCGTCCAGCCACCTGCGTTGGTCGCGCTTGGGTCCCTTGTCCATCTCGGTCCTTCTCTCGTCGGCGAAGCTACCAGTCCGATCGGTGTTGACCTGTCGCGAGCCGCCCGATGACCGACGCGGCTCCGGCGTCGGAGCGGCCAGGTACCGCTGCCGCGCTCCGGCGGCAAAACGAAGCGCTCCGTCAGGCGATCGCGGTGGTCGACCGTCTCACGACGATCGCGCTCGAAGGCGTAGACGTTGACGGAATCACTGCTGAGCTTGCTGCTGCCGTCCATGGCGATGTGGCCGTCTTCGACCAGCTCTTGCGCCAGCTTGCAACCTCGGCGAGCACGGGCGACGCCGCGGCGTCGCAGGCCCATGCGACCGGATCGTGGTCCATTGCCGACAAGCGGTTCGCCGGTGTACTCGAGACTGCCCGCGATCGACGGCTACCGCTTCGAATTCGTGCCGTCCCCGAGTGGGGATTGCTCGGTGACGTCGTCGTGGCACCGATTGCCGTCGGCGAACAGGTGCTCGGCTATCTCGTCGTGACCACGCGGGGGACCGACGGTGGCGAGGAGGACCTGGAGTTACTTACCGTGCAGCACGCGGCGTCTATCTACGCACTCGCGCTCGTCGAGGCGCAGCGCGATGCGGCGCTTCGTGGAAGGTACCGCGCCGAGCTCGCCGAGAGCCTGTTGCTTGGGACCTTCGATCCAGCGAGTGCCGGCGAGATCGCGCGCCTCGCAGGCATCCGGCTCGGTGTCGGCCAGGTGCTCCTTGCCATCGCTCCAGCAGCTGGTGGTGCTGGCTCACGCTCTGGTGCCGAGACCGGCGACGGCATCACGTTGTTGGAGTCGCTCGCGTTCGATCTGGACTCGATCGAAGATGGGGTCGTGGCGTTCGCTCGGCTCGATCACGTGATGCTCATCGCCCCGGTCGAGCTTGCAAACGGGGGAGACTCCGCATCGCGGGTCACCGATCTTGTTCGCCGCCGATTCCCCTCCGTCGGATTCGCGTTCGGTGCAAGTGTCCCCGTCTTCGAGCCTGCTGAGTTCTCCCGCGGCGAGACCCAGGCGAGACGCGCGCTTGCGATTGCGCAACGCCTCGGTGCCGTCGGGGAGATCACCACACACGAGAGCCTCGGGGTACACCGACTGCTGCTACATGTGCCAGAGGATGACCTTCGATCCTTCGCCGACGACGTGCTCGGTGACCTGGCCGCGTATGACGTCGCCCAGCGAGCCTCCCTGCTCGAGACACTCGCTGCGTTCCTTGGCGCAAACGGAAATCTCAGACGCGCAGGCGATGAACTCTTCGTGCACGTAAATACAGTGAGTTATCGCCTACGGCGGATCGAGGAAATAACTGCGCTTGACCTTGACTCGAGCAACGACCGTCTGCTCGCTCACATGGCGATCGAGGCCCTTCGAGCGGTCTCGGACCGCGGTCCGGGTACGAGCGATGCGCGAGGTCGCGACGAAGCCGGGTAGCCAGCTGCCGGTCTGAGAGGGTGCGGGCGCTGGGAAGTCGCCGACTTGCTCGCGCGAGCTAACTGGCGACTAATCTTCGAATCTCCCGTCGGGCGGGGCGCCGACTCGGCCGCCTCAATCGGGAACCGGGATTTAGCTATGCTGCGGGTTCTTAGGCTGACGTGTGCAGGTCGGCACTGAAAATACATACTTCGTTGAGAAGCGGGGGCACCGCAGTGTCGGAGGCTGAAATCGGCCGTGACGGGACGTCAAGAACGCTCGAGGAAAGGGGGAATCCGGCTCAAAAGGACAGGCACGCTGAGGAGGGTGACACCGCAGGCGCACGTTCGTGGTGCGCGGTGGCGACCCGGTCAGTCGTATGGCCACGCTGCGTGCTATCTCTTGGCCGGATCTAGCGATGTATTCGACAAGTCGGTGTGAGCGATGCTGACGCGTTTTTCTCGCTCACCAAGCGTCAGAATTACTGGCAAGCGTGTACTGCAGGCGATCCCGGTTCTGATTGGCGTCACCCTCATTACGTTCTGTCTTTTGAACCTTCTTCCGGGCGGGACCTGCCTCTCCATCCTTGGCGTCGGGGCGACGCGGCCGGCGGTCCATGCGTGCGACATTCGGCTCGGTTTGGACCACCCCTTCTTCGTTCGATACTGGGACTGGGCCTACGGCGCGTTGCACGGCAACTTTGGCTCCTCACTCGTGAGTGACCAACCAGTTGGCCAGATACTTCGGCTCCGGTTCCCCGTCACGCTTGAGATCGTGGTCTATGCGTTCATCTTGTCGGTGTTTTTCTCCGTGCCCGTGGCGGTCCTTGCGGCTCGTAAGCCGCACGGGATCCTCGACCGTATTTCGATCGCTACCAGCATGTTCGGCCTCTCGATTCCAGGGTTCGTATTCGGCCTGCTGTTGATCTTGGTGTTCGCCGTCCACTTGCGCTGGTTCCCTGCGGTGGGCTTTCAGCCGATCTCCGCCGGTCTTGGCCCGAACATCAGGTCCTTGACGCTGCCAGCGGCGACGATTGGATTCGCGCTGTTTTGCGCCTACACCCGACTCTTGCGGGCGGATATGGTCGACCAGATCGCCGGCGAGGACTACATCGTGACGGCGAGAGCCAAGGGTGTGAAGTACTGGCAGATCCTGATCCGTCATGCGTTGCGGAACTCGATGTTCGGGTTGATCACGCTCATCGGGCTCAATCTCTCCATGCTCATCGGTGGGACCGTGATAGTGGAGTCGATCTTCGGACTCCCCGGAATGGGCCAACAGCTGCTGCAGGCTATTGGCTACCGGGACGTGACCGTCGTGCAGGCGATCGTGTCCATCATCGCTGTGGGGGTGGTGGCAGCAGCACTAGTCACCGACCTGCTGTATGCCGTCCTCGACCCAAGGATTCGATATGGCCGCCCTAGCTCCTGACGTCGTTACGAGAGCGGCCGGGTTTGATCTCGGTGGCGGTGGGGTTGCGCACCCGGCCGCGTTCGACCTCGGCCCTTCCCGCTTCCGGAGGACCCTCAAGTCCTTGGAGCTCTGGCTGCCGATCGGCATGCTCACCTTCATCGTGCTCATCTGCTTCCTTTGGCCCGTAATCCACACCGTTCCGTCGCCGATCAACGGGAACCTGCTCGACGCCAACCTGCCGTGGTTCACCCATAGCTCCCTTTACGGCAGTCACTATCTCGGCACCGACACGCTCGGCAACGACGTGATGTCCCAAGTTCTCTACGGCGGGCGAACGTCGATGGAAGTAGGCCTCGGGGTGGCGGTGATCGGCTTTGGCATCGGCGGAACGCTCGGTGTGCTTGCGGGCTACATGGGCGGAGCGCTCGAGGCGGTGGTGATGAGAATTCTCGACATGTTCCTTGCCTTCCCCGCCCTCGTCATCGCGATCACGATCGTTACCTACCTTGGTCAAGGCGAGCTAAACGTCATTTGGGCGATCGCCTTCTTCGCGATTCCTGCCTATGCACGACTCGCACGAGCTACCACGCTTCGCATCAAGGACCAGACGTTTATCGTCGCCTCCCGGCTATCGGGTGCGAGCGACAAGCGGATCTTGTTCAGGCACATCGCGCCGAACGTGGCGCCGCAGCTTTTGACCTTCAGCTTTCTTGGAATCGGCGTCTATATCATCGTCGAGGCGACGCTCAGCTTCCTCGGCTACGGTCTTCCGTCGAACGTTGCGAGTTGGGGGAAGATGATCGCCAACGGGCAGGTCTTCTTGGGAACCGAGCCACGGCTGGTGCTCGTGCCGAGCGCCTGCTTGTTCATACTGATCATCTCGCTAAACCTGACGAGTGACGCGCTTCGCGCACGATGGGGAGCACAGTGAGTACCGAGATCGCCACGACGACCGAAGACCTGGCGCGAGCTGGTGTCGCGACAA
>Ga0208357_1001331_pt1 | contig 18033 bp, 12 predicted proteins | sample NGESurdeep092012_6_FD_184487 | JGI IMG/M metagenome (GOLD analysis project Ga0208357, IMG submission 184487) | Arctic peat soil microbial communities from Barrow, Alaska - NGEE Surface sample F52-2 deep-092012 (SPAdes) | ecosystem: Environmental > Terrestrial > Soil > Wetlands > Peat ... | reverse complement strand
CTGCCTGCTCCGCGGCAGCGGTGGCCGGGCTCGTCGGGCTGAGCCTGGCTGCGAAGACGTTGCTGCACGACCCGAAGCTTCCGCGCCCGGCGGCGATCTCCCTGCATGACACCTACGGCGTCCTCCAGCTGGTGTTCGCTTCGGTCGCCGAGGGCGGGCCGGTACTGGATGCGCTTGAGCCGGTTCTTCACGATCGCGGCCAGCCGGTGCGGTGTGTTGCAGGATCCGAGGTTGCCCAGGCTGCTTTTCATGGTTGACCAGGCGCCCTCGACCGGGTTGAGGTCAGGGGCGCAGGCGGGCAACTGGACGACGGCCAGCCAGTCCTGGTGCGGCTGCAGCATGGTGCGCATCACGCCGCTGAGGTGGGTGTTGAGGTTGTCCCAGCACAGGATGACCGGGGCATGAAGCTGCTGGTGCGCGGCGGTGATCAGTTCGGCGTAATCGGCTTCGGACAGGCTGCGGCGTTCGCCCTTGCGGCCGGTGTGCAGACGGATCCGGTAGGAGAACCGGCTGCGGGTGCCCGGCTTGTAGCAGGCCAGCCCGGCGGCGGACACCCGCCCGGAGCCTTTCCCGGACACCACGGCCACCGGCGTGCAGCCGCGGCGGGCCCAGGTGCGGGCCTTCGGCGGCCGCAGGGACTGCCCGGCCTCATCCTCGAAGCAGAGATACGCCCCGGTCGCCGCCGCTAGCCTCGAAGCTTCACCCAGGTCACGTCCCGCCAGTGGCGATCGCCTTCTCGTCGCGTTCGGCGGCGCGGTGTACGGGGACCTACGGGGTGTACCCGATCCGGTGCAGCAGGTACGACGTGCCGCGCAGCGTGTAGCGGACGTGGAACAGCCGCCCGATCAAGATGGTGACCCGCTCCAGCGTCCACCGCTGGTCCTCAGCCCAGCCCTGGCCGGCCGGGCCCTGGTCCAGGGCGGCCCGCAGCCGGGCCAGCTGCGCGGCAGACAGCCGGCATACCGCTCCGTCGGCGCCCTTCGAAGCCAGCGCGGTCTTGCCGCCAGCCCGCCAGCGCCGCCGCCACTGATAGGCCGACTTGGTGCTCACCCGCATCTCATGGGCTACCTGCACCGGATTCATGTCCTGCTCGAACATCGCAGCGGCTGCCAGCCGCACCCTTTCCCGCCGCACCCTCCCCGCGGCGGTCAGGCCACCACCATCCGAGCACCTCATACCTTTGGCCTAGAACTACCGCCGTCATCGATCACGCAGGCGCGCTGAGTGTGATCAGGCAGACAGGGCAGACCTCAGCCATTCAATCTCTGTACAGAGACTGAAAGGCCAGGGTCTGGGTTTACGGTGGTTCGGGTTCGAGGCTGAGTCCGGTCTGGGCGAGGAAGCCATCGATCAGCGCGGGCCGGTACTGGATGCGCTTGAGCCGGTTCTTGACGATGCCGGCCAGCTGGTCCGGGGTGCTGCAGCCGCCGAGGTTGCCGAGGCTGTTTTTCATGTTCGCCCAGGCGCCTTCGACCGGGTTGAGGTCAGGGGCATAAGCCGGGAGCTGGACGACGGTCAGCCAGTCCGGCCGCGCGCCGGTGAACGTGCGCATCACGGTGCTGAGGTGGGTGTTCAGGTTGTCCCAGACGAGGATGACTGGGGCTTTGAGCTGATTGTGCGCGGCGGTGACCAGGCTGGCGTAGTCCGCTTCGGACATGCTGCGGCGCTCGCCTTTGCGGCCGCGGTGGATGCGGATCCGGTAGAAGAACCGGCCCCGGCTGCCGGGCCTGAGGCAGACCATGCCTGCTGCGGATATCCGCCCGGAGCCTTTCCCGGACACCACGGCCACGGGGGTGCGGCCGCGGCGGGCCCAGGTGCGGGCTTTGGGTGGCCGCAGGTTCTGCCCGGCCTCGTCCTCGAAGCAGATGTACGCTCCGGTCGCCGCCGCTAGCCTCGAAGCTTGACCCAGGTCACGTCCCGCCACGCCGCGATCGCGGCCTCGTCGCGTTCGGCGGCGCGGTGGGCGGGGACCTGCGGGGTGAACCCGATCCGGTGCAGCAGATACGACGTGCCGCGCAGTGTGTACCGGACGTGGAACAGCCGGCCGATCAGGGTGGTGACCCGCTCCAGCGTCCACCGCTGATCCTCACGCCAGCCCCAGGCGGCCGGGCCTTTGTCCAGCTCGGCGCGCAGCCGGGCCAGTTGCGCCGCAGATAGCCGGCATGCTGCCCCGCCCGCGCCCCTGGACGCCAGCGCCGTGGTGCCGCCGACTCGCCAGCGCCGCCGCCACTGGTACGCAGACTTCGTGCTCACCCGCAGCTCATGAGCCACCTGCGCCGGCTTGATCTCCTGCTCGTACATCGCCACGGCCGCCAGCCGCACCCGCTCACGCCGCGCCCGCCCAGCAGCGGACAGGCCACCACCATCGGGATATCTCATAGATCCTGGCCTAGAACCGTGGCCGTCCAAGGTCACGCAGGCACGCCGACTGTGATCAGGCAGACACAGACCCCGGCAATTCAACCTCTGTAGCAGACCCCGCAGCAACTGCCAGAACTGTTCGAACCGATCCGTCGGTACATGCGAGAGCCACGCCGAGAAGAAGATCACATCGAACCGGGCGTCCGTGGTCCACGAGAACACGTCGGCAACCTCGAAGCTGACATTCGCCGACCTCACCCGATCACTAGCGATCTCCACCACCTCGGGTGCCGCATCAATCGCCGTCACCGTGTCAGCCAGCCCCGCCAGCGCCTCCGTCCACAAGCCAGTCCCGCACGCGATCTCCAGCACGCTTCCGGTCGGCCGCATCTCCGCGATCAGCCGCGCGATACGGTTACGAGCTGCGGCAATATCGCCATAGGCCGTCGCGTCGTACTCACCCGCCCGGCGACGGTAGTAATCAACCTGATCAGCCAGAACCTCATCGGTCACCCGGACATCATCACACAGCGACGCGACCGTTCCCGGTTGCCGAAACGCACGCGCTACAACCGGGGCCAGCTCAAGCCGTCACGACGGGGCCACTTCAGGTTGACACGGCCAACGGTCCGGACCTGTGGCCGTCGGCCAGGGTCTGTCAACCAAACGGTGTAACTGATCTTGGTTGTTAGTTCCGGCCTGCGCTGAGCCGGCCGTCGAAGGTGATGTCGAACGCGTTGAGGGCGGCCTTCCACCGGTTGGTCCAGCGTTTGCGGCCCTTCCCGGTCGGGTCCAGGCTCATGATCGCCAGGTAGAGACACTTCATCGCGGCCTGCTCGGTGGGGAAGTGACCCCGGGCGTTCACCGCCCGCCGCAGCCGGGCGTTGATCGACTCAATCGCATTGGTCGTGCAGATCACCGTCCTGATCTCCCGGTCGAACTGCAGGAATGGAACGAATTCCGCCCACGCGTTTTCCCACAGCCGTATAATAGCCGGGTACCGTTTCTCCCACTTGCCGGAGAACTCGGCGAACAGGTCGAGCGCTTCCGCTTCGGACGCCGCGGTATAGACGGGCTTAAGGTCTTTCGCGATTTCCGCCCAGTCCCTCCTCGAGGCGTACTTGAAGGAATTGCGCAGGAGATGGACAATGCAAGTCTGCACGATCGTTTTCTCCCAGACGGCGTTCACCGCGTCGGGCAGGCCTTTCAGCCCGTCGCAGACCAGCATGCACACGTCCCGGGTGCCGCGGTTCTTGATCTCGGCCAGGACCCGCAGCCAGAACTTGGCGCCCTCGCCGTCGCCGTGCTCCCCGGCCCACAAGCCCAGCACGTCCCGCTGGCCGTCTACGGTGACGCCCAGGGCCAGGTAGACCGGCCGGTTAGCGACCTGGCCCTCCCGGATCTTGACGTTAATGGCGTCGATGAACACGACAGCGTAAACCGGGTCGAGCGGCCGGCTCTGCCATTCGGTCATTCCCTCCATCACCCGGTCGGTGATCGTGCTGATCGTCTGCTTCGAGACTTCCGCGCCGTAAACCTCCGCCAGGTGCGCGGCGATCTCCCCGTGCGTCAGCCCTTTCGCCGACAGGGAAATCACGATCTCGTCGACCCCGGTCAGCCGCCGCTGCCGTTTGGCGACGATCTTCGGCTCGAAACTGGAATCGCGATCCCGCGGCACGGTAATTTCCACCGGCCCCGTATCGGTGAGCACCGTCTTGGCCCGGTAGCCATTGCGGGAATTGCTGCCATTACGGCCCGCCGGGTCATGCTTGCCATAGCCGAGATGATCATCCATCTCGCCTTCCAGCGCGCCCTCGACCACCATCTTCGTCAGCCTGCCCAGCAGCCCGCCCTCGCCGCTCAGCTTCAGCCCGCCGGACCGGGCCCGCTCGGTAAGCTCCCGCAGCAGCAGCTCATCAGCCGCTGACAGTTCCGCAGGCTCCGAGCTCTGACCCTCAATCACATCAGTCACTGGTGTCTCCTCCGTCTCAGGAGTTACACCGTTGAGATTACAGTCCCGTCGGCCATCTCCGCAGCCTGCCTGCTAGCACTCACATCATGCAGAATCGGATGCGCCGGAGGAGTCGTTGGGGCTGGCCTGCGCCCGCTGGCGGCGCGGGTCTGCGGAAGGTCGATGGCAGGTACCTGCGGGGTTCCCCGCAGGTCGGGCGCGGTCATGAGCTTTGCTGGCAGGCCGCTGCGCGGATGGCCCGGCATGTTAGGCGGCCCAGTTGCCCGCGGTGTCCTCGCGCCGCTTCCTCGTCGCGGGGATCGGGCCTGCCAGCGGACCGTGGCAGGACCGCACGGACAGGTGCCGTGCCGGTCCCGGGATTGGCCGGGAATCTTTGGGGTGTGAGCGAAGGCCGTGCAGATCGGATTTCCAGGGTGTGACAGTATCCGCCGCATGTTCGGCCAGAGGAGTACGGCCATCGGCTGTGGCAGGCCCGGTGGCTCAGAGCGGCGTGCCGGGCCGGGGTCCAGGACGGCAGTGGGACAATGGGATGCAGCAGCACTCAGCTGGACTTGATGGGACATGATCCAAAACCTGCGTAGCGCTGACCAGGCACACTCCGGGACTACGGACGCCACACGGACAGAACGCGGTATTCATGCGGCGGGAAATGGAGAAATAGCAGGGCAGCGGGTATTCCGATGGGTTGGGATCGGCTCACTGTAAAACCGCTCACTCACTCTGCCGATGCTTTGGTCTGCCGATGACAGCGGCGCTGACATCGGCCGAATGCCAGGAGTAGTCACCGTGTGTTACCACTTCCCTTTGTCGCTTTGCGGGCGCGTGACTGAATAGCGCACCATCGCGGCACCTCCGGCCGAGTACCTGACGCTACCGGCACGAGAATCGTGAGGCGGGAGCGCGATTGGGAGTGCTCGGTGGTGCTCGCTTCTGTCTGTTCTGACCTGGGCGTATGGGACGAGCGGCAGGTCGGGGGAGTGGTGGTGGCAATCCTTACAAGCGAGGGGTCACTGGTTCGAACCCAGTTGCGCCCACTCCCAGGTCAGCGCGTTGCTGGTGAGCAGCGGAGAGGCTTGGCGGCGGGTGAGCACTAGCTGCCGGGAGAGTGCTCTGGGTCGGACTTAGCGGCATTCGCCGAGGTCAGCGGCGGGTTCGGGCCGATCTGCGTCGCCTGGGTGCAGGCCATGGGAGCGCAAGTCCGAGCTGGTCTCTGGTTAGACGCCCGGGTCTCGCGGTGCGCTGCAGGCGATTGGGCTGGTCATCGGCGTGGCCGGAAGACAGGCTCTGGGAGCGCAAATGGGAGCGCTAGCTAGTGGGAGCGCAATCCGGGAGAGCACTCTCCCAAGGGCTATCGAAAGGGTCAGCCGGTGGTCCCGAGGCGGGACTGCCGGGCGTGATTCGGCACCTTGGGCTTGGTCAATCCGGTTCCTCGCGGTGATTGCGCTGCGTAGCCGGACGGTCTGGCGGGGGCCGCGCAGCTGAAGGTCGTAACGAACGGCGGAATTCGCCACGCGGCAGGCTCCTATCGTCCCGGCGATCCAGCGCGCGGTCCAGGATGTGCCCTGAGGCGGTCAACTTACGTTCAGAGTGCCGCTGACGGCGACCCCCATCCCGGTGATCCACTCGCGGACCGGCTCGTAGAGGAATGGCAGCGGCAACTGCCGATGATGCCGGGCGATGCGCGGCGGGGACGCCGCTGGAGTGATCACCGGATCGTGATCAACGGGATCTTGTTCCGGACCCGGACCGGCTGCCCGTGGCGTGACCTGCCCGGGGAGACGGAAACTGGAAGACGGTCTATATCCGGCATCGCCGCTGGTCGCTCGACGGGATCTGGCAGAAGATCCTGGGCCGGCTGCGGGCCGGGGTGTGATGAGGCCGAGGGGCCGGACTGGACCCTCAGCGCTGATTCCACCGTGGTCCGCGCGCACCAGCACGCTGCCGGAGCCCGGCACGGGCTGCCTGCCGAACTAGTCACAGGGAGGCATCGCGGACTGACAAGAGCCTCCCGGCCCGGGAGGCGCTGGGCCGCTCCCGCGGCGGCCTGAGCACCAAGATCCACCTGGCCGCCGACCGCCGATGCTGCCCGGTCACCCGCATCCTCACCCCGGGCCAGTACGGCGACTGCCCGCAGTTCATCCCGCTACTGAACCAGGTCCGCATCGCCCGCCGCGGCAAGGGCCGGCCCGCACCCGGCCCGGCACCGCGATGGCAGACAAGGCGTACTCGTCTGCGGCCAACCGCGCCTGGCTGCGCAAGCGCGGGATCCAGGCGGTCATCCCGGTCAAGGAAGACCAGAAGAAACACCGCCGCAAACCGCGGCCTGGCCGGGCGGCCGCCTGCCTTCGACGCGGCACGGTACAAGGAACGCAATACCGTCGAGCGCTGCTTCAGCAAGCTCAAGCAGTTCCGCGCCGTCGCCACCCGCTACGAACAAACGCGACTACATGTTACTAGGCCATCATCGACGTCGCCTCGATCAGGATCTGGCTACGAGACCCCGTCCCCTGATTTACGGGACACGCCCGGGACACGGATCAATGAATCACGTCTTATCCGCATTTCACCTCGAACGCGGCGGGGTCCTATGCGCCAGGCGGACACGACACGCGCTTCCCGCCATACTGGGCAGGTGGCGGAAATGGAAATCCTCCCGGTAACAGCACCAGCGCCTGCATCAGGAGCACCTCGCTGGCGCCGCTTCCTGACGCCGTGGCGCTCGCCCGCGGATCAGCCCGCCTGGGCCCGGCCGGCGCTGCTCGCCATCGCCGCCGTCGCGGCGATCGCGTACGGCTGGGGAATGGCCGGCGCCAGCGTCGAGCCGTTCTACGGCGCGGCGGCCCGCAGCATGTCGGAAAGCTGGCACGACTTCATCTTCGGGGCGTTCGATCCAGCCGGGACCGTCACTGTCGACAAGCTGCCTGGCGCGCTCTGGGCGCAGGCCCTGTCGCTGCGGGTCTTCGGCTTTCACATCTGGGCGCTGGTCCTGCCGCAGGTGGTCGAGGGCGTGCTCACCATCCTGGTGCTGTACCGGGCGGTCCGCCGGCTGGCCGGGCCTGTAGCCGGCCTGATCGCCGCGGCGGTGCTCGCCGTCACGCCCATCACCGCGCTGCTGGGCCGCGGCAACGTATCGGACTCGCTGCTGATCCTGCTGCTGGTGCTCGCCGCCGACGCCACGTCCGCCGCGCTGCTCACCGGGTCGCTGCGGCAGCTGCTGCTCGCCGGCTTCTGGATCGGCCTGGCGTTCCAGGCGAAGATGATCCAGGCCTGGCTGGCCCTGCCCGCGCTGGCCGCCGCCTACCTGCTCGCCGCGCCCGCGGCGAAACTGCGTACCCGGTGCGCGCACGTCGCGCTGGCCGGGCTGGTCACCGCCGTGGTCTCCCTCTCCTGGATGACCGCGGTCTCGCTGGTCCCGTCCCAGGACCGGCCTTACGTGGACGGCAGTCCGGACGACTCGGTGTACACGCAGGTCTTCGACTACAACGGCCTGGGCCGGCTCACCGGGAACTGGGCGAGCGGCGCCGGGCCGCCCTCGCCGCTTGTGGTCGCGGCCAAAGAGAGCGGGCGGTTGCTCACTGCCGAGACCATGGGCATCAAGGCAAGCTGGCACCGGCTGCTGGCCGGCCCGTTCGCGGCCGACAGCGGCTGGCTGCTGCCGGCGGCCGTCGCCGGCGCGCTAGGCGTGCTCATCTCCCGGCGCCGCCAGGGCAGGCGCGACCCGCTGCGCGCCGCCGTCGTGCTGTGGGGCGGCTGGTGGCTGATCCTCGCGGTCTTCTTCAGCGTCGGCACCTACCTGAACTCGTACTACGTCGCGGCGCTCATCCCCGCAGCCGCAGCGCTGTGCGGCACCGGCATCGCCGCGTGCGGACCTCGCCCTTGGCCGGCCAGGGTGCGCCTGATCGTCGCCGCGACGGTGCTCGGCTGCGTCGGCTACGGCGCCTACCTGATGTCCGGGACGGCATCCGGCCCGGTCGTGCTCACCCTGGTGGCGCTGGTCGTGGCGGCGGCCGCCGCCGCTCAGCTGCTGCTGCCCGCGTCAGGCAAGGCCGGGCACCTGACCGCGGTCGCGTTCGCCGGTACCGCCGTGCTCCTTCTGCCCGCGGCGGCGTCCGTGAGCTGCGTCATCCGCGGGCTAGGCCCGTTTGACACCCCGTTCGAGTCGTCGAAGACCGCGCACAATAACCAGGCCCTGGCCGCCGCCGCGCCCGCCCTCACCCGGGCAGTCCAGCGACTAGAACTCCAGACGCCACCCGCTGACGCCCTGTTCGGCACCGACACGTCCGGGCTCGCCGAGAACTACATCCTGTACAGCGGCAGGGAGGTGCTGCCTATCGGCGGCTTCCTCGGCAACGTGCCCGCCCCGACGCTGGCCACGCTGCAGGCCGACATCAGCCGCGGCTACGTGCGGGGATTCGTGCTGCCGGTGTCACCGCCGGGCCCGGACCCGCGGGTGCGGTGGATCGAGTCGCACTGCACCAGGCAGCCCCAGCCCCCGCACCGCCGTCCAGTCCCGTACGCGAACTTCTTCTGCGGACTCGGACCGGCCAGCCGGCCGGCTCACGCAGCGACCGGAGCACCTGCACCACGGACAGGTCGTTCTCGTTGACCAGCCCCTAGTCGCGAGCGGACTCAGCGGGCACTGGTAACCCTGCGTTATGGCTCGCCCTAGTGTTGTCCGAGTTGGGCTCACACCTAAAGCTGCGCCATCACCAGGCGCCAAGCGGCTCACCTGGCAACGGTAGCCACCGTCGCGAAGTGGGAGCGCAATTGGGAGCACGCTTTGCTCGCGGCTGCTCGGTGGTGCTCGGCTGTGCTCGCTCCTGCTTGATTCTGACCTGGGCGGACGGGAGAAGCTGCAGGTCGGGGGGAGTGGTGGTGACAATCCTTACAAGCGAGGGGTCACTGGTTCGAACCCAGTTGCGCCCACCCCCAGGTCAGCGCGTTGCTGGTGAGCAGCGGAGAGGTTTGGCGGCGGGTGAGCACTAGCTGCCAGGAGAGTGCTCCGGGGTTGGACTTGGCGGCATTCGCCGAGGTCAGCGGCGGTTTCGCGCTGGCGTTCGCCGTCTGGCCGCAGGCCGTGGGAGCGCAAGTGAGACCTGGTCTCTGGTAAGACGCTCGCATCCAGCGGTGGGCTGGAGGTCTTTGGCCTGGTCAACGGGGTGGCCAGAAGGCAGGCCCTGGGAGCGCAAATGGGAGCGCTGGTGGGAGCGCAATCCGGGAGAGCACTCTCTCATGGGCTATTGAAGCGCCAGTCCCTCGTCTCGAGGCGGGACTGCCGACCGGGTTTGGCGCGCCTTGGTCTTGATCAATCCGGTTCCTTGTGCTGACTGCGCTGTGTAGTCGGCGGGTCGGGCGGGAATCTCGGTCTGGTGACCGTGACCCCTGTCCGGTAGAAGGCAGGGCCGGGCGCTCCGGGGATGTTGTTCGCACCCTGGTGGCGTGCGGGCTACCGTGGGCAGCAGTCCTCTGCTGGCGGTGAACGGAGTGGGCTGTCGCTGCGCATCCAGTTGATGATCATGATCCTGATGATCCAGTCGGGATCCTCGCCGTGCTGCCTGAGGGTTACCATGCGCAGTTCCTGGCTGAGTACGCAGCCGCTGTGGAAGGTGCGCGGCGTCCGGAGCAGTTCCGTCAGCTGCAGGAGTTTCTGCGACGGTGGTGGCTGAGGGCCGTCGCTTACTCCGGTCCGGGGTATGAGGAGCGGCTGGTGGCCGCGCGTGATGGCCGGGCGGCCGGCCTCCTATTTGACCGTGAACGTTGACGGCGTGAGCGTGCCGACGTCGGAGCTGTCACTGACCCACAGGTTGAACGGCCCGGGCTGCACCGCGAACTGGCCCTGCTCGTTGTAGAAGCCGAGGTTCTGCCGGCCGAGCGTGAACGTGACCGTCTTGGATTGCCCGGGCGCCAGCGTCACGCGCTGGAAGCCCTCGAGCTTTTTCACGGGCTGCAGGATGCTGGTGTAGTTCTCGTGCAGGTAGAGCTGTATGACGTCGTCGCCGGCGACAGATCCGGTGTTGGTGATGTTCGTGCTGACGGTCAGCGGGCCGTTCGCCGGCACGCTGGTCGACGACAGGTGCGGGCTCGACAGCGAGAACGTCGTGTACGAGAGCCCGTAGCCGAACGGGTACAGCGGCGCGTTGGGCGCGTCGAGGTACCTGGACGTGTACTTGTTGTTGGGGTCATACGGCCTGCCGGTCGGCAGCTCGTTGTAGGAGATCGGGATCTGCCCGACGTTCACCGGGAACGTCATCGGCAGCTTGCCACCGGGATCAACCTTCCCGAACAGGACGTCGGCGACCGCATCGCCGCCCTCGGTGCCGGGATACCACGCCTCCAGCAGCGCCGGTGCGTTGGCGGCCAGCCAGTCGATCGTCAGCGGCCGGCCGTTCATCAGCACGACCACGTACGGCTTGCCGGTGTTCGCGATCGCCTGCACCAGCGCGAGCTGCTGGCCAGGCAGATCGAGCGTCGTGCGCGAGGAGGCCTCACCGGTGTACGCGGACGGCTCGCCGACCACGACGACCGTCACATCCGAGGCCTGCGCGGCGGCGACCGCGGCGCCGAAGCCACCGGTCGAGGTGCAGTACGGGTCGGCGCAGCCCGGCGCGTAGTTAACCGTCGTTGTTTTCGGGACGGCGTTGATGATCCCTTGGCGGACCGTGACGATCTTGTCGACCGTGCTGAAATCGCCCGGGTTGGTGTCGTATCCGATCGGCACGTCGGGCCCGAGCTGGTCGAGCGCGTCGTCGGCGAGCGGGCCGACCACCGCGACCGACGGCGTGCTGGTGCTCAGCGGCAGCGCGTGGTTGTGGTTCTCGAGCAGGACCATCGACTCGTCTGCCGATTTCCGGGCCGCGGCCAGGCTGGCGGGCGTCAGCTCCGCCGTCTGCACCCGCGCCGGATCGGTCAGGGGGTGCGAGAACATGCCGGCCAGGTACTTGAGCGTCAGCACGTGCCGGACCGCGTCGTTGAGCTGGGCCATCGTGATTTTCCCGGACGCGAGCAGCTGCGGTCCGTAGTTGTCGTAGGTGGAGTACGGGCTGGAGCTTCCCACCTGTACCGCCATCTCGATGTTGATTCCGGCCGTCAGTGCCAGCTGTGCCGCTTGCGCCCCGTTTGCGGCGTAGCCGAAGGCCTCGAGCTCCTGGACGGCCTGGTAGTCACTGACGGTCGTGCCGCCGAAGCCCCATTCGTCGCGCAGGATCGTCGTCAGCGTGTACGGATTGGCGGTGTTGGGCACGCCGTTGAGCGAGTTGAACGAGGCCATCACCGTCGCGGCGCCGGCGTCGACCGCCGCCTTATAGGGCGGCAGGTAGTCGTTGAACAGCTGCTGGGTGGACATGTCGACCGTGTTGTACTCCCGGCCGGCGACCGGGGCGCCATAGGCCGCGAAGTGCTTGACGGTCGCGGCCATCTTGTCCGGGGCGCTGAAATCGGAGCCCTGGTAGCCGCGAACCTTCGCGGCGGCGATCGCGGCACCCAGATACGGATCCTCGCCCGCGCCCTCGACGACTCGGCCCCAGCGGGGATCGCGGCTGATGTCGACCATCGGGTTGAACGTCCACTTGATCCCGTCCGCGGTGGCCTCCGAGGCCGACACGGACTCGTCGTTCTCGACCAGCGCAGGATCCCAGCTGCTGGCCTCGGCGAGCGGCACCGGGAACATCGTCTTGTAACCGTGGATGACGTCGAGCCCGAAGATCAGCGGGATTCCGAGCCGTGAGTCCAGCGCCTGCTGCTGGACCTGGTTGATGTTGTTGACGCCAACGAGGTCGAGGACCGAGCCGATCTGCCCGTTCTTCGCCTCAGTCAGCAGGTCACCCGGCGTGCCGTTCGGCCCGTCCGGACCCGCCATCTCCAGCTGGCCGAACTTCTCGGCGACAGTCATCCGCCCCAGCAGGGCACTGACCTTCGCGCTAATCGACTGCTGGCCAGCCGTTAGAGAACTCGCACGGATCGTGCGGGCGGCCGAGGAAGGCGTGGTCAGCCCACTCGCTGGCAGCGCCACGGCCACGATGAATACCGCCGCCAAGCCCGCGCCAAATCCAAAGCGGCGCCCCGGCTTTGCCCAGGCCACGTGAGCTACTCGATCCGCCATTTCCCTCTCCTTACCGAACAATCTCCCCAACCGTTGCTATACGCCGCTGTGGTAGTCGCGTCAACCAGGCATCGCCACCGCCTCACTGGCGACGGCTGCTGCACGCGCTGTGATACGCGCATGCCCACAGAATTCGACGGTCATCCGGGACATGGGCGAGGCGGCTACCGAGGCGGAGAGCTCCGTCCGCCTGGGCACGTACCGAAGCCCGAGGTTCCAGGCCAGAGGCTCCCACCGCCCTTTCGGTGGGATCCATAGCGCGCACTGAGCGTTCCATCCGGACACCTTCGGCACAACAGCTGGCGCAGGGCGGGCCGGCAGATCGGCCGCCATCTTGCGCGCACAACTGGTATCCACCATGGGTCCGTCAGCGGCCGTCTGGACTGCCCCGGCTTTGGTTGACTCGGGGGCTGGGTGGTTCAGGCGGCGTGTGCGGCCTGGTTGATTGTCTCGTATTCGATGGGCGTGAGGCGGCCGAGCCGTCGTTGCCGACGCCGGCGGTGGTAGGTGCGCTCGATCCAGGTGATGATCGCCAGGCGCAGCTGCTCTCTCGTTGACCAGCGCTGCCGGTCCAGGACGTTCTTCTGCAGCAGGGCGAAGAACGATTCCATCGCGGCGTTGTCACCGCACGCGCCGACCCGGCCCATCGAGCCGGTCAGGCCGTGGTCCTTCAGCGTCCGGACGAAGGCAGCGGACCGGAACTGGCTGCCCCTGTCCGAGTGCACGACGACCGTTCCTGCGGGCTCTCGCAGGGCAATGGCGTTGCGCAGCGCGGAGACGGCCAGCTGAGCGGTCATCCGGGAGCCCATCGAGTAGCCGACGATCCAGTTGGAGTACACGTCCTTGAACGCGCACAGATAGAGCTTCCCTTCGGTGGTGGGATGCTCGGTGATGTCGGTTAGCCAGGTGCGATCGCGGGCCGCCGCGGTGAACTGGCGGCGACCAGGTCGTCGTGGACCGGCGGTCCTGCCGTCCTGCTCAGTCCGCGCTTCTTGCTGAATACTGACCAGATCCGCTGCTGGGAGCAAAGCCGGGCGACCCGGTTCTCCCCGGCCTCGATGCCGCGGGCGGGCAGCTGGTCGGCGATGAACAGGTACCCGAACGCCGGGTCGTCGCAGTGCACGTCCAGGGCGGCGTTGATCAGGTGCGCGTCGTCCCAGTCCCGCTGGCTGACCGGGTTTTTGCGCCAGGCATAGAAGGCCTGCTTGGAGAAGCCGAGCACCCGGCAGGTCACCGCGACAGGAACACCGCCGGCGGCAAGGTCAAGGACCAGCGGGTACGTCATTTTGGGGAGATCTCCCGGGCGAAGTACGCCGCCGCCCGGCGCAGGATCTCGTTCTCCTGCTCCAGCGTCCGGTTCCGCTTCTTCAGCTCCCGCAACTCCGCGGACTCCTGCGTCGTAACGCCGGGCCGGACCCCGTCATCGACGTCAGCCAGCTTCAGCCAGCGGTGCAAGCAGGACTCGGAGATCCCGAAGTCCTTGGCGATCTGCGACAGCGGAGCCTCGCCCTTCCGGGCGCCCGCGACGACATCGCGGCGGAACTCGATGGGAAACGCCTTCGGCATGATGAACATCCTTCCAGCGAGGAGCAAATCCTCACAGGCAAGGAGTCAACCGGGCCCGGGGCAGTCCCGTCGGGCCGACCGAGTTGCATGATTATTTATGAAGGCCTGAGACCGGAGACGCACTTTTTGCCGCTTTCCGCATGATCCGCTGTAGCCCCTGATCGCATGCGTGTAGCTCCCTGGAACGATGAGTTCAATCGGGTCACTCCGTCTGGTTAACAGGGGTCGTTGGCCAGGGCGGCCGACCCCGTCCACGGATCTCGATGCAACGCGGCCGGAGGTGCGCGGATGACTGATCGGCAACCGAGTGAGGTCAGGAATCGCGTGTTCATGGGGAGTGACGCGTGTAACATCGCGCTGCGGAGTACGCCTGCCCCGCGTGCAACCGCGGCAGTGCGCCCGCTGCCGCGACCGGTCCTGCGCTTGCTGCGCCGGGAACGAGGAGGTAATAGACAGAGCGGGAGCGGTCGCTGAGGCATCTATATCTGGACCCTGGAGGCCTGGCGCCGTTGCGGGTCGAGCGACATGATGGCCAGGGCCGGACCGTCATGACGCTGCTCGGCACGGGAGAACCTGGCGACGGCGGTGCCGATGAGGGTTGCCTCCACGATGTGGTCGCGGCGGCCGACCGTTTCCGGGCAGTCCCGCTCGCGCACCCGCATCTCCATCGTGGCGATCACCACGCCCTCGGCGCCGAGCTGCTTGACGTCACTTTCCAGCTGGCGCCTGGCGTCGTGCCGCGACTGGCTGACCAGCTCGGTCCAGCCGGCGACCTCGGTGTTGCCCGAGCCCCAGCGTGCCTGGCGGGCGGTCTTCCGGTCATCGTGCCGCGCCCCGATGGAGATGCCGAGTACGAGCCCTGCGGGCACCCAGCCCGCCATAATCAGCTTGGCGAAATCCTGCCCGGACACCTCACAGGTGAAGGGCACCGGCTGCCCGTACGCGGCACCTTTCGCGCGGACCGCGGTGCCCAGGGCCGTGAACTGCGGACCGCCGAGGGGAAACGACTCCCGGGACAGCCGGACGCCGACCACCCCGTGCCCGCCAAGCTCGGCGCACTCGGTGATCATCCGGCCGATAGCCGTGTGCCGCGCCAGGTCCATGGTCTGCACCAGCGGTCCGAACGACCCCAGGCCGCCCCGCCCGGATACCTGGGTCGCAGGCCGGGGCGGCAACCCGTCGCCGGGCGATCCCTGCGCCCCGGGGCAGTTATACCCGCTGGCGCCCCCGGCGCTGTAGACGGCCGCGCCGAACACCTGGCCGACGGGTTCGAAGCCCACGCTGCGGATGGCGGCGAACTCATCTGCGCTCAGCGCCGACCCCCACGTGCCGCTGGAGCGGATCTCCGCCATCCGGGCCTCGGCTACGGCGGGCAGTTTCTCGCTCACGCTGCCAGCCTAGGCCTCCACCCTGCAGGGATCTGGGGCCCGAGCCTGCCCGTGCCGGGGCGTGACTGGTCAGGTCAGGCGTAAATGCCTAGGACCGCGTGTTTTGGCGGAGCGTAAATCCGGGTGCCCCGTGGTCGCTGGCGCCGCACAATGGGCCGGCGGCCCTTGACGCAGAAGGCTTCGTCCTTCATGGCCACCCGGCCGTCCGGGGTACTTCCGATGCGGCAACGGCTGCGGAATGCGGCATCTAACCGCACATCGCCCCCGCAGCATTGTCACGCTCCGTGCCAAACCTCGCTGCGTGACGCGAGAACCGCCTGCTCGGCTGCAGGCTGGCTGAGGGGCGCCCTGGGACGGGCCAGATGGAACCGTTCTGGCAGTCCAGGGATTGTGCCTGCTGACTTGGCGGGATCTTGTTGTCCCTGCTTTTTCTGGGCGGCGGTGACTTGCTCGGGCACCATCAGGAGTGGGCGTTTGCGGCCCGGCCGGCACGAGGATGGCCCGGGCCTTCAGGGGGGTCATGGGGCGGGCGAGTCACAGCAGCAGATCGGGCCTGGCTGATGTTCGCTGCCGCGGGGTGCGCCGTCGGCCGGGCGTCTGAGCTGATGCCTGTTAGGGGCGGGTACTCGGGCTGCTGGTGGTTTCTGGGGCTGGTCACTTGTCTGGTCCCGGTCTGGTTCTGGTTTTCGGGAGTGCAGCATGATGAGGGCGACGCCGACGGCGATGGCGGCGGCGGCCAGCAGGGTGCGCCCGCTGATCTGCTCGCCGAGCAGCCACCATCCCAGGATGACGGCGACGAGTGGGCAGACGAACGCATAGGTGCCGGCGAGCTGGCTGCATGCATGGTGGAGCAGCCATTCGTAGGTGCTGCAGCCCAGCAGGCTGCCGAAGATGATCAGATATCCGAGCGCCAGCCCAGATTCTGACACGAGCGAGGCAGCGCTGATGCGGCCGAGTTCCCCGCCGGCAGCACCGATCAGGCACAATGCCACGCCCGCGCAGATCATCTCCATGCCGCTGGCAAGCAGCGGCTGGCCGGGGTGCGGGGCTCGCTTGGCGTAGACCGACCCGCAGCCCCAGAACAGCGCGCCGCCGAGTGCGACCGCCGATGCGAGCAGATCCTGGGCGCCGGCAGCGAGCGGATTGACGAGCACTACGACCCCGGCCAGGCCCAGGGCCAGGCCGGCTGCGGTGAGGACCGAGATGCGCTCGGTGTCGATGATGCGGCTGGTGATGGTCATCCAGACGGGACGGTGGCCAGCAGCAGCGCGGCGGTCCCGGCCGGGATCGTCTGCTCTGCCCAGGCCGCGCCGCCCGTGCCGGCGGCGGGCAGCGCGACGCCGAGGATGGCGCTGGCGCGCCATTCGCGGCGAGTCGGAGCCCGCCAGCCTGCTTCCGGGCGACGGTGGCGCTGCCACAGGCACCAGCCGTAGAGCAGCAGGCCGGCGGCCAGGAACCGCACGCCGCTCATCGTCAGCGGCGGCAGACTGCGAACAGCGATCCGCATCGCGACAAACGTCGAGCCCCACGTTATGTAGACGACGGTCAGGGCCGCGGCCACGCCGCCGCGCGGCGTCACCGATGTGCCGGACATGCCCGCATCCTCGCCCAGAACGGCTTCCGCGTGGTCGGGCACGACCGGCGCGGCCACGGCCGTTCCAGCCAGAGGTCAACGGGAAACGACATGGACGGCTACGCCGACGACCTCGCGGCCGTGATCGAGGCGCTGGACCTGACGGACGCGACGCTGGTGGGCCATTCCACCGGCGGCGGGGAGGTCGCCCGCTATATCGGCCGGCACGGGACGGGACGGGTGGCCAAAGCGGCCCTGGTCTCGGCGGTGCCGCCGATCATGCTGAAATCAGCGGCCAACCCCGAAGGCCTGCCGATGGAAGTCTTCGACGGCCTGCGCGCGGGCCTGGTCAAGGACCGCTCACAGTTCTACAAGGACCTGGCTACCCCGTTTTATGGCGCCAACCGGCCTGGCTCCCAGGTATCGCCGGGAGTGCTGGACCAGTTCTGGCTCTGGAGCATGCAGTCAGGCCTGCGGAACGCCTACGCGAGCATCAAGGCCTTCTCGGAGACGGACTTCACCGAGGACCTGAAGAAGTTCGACGTGCCCACCCTGGTCCTGCACGGCGAGGACGACCAGATCGTCCCGGTCAAGGACGCGGCGGTCAAGTCGGCGCAGCTCATCAAGGGCGCCCAGGAGATCTACTATCCCGGCGCGCCGCACGGCCTGATGGACACCCACGCGGAACGGTTCAACGCCGACCTGCTGGCGTTCCTGCGGAGCTAGGGGCACCGGGGAACCGCTGCACTAGGCCGCGATTCCCCGGCCCGTGGCCGCTACGGCCTGGCGTCATCGTCCAGAACGGTGTGCAGCTGCTGGCGCGACGCAACTCCCAGTTTCCTGAACGCTTTGGTCAGGTGGTAGCCGACCGTATGCACGCTGATGAACAGCTCCGCGGCAATCATCTGGTTCGTGGCGCCCCCGGCGGCCAGCCGGGCGATCTGGGCCTCCTGCGTGGTCAGGTCGCCTTCCTTGCCGGGCGTGTGTTCCGGCACCCGCGCGCCCGTCGCCGCCAGCTCGACCCCCGCGCGGCGGGCGAAGGCCGGTGCGCCCATGCTGGTGAACAGGTCATAAG
>Ga0208357_1001330_pt1 | contig 18042 bp, 22 predicted proteins | sample NGESurdeep092012_6_FD_184487 | JGI IMG/M metagenome (GOLD analysis project Ga0208357, IMG submission 184487) | Arctic peat soil microbial communities from Barrow, Alaska - NGEE Surface sample F52-2 deep-092012 (SPAdes) | ecosystem: Environmental > Terrestrial > Soil > Wetlands > Peat ... | reverse complement strand
CAGCGCCTCGACCGCGGCAAACGCCAGCGGCCCGCCGGCGAGGGGCAAGGCCCTGCCCTCGTCCACGGCCGCGCGCGCGGCGGCGCCGGCGAGGATTTCCTCGGGGCAAAGACGGACGTTAGCCATGTCTATTGCTGCTCGCACCATCCTCATCCCGAGCATGGACCGATCCGACAGGATAGGTCCATAGTCGAGGGACGCGCCCAAACGTGACCGCAATGGCCATCTGCCTTTACATCCTACGTTGCACCGATGGCTCCTATTACGTCGGCACGACGCGGACGAGTCTTGAGCTTCGCGTCGCTCAACACAATGAGGGGATATTCGGTGGATATACGTCACGCCGAAGACCGGTAATACTCGTCTTTCATCAGGAGTTCGCACATATCACGGATGGCATTGCCGCCGAGCGTCAGGTGAAAAACTGGAGCCGGGCCAAGAAAGAGGCGCAGATCCGAGGCGACTACGACGCCCTTCGCACGCTTTCTTGGGGATGGACGAAAGCGAAGTAAATTCGTGCGTCCCTCGACAGGGGACCGATCCTGACGGATCGATCCCCGCTCGGGATGAGGAAATTGGGGCGTGACGAGAGAAAGTTAGATCGGTGCGTCCTTCGACTGTGGGGCCCATGCGCGGGAGAATGGAGGGGTTGGGCTTAAGCGCCGGGCTGCGGCTCCGGCTCCAGGCCGCCTGCTGCCTTGCCCGAGGGCGGCACCGAGGAGCGCCGGCCTGGCGAGCGCGCCGGCTCTTCCATCGGACCGCCGGCGTCGCGCACGATTTTTTCACCACGAATGAGGCGCCGGATTTCATCGGCCGACAGGGTCTCGAATTCAAGGAGGCCCTTGGCGAGTTGGTGCAGCTCCCCCAAATGCTCGGTCAGGATGTTCCGCGCGCGGTGCTCGGCCTCATCGACCAGCCGGCGGATTTCCTCGTCGATGATCTTGGCGGTCGCCTCCGAGACGTTCTTGCGCTGAGTCACGGAGTGGCCGAGGAACACTTCTTCCTCGTTCTCGCTATAGCGCAGTGGCCCGAGTTTCGGGCTGAAGCCGAATTCGGTCACCATGCGGCGCGCCAGCGAGGACGCCCGGCGGATATCGTCCGAGGCGCCGGTCGTCACCTTCTCGGTGCCGAAGATCAGCTCTTCCGCGACGCGGCCGCCGAACAGGCTGGTCATCATCGCCTCGAGCTCCATCTTCGACTGGCTGTACTTGTCGCGCTCGGGCAGGAACATGGTGACGCCCAGCGCCCGGCCGCGCGGAATGATGGTGACTTTGTGCAGCGGCTCATGGCCCACCGCGTAGAGCATGACCAGCGCATGGCCGCCCTCATGATAGGCGGTGAGGGATTTTTCCTCCTCCGTCATCACCATGGAGCGGCGTTCGGCGCCCATCAGCACTTTGTCCTTGGCGAATTCGAACTCGGCCATGGTGACGGAGCGTTTGCCCCGGCGCGCCGCCATCAGCGCCGCCTCGTTGACGAGGTTGGCGAGATCGGCGCCGGAAAAGCCCGGCGTGCCGCGCGCGATGATCCGCGCATCGACATCGGTGGCGAGCGGCACCTTGCGCATATGGACTTTGAGAATCTTCTCGCGGCCGAGCACGTCGGGGTTCGGCACCACGACCTGACGGTCGAAGCGGCCGGGGCGCAACAAGGCCGGGTCCAGCACATCGGGCCGGTTGGTCGCGGCGATCAGGATAACGCCCTCATTCGCCTCGAACCCGTCCATCTCGACCAGCAATTGGTTGAGGGTCTGCTCGCGCTCGTCATTGCCGCCGCCGAGACCGGCGCCGCGATGACGGCCGACCGCGTCGATCTCGTCGATGAAGATGATGCAGGGCGCGTTCTTCTTGCCCTGCTCGAACATGTCGCGCACCCGGCTGGCGCCGACGCCGACGAACATCTCGACAAAGTCCGAGCCGGAGATGGTGAAGAACGGCACGTTGGCCTCGCCCGCGATGGCGCGCGCCAACAGCGTCTTGCCGGTGCCCGGCGGGCCGACCAGCAGCACGCCCTTCGGAATCTTGCCGCCCAGGCGCTGAAAGCGCTGAGGGTCCTTCAGATATTCGACGATCTCTTCAAGCTCGGATTTCGCCTCGTCGATGCCCGCGACATCGTCGAAGGTGATGCGGCCGACCTTCTCGGTTAAGAGGCGCGCGCGCGACTTGCCGAAGCCCATCGCCCGGCCGCCGCCGCCCTGCATCTGGCGCATGAAGAAAATCCACACCCCGATCAGCAGCAGCATCGGGAACCAGTTGACCAGCACGCTCAACAGCGTCGGCACGTTTTCCTCAACCGGCGCGGCTTTGACGGTCACGCCCTTCTCCAACAGCTTCGAGACCAATGAGGGGTCGCTGGGCGCATAGGTGGAGAAAGTGCGCTTGTCGGTGAAGGTGCCGGATATGGTATTGCCCTGAATGGTCACGTCGGCGACCTGGCCCTGCTTCAGGTCCTCGATAAAGGCCGAATAGGGCAGCGTGTTTTGCGGACCGTGCGAGGTCGAACTTTGAAAGAGGTTGAACAGGGCCACCAGCAATAGGCCGATGATGATCCACAGGACAAGATTCTTGCCGAAATTGTTCACTGCTCAGGCCCTCAAGAGGCAGGCAAGACCCGCGTTAACCGGCACGGCCGGTGGGTCAGGCACGCGCGATAGCTAACACATAGTGGCGCAAAACCATTAAACAACTTTAATCCCGGCCCCGGTCGCCGGTCGAGTACTTCGTAACAGGATCGCCTCTCCTGTAACGCCGGCCGGCGCAACGCCGTCCCGGCAAAAACGCAACGCCGGCACCATTGCCAGGCCCTGCCCATCGAACAGGGCGGCGACCCCGGCCCGTGCCGCCGCTGGCACGGTTCGGGCGGTCGCCGAAATCTTAACAATGGCATGCGGGCCGAGCGTCAACCCCGCTGCCTCCCCGGCCGGCACGGTGGCGCGGAAGCGGCCATCCCAAATCACGGTCCGACCCGGCTCGACGGCGACTGGCGGTGCCATTGCCACTGGCTCGCGGCATACCAGCAGGGCGCCGCGATGCGGCACCAGCCGGCAGCCGCCCAGCGTCCGGGCGCGCGGCGCGCCCGCCCGCAGCGCGGCATGGAGCCGCTCCAGCCGCTCGAGGCGCGGCGGATAGTCACTCCCGCCGACCGCGGTCAGCACCGCGGCCAGGGCGCGCAGCCCCACTTCATCCGAAGCCGCGAGCAGCGGTCCCGGATCGAGGCGCACGAAGCCGGCCGGATCGGGGATCGCGCAACGCGCCAGCAGCCGGGCCAGCCGCCATTCAATCACCTGGCGGGCGCGCGCGAGGCGCCGGGCGGTCGCCGCCAGCCGGATCGCGCTCAGCCCTTCCCGCGCAAGCAAGGGCGCCGCCTGGCGCAGGCGGATTCGGGCATAGGCGGCATTGTCATTGCTCGGGTCCTGAACCCAGGCTTGGCCACGCACCGCGAGGCTTGCGCGCAGCCGCGCGCGTGGCAGCGCCAGCAACGGCCGCAGCAGGCGGCAGCCCGGCCGCTCGACAATCGGCGACATCGCCGCCAGACCGTCGAGGCCACTGCCCCGCGCGAGGCGCAAGAGAAAGGTCTCCGCCTGATCCTCGCGGTGATGCGCCAGCAGCAGATGAAACGTGGCGGTGGCGGCGCACCATTCCTCCAGCAGGCGATAGCGCGCGGCCCGCGCCGCTGCCTGGATATCCCCGGCCGGCCGTGGCCCGGCCCAGCGCAGGATCGCATGATCGACGCCGAGCGCCGCGCACCATTCCCCGACCCGCGCGGCTTCGGCGGCGGCTTCGGGGCGCAGGCCATGATCGACGGTGAGGGCCGCGATCGCGCCGCCATGCGCCGTCACCCATTCGCGCGCCAGATGCAGGAGCGCCATGCTGTCGGGGCCGCCGGAGACCGCGACGGCGAGGCGGGGGGCGCGCTCGAAGGGACCCAGCGCCGCCAGCGCCGCCGCGAATTCCTCGGCCGCGACCGGGGGGTCAGGGTCACGCGGCGCGGTCATCCAGGCGGCGCGATCGTCGGAAGCTAGGAACAGCGCGCCTTGCGCTTTTCCTCGGCTTCTTTCTGTTTCAGATTGGCCGGGGCCACTGGAAAATCGCGATCGAGCTGGGCGAACGCGCGGCACGCATCGGGCTTGCGTCCCAATTGCGACAGCGCGGTGCCGAGCTTCAACAAATCCTCGGGCGCCTTCGGCCCCTTCGGGTATTTCTGATAGCCCTCGGCGAAGGCGGCGGCGGCCGCCTGGAAGCGGCCACGCACGAAATAGGTCTCGCCCAGCCAATATTGCGCATTGCTGGACAGGCGATTGGTGGGATAGCGCGCCACGAAATCCTTCAGCGCCCGCTCCGCCGCCGGGTAATTGGCGTCGCGCAACAGGCCGAAGGCATAGTCATACTGCTGTTGCGGCGAGCCGTTGGGCAGCGAGCCGGAATCGGGCGCCGGCGGCGGCGCGGCTTGGGCATCGGGCGGCGGCGGGTTGAGATTACCCTGCCGCGCCGGCGCGTTGCGGGGGCGCGGCGGTGGCGTCACCGGCTGATCCGCCGGGGGCGCGGCCATCGCCGTGCCGGAGGCGCCGCCATTCCCATGCTCCAGCGCCTGGAGGCGCTGATCGACATCGCTCGACATCTTTTCAAAGCGCGACTTCAGGGCATCGACCTCGTGATGCACTTCCTCGATGCGGCCAGTCATTTCGCGCATCTGGTCGCTGAATTGCTCATAATGCATCTCGTCGCCGGCGGCGCCAGTCCCGCCCTGGCCGCCCTGCCCGCGCACCACTGGCGCCCCGTCATCGTCGCGACGATAGACTTGGCGTTCCATCGCCGACATGTCCCGCTCCAGGCGGTTGACGCGGTCCATCAGCGGTTGCAGGTCATTGTCGGAATCTTGGGCAAACGCGCCGGGCGCGGCCGACGCCAGCGCCAATCCAAAGGCGGCGAGGAGGAGCAGTTTTTTCATGGTGCCTAGCCGAAGCGGGGTTGAGCGAGCCGACCCCCCTTGGGTCAGCCACCGGATTTCCAATGCCTAGATAAAAATTGGGGCAAAACAAGGGCGCCGGCTTCTCCCCTGGTGGGAAGAGCCGGCGCCCGCGTATCGCTCAAAATCGAGGATGATGAAAGATAGGCGCGATGCCTAGTTGATCACCGTGATGCCGACGCGGTTCTGCGCCCAGGCTTGCTCATTGTCGCCGACGGTCACCGGGCGCTCCTTGCCGTAGGAGATCACCGCGACGCGATTGCCAGGAACGCCGAGCGCGACCAGGGCGCGCTTGACGGCGGCGGCGCGACGCTCACCCAGCGCCAAATTGTACTCGCGGGTGCCGCGATCGTCGCAATGGCCCTCGACCGTGACGGTCACGTTGCCGTAACGCTTCAGCCAGTCGGCCTGTTTCTCCAGCGTGGCGCGGCCTTCCTGGGTGATGTTGCTCTCATTGAATTGGAAGAACACGCGATCGCCGACATTCTGGACGAAATCCTGTTTCGAGCCGGGTGAAACGGTAGACGTGCTCGACGTTGAACTGCCCGTCGTCGCGCCTCCCGCTCCGCCGGCACCGCCACCACTCTGCGGGGTCTGGGAACAGGCGGCGACCAGCAGGACCGCGGCAAGCAGGCTCAAGGGGCGCAGATTCATTTTTAACTCCTCGAAGAAGCAGCTTAATTACTTATGATAGAAACGATGGTTAGGCCCGCGCGTTCCGGGTGGCATCGCGACATCGCCTAGGATGATAGTCTGAAGACGCGCGGGACTATAAGAGCGGGAATCTAGGGAATCAAGGGGGACCAAGCCGGATCTGACGCATCCTGCGGTGTTACCACCTCGCGCTCGTTGAAGCCGGTCAAATCGATGGTCCACAGGTGGCTGTGACCGCCGCGTCCCTGCGAATCGGCCCGGCTGCCCTTGAAATACATCAGCACCCGGCCATTCGGTGCCCAGGTCGGCCCCTCCACCAGGAACGAGTTGGTCAGCAGCCGCTCGCCCTTGCCGTCGGGATGCATCACACCGATGAAGAACTGCCCGCCCTCGATCTTGGTGAAGGCGATCAGGTCGCCGCGCGGCGACCAGACCGGGGTCCCATACTTGCCCTTGGCGAAGGTGATGCGGTGGATGTCGCTGCCGTCGGAATTCATGACATAGAGCTGCTGCGAGCCGCCGCGATCCGAGTTGAACACCACTTTGGTGCCATCGGGCGAAAAACACGGCGAGGTGTCGATCGCCGCCGTCTCGGTCAGGCGGGTCGCCTTCCGCGTGCGCAGATCGAGCGTGTAGATGTTGCTGGCGCCGTTGACGGCGAGACTCATGATCACCTTGTTGCCGTCGGGCGAAAAGCGCGGCGCGAAGGTCATGCCGGGAAAATCGCCGAGAATTTCCTGCTGCCCGGTATCGATGTTGAAGAGATAGACGCGCGGGGCGCCACGCGCATAGGAGAGATAGGTGATCTCCTGCGAGGTCGGCGAAAAGCGCGGGGTCAGCACCAGGGCGCGGCCATCGGTGAGAAAGCGGTTGTTGGCGCCGTCCTGATCCATGATCGCCAGCCGCTTGATGCGATGCTCAAGAGGGCCGCTTTCCGATATGTAGACGATACGGGTATCGAAATAGCCATCCTCGCCGGTGATGCGCTTATAGATGGCGTCGGCCACGATATGCGCGACACGGCGCCAATTCTGCCGCGTCGCGGTATAGCGCAGGCCCGATAATTGCTGTTGGGCGAACACATCCCAGAGGCGGAACTCGACCGCGAGGCGGCCATCGGGCTGAACCGTGACGCCGCCGGTGACCAGCGCCTGGGCGTTGAGGATGCGCCAGTCCGGATAATTGGGCGGCGTGCGGGTCGCGGCATCCTTATCGACGAAGGCGCGGGGGTCGAGCGGCTTGAACAAGCCCGAGCGCTCGAGATCGGCCGACACCACGCCGGTAATGTCGCGGCCGAGCTGCTGGCCCTCATCGACGCCGGTGAAGGGCGGCAGCGCGATCGGCATCGGCGCGACCTTGCCCCGGGTGATGTCGAGATGAAGTTCGGCGCGGGCCGCCGGGGCGGCGAACAGAAGACCGAGCGCGATGAGGATGGCAACGGGCGCGGAGCGGATAGGGTTCATTCGATTGCATCCCTTGGGTCGAAGGTGACGGTGAAGGTTTGCCACTCGCGATATTTGTCCAGCGGCAGCTTGAGTGGCGAGCATTGTGGATTAAACAACGCGCGGCGCGCGGATTCGGCGGCGGAGCGGAAGAACGGGTCGCTCATCCGCTCTGTATTCAAGAGTTGCGCGGCGCGCACGGTGCCGTCGGGGTTCATGGTCAGGCGAAATTCGGGGGTTAGGTTCTCCGCCCCCCGGGCGCCTTGCGGGACATACCAGCAGCGATTGATCTGCTGCATCACCAGGTCCTTTTCGCTCATCGTCAATTGCGCCCCAAGCGGCGCCACCGGCTGCGACGAGGCGCGCGGCCGCGCCGGCGCATTGTCGCGGGCGGCGGTCTGGCGCGGCTCGGTCCGGGTCGGATCGTTCTTCGACAGATTCTTCAGCAGCGAGTCGAAATTCTGATCGGGCCGTGGCTTGGGCGGCGTCGGTTTTGGCGGCGGCGGGGCCGGTGACGGCGGTTGCGGCGCTGGCTTCGGCTGCGGCGGCGCGGGTTTAGGCGCGGGCGGCGTCGGCAGCGGCGGCGCGGGCACCGGCTTGGGCTCGGGCTTCGGCGCCGGCTTGGGTTCGGGCGCCGGCGGTGGCGGCGCGGGGGGCGCCGGCTTGGGCAGCGGCGGGGCCGGTGGCGGCGGCTCGGGCGGGGGTGGCGGCTGCGGCACGGGCGGCTTCGCCTGGGGAGGCGGCTCGACTTGAGGCGGCGGCGGCTTTGGCGGTTCCGGCTTGGGCGGCTCGGGCTTCGGCGTCGGCTCGTCCACCGGCTCCGGCTCGGCCTCCGGGGTCGGCGGCGTCTGCGTCAGCTTGGTCGCGCGCGTCTCCGGCGCCGACTGCACCAGCCGGACCACCAGCGGCGTCGGCTCCGGCAGCTTGTGGCTGAAGAAATTGGGCAGCCCGAACAGCAGCATCAGCACCAAACCAAGGTGCAGGATGCCCGACGCGATATAGGTACTGCGTTCCGGCATGGACCTAAGGTTGCTTGGGCGCGCTCGGCTGGCCGGGGCTGACCGCCGCGCCGCTGGCCGGACCGGAGGTCTGCACCGGCTCGGTAATCAGCGACACCTTGTTGAAGCCGGCGGCGCTGACCATGCCCATCACCTGCATCACGCGCCCGTAATTGATGGCCTGGTCGCCTCGGACATAAATGTCGGCTTCGGCGTTGGTCTTGGTGATCGCCTGGAGCCGGGGCACCAGCTGATCGTCCGCGATCGCCTGATCCTGGATGAACAGCTTGCCGGCGGCATTGACGGTGATGACCAGCGGCTCCTGCGGCTGGCTGATCGCCGGCGCCTGGGTCTGCGGCAGGTCGACCGGCACGCCGACGGTCAGCAGCGGCGCCGCCACCATGAAGATCACCAGCAGCACCAGCATGACATCGACCATGGGCGTGACGTTGATCTCGCTCATCGGACGATAGCGCTGACCCTTGCCGCCGCTCCGCCACTGGGACAGGTTTCCCGCCATGGCTCAGGGTCCCTTTTCGTCGAGCTGGCGCGACAGAATGGCGCTGAACTCGGTGGCGAAGCCGTCGAGCCGGCCGGCATAGCGCCCGAAATCGGTGGCGAATTTATTGTAGGCGATGACCGCCGGAATCGCGGCCACCAGGCCCAGCGCGGTCGCGAACAGCGATTCCGCGATGCCCGGCGCGACCACCGCGAGGCTGGTATTCTTGGCGGCGGCGATCGACTGAAAGCTGTTCATGATGCCCCAGACGGTGCCGAACAGCCCGACGAACGGCGCCGTCGAGCCGACCGTCGCCAGGAACGGCATGAAGCGCTCCAGCCGATCCATCTCGCGGCCCATGGTGACCTGCATCACGCGCTCGATGCGCTCCTGCAGGCCGTTGGTGCGCGCGCCGGCACTCGGCGCCCGGCCCCGCGTCGCCGCGCGGCGCCATTCCCGCATCGCCGCCGCGAACACCGCCGACATCGGATCGGCGGGCCGGGTCCCGATGCGATCGAAGAGATCGTCGAGCGAGCCACCCGACCAGAAGGATTCCTCGAAGGTCGCCGCGTCCCGGCGCAGCCGCCGCAGCTTCGTCACCTTGTCGAAGATCACCGCCCACGACCAGAACGACGCCAGCAGTAAGAGGATGCAGACGATCTTGACGATGAGATCGGCCTGCAGGAACAGCGTGATAATCGACAGATCGTGCGGCACCCCTCCCCCGAGAGCAATTTGTGCGACGCCGGTACCTTGCATGTTGGTTCTTCCGTTAATTTGTGTTGAGCGACGTGAAGCGAGTGACGATCGCGTCCGGCAGGCGCGCGGGCTTGCCGTCGCCGCCGATGCAGGCGATGCGCAGCGCGAGGCGCACCAGCGCGTGGTCCGCGCGGCGCACCTCCTGATCCAGATCGAGCGACGCGCCGCCGAGATGCTTCAATTGGGTCGCGACCGTCAGTTCGTCATCGAGCCGGGCCGGGCGCAGATACTCCGCGACCAGTCGCCGCACCATGAACATCAGCCCGGTCTCGGCGCGCAGCCGGTCCTGCTCGATACCAAGATGGCGCAGCATTTCGGTGCGCGCGCGCTCGGCGAATTTCAGATAATTGGCGTGATACACCACGCCGCCGGCATCGGTATCTTCCCAATAGACCCGCAGATTGAAGAGATGGGCGTTCATCCCGTCTCCTCCACGTCACCCAGCAAGTTGAGCTGCGCCGCCGCCGCCGGTGGGCGCAGCGGCACCAGCCCGATATGGCGATAGCCGCGATCGGTCAGCAGCCGGCCGCGCGAGGTGCGCTGCACCAGCCCCTCCTGCATCAGATAGGGCTCGATCACTTCCTCGATCACGTCGCGCTCTTCGGACAGCGCCGCCGCCAGTGTCTCGGCGCCGACCGGGCCGCCACCATAGAGTTCGGCGATGCAAGTCAGATAGCGCCGGTCGATGGCATCGAGCCCGATCTTGTCGATATCGAGGCGCGCCAGCGCCGCGTCGGCGATGCGCGCATCAATGCGCTTGGCGCCCGCCACCGCGGCGAAATCGCGCACCCGGCGCAGCAGGCGGACCGCGATGCGCGGGGTGCCGCGCGCGCGGCTCGCGATCTCGGCGGCGCCGTCCCGATCGAGCGGCATGCCCAGGAGGCCGCCGCCGCGCGCCACGATCAGGCACAGCTCCTCGGGCGTATAGAAATTCAGCCGCAAGGGAATGCCGAAGCGTTCGCGCAGCGGCCGCGTGATGAGGCCCGAGCGCGTGGTCGCGCCGACCAGGGTGAAGGGCTGCAGGTCGATGCGCATCGAGCGCGCCGCCGGCCCCTCGCCGATAATGATGTCGAGCTGAAAATCCTCGATCGCGGGATAGAGCACTTCCTCCACCGCCGGGGCGAGGCGATGAATCTCGTCGATGAACAAGACATCGTGCGACTGAAGATTGGTCAAGAGCGCGGCCAGATCGCCGGCGCGCTGAATCACCGGCCCCGAGGTGGCGCGGAAGCCGACACCCATCTCGCGCGCCACGATCTGCGCCAGCGTCGTCTTGCCGAGGCCCGGCGGGCCGTGCAGCAGCACATGATCCAGCGGCTCGCCGCGCGCCTTGGCGGCGGCGACGAAGATGCGCAGATTCTCGCGCAGCTTGGCCTGGCCGATGAAATCGTCGAGCGAGGTCGGCCGCAGCCCGGTCTCGGGAGCATCCTCGGGATCCGGTTGCGGGGCGACCACTCTATTATCCGCGCTCATCGGCCCAGCTCCTGCAGCCCGGCCCGCACCAGTGCATCGAACTTGGCCTCACCGCCCAGCCGCTTCGCCGCCTCCATCACCGCGGCGTAGGCGGCGCTTTTGGCATAGCCGAGATTGACGAGGCCCGACACCGCATCGGCGACGGCGCCCGTGGGCGCGAGCGTCCCGGCGACGCCCGCCGTCGCGGGCATCGCCATGTCGCCGACCTTGTCGCGCAATTCCATGACAATGCGCTGGCCCAGCTTCTGGCCGACACCGTCGGCGCGCACGAACGCCGCCTTGTCCTGCGCGAGGATCGCGGTCGCCGCCGCGTCGGGATCGAGCACGCCGAGGATCGCCAGCGCGACCTTGCCGCCGACGCCCTGAACCGTGGTCAGCAGGCGGAACCAAGCGCGCTCGGCCTCGTCGATGAAGCCGAACAATTGAATGCGGTCCTCGCGCAATTGCGTCTCGACCACCAGCTTCAGCGGCGCGCCGATCGCCTGGGCGCGGCGCAGGGTTCGCGCCGAGGCATAGACCAGATAGCCGACGCCATTGACGTCGAGCACCAGCGTCTCCTCGCCGATCTGATCCACCAGGCCCGACAGCATCGCGATCATGATACGGGCTCAGCCCCCGATTTGGATGCCGCCCAGACGCGGTTCGTCTGAACATGATGGGCGTGACAGATGGCGACGGCGAGCGCGTCGGCGGCATCGCCCGATGCCACGACGCCGGGCAGCAGCATCCGCACCATTACCTCCACCTGATGCTTGTCGGCATGGCCGGCGCCGACCACCGATTTCTTGATGAGGTTGGCGGAATATTCGGCGACCGGAATACCCTTCAGCGCCGGCGCCAGCAGCACCACGCCGCGCGCCGCGCCGAGCTTCAAGGTCGAGCCGGGATTCTTGTTGAGGAAGGTCTCCTCTACCGCCGCCGCGTCGGGCCGATGCGCGGCCAGCACCGTGCCCAGCCCCTCGAACAGCGCGACCAACCGTTCCGCCAGGGTGCCCGTGGGCGCCGGATGCACCGCGCCATCGGCGATGTGACGCAGGCGGTTGCCGTCGACGGCAATCACGCCCCATCCCGTATGTCGCAGACCCGGATCGAGACCGATAATGCGCATGCGCCCGTTCACGCGCTCAACCGCGCCATGGCCTCGTCGGACATGTCGAAATTGGCGTAGACATTCTGTACATCATCGCTGTCTTCCAGGGTTTCCAGCAGCCTTATCAGCGACTCGGCGGTATCGCCCTCGACCAGGGTCTGGGTCTTCGGCTTCCACACCAGCCGGGCAGAGGTAGCGGACCCGAAATCTTTTTCCAGCGCATCGCGCACCGTGTTGAGATCGTCGGGCGCGCAGATCACGCGGTGCCCGTCATCGTCGCTCTCGACATTCTCGGCGCCCGCCTCGACCCCGGCCTCGAAGATGCGGTCGGCGGTCGCCGCCGCGGCCGGATAGGCGATCTCGCCGACGCGCTCGAACATGAAGCTGACGCTGTTGGTCTCGCCGAGATTGCCGCCCGATTTGGAGAAGGCGGCGCGCACCTCGCTGGCGGTGCGGTTGCGATTGTCGGTCAGCGCCTCGACGATGACCGCGATGCCGCCGGGACCATAACCCTCATAGCGGATTTCCTCGTAATTATCCTGGCCGTCGCCGCCGGCGCCGCGCTTGATCGCGCGCTCCACCGTGTCCTTGGGCATATTGGCGGCCCGCGCCGCCAGCACCGCTGCGCGCAACCGGGGATTGGCGGCGGGATCGGGCAGGCCGCCGCGCGCCGCCGTGGTCAGCTCGCGGATCAGCTTGGTGAAGACCTTGGCGCGCTTCTTATCCTGCGCGCCCTTGCGGTACATAATGTTCTTGAATTGCGAATGGCCGGCCATGGCAATCTGCTAAATCCTGACGATTGGGGAGCGGAACCATACCACATGTTGCGAGATGGCCGAAACCCCGCCAGCGGCGATCGGTTCGCGCAATTACCCCTCTAATATGGCAGGATTACGGCATATCGATCGAGGGATCACACACCGATCATTAGATTATCGGCCGGGACGCCCGCCGACATCATCGTCATAGCCTTCGCGATTGCTATAAAACACCAGGCTCATCAAGCCGATGCCGAGGATCAGGGTCAGCAGCACGCCGCCGCCCAGCGCGATCACCGCGATGGTGCTCATCGCCGAATCGCGCAGCGTGTACCAGCCATAAACCGCGACGCCGGCGAGGCAGACGAGCAGCACGAGGCAGGCCAGGAAGAAAGTTCGCCGCGCGCTGGCGCGCCGCTGCCCGACAGTCACGCGGCAGAATCCGTGCGCGGCATGGCGGGGGCCAGCCGGCCGCCGACCCGCACCGGCGCCACCTCGGTCGCCAACCCGGTGGCGTCGTCGGTCGCGATATAGAGACCGCACAGCGTGCCCTCGCCCTCCGCCACCTGCATCCGCTCGCCCTGGATCTTGGTGACGAAGCGGGCGACCACGGTCTCCTTCTTGATGCCGATGACGCTATCGTAATCGCCGCACATGCCGGCATCGGTCTGGAACGCCGTGCCGCCGGGCAGGATGCGATGATCCGCGGTCGGGACATGGGTATGGCTGCCGACCACGGCGGAAGCGCGGCCGTCGCAGAACACCCCCATCGCGACCTTCTCCGAGGTCGCCTCGCCGTGAAAATCCACCAGGATGGCATCGACGCTGCCCAGCGGATGCTGTTTCAGCAGCGCATCGACGGCGCGGAAGGGATCGTCGATCGCGTCCATGAACAGCCGGCCCATAGCATTGATCACCAGGATCGCGCGGCCGTCCGCCAGCCGGTAGATGCCGTGGCCGTTGCCTGGGGTGCCGGGCGGAAAATTCATCGGCCGCAGCAGGCGCGGATCGCCAGCGATGTAGGGGATTATCTCTTTCTTGTCCCAGGAGTGATTGCCCCCGGTGATGACATCGCAGCCGGCGGCATGGAAATCGCGGCAGATGTCGGCGGTGATGCCGAAGCCGTGCGCGGCATTCTCGCCATTCACGACAATGAAATCGAGCCGGAGGTCGCGGCGCAGCCGCGGCAGGTTGGCGATCACGGCGTCGCGGCCGGCGCGGCCCACGACATCACCGCAAAACAGAATCCGCATCGCCGCCTCATACGAAAGCCCTCTCCGCCCCCAGGGGTGGAGAGGAAACATATAGTAGGATGGAGCCGCTTGGCCGTCGGTATGCTTTACCCTCGCGGCCCGCTTACGCAGGTGGGAGCCATATACCGGGACCACGGTCCCGACAGGGACAGCCCCCTGGAGGTGAATATCGGCCCCGGGGTATCTGCGACCTAACGCACCGCGCAGCCCCATCCATTCTGTCTCGTCGCTATATCTTGGGACTCTCCAGCCGTTCCGCAACGGTCTCGATGCGCCGCGCCAGCGCCACGATGCCGTCGGCCATCGCATCGGGGGCGTGACCGTTACCGCCGCCGCCACCGGCCTTCGCTTCCTGCAACTCGTCGGCCATGGTCAGCAGCAGCATGACCAGCACCCGCGCCTCGCCGGTCTGGCCGATCTGCGGGCCGAATTGCTTGATCCGTGCATCGACGCCGCGCGCCAGCTCACGGATGCGCCCCTCCTCGCCTGGGCCGCAGCCGATTGGATAGTCCCGCCCGTTGAGGGTGATCGTGACCTGGGCCATCAATCTTCCAGAATGGCGTCGAGCCGCGCGATGGTGGCGTCAAGCCGCGCCGCCACCTGCGCCGCGGTCTGCGCGAGCACGGTCGATTCCGGACGGGCGCGCGTCGCCGGTTTGCCGGCCACCCTTTCAAGGCGGCCGATCGCGCCCTCCAACTGCTTCATCGCATCGTCCAGCGTGGCCATTCTCCGCTCCCCGCCGCGAAGCTTACGCGGGCACGCCGCCAAACTCAATCGGCCGATGCGGGCGGCTCAGCTCGGTTCGGCGGCGAAGTCGGCGCGCTCGGCATCGGCGGCGGTGAGTTGGCGCGCGCGGATGATCTGGAGCCGGCGATGCATCAGCGCCCGGGCGCCCTCGGCATCGCGCGCCTCGATCCGCGCCAGCAGCGCGGCGTTGGCCGCGATCACCCGGGTCGCGACCTCGTCGGTGAGCCGGCGCGCATAGAGCGGCTCCAGCACGAAGCGCAGTGCCTTGAATTGCGCGATCATCGCCCGATTGTGCGAGGCCGCCACCACCGTTTCGTGAAAGCGCAGCGACAGGTCGGTGAATTCCGCCTTGGCGTGGCGCTGCTCGCGCTGGCCGCGCAAAATCTCGCGCAGGCGGGCGAGATCGTCGTCATCGGCATGGAGCGCGGCGAGTTCGGTCGAGGTCACCTCGATGGCGATCTGCGCGTCGAAGATTTCCGCGATGGTGACCCCGATCAGCTTCAATTGAATCGCCAACGCGTCGGCGAAGCGCTCGATATTGCCGCCCGCGATGTAGGTGCCGCCCTTGGCGCCGACGCGAATCTCGACGATGCCGGCCGCCTCGAGCGAGCGCAGCGCGTCGCGGATCGCCATCCGGCTGACGCCGTAGCGCCGCGCCAGCTCGATCTCGCCGCCCAGCCGCTCGCCTGACTTAAGCTCGCCGGCGAACAGCATCGAGCGGATTTGCCGGATGATGCGCCACGACAGCGTGCCATCGCGCGCCGTCTGGCGGGGCGCCGCGTCGGCGCCGCGCTCGGGCGCGCCGGTCCTGGCGGTGGCGCGCGGCATGGCCTATTGCGCCGAGCCCCAAATCTCGGTCGCGGTCTCCACCACCAGGGCCAGCTTGCGCCGCTCGATCTCCTCGGTCACCGGATTGCCCTGGAAGCCCGAGGCGAAACCGCATTGCGGCGAGAGGCCCATCTGACCGATCGCCATGAACTTGCCGGCATCCTCGACCTGACGCTTCAGCACATCCTTCGTCTCCATCTCGGGCACCTTGGAGCTGACGAGACCCAGGATCACCTTCTTGTCCTCCGGCATGAAGCGCAGCGGCTCGAAGCCGCCGGCGCGCGCCGATTCATATTCGAGGAAATAGCCATCGACCGCCAGATCGCCGAACACCGTTTCCGCGATCGGATCATAGCCGCCCTCCGCCGCCCAGCGTCCGGCCATGTTGCCCCGGCACAGATGGATGCAGATCGCCATCGCGGGCGGCTTCTTCTCGATCACCGCGTTGATCAGTTTGACATAGCGGCGCGGCAGCGCCTCCGGGTCCTCGCCGCGATCGCGCATCGCCTGGCGCATCTTCTGGTCGCACAGATAGGCGAAGTTCGTATCGTCGAACTGGACATAGGCGCAGCCGGCATCGGCCAGCGCCTTGAGCTCGGCGGCATAGACCTCGATCACGTCGTTGAAATAGACGTCGAGATCGGGATAGGCCGCCGCGCTCACCGCCGCGCGCCCGCCACGCAGCAACATGGTCGGCGATGGGATGGTGATTTTGGGCGTGCGCGTCGTCACGCTCTTGAGGAACCGGAAGCCCTCAACCTCGATTGCCCTGCCGTGGCGGATTTTTCCGACGATCTTCAACTGCGGCGGCTGAAACGCCTGACCCGACGGGGCATTGGCATCGGGCGCGCGCCCCAGCTCCGCCGACACACCCTCGATCCGGCCGAGGAAATCGAAATGAAACGAGGTGCGGCGGAATTCGCCGTCGGTGATGCTGGAAAGGCCGACGCTTTCCTGCAGCGCGACCGCGCCGCGGATCGCCTCGTCCTCCAGCCCGCGCAGCTCCGCCGCGTCGAACTTGCCGTCGAGCCATTGCGTGCGCGCGGCCTTCAGCGAGTCGGGCCGCAACAGGCTGCCGACATGGTCCGCGCGATAGGGCGGCTTCAAGGATGAACTCATTTTTGTCTCCGACACGAATTTGAATTGGGCGGATACCGTTTCCTCGACGAACCAATGCTTAAGAAGCCAAGCTTGCGATCGTGCATTATCCGGCGCGGCGCGCGGCGCGGTTTTTCAGTCCGATTTCCATGGCGCCAATCGCGACAACAATGTCATTGTCGCGGCTGCGCACGGCGGGGCCACGAACGTGCGAAACGCGATGAGAAAGAATGGATGATTGGTATGCCCAACGCGCGGTCGGCGCACCGACATGGCCGTCGCTGGCGATGATCATTCGCACTCCCCCGCGTCGCGCCGTTCGAACCGTGACCGGCCCAAGCGAGTCGCACCGCGAATTGCCTTTTTTACGCAACCGAGACGATCGGATTGAAACTGTATTATGTTTGAAAACTTCAACAAAGAGCTTGGGTTGTCAAGAGGCGCGGCACGCGCGCAACGTCGCCGCTCCACTTTTGTCTTGCGCTGTTTATAGTCGAAATCTGCCCGATAGGAGTGAGGTAGAGTGAGCGACTGGCAACTGGACAGGCTTCCGGGGGACGTGCGTCAGGAAGCCGAAAACGCAGCACAGCGCGATGGTCTGCCGCTGCATCGCTGGCTCGGAAAAATGATCCGCGATACCTGCGCCGAGGAAGGCGTGGCGCCGTCGCGCGAATTGGCGCCGCGCGCCGCGATCGCCCGACACGTCAATGGCGGCGCCAGCGACCAGCGGCGCGCGGCCGCGAAGATCACCGAAGTGCCACGCGAGCCGGCGCCGCAGGCCCGCGCGCGAGGTCGGGATCCGGGACACGCAGGCTGCCGAAAGCGCTGAGGCCATGAGTCCAGCCCGAAGGACCGTGCCGCAGTTGTCTTCCCCCGTGGGCGGCGGGCAGCAGTGGCGAGGGAGCGGGCTGGCGGCCAGACGCGCCACCGCTCTCCCCGCGGCCTTGCCCATCAGGAGCCTGCCGTGGCGCGGGCGCGGAGGTCAAGGTTCGCTGAATCAGCGCGGTTGCCTCGGCGAGGCGGCCTTGGCGGGTCAGGCGGGTGGCCTCAACCATCGCGGACATCTGGCGTGCGTCCATGGCGGTATTCCTCCTGGGGGTGGTCCTCGCTGCGTCTCGGCAGGACGGTACGTACTCTGAGCGGGCGGCGGTCGGGGGTAAGCCGCTGTGATCGCAGCGGGCTAGACGATGCGGGCCGCTAGGGCGGCCTTCACCGCAGTTGGGGCACGGAAGGCGCCGAGCACCTCCACTGAGGCGATCGTGGCCAGGGCGAGCTGGGGAGAGACATCGGCGGCGATGCTCGCCAACCCAAGCACCCGGATGTGGATCATCTGCCCGGTGTCGCGGATCTCTTCCAGATCGCGGCGGGCGTAGTGACAGCTGCCGAGAGTGAGCGTGCGCCGGGTCATTGTCTGGTTGAGCGCCTCGCCTCGGGTGGCGAGTTGGGTGCGAATCGCGGTGCGGATGAAGTCCGTGCGG
>Ga0208357_1001328_pt1 | contig 18043 bp, 13 predicted proteins | sample NGESurdeep092012_6_FD_184487 | JGI IMG/M metagenome (GOLD analysis project Ga0208357, IMG submission 184487) | Arctic peat soil microbial communities from Barrow, Alaska - NGEE Surface sample F52-2 deep-092012 (SPAdes) | ecosystem: Environmental > Terrestrial > Soil > Wetlands > Peat ... | reverse complement strand
AGGCTCCGAGCATCCCCCCACCTCATCCCGACCTTCTCCTCCCCCAGGGGAGGAGAAGGAGGAAAATGAAATGACGATGCATCGTCACAGCACCACTTCGATCAGCTTCGGCCCCGGCTCGGCCAGTTCGGCGCGCAGGGCCGCCGCGAGCTGGTCGAGATTGGTGACGCGGGTGCCGGCGACGCCCATGCCCTTCGCCAGCGAAACCCAATCGAGATCGGGGCGCCCGATCTCCAGCATGTCGAGCGCGCGCGGCCCCATATTGCCGGCGCCGACATTGGCGTATTCGCCCTTCAAGATCGCATAAGCGCGATTGGCGAAAATCAGGGTGGTGATGTTGAGTTTTTCGCGCGCCATGGTCCACAGCGCCTGCACCGTGTACATGCCGCTGCCATCGGCCTCGAGACACAGCACCGGCCGGTCGGGACACGCGATTGCCGCCCCCACCGCGAGCGGCATGCCGATGCCGATCGAGCCGCCGGTATTGGTCAGCCAATCATGCGGCGGCGCCCCCCGGCTCGCCGCCATCAGGCCGCGGCCCGAGGTGATCGATTCATCGGCGACGATGACATTCTCTGGCAGCAGCGCGCCGATGGTGGCGGCGAGACCCGGCAGCGTGATCGGGCCGCTCGGCACCGCCGGCCGCTCCGCCCGCTCCCGGTGGGGTTCGGTCTTGGCGGCGTCCAGCGCCGCGACCAGCCCCTCCAGCGCGCCGACCTCGTCCTCGGCGGGCAGCGCCAGCGGATAGATGTCGCAATCAGGGCGCGTCGGCACCGAGCTTTTGCCCGGATAGGCGAAGAAGGTCACCGGCGCGGCGGCGCCGATCAGGATCATCTGGCGGAATTCCTTCAGCCGCTCGATCGCCTGCTCGACGACATAGGGCACGCGGTCGACGAACGGCAGGCCGGCGCCGCGCGCGATCCGCGCGGTCGAATAGGGCGCGAACAGCGTGGCCCCGGTGGCGGTGGCGATGCGCCCGGCGGCGATCAGGCCGCGCCCGTAGAGACCCTTGCCGCTCAGCATGATGGCGGTCGGCACGCCGGCGCGCAGCATCCGGGCGGCGTGCTCGATGGTCGCGGCGGCGGGCGGCGGCGACGCCGTCACCGGCAGTGGCGCGGCGACGGCGCCGCCCTCGCTCCACGCCGTGTCGGCCGGCAGGATCAGCGTCGCGATGCCCGAGGCGCGGCGCGCGGCGGCCACCGCCTCGGCGCCGTCCCGCGCGACATCGCGCGCATTGGCCGAAGTGCGCAGCCATGCCGAATATTGTCCGGCCAGCATTTCGATATTGGAATTGAGCGGCGCGTCATAGCGCTTGTGATAGGTCGCATGCTCGCCGACGATATTGACGATCGGCACCCGCGCCCGCTCGGCATTGTGCAGGTTGGCGATCGCGTTGCCGAAGCCGGGGCCGAGATGAAACAGGGTGCAGGCCGGCTTCTCCGCCATGCGCGCATAGCCGTCGGCGGCACCCGAGACGACACCCTCGAACAGCGCCAGCACGCAGCGCATCTCGGCGACCCGGTCGAGCGCCGCGACGAAATGCATTTCCGAGGTGCCGGGGTTGGCGAAACAAATCTCGACACCGCTGGCGACCAGGGTGCGGACCAGGCTTTCCGCTCCGTTCATTCTTCCTCCATCCGCCCACCGGTTACCCGGTGATTAAGGCGGCGATTTCTAAAGTTGTTCTTAATGTTTGCGTTCGATAGTTGCGCATGCCTCGCGATGACACCTCGCCGCGTATTGCGGCGCGCCCCATGAAGGACGAAACCCTCGCCATTCATGCCGGCTACGATATCGACCCGACGACCAAATCGGTCGCGGTGCCGATCTACCAAACCGTCGCCTACGCGTTCGACAGCGCCGAGCATGGCGCGGCGCTGTTCGATCTCGAAGTCGAGGGCAATATCTACACCCGGCTCAGCAATCCCACCAATGCCGTCTTGGAAAAGCGCGTCGCGGCCCTGGAGGGCGGCGTCGCCGCGCTGAGCGTCGCGTCCGGCGCGGCGGCCATCCATTTCGCCGTCTCGAACCTAACCGAGCTCGGCACCAATATCGTCTCGGTGCCGCAGCTTTATGGCGCCACCTATACGCTGTTCGCTCATCTCTATAAGCGCCAAGGCGTCGAGGTGCGGTTCGCCGCCAGCGACCGGCCCGCCGATGTCGCGGCGCTGATCGACGCCAACACCCGCGCCGTCTATTGCGAGAGCGTCGGCAACCCCGCCGGCAACATCGTCGATCTCGCCGCACTGGCCGCCGTCGCGCACGCCCAGGGCGTGCCGCTAATCGTGGACAACACGGTCGCGACGCCGATCCTGCTGAAGCCGATCGAGCACGGCGCCGATGTCGTGATCCACTCCGCCACCAAGTTCATGGGCGGCCATGGCACCACCATGGGCGGCATGATCGTCGATGGCGGCAATTTTCCGTGGGATGCCCATCCCGCGCGCTTCGCCATGCTGACGTCGCCGGAGCCCGCCTATCACGGCGTCACCTATACCAAGCAATACGGCCGCGCCGCCTATATTGCCCATTGCCGGACCGTTTGCCTGCGCAACGAGGGCGCGGTGCTGCCGCCGTTGAGCGCCTTTCTGCTGCTGCAGGGTATCGAGACGATGGCGCTGCGGGTCGAGCGCCATGTCGAGAATGCGCGCCGCGTCGCCGAATTCCTGCGCGACGATCCGCGCATTGCTTGGGTCAGCTATGCCGGCTTTCCCGACAACCCCTATCACGCGCTGGCCCAGCGCTATCTCGGCGGCCGCATTCCGTCGCTGCTGACGTTTGGCGTCGCCGGCGGCTACGAGGCCGGGCGCAAGGTCCTCAATGCATTTCAGCTATTCAAGCGCCTCGTCAACATGGGCGACGCCAAATCGCTGGCGACGCACCCCGCGTCGACCACCCATCGCCAGTTGACGCCCGTCGAATTGACGCGCGCCGGCGTCAAGCCGGAGATGATCCGGCTCAGCGTCGGGATCGAACATATCGACGATATCCTGGCCGATCTTTCCCAAGCATTGGACGCCGCCGCATGCCGGTCATAATCGAACGCCGCTTCGCGCCGCGCGGCCTGGACCGCGCCTGGTCGCCCAACCGCGTCCATATCGGGCTGGTGAACAACATGCCCGATACCGCGCTCGAAGCGACCGAGCGCCAGTACATCGCCCTGTTGGAGGCGGCGGCCAGCGACGTGCTGGTCCATCTCCATCTCTATTCGCTGCCCGAGATTCAGCGCAGCGATCGCGCGGCGCAGCATTGCAAGGGGCTTTATCGCGGCATCGACGCGATGTGGCCTGCACCGCTCGACGCGCTGATCGTCACCGGCGCCGAGCCGCTAGCTGGCGATCTGCGCGAGGAGCCATATTGGCGCAGTCTCACCGCGATCGTCGATTGGGCCCAGGATAATACCGTCTCGACCATCTTCTCATGCCTTGCCGCGCATGCCGCGGTACTGCATCTCGACGGGATCGCGCGCCGCCCGCTGGCGAAAAAAATATTCGGCGTGTTCGAGGAAGAGATCGCGGCGGAACACCCCCTCACCACCGGCCTCTCCGATCTCTCCGCGCCGCATTCGCGCTGGAACGAGTTGCGCGAGCCGGACCTGACGGCCAAGGGCTATTCAGTGCTGACGCGCTCCGACGAGGCCGGGGTCGGCCTCTTCGTCAAGAAGCGCGAGAGCCTGCTGATCTTCGTCCAGGGCCATCCGGAATACGAGGCGGAGACCCTGTTGCGCGAATATCGCCGCGACATCGGGCGCTATCTGCGCCAGGAGCGCCGAACCTATCCCGAGCGGCCGCGCCATTATTTCGACGCGCGGGCGCGCGAGCGCGTCATCGCCTATCGCAAGCGCGCGTCATTGCGGCGCGAGCGCGATCTTCTCGCCGAATTTCCGATCTTCGAGCTGCGCCGCGCCGTGCGCCATTCCTGGCGCCCCGGCGCGGTCGCGTTCTATCGCAACTGGCTGCACTTCATCGACAGCGGCAAGCCGCTGCGCCTCGCCGCGCGCATCCTGAAGCGGTCCGGCGTGGCGATGCGCTAGCGCTAGCCTCGCCCTATTTCGGCGGGGCCATGCCCGACGGCACGCCGAGATAGTTGACCATCGGAATGGTCTCGAACTCGACATTCACCAGCTTGCCGCCCTTTTTCTCGATCCGGCGCATATAGACGTTCTGGACGATTTGCCGTGTCGCCGGGTCGATCATCACCGGGCCCTTCGGGCTGTGCGCGGTCTTCCAGTTGCTGAGGAAGGCCATCGCCTGCTCGCCGGTGAATTTGCCCTTGGTGGCCTTCACCAGATCGAAGATCGCACTCATCCCGTCCCAGGCGTCGGCGGTCTCGAAATCGGGCCGCTTGCCGTCGGTATAGATTTTCGAATAGGTGGCGACGAATGCCTGGTTCGCCGGCCGCGTCGAGAATGAGGAATAGACGCCCGACGTCACCAGCCCATCGATGGCCTCGCCCATATTTTGTATTTCCTCGTCGGGAACCAGATCTTCCGTCGAGATCAGATGGATCTTGGCGGCTTGCAGCCCGATATCGGTCGCGGCCTTCATGATCTGGGTCGCGGTCGGCCCGGCGGGAACGAAGATATAAACCACGTCCGGATGCGTGTCCTTGATGCGCAGCAGGAACGGTGCGAAATCCGCCACGTTCGGCGGCGGCGGAAACGTCACCTGGCCCAGTATCTTGCCGCCCGCCTCGGTGAAGCCCTTGATGAAGGCATCGCGGCCTTCCTGGCCGGGCGCGTAATCGCTGACCGCGGTATAGGCGGTCTTATAGCCATGCTTGGCCGCCCATTTGGCCAGCGGATACGCCTGCTGGGTCAGGGTGAACGAGGTGCGAATGGCATAGGGCGATTTGGTCACCGGAATCGCCGCCGCGTTAGTATCAACGAACGGCACCTTGGCCTGACTGGCAACCGGCCCCACCGCCATGGCATTCGGCGACCAGACCGTACCGATCAGCAATTGCACATGGTCGCGGACCACCAGTTCGGACGCGAGACGCTTGGCGATATCGGGGTGCGCGCCGGTATCGTCGCGCTCCACCAATTGGATGGTGACGCCGGGCGGCAAATCCTTCTGATGCGATTTATAATAGGCCTGGAGGCCGCGCTCCATCATCTCGCCTTGGGCGACAGTCGGGCCGGAGAAGGTATTGATGACGCCAACCTTGACGACGGTCTGCGCGGTGGCGGTCGGCCCGCTCGCGGCGGCCAGCAGGCCGACGGCGGCACAGGCCGAAAGGATCATGTACGGGCGATTCATGCGGCTATCCTCCCTGGAGCGCGCCCGGATTATTCCGGGTCAGCCACTCACTCTCTTGGTACGGCCGCGACTATAGGCGGCGGCGCGCCAGGGATGCAATCAGGCAGGCCGCGACAAGTTATACCGCGTTTAGGCGGGTCACTCGCCGCGGACGATCTTCTCCGTCGGCTGCTTCGGGTCCGCCGGCGCCTCGGCGACCGAAATCGCCGGCGGCTCGTCGGGCTGCACCGACACCAGGTTCCGGGTCGGAACCCTGAGGCCGAAGACGCTGAGGCTGCGATAGCCGGCGACGAAGACCTTGCCGTTCGCGACCACGGGCACGACGTTGGCGGTGCCGTCGCGATTGGGCCAGGTGCCGGCGGCCTGGGAGAACAGCCGGGTCGCGTTGCTGGCGTCAAACGCGTGCAGCGTGATCGTCGGGGTGCCTTGATCGGGGGGATGCGCCACGGTCCAGATCACGCCGCCATCGGTGCCGTTCGATGAGACGGTGGTCATGAAGCCCTGAAACTGGCCGCTAGCGATATGGTGGGAGATACTATCCCGCTCCAGCCGCACCCAGGGCGAAGTCATGATCTTCCACACCATGATATTGGCGCCGCCGCTGGTGACGATGCGGCCCATGCCGTCCCCGCCGACGAAATAGGAGGGCGCGCAGAAACATTGGCCGATGGCGTACTTGCCGACCACCTTGTCGGCGCCCTTGGGCACGAAGCCGCCCATATGGTCGCGGTCGAGAAGATAGAGGGTGCCATCCTTGCCGGCGGCGGCGGCGAGATGCTTCACCGGGCCGTCCTGGTCGGGCACCAGCATGATGCCGCCGGAGCCCAGATCGAGATCGGCATCGTCGAGCTCGTCGCGATTGGAGGGGGTGAAATACTCCGACACCATGCGCAGATCGCCCGAAATGGCGGCGACACTCTCGCTCATTTCGCGCTCGCCGGCCGGAACCGGGATCGGATCGGCGGCGCCAGTGACGCGATTGCCGGTGACGACATGGAGACGGCCCGAGGCGTCCACGGCAGGCGCGGCGCCCGACATCCAGATCGACGACATGAACCAGGCGGCCGACCCGGCTGCCTTGCGATCGACCAGCGGCCGCGACAGCAGCGGCTTCAGCGTGTCCTGCTGCCAGCCGAGCACCCAGCCGCGCGAGGCGCGGGTCTTGAGATCGCAGAAGCTGGCAAACGCGGCATAGACATTGCCATTGGCCATCACCAGGCCGGCGCGCTGGCGATTGGCGCCGGCATCGAAGCGGATCGGGCTGATCGCCGAGGCGTTCACCACGCTCTTGATCACCGGCGCCGGGAAGACGCGATCCTTCAGCGTGCGCAAATCCAGCGCGTGAATGCGATAAACCGGGGCGCCGGCCTCGGCGGTATAGGCGACCACATACATAGTCTCGGCGGCCATATCGATAACCGGGGTGCTGGCGATGCCGACATTGTCGCCATTATTCAGACATTTGCCCGGCAGCATGGAACGCGGCACCGGCGGCCCAAGATTGACGTGCAGCAATTGCTCACCCGAACTCGGGTCGAAGGCATAGACGCTGTTGCCCTCGGTGGCGACGTACACCACGTCATGCACGCTCTCTTGTCCCTCGATCGGCTGATCACTCACCACCAGCGGCTGGGCATCGACCTGATCGTCGAGGTCGAGCGAACGCAGCAGGCCGAAGGAATTGCCGGCGACCGATTGGGGCGTGAGCTGCGCCTCGGTGCTGTTCCATCCGGTGCGGAACCCGTCGCCATGCGAGGTCAGGATATCGGTGCCGGCCCATGCCGCCACCGGGGCCGCCACCGCAGTCGCCGCGAGAAGCCCGGCCGAGAAAATCCGAACAGCCCGTCCGATGCCGGAAAGAATCGGAGGGCGGCGCCTGCTGGATCGTTTCATCAACACCTGCCGTTTCCCACTCAATTACGCGCGGCTCTCGCCTCGCATCCCCGATCCGATGGAAAATGTGATCGGAGCAGCCGGCCGCCACAGGGGCCATGCAAAGCCGGCGCCAAACCCAAGGGTCCGGCATCCTGAAGTTAAACGGGGGTGCCGCCCGATTGCTTCCCAAGGGTCCAGAAGAAAGTCGCGCCGGCGCCGACGGTGCTTTCGGCCCAAATGCGCCCGCCATGGCGGGCGACGATGCGCTGAACGGTGGCGAGACCGATGCCGGTGCCAGGAAACTCCTCGCCGGAATGCAGGCGCTCGAACGGCGTGAACAGTTTATGAGCAAACGCCATGTCGAATCCGGCGCCATTGTCGCGCACAAAATAAGCAATCAACTCTTCGTGTTCGCCCGTCGCGCCGAACGAAATTGTCGGCCGTGCCGCGTTCCGGGAATATTTCCAGGCATTGCCAAGAAGATTTTCCAGGACGATGCGCAGCAGCCGGGCGTCGCCCTGCGCGGTCAGCCCGTCGGCGATGTCGAGCCGCACCGCGCGCTCGGGATGCGCGCGCGCCAACTCGGCGCCGACGAGACGCGCGGTCGCGGAGAGATCGACCGGCGCCCGCACGATTTCCGCGCGGCTGACCTGCGACAATTGCAACAGATCGTCGATCAGATCGCCCATGCGCTGGGTCGCGGCGCGCATCCGCCGCAGATAGTCGCGGCCGGTCGGATCGAGCGCGCCGGCATGATCCTCGATCAACACGCGCGCGAACCCGTCCACGGTGCGCAGCGGCGCCCGCAAATCGTGCGACACCGAGTAACTGAACGCTTCGAGCTCGCGGTTCTTCAACTCGAGCTGCTCGGTCATCGCGGCGCGCGTCTCCGCCAACCGCTGCGCCGCGCGCGCCTCGGCGGTTTCCAGCTCTTTCCGCGACAGGCGTTCGCGATAGAGCCGGTTATCGTCCTCGAACTGCTTGCGCCGGATTTGCGCGGCCACGCGCGCGCGCAGCACCGCGAAATCGCTCGATTTGGCGATGTAATCGTCGGCGCCGGCGGCGAGGCCCTCGATCATCGCCGCGCGATCGTCGAGCGCGGTCAGCATCACCACCGGAATGTCGCGCAGGCCCGGCGTGTCCTTAATGCGGCGGCAGGTCTCGTGCCCGCTTATGCCCGGCATCACCAGATCGAGCAGGATGCAATCCACCGGCCGCACCGCCAGCAGCGCCAGCGCCTCCTCGCCGGAGCGCGCCAGCACGACATCTAGCCCGTCCAGCAGCAACTGGGCGGCGAGCGCGCGCAGATAGGTCTCGCTGTCATCGACCGCCAGCACCTTCTTCGGCGCCATGATGCTGACCGTGCCATGGTCGCGGCTCTGTGTCTCGGCGCTGCGCAGTATCGCCTTGATGCGCGCCAGCATCAGGCCGACATCCTCTTCCTTGCGCACGAAGGCATCGGCGCCGGTATCGAGGGCATGGACCTCGGCGCCGTCATCCTCGGACGCGGTCAGCATCAGGCACGGCGTGCGGCGCAGCGCGGCGTCGAGCCGGATGCGCCGGATCACCGTGGCGCCGTCGATGCCGGGCAGCATGCTATCGACCACGAGCGCCGCCGGCCGGCTCGCGGCCGCGAGACGCAGCCCCTCCTCGCCGGTGGCGGCGACCAGCACGCCGAAGCCCTCGCCTTCCAGGACTTCGCGCAATCGCTCGCGAAAGGTCAGGCTGTCGTCGATGATCAGGATGGTGTCATGGCCGGGGTCGGCCGGGGCGCGGTCGCGGGCCAGCAGCTCGCGGGCGCGCGCCACCACATGACCGGCATCGTAGGGCTTGCCGATATACTCGTCGGCCCCGGTGGCCAGGCCGCGGATGCGGTCGCGCACCTCGCTTTCGCTCGACAGCAGCATCACCGCGCACGGCGCCGCGTCGTCGCGCATCCGAATCTCGCGCAGCAGATCGATGCCGTCACCATCGGGCAACAGCACGTCGAGAATCACCAGCGGGAAATGCTCCCGCGCCAGTGCCCGGCGCGCCTCCTCAAGGGTGGCGCAGCGTTCGGGATCGAACCCATCGGCGGATAATATCTCGGCGAGATTCATGCGCACGACCAGGCTGTCATCGACGATCAGCACGCGCGGAGTCATGTCCGCGCCGCCAGTTCCGTCACAGCCAGTTCGCTCACCGCCCGACCGATCGCGGCCAGCGGCAGCACGCGCTGTGCGGCGCCGAGGCGGATCGCCTCGCGCGGCATGCCAAAGACGATGGCGCTCGCCTCGTCCTGCGCGATGGTCGTGCCGCCGGCGCGGCGGATCGCGAGCAAGCCGGCGGCGCCGTCGCGGCCCATGCCGGTCAGGAGGCACGCGGCGACCGACGCGCCATGGCTCGCGGCGAGCGATTCGAACATCAGATCGACCGAGGGCCGGCAGGAATTGCGCTCCGGCTCGTCGCTCAAGCGGAGCAAGCCGCCCTCGACAATCAAGTGGCGGCTGGGCGGCGCGAGGCGAAGCCCAGCGCCCGGCCGCGCCACCGGGTCGCCATCGACCGCGAGCGCCACGCGATGGCCACTCTGGCCATCGAGCCATTCGGCGAAGGCGCCGCCGAACGGCTCGCCGATATGCAGCGTCAGCAACAGCGGCAGCGGAAACGGCGCGGGCAGCGCCTGCAACAGCGCCAGCATCGCCGCCGGGCCGCCGGTCGAGGCGCCAAACGCGACGAGGGCGATCCTGCCCGGCTCGGTCGCCGCCGGAACACGCATCTCGACATGGGCGCCGTTGAGCCGCGCGCGCGGGTGGGTGATGACCTTGATGCGCGCCGCCATCTTGATCGCGGCGAGATAGCGCCGCTCCCATTCGCCCTCGCGCTCCAGCCCGGTCGGCTTTTCCAGGACATCGACCGCGCCCGCCGCCAGCGCATCGTAGGTGCGATGCATCTCGCCCCGGTTGGTCGAAGCCGACACGATCAGGATCGGCGTCGGCGCATGCGCCATGATGTATTCGGTGGCGGCGAGGCCGGTCATCACCGGCAGCATCATGTCGAGCGAGATGATGTCGGGCCGCAGCGACATCGCCAGCGCGATCGCCGCCTTGCCGTCCGCCGCCTCACCCACAATGTCGATGCCCGGATCCCCGGCCAGGATTTCCAGCATGCGCCGGCGAACCGTCGTCGAATCTTCCACCACGAGAATCCGGAGCCGCGCCATCGCTATTGCGTCAGCCGCCGCACGGTGTCGAGGAACCGGGTCTGATCGAATTCGCCCTTGACGATATAGCCGTTGGCGCCCACCTCGGCCGCGCGGCGGCGATCCTCGGCGCCGTTGCGCGACGACACCAACAGCGCCGGAATGGCGCGCGACACCGCGTCGGCGCGGATCGCGGCGACGAAGCCGAACCCGTCCATGCCGGGCATTTCGACATCGACCAGCAACAGCCCGTAGCGCCGCCGCGCCAGCTTGACCAGCCCCTCCTGCGCCGAGACCGCGAGATCGACCGAGTAGCCGGCGGATTCGAGGATGCTCTGTTCCAGCATGCGCGTCGTCAGGGAATCATCGACCACCAGGATCGGCGGCCGCGTGTCGGCGATATCCGTTATCGGCACCGGGGGCGCCGCCAGCGCCGCCGCGACCAAGCGATCGGGATCGAGCACCAGCCGCGGCACGCCGTCAGCATCGAGCGCCGCCCCCGCGACCAGCGCGTCGGCACGCGCCGCTTCCGGCAGCGGCTGCACGAACAGAGTGGTGGCGCCGAGCAGGCGATCGATCCCGATCGCCGCTGCCCCACCGCCGCCCGAGACGATGATGCCGAGCCGGGGCGCCATCCCGCCCGGCGCACCCAGCAGCGCCGTCAGCGGCACGACCGGCAGCGCCGCGCCTTCATGGACGACCGTATCGCGCCCGGCGTGGCGCGTGCCCGGCGCCGGCATCAGCCGGACGACCCGCCCGATCGCCGCCAGCGGCAGGACGACGATGGCGCCCCCGGCCTCGACCGGCACCGCCTCCAAAGTCGAGAGCGAGACCGGCAGGATCAGTTCGATCCGCGTGCCCGCGCCGCTCTCGCTCGCGACGTGAATTTCGCCGCCGAGCCGATCAGCCGCCTCGCGCGCGACATCGAGGCCGATGCCGCGCCCGGCCAGCTCGCTCGTCTCTGTCGCGGTGCTGAGGCCGCCCTGCAACAGCAGCCGCACCAGCCCGTCGGCATCGTGCCGCGCCAGTTCCTCGGGCGCCGCGCCCCGCGCCAGCGCCACGCGGCGCACCGCGTCGAGATCGATGCCGCCACCATCATCGGCACAGATGAATGCAATGCGATGGTTGCGGCGCACGATGTCGAGCGTGACGCGGCCGATCGCCGGCTTGCCGCGCCGCGCGCGCTCGGCCGGCGGCTCGATGCCGTGCGCCACCGCGTTCCGCGCCACCTGAATCAGCGCCGCGCGCGCCGTCGCCAGCACCGGCGCGTCGAGCCGAATATCGCCGCCGCGCGCCGTGAACGTCGCTTCCTTGCCCTGGGCCTGGGCGACATCGCGGACCGTGCGCTCCAGCGCCGCGAAGATGCCGGCGGCCGGCGCGAGGCGCAGCCGGGTCGCGGCATCGCGCACGGCGGCGATTTCGCGCTCCACCCGGTCAAGACCGGCGGCGATGCCCGAATGCGCGCCGGCGAGCGCGGCGACCGCGCCACGCACGAGGCGCAGTTGGTGGCTGGCCTCGGCGACCCCATCGCTCAACGCATCGAGATCGGCACGATCGGCTTGGGGCGCCGAAGCCGGCTTCTCCGCGACGCGGCCCGGCGTCGCGCTCGGGTTCAGCGCCGCGACGTGGGCCGCGATCGCATCGACCTGCCGCAACAGCCGATCGATGTCGCCGCGCCCGGCCGCGCCGGCGCCCGCGCGCAGCGGCACCAGCGTTTCCTCGATGGCATGCGCCAGTTCCGCGATCTCGCGCTGCTTCACGATCCGCGCCGCGCCCTTCAGCGTATGCGCGAGGCGCAGCAGGCGCGGCACCAGGTCGGGCGCCGGCGCCGCTTCGAGCCGCAGCACGTCGCGGCCCATTTCCTCGGCGATGTCGCGCGCCTCGACGCGGAAATAGCGCAGCGGATCGGCGGCGGCGGTCATGCCACCGCGAGCGGGCGGATAATGCGCGACAACTCGCGCGAGAGATCGGCCAACGCCGACGCGGTCCGCAGCGTCTGACTGGAGCTCGCCTCCATCTCCCGCGTCGCCTGCGCCGCGCCAGAGATCGCGACATTGACCTGTTCCACCGCTGTCGATTGCTGTTTGGTCGAGAGCTCGATTTCGCGCGCGGCGTCGGTGGTGGTGGATACCAGCCCGGCGATCTGGGCGAACGACGCGGCGACCTCACCGAAATGGCGCGAGCCGGCATCGACCGCCTTGGAGCCGCCCTCGGTCGCCATCACCGTGGTATTGACCGCGCCGCGCACCTCCTCGATCAGGCCACGAATCTCCTTGGTGGAATTGCCGACCCGATCGGCCAGCTTGCGAATCTCGTCCGCCACGACCGCGAAGCGCCGCCCGGCCTCGCCGGCGCCCGCCGCCTCGATGGTGGCGTTGATGGCGAGAATGTTGGTCTGCTCCGCCAGCTCGGAGACGATCTCGACGATGGCGCCGATCTGTTGCGATTTCTTGCCGAGGTCGAGCATGTGTGTCACGACCTGATCGACTTGGCGGCGGATGCCGCCGATCGCGTCATTGGCCTGGTCCACGGTGCCGCCGCCGAGCCGGGCGCCGGTCGCGGTCTCCTCGGAAATATGCGACACGCTCTGCGCGCTTTGCGCGATCTGACGCGACGAGGCCAGCAACTCGCGGATCGTGGTCGCGATCTCGGTCATCGCGGTGGCCTGCTCGCGGGCGCCGGTGGCCTGCTGGTTGGCGGCCGCCTGCAGCTCGCTCGACGAGCTTTGCACATGCTGAACCGCGGCGCCGATCTGACGGGTCAGGGTCGCGACGATGAACCAGCCGATCAGCCCGACCAGCACGGCGCCGGCGATGCTGCCCCAGAGAATGATGGCGATCGCCCAGTGCGCGCTGGCCCCCGCCTCGCGCGCCCGCTCGTCCAGCAATTGCGTCGCATCCTGGTCGCTGGCGGCGACCACGGCGCGGATCTGGTCCATCGCGATCTTGCCCGTGTCGCTCAACACTTCCTTGGCGGCGGCGTCGAAACCCTGGGAGCGGCGCAGCGCGATCGTCGTTTTGAGCTCCGCGAGCTTCGTATCGATCAGCGGCGCGACCGCCGCCAGCCGCCGTTGCTGGCTCGGATTGTCGGCGGTCGAGTGGTGCAGCAGGTCGAGCGACTTGTCGATCGCCCCCAGCGCCGCGCGATAGGGTTCGAGATAATTGTCGTTGCCGGTGATGATGTAGCCGCGCTGTCCGGTCTCGGCGTCGGTCACATGAGTCATCAGATTGGCGAATTCGACCTGGACCTGATGCGAGCGGTTCACCAGCTCGTCATTGTCGATCAGCGTCGAAATACTGCGATAGCCCACCAGCGCGATCGCCAGCAGGATCAGGCCGGCGAGCGCGAAACCCACGCCCAGCTTGCGCCCCAGGCTCCATCGGTTGAACAAGGCGGCGCTTCCTCCGTTGCGGGTTAAAGAGGATGCGCCGCGATGGCGGCGGTCATCGCCGGCAGATCGATGATCGACAGCGTCAACGCCGCCACCATCGCCGCCTCGCGGACATAGCCATGCGCGCGGGCGGTATCGGCCCGTGGCACGATGGTGGTCCGCGCGATTTCGAGATGCGCGTCAAGCCGGTCGAACGCCAGCGCCACCGGCGCGCGCGCCGCGACCGCCAGCCAGCGCGGGCCGGTATCGGCCGGCGGACAGCCGAGCAGCGCGGCAAGGCCGAACACCGGCAGGATCACGCCGCGCAGGCCGGTAATGCCGAGAAGGGCGGTATTCGCCGCCGGCACCGGCACGATCCGGCGATCGACATAAAGGCCGGCGATCTCGGCAAGCCGCACCAGAAACCGCTCACCGCCGACGCCGATGGCGAGCATGCCCTCGCCCGCGGCGACGGCGCCACTCGGCGCGGCCGCGAAACCGCGATCGAATTCGGACCGCAACGCGGCGAGCCGGTCCTCGGCCGATGCCGCCACCATCATGGCGCACCGTCGGCCGAGGCCAGCTCGGCCTGGCACAGCGCCATCAGCGCCTCGCGCCCGAACCCGCCGCCGAACAGCACCAGGCGATCGGCCTGCTCTTCTGGTAACAAGGCGGCGGCGCGCGTCAGCTCGCGCCGTGCCGCCGCCCGATCGCCGATGCGCCGCGCCAGCAGGCCGAGATGGAGGCGCGGCATGGCGAAATGAGGATCGAGGTCGGTGGCGCGGCGATCATGCGTCGCGGCGGCGTGGCAATCGCCATCGGCCTCGCGACACAGCGCCATCAGATAATGTGCCCCAGCGCCCATGCCGTCGCGCGCCAGGAGATCGCGACACAGCCGCTCGGCCCCGGCGAGTTCGCCGCGATTCATCAACAGCACGCCGCGCAGGAACAGCGCCTCGGCGCCTTGCGCGATCGCCGGCGGCAGGGAATCCAGCAGCGCCAACGCCTCGCCATAGCGCTCGCCGGCCAGCAGCACCATCGCCTGCGCCAGATCGCGGGGGCGATGCGGCGCCGCGCCGAGTAGGGGGGCACCACGGCTGGCCGGCCGCGCGGTCATGGCGCGGACCCTGCCGGCGGCGCCTTCGATGATGTCGTACCAGGCCGGGCCGGCGCCGTCGGTGGCGGGCGGCACAGCATCCCAGACCGGATCGGCGGCGGCGAGGCTTGGGTCGGCGCGATCCGCCAGCGTCTCGCGGCGCTGGTAATAGAAGGTGCCGTGGGTGTGGCGCAGATGAAAATCCGCCGACAGGCCGCGCAGCGTCTCGGCATGGCCGAGAAACAACAGCCCCCCCGGCGCCAGGCTGGCGGCGATGCGGGCAATCGCGGCGCGGGCGGCATCGCGCGTGAAATACATCAGCACATTGCGGCAGAACACGATGTCGAAGGCGCCGGGCCGCCAGAAGCCCGCATCGTCGGCGTTGAGATAGCGCTCCTCGAACGTCACCGCATTGCGGATGCCGGGATCGAGCACGCAATCATTGCCCTGCGCGGTGAAATAGCGCGTGCGCCGCGCGGCCGGCGTCTCGCGCAGCGACCATGGCGAATAATGGCCGGCGGCCGCCTTGAACAGCATCGCGGTGTTGATGTCGATGCCGTGAATCGCGGGCGCGCCGCCGGGCATCGTCACATCCCGCAACAGCATGGCGATTGAATAGGGCTCTTCGCCCGAGGCGCAGCCCGCCGACAGGATGCTGAGCGGCCGCGCCGCCAGCCGGGTTCCCGGCCATTCCGCGCTGACGAAATCGCGCAGCGCCAGGAATTGCGCGTTGTGGCGGAAGAAATAAGTCTCGGTCACGGTCAGCGCATGGGCCAGCGCGCGCCATTCCCGCCGCGCCTCATCCGCCGCCGTCAGCCGGTCGAGATAGGCGTCGGCGCCGAGCCCGATGTCGCGGGCGGCATGCCGCAGAATCTCGGCGAGAAATGCCGCTCTGCTGTCATCGAATTGCAGGCCGAGCCGGCGCGCGATCAAGGCGCCGAAGCGCTCGATCGCCGCGCGCTCCGTCGGCATGCTCACGCGGTTGCCTCGTCCAGCTCCTCGGCCCGCCACACATCCGCCGGGACCATGCGCGCCGCGTCGAGCAGCCACAGGAACTCGGTATCGAGGGCGCCGATAGCCACCACGATCTCGCCATGCGTCCCGCCCAGCAGCGGCGGCAGGCCATGAAACGAATCGGCGTCCATGACGCGCGTGCCGACCACCTCCTGCACCGCGAGCACGACCTGACGAGCATCCACCCGCAGGGTGACGAAGCGCGACCAGGGCATGCCGGGCTGGCCGATCAGCACGCCGGCATCGACCACCGGCAGCGGCGAGCCGCGCACCAGGGACAGGCCGGCGACGAACGACGGCATCCCCGGCAAGGGCCGCACCGGCAAGGGGCGCATGGTCTCGACGACATGCGTCAGTGGCAAGGCACAGGATTGGTTGCCGATTCGGCAAAGCAGGACAACGATGGTACGCACGGCCGGTCTCCCTTATCAGTACGACACGACGCTTGCTGAATAACTCGTAAAACGCGTGTTACAGCAATTCGTATTCTCGTCAAACAGGAAATACCGGAAATTAACCAATTAGCCGCGAACAAAGAAAAAGGGCGGCCACCGGCCGCCCTTCATTCGACTGACGTTTACGGCTATTGAATGATCAGCGGCACGTCGGCGGCGACCGCCGCCCCGGAATCGACATCGCGGGCGGCGGCGCTGAGGCGCCGCCAATCGGCGTCGACCGGGAAGATGTGCGAGGCCGACCGCACCCGGTCCAGCGTCACATCATCGACATTGGCCGGGACCTTCTTCTGGTCGCGCAGATTGACCGCCGCCTCGATCAACTGCCGCCGCACCAGCGCCACCTGGGCGTCGGAGGAGCCGAGATGCTCCTGGGTGCGGTCATAGAGCGGCTCGCCATTGTCGCTGCACATCAGCTCGGTCATGGCGCGGTCCTGCAAATTCCCGATGAAGGGAATGCCGTTATACATCAGCTCTTTTTCCTGCTGCATGTCGCGCGCATAGTCGTTGCGCTTGTTGGCCTTGGTCAGGAAGTAGTTGCGCGGATCGTTGTCGCGTTCGACGAAGCCGCCGACCTCGGCGAAGGTCAGCACGCGGTTCTCTTCCGGCGTGATCGGCCGCGTCGGATGGCCGCGATGCGAGATCAGCATCGCATTATGATCGTCGAGCGGCACGAACGAGCGCAGATTGATGGTGCCGTCACCGGTCGTGATCATGGTGTGGAACGGGAAGATGAACTGGTTGATGCGGTGCCAGTCCTCATTGTTCCGATAGCGCCGCTTGGCGGTGTAGTACGCGCCGTATTCCGTCGGCTGGGCGTCGAGCGTCGGCGGGTCCGGGTCCGGCGAATAGAAGCCGCGAATGCCCTTTTCCGGCTTCGGGCTCTCTTCCTTCAAGCGGCTATGCAGGAAGTTGAGATGGGCGCTGTCGAGATCGCCCTCCATGTTCTGCAGCCAATTTGCCTCTTCCATCATGATCGAGGGCTCGCCGACATGATCGTAGGGCAGCGTATTGACCTCGAAGGTCGGGAACGGCGGCGGCTCTTTCCGCGTGCCCATATAGACCCAGACCATCTTGTTGACGTCACGGCATGGAAAGGCGCGCGCCTTGATCGAGCTTTGGAAGCGCAGGCGGCGTTCCATCGGCTCGGTCGGGGCGTCGATGCAATTGCCCTCGAGATCGAACTTCCAGCCATGATAGGCGCAGCGCAGGCCGCAATCCTCGTTGCGGGCGAAATAGAGGCTGGCGCCGCGATGCGGACACGCCTCGGCGATGGCGCCCATGCGGCCTTTGGTATCGCGATACATGATGATGTTCTCGCCCAAGAGCCGCATCCGCTTGGGCGGCGTGTCGGGGGCGGAAAACTCGTTCGAGGGCAGCGCCGGAATCCAGTATTCGCGCATCAGCGCGCCCATCGGCGTTCCGGGTCCGACGCGGCACAGCAGCTCATTGTTTTCGTGAGTCAGCAAGGTTTCCTCCAAAGCTGTTCTTCCGATCATTAAACCGATGCAACCGTTCCCGCGCTAGAGAGATTTTCGTAGAGCGGAAATGTCGCTCGATCGCGCCCAATAATTTCCCCGCCACGGCGAAAGCCGGGGCCCATCGGGCCGCCGCCGCGCCTGATGCAGGCATGGACCTCGATTTTCGTCGGGGAGGGGAACGGAAAGGGCGGAGGGATGAACATGCCTGCCATGCCCAGGGGAATCGCAGACGGAATTTTCTTGCGCGGGGGCGGGATTCGGATTCTGACCGGGAGTTGGATGGCAGCTCTCGGGGGATGGGATGGACGGGTTT
>Ga0208357_1001324_pt1 | contig 18069 bp, 18 predicted proteins | sample NGESurdeep092012_6_FD_184487 | JGI IMG/M metagenome (GOLD analysis project Ga0208357, IMG submission 184487) | Arctic peat soil microbial communities from Barrow, Alaska - NGEE Surface sample F52-2 deep-092012 (SPAdes) | ecosystem: Environmental > Terrestrial > Soil > Wetlands > Peat ... | reverse complement strand
GCGGCTCGCGGGGACGCTCGCCCCACCTTATTTCGCCGCAGATTCGCCGTGCAATAAATCCGCGATACGCTTCACGAGGCGCGGTAAATCCAGCGGCTTGGTGAAAAAATCGTCCGCCTGCATCACGGCCGTGCGCTTGGTGACTTCGCTCGTGAGCGCACTCATGAAGATCATCGGGATGTTTTTCGCGGACGGCTGGCGGCGCAGGATTTCGCTGACGGACAGGCCGTCGAGGTCGGGCAGAAGGATGTCCATCAGGATGAGGCTCGGTTTCATCTGCCGCGCCTGGCTCAAGGCGTGAACGCCATCGTTGGCCACGATCAGTTCATAACCCTGCCCCGCGAGCTTGTATTGCAACAGCTCGATGAAATCGTTCTCGTCATCCACGAGCAAAATCCGGTTCGCCATGCTGCCAAGTTAGCCGGAAGCGCGCCAACCACAACGACGGTGACGTTAAGGTGACGTGACGAATTGGAAACGAAAAATCGGCGGGGGAAATGCCTGCGCGTTCAAGGCTTCGCGGGAGGAGCCAGTTCGTCCGGCAATTTTACGAGAGGCAGTTCAGCCGGCTTGACGCGGCGCACGCCGCCGATGACCGCGATTTCGCCAACGTCATTCAGTCCCAGGCGCGGGCGCTTGTCGAGGTAGTCATAAATGTCCTGCCGCAAGATTTTGCCGTCGGGGCTGACCACGGAGTAAGTGAACGTCCTTGCGCCGCTCTGGTAAATGACGTGCAGATTGCTGAAGTGATCCAGTTGCTCCTCCGGCCTGCTGAATGAAACCATCGGGCCGATGGCCGAGATCTTGAACACGCGTGATCCCGACTGGTCGCCCACCATGACATACATCCGCAGTTGCTGGCGAAGGTAATTCGCCTCTTCCAAGGTGTATTTGCGGATTTCCGGCGCGCGGTTTGTCACGCCCGGCGGCACCGGCATGCCGAAATCCTGCGACCATAATTCCGCGCCGCTGATCACGTCGAACCCCTTCGGCGGGCTTGGGTAGTGCTTATTCCAGGCCTTGATGCGCAGCATGGCGGTGATGCGATAATGGCCCTGCCGCTTGAGATCAAAATACGGCTGCAAGTCCACGCGCTTGGTGGCGACCTCGGACGAACCCAGGTCAAATTCGCCCAGCACCGGCACGTCGGAATTTTTTACCACGATGAAGCCGTCCTCCGATTCCACGCTGAACGTGAGCCAGTCCGGATCCGCGCCGAGATGCAGCGTCTGGCCGGAGCGGTTTGTGATGCGCACGGCCAACGGCAAAGTTTCGCTCGGCAGGAATTGATCCTGATCCAGGACAACCGCCACGTCAACCTGCGCCGACGCGCGGCAAAACGCCAGCAGCACCAGCGCGAGGATGGGCAATGAAATTTTCATTTGAACGCGGATAATCTAAACGGCCTTGGGCACGTGGCAACTGTAAATTGAAACCTATTGGTTCGGCGACGGTGAAACCATGTGCTGTTGTTCGTAGGCGTCGAAGCCTTTTCCGTCATTGCCGGAATAAATAGTTTGCGCGCTGCCATCGGCTAACCCATAGACTCGCGACCAGAGGTCTTCACCGGGATTCTGGCGAGGGGTTTTTTCGAGGAAAATTATTTTGTCCGGCATGGAACCGTTCACCAAACCGGGATTTACGAATTCAATCGCATCCAGTCCGACTCCGTTAAAATTCGTCACGCCACCAAGTTCGTTTTTGATCTGGTCGAAATTGGTTGCATACTGACCGTTGTTATCTCCGGCATAGATTCTCATTGCAAGTCCAAGCTGCTTCATTGCATTCACGACATGGATTTGGTGCAGCTCGAATAAATCTTCCGACGAAATTTGTCCTGTTTGATTTGGGGCGGTTGAAACATGGGATTGAAGCTGCCGGTTTTCCTCGCGCAATTTTCCAAGCTCATTTGTCTGCCGCCGAAGCAATCCCACTTCTCCGCGCAATTTCAACAATTCGGTGAACTGCTCGTCCGGCAGCGATTGAGAACTTTTTGCTTGATCTGCGAGATTTGAAAGATTTTCGTTGTCCGCCTTCAATTGCGCAACTTGCTGACGCAATAATTCAGCGTCCGCGCGCAACTTTTCCTGCACCTGACGTTGCTGAAACAAAACCACAGCGCAGGCGATCAAAACGGCTACGGCAAATCCTGCCATCAAATTTTTCATTGCGATTCCCAATTACGCGTCGCCGGAGATAAAACCTCAAGAAAAATCGGATTTGACAACGCAGCCAAAATGCGCCAGTCTCTCCGTGAACTGACTGCACAAATTTTCCCTACCGTATTGAGGACGACCTCGAAACATTAGTGGAAATCCCATTTTGAACCAATCCGGTCGCAATTCGTCCAATGCGTGACGGCTTTTGCGGCCACTGACGCCGGAAGGCAATTGAAAACCCAGCCAGTTCGAAATTATCTTAATTATGCCAAGAGTCTATACGAGAAAACCGAAAGCGAAACCGGACGGGCAAATTTCCCCCGCCGTTGAAGCGCCCGCGCCGGTCGCGCCGCCCGCCGAGGAAACTCCCGCCGCCGCCGCGCCCGAACAATCCGGTTCGGATGATTTGCGCCCGCCGTCCACGCCGGTCGAGCCGACCAACGATGGCGAGGCGAAATTCGAGGAGCGCCGGGGCTATCAGCGCGACAAGATCGCCGCGTCCATCAACATCGCCAAATTGCAGGCGATGTCCATGAACGACCTGAACAAAATGGCGCGCGAACTGGGCGTGGAAAATTTCGGCACGATGCGCAAGCACGAGGTCATCTTCCACGTCCTCCAGAAAAACGCCGAGCGCGCGGGAGTTTTGTTTTCCGAGGGCGTCCTGGAAATTTTGCCGGAGGGCTTTGGATTTCTCCGCTCGCAGAGTTTCAATTATCTGCCGTGCCCGGAGGATATTTACATTTCGCCGTCGCAAATCCGCCGGTTCGATTTGCAGACGGGAAATCTGATCGCGGGGCAAATCCGTCCGCCGAAGGAGAAGGAAAAATTTTTCGCGCTGCTGAAAGTCGAGGCCGTGGACGGCGAGGAGCCGGACAAGGCGAAAGACAAGACGCATTTTGAAAATCTCACGCCGCTGTTCCCAAACAAAAGATTTATCCTGGAAACTGCGCCGGAGGAATTGAACACGCGCGTGCTGGACCTGGTCTGTCCGATTGGCAAGGGCACGCGCGGACTCATCGTCGCGCCGCCGCGCACGGGCAAAACGGTTTTGATGCAGAAGATGGCCAACGCCATTTTGAAAAATAATCCGGAGACTTATCTGTTCATCCTGCTGATTGACGAGCGGCCGGAAGAAGTCACGGACATGGAACGTTCCTGCAAAGGCGCGGAAGTGATTTCATCCACGTTCGACGAGCCGCCTGAACGCCATGTGCAGGTCGCCGAAATGGTGATTGAAAAGGCCAAGCGCATGATCGAGCACAAGCGCGACGTGGTGATCCTGCTGGATTCCATCACGCGCCTCGCCCGCGCCTACAACACGGTGCAGCCACATTCCGGAAAAATTTTGTCCGGCGGTGTGGACGCCAACGCGCTGCACAAGCCGAAACGGTTTTTCGGCGCGGCGCGCAACATCGAGGAAGGCGGTTCGCTGACCATCATTGCGACGGCGCTGGTGGACACGGGTTCGCGCATGGACGAAGTCATCTTTGAAGAATTCAAGGGCACCGGCAACATGGAGGTGAGCCTGGATCGCGCGCTCGTGGACCGCCGCATTTTTCCATCCATCAACATCGAACATTCCGGCACGCGCAAGGAGGAGCTGCTTTATCACCCGGACGAATACAGCCGCGTGGTGCTGCTGCGCCGCGCGCTGACGGGCGTGCCGCCGGTCGAGGCGATGGATCTGCTTCTGGGCAAACTCAAAAAACACAAGAGCAACATCGAATTCCTTCTGGGCATGAGCGTGAGCTGATTGTCGCCGCGTTTTTTAGCGCGGCGATAATGTAGGAAACTCGCGGATCGCAAATCCGTGATGCAAACGGCTGCAAGCCGGCACTGCGTTGGCAAATCAAACTGCGCGCGTTCAAACGGATAATTCAAACAAGTGTTTGACAAACGGCCTCCGTGAAAATAAATTCCCCGTCCAATGAAACGGAAAATTTTTGTCGCGGTGGGGATCTTCGGGTCAATTTTAATGCTGCCCGGCTGTGCGCAGAAACAGCAAATGGCCGCGCCGCCGCCGCCGGAAGTGGGTGTGGTCACGATCCAGGCAGGGCCGCTGCCGATCACGATGGAATTGCCCGGGCGCATTGATGCGGTGCGCACGGCGCAAGTGCGCGCGCGCGTCGCGGGCATTCTGCTGAAGCGCGTTTTTGAGGAAGGCTCGGAGGTCAAAGCGGGCGACGTGCTGTTTCAAATTGATCCCGCGCCGTTGCAGGCCGCTTACGACAGCGCGAAGGCGTCGCAGGCGAGCGCGCAAGCCAATGTGAAACAGGCGCAGTCGCTGGCCGACCGTTATGAAAAACTGGTGAAAATCAAAGCGGTCAGCCAGCAGGAATATGACGCCGCCGCCGCCGCCGCCGCGCAGGGCAACGCGAGTGTTTCGGTCGCCAAGGCCGCGCTGGAAACGGCGTCGCTTAATCTCGGTTATGCGACGGTGACCGCGCCGATTTCCGGGCGCATCGGCCAGGCGCTGGTGACGGAAGGCGCATTGGTCGGACAGGGTGAAGCGACGGAACTGGCGGTCATCCAGCAAATGGACCCGATTTATTTTGATTTCACGGAATCGAGCACGGAGCTTTTGAAATTGCGCCAGCAATTTGACAACGGCCAGCTTAAAAAAGTCGCGCCTGACGAAGCGAAAATTTCTTTGCTGCTCGAAGACGGCACAACATACCCGCACGAAGGCAAGCTGCTTTTCTCCGACGTCACGGTGGACCCGACGACTGGCATGGTGACTTTGCGCGCGGAATTTCCGAACACAAATGATTTGCTGCTGCCGGGAATGTTCGCCCGCGCGCAATTGGAGCAGGCCGTTGACAGCAACGCCATCGCCGTGCCGCAGCGCGGCGTGACCTACGGCGCAAACGGCGAGCCGACCGTCATGGTGGTGACGCCGGATAACAAGGTGGCAGTCCGTCCGGTGGTGGTGAGTTCGGCGGAGGGCAATAAATGGATTGTGACGGGCGGATTGAAGGCCGGCGAACGCGTGATTTTGTCGGGACTGCAAAATGTTCAGCCGGGAATGACCGTTATACCTGTGCCGTTTGATTCCACCAACGCCCCAGCGGCTGACGCTTCCAATTAAGGTAAAGAGAACTGCCATGCCACGATTTTTCATTGACCGCCCAATTTTTGCCTGGGTCATTTCGATTTTGATTCTGGTCGCGGGAGCATTGTCGCTGACCAAACTGCCCGTCGCGGAATATCCGAGCATTGCGCCGCCGTCGGTCAGCATCACGGCGATATATCCCGGCGCGTCCGCCGAGACGCTGCAAAACACCGTGACGGCCGTGATCGAACAGCAATTGAACGGCATTGACGGCCTGCTTTACATGTCGTCGGTCAGCCAGTCCTCGGGCCAGTCCCAGATTACGCTGTATTTCGTGCCGGACACGAACCCCGACATCGCCCAGGTGCAGGTGCAAAACAAACTGCAACTGGCGATGCCCAACCTGCCGGCGGCGGTGCAGCAGGAAGGCGTGATCGTCGCCAAGGCCACGCGCAACTTCCTGATGTTTTTCACGCTGTCGTCCACCAACATGGATGAAATCGCGCTGGGGAATTTCATCGCGTCCAAAATGCTCGACCCGATCCGCCGCGTGAACGGCGTCGGTGAAGCGGACTTGTTCGGCACGGAATACGCAATGCGGATCTGGCTGGACCCGGCCAAGCTGGACAGTTTTGGCCTGACGGCGGCCAATGTCATCAACGCCATCCAGTCGCAAAACGTCCAGGTTCCGGCCGGACAACTGGGCGCGCGGCCGGCGGCCAATGGACAGGAATTAAATGTCACGCTGGAAGGCCCGACGACGCTGAATACGCCGGAACAGTTCGGCGGCATTTTGCTGCGCGTCAACCCGGACGGCTCGCGCGTGTTGCTGCGCGACGTGGCAAGAATCGCGTTGGGCGGACAAAATTACACCACGCAGGTGCATGTCAACGGCGAGCCGGCGGCGGCGGTCGGCATCAAACTCACGCCCTCGGCCAACGCGCTGGCCACGGCGAATGCGGTGCGCGCCAAAGTCAAAGATATGTCCAAATTTTTTCCGCCCGGCGTCACCGCCAATTTTCCCTATGACAGCTCGGCGTTCGTCCGCATTTCCATCGAGGAAGTCGTGTTCACTTTGGTCATCGCCATCGTGCTGGTATTTTTGGTGATTTACCTGTTCCTGCAAAATCTGCGCGCGACGTTCATTCCCACCATCGTCGTGCCGGTCGCGTTGATGGGAACTTTCATGATCATGCGCCTGACGGGATTTTCGATCAATGTGCTGACGATGTTCGGCATGGTGCTGGCCATCGGCCTGCTCGTGGACGACGCGATTGTCGTCGTGGAAAACGTCGAGCGCATCATGAGCGAGGAAGGCTTGTCGCCGCGCGAGGCGACGCGCAAATCCATGGGGCAGATCACCGGCGCGCTCATCGGCATCGCGCTCGTTTTGACGGCGGTGTTCATTCCGATGGCGTTTTTCGGCGGCTCGGTCGGCGCGATTTACCGGCAATTTTCGCTGGCGATGATTTCGTCCATGCTGTTTTCCATTTTCCTGGCGATGTCCTTCACGCCGGCGCTGTGCGCGACGATGCTCAAGCCGGTGGAAAAAGGTCATCACCACGAGAAAAAAGGCTTGTTCGGCTGGTTCAACCGCGGTTATGCCGCCAGTTCTAAAAAATATCAAAATTGGGTCGGGCGAATGCTGGCGAAAGCGCCGCGCTATTTGTTTATTTTTCTCGCGATCGTCGTGGTGATGGGCTGGCTGTATGCGAAATTGCCGTCGTCATTTTTGCCGCAGGAAGACCAGGGCTATTTTATCACGAGCATCCAATTGCCTGTCGGCGCGACCCAGCAACGCACCTGGGACGTTCTCAAAAAAATGGAGCAGTATTACATGAAACAACCGGAAGTGCAGGACGTGATTGACATCGCGGGATTCAGTTTTAACGGCCAGGGACAGAACGCCGGCCTGGCATTTGTCCATCTCAAGGACTGGCGTCAGCGCCACGGCGCGGCGCATCATGTGCAGGCGATCATTGCGCGCGCGCTCGTGGCGTTTTCGCAAATCAAAGACGCGATTGTTTTTCCGCTCAATCCGCCGCCGATTCCCGAACTGGGCACCGCCGCCGGTTTTGATTTTGAACTGGAAGACCAGGGCGGTCTTGGCCACGACAAACTCATGGCTGCGCGCAACCAGTTGCTCGGCATGGCCGCGCAAAATCCCGACGTGGCGCAAGTGCGTCCAAACGGCATGGAAGACACGGCTGAATTGAAAATTGACATTGATTGGGACAAGGCCAGCGCGCTCGGCGTCGCGCCCGCCGACATTGACAGCACGCTCTCGGCAAATCTGGGTTCCGCCTATGTCAACAATTTCGTGGACGGCAGCCGCGTCCAGCAGGTCATCGTTCAATTGGACTCGCCTTACCGGATGCAGCCCGATGACATCGGGAAAATGTTTGTGCGCAACGGCAGCGGCACGATGGTTCCGCTCTCGACATTCACCATGTTGCGCTGGACTTACGGTTCGCCGCGGCTGGAGCGTTACAACGGATTTCCGTCGCTGGAAATTGTCGGCGCGGCGGGGCCGGGCAAAAGCTCCGGCACGGCGATGCAGGCGATGGAAAACATGGCCGCGAAATTGCCCGCCGGCATCGGTTACGAATGGACGGGACAATCCTACGAAGAACGATTGGCCGGCTCGCAGGCGCCAGCGCTTTACACCGTTTCGCTGCTCGTCGTGTTTTTGTGCCTGGCGGCGCTTTATGAAAGCTGGGCGATTCCCGTCGCCGTCATTCTCGCCGTTCCGCTGGGCATTTTGGGCGCGCTGCTGGCCGCCCATCTGCGCGGATTGCCCAACGACGTGTTTTTCAAAGTCGGCCTGATAACGACCATCGGCCTGGCGACCAAAAACGCCATTTTGATTGTTCAATTTGCGATTAATTTGCAGGAGCAGGGCAAAAGTTTAATCGAAGCCACGCTCGAAGCCGTGCATATCCGGCTGCGCCCGATTTTGATGACGTCGCTGGCGTTTATTTTTGGCGTGATGCCGCTGGCGGTCAACACCGGCGCGGGTTCGGCCAGCCAAAATGCCATCGGCACCGGCGTCATCGGCGGCATGGCGGCGGCGGTGCTGCTGGGCATTTTCTTTGTGCCGATCTTTTTTGTCGTCGTGCGCCATATTTTCAAAGGCAAAGTGGAGCGGCATCATCCGCCGGCAACCGAAGTTTCCGGCGATTCCAACGCCAACCATTAAACGCATGAACAAATTTCTTTTACCCATCGCGTTGGCCGCAGTGATATTGGCCGGTTGCACGATGATTCCAAAATATCAACGGCCGCCCGCGCCGGTTTCAAACAATTGGCCGGAAAACGCAGGCACGAATAATTTGCCGGATTCCACGAACACCGTCGCCGACATCGGCTGGCGCGAATTTTTCCGCGACCCGCGATTGCAAAAAGTCATTGAATTGTCGCTGACGAACAATCGCGATTTGCGCGTGGCCGTTTTGAATGTCGAGCAGACCCGCGCGCAATACCGCATCCAGCGCGCCGCGCTGATTCCCACCGGCAACATCAACGCCACCGGCACGCGCCAGCGGACGGCATTTGGCTACAATGGCAGCGGCGGCGGCGGCACGACCTTCAGCCAATACAGCGTGGAACTCGGCGTTTCGTCCTACGAACTCGATTTGTTCGGGCGCGTTCGCAGTTTGAAACGCGCGGCGCTGGAAAATTATTTTGCGTCGGAAGAAGCCCGCAAGAGCGCGCAAATCGCGCTCATCGCCGAAGTCGCCAATCAATATCTCGCCGAACGCGAATTGGATGAGCAATTGAAGATGACGCAAAACACACTCGGCACCGTCCAAAAATCCTACGATTTGATCAAAGCCAGTTACGATGCCGGCGTTTCTTCCGAATTGGATTTGCGTTCCGCCGAAGCGCAAGTTGAAACGGCCAAAGTCAACGCCGCTTCTTACGAACAACAGTGCGATCAGGCGCACAACGCGCTCGTCTTGCTCGTCGGCGAACCGTTGCCTGGTGATTTGCCGCCGTCGCAACCGTTGGATGACCAACATTTGCTGGCCGGTTTGCCGCCGGGACTGCCGTCCGATTTGTTGCAGCGCCGGCCCGACATTCTTGAGGCGGAGCATACATTGAAAGCCGCGAACGCCGACATCGGCGCCGCGCGCGCCGCATTTTTCCCGGCCATCACGCTCACCGCCGGTGGCGGCACGGCGAGCACGGCGCTCGAAGGTTTGTTCGCGCCCGGTTCGCAGGTCTGGAATTTCTCGCCGCAAATCAACTGGCCGATTTTTGAAGCGGGAACCTGGGCTGGTTGGGACGCGGCCAAAGTGAACAAGCTCATCCAAGTGACAGATTACGAAAAGGCCATTCAAACCGCGTTCCGCGAAGTATCGGATGATTTGGTCGCGAAAAAATTCCTGGACGAGCAACTGGCCGACGGCACCGCGCTCGTGGACGCGCAGCAGCGTCGTTTTGAACTTGCCGACGCGCGCTACCAAAACGGCGTGGACAATTATTTGACCGTGTTGACGGCGCAACAAGACCTTTACGGCGCTCAACAAAATTTGATTGCGACGCAATTTGCCCGGCTGTCCAACTTGATCGGCCTTTATCAATCGCTCGGCGGGGGCTGGCGGGAAAACTCGCCGCATTTGTAAATTATGAATGAAGATTCCCCGAAGCCTGAACCGCCGCAACCGGTGCCAGAGAAAAAAGACAATGACAAGACTCTGCAAAAATTCAATTCGCCCTTTTTCATCTGGCCGGCGGCGGTTGCGCTCGCCGTTCTCCTGTATTTCGGGCTGTCGCTGCTCGCCGACGCGCTGACGCGCGAATCCACCGACGACGCCTTCATCGCCGGGCACATCGTTTCCATCGCGCCGCGCATTGACGGGCAGGTTTCAGCCGTTCACGTCTTGGACAACCAGATGGTCCGCTCGAACGATCCGCTCGTGGACATTGACCCGTCGGATTACTCCATCACCGTCGCGCAAAAAAAATCGGCGGCGGAATCGCAGGACGCGAACGTCAAGACCGTCCTCGCGGCGGACGAGTTGATGCGGAAGAAAGTCGCGACCGCCGAGGCCTCCGCGCGCAAGGCGCAGGCCGATGCCGACGCGAGCGCTGCGGACGCGAAACTTGCGGCCATGAATTTCGACCGTGCCAAAACCCTCCTCGCGGACAAAACGGTTTCGCAGCAGGAATTCGACGCCGCGCAGGCAGCGGACAATTCGGCGCAGGCGGATTTGATTTCCTCGCAGCAAAACACGGCGGAGGAAAATTCCAAGGTGGACGAGGCGCATTCGCAGCTCGCTGCGGCGGAGGCGGAAGTCGGTCTGGCGAAGGCGCAATGGGAGGAATCGCAGACAAACGTCGCGTCGGCGCAATTGAACCTGTCCTACACGAAAATTCTCGCGCCATGCGACGGGCACGTGACGCGCAAGCAGGTTGAAGGCGGCGATTATCTTCAAGCCGGGCAGCAGATCATGTCCATCGTGCCGGCGGAAATCTGGGTCGTGGCGAATTTCAAGGAATCGCAGTTGAGGAAAATGCAGCCCGGCCAAAGCGTGCTTGTGGCGATTGACGCGCTGGGCGGCAGAAAATTCCGCGCGCACGTTGACAGCGTGCAGGCCGGCAGCGGCGCGGCATTCAGCCTGCTGCCGCCGGAAAATGCTACGGGCAATTTCGTGAAGGTCATCCAGCGCGTGCCGGTGAAAATCCTTTTCGACGAGCCGCTGCCCGCCGATCACACGATCGGCCCCGGCCTTTCCGTGACGCCGAGCGTTCAAGTCAGCAAGTTCAACGTGCCGGATTATATCACGGCGATTGTCGCAATCATCCTGGCGTTCGCGGCAACGGTCGTGTTTCGATTCATTTTGAACCGCAGGACAAACGGCGGTTAAACTTCAATCATGCGCCAGATTTGTCCGGACGAATCCGGCTAAATGGAATTTCGCAACATCAACCCGTCGGGCGGAGAATGACGTTCGTCGCGAACACGAGGATCATCACGACGCCGATGGCGAATTTGCCGATGATGCCCGCGAGCAAACCGATTGTCGCGCCCAAGCCGGCCTTCAACGCCATCTTCAATTTGCGGTCGCCGAGCAATTCAAACAGCGTCGCGCCAAAAAACGGGCCGAGGATGATTCCCGGCAAATTGAAGAACAGCCCGACGATGCCGCCGATCACCGCGCCCAGCATCTCGCGCCAGGTCGCGCCGAATTTATTTGCACCAAAAATGCCGGCCAGAAAGTCAAATGCCAACGCCGTCGCCGTCAGCGCCGCCAGAATGAGCAGCACCAAATTGCTGGCGCTGTCCTGCCCGAAACATAGCCGGTGGACGGCCGCCGCCGCCAGCACGACCAGTGTGCCGGGGAAACCAGGCAGCAGACTGCCAATCAATCCCGCCAGCATCACCAAAAGCGCGAGGCTCAAGCCGATTATTTCTACCGTCGTCATGAATGGCATTGTAGCAGCGAACGTGAGTTCGCTCCAATTGAAATGAGCCGGCTCACGTCGGCTGCTACGATAAATGAAATGCCGCTTCGCTGGTGCCGTCTGCAAATGGTGGTGTCGCGGCGCTGGAAATTTATTTGTAGGAGACGACGTAAGGAGTCTCTGATTTTTTTATTTGAGTCTCGTCACCTCGACTCCTACAAAATTAAAATGGTGGCCGTTCGTAAGAACCTTGATTTGGTTTGGGTTTGGTTCGACAAAAATGTCGCGCCGACGGCGCTGTTCAAAGACGCGAATCTGGCGAAATGAACGAACTGGTTTAATTTTGTGTCAGAGTTACAATCGTTCAATGAAGCCAAAAATCATCCTCTGTCTCGCACTTGTTGTATTCGCATTTGCTGCGCAACGCACCTACGGTTTTGTGGCAGAAATTCAAATCAATCACACGAACCTTAAAAAAGATTATTCCTTTCTTCAAATCAGTGCCGTGCGGATCTCCTACACGAATAATGAAACAGTGTTTTTCACGGTCACCGTGACACCCAAAGAAAAACAACAATCAGAATATTTTTTAGGGCATCTGAGAATCAGTGACACAAATACTGGCAGTCAAGGTTTCATTGCGCAAACTTCAGTGGCAGCGAGAATGGTTCCCAAAGGGTCGCAGTCAAAATCTATTACGTTCCAGTTTTTGGTCTCGGCTAAATATCTTGAAACATCTGAATTCAGAGTCGAAGAGATAGCCAGCGAATTCGCTTCACCTACGGATTATTGTTTTAATTTGAAGGAATTTGCCGATGACAAATAATTTTCTACATTGGAGCAAACCATGAAGCCCAAACTCATCCTCTGCCTCGCGCTCGTTTTGAGCGGCGGTTTGTTTGGCTATTCCAACATTGCCCGCGCACAAGACAAACCAGACTGGTCGCCGATTAAAATGATAGGCGAAGTGGCAGGCACATTTGCAGTGCCACCGGAATATCGTCAGAAACTTAATCTCCCGGAACGAATTGCATTTGACATCAAAATTGACAGTGCCGCCGAACGGATAAGCAACACAGACCGGTCGCAGGCGAACATCAATTATTTTGTTTTGTTAAAAAATACCAACACAAATCTTATCTATCTTGATTGGACCAACGCAGTTTCAGGTGAGGTCAATGGCACTCCACAACAAGCGGTTGAACGAATAAGAAAACCAGCCATTGATAATCTGACGGACACTCTAAAAAAATTCATCGGTCAAAGTGGCAACGCTTATTTAACAAACACAATGACGCTTTCAAATCCGTCAACCAACACACCAGCCATGTCAACGAATGGCATCGTCATCGAGAAATTAAAATTAGAAGAAAATGGTGATAAAGTATTTGACTACCCAAAATCGCCATGAATTAACTGCGGGTCCGTTTTGATTTCCGATAACTCACCGGCTTCGCTTCGGATTTCGTGCCATCAAGCATGTGTTTGAGTTCCTTGATCTGGTCGCGGAGCAGCGCGGCTTTTTCAAATTTCAAATCCTCGGCGGCCTTGAGCATTTCAGTTTCGAGTTCCTGGATCGTCGAGGTGATGTCAATGTCCGTGCTGCCTTCGCGCAGGACGGCGTCGGCCTCGCGGCGGTCGGATTCGTAAGTCGCGAGGCTTTCCTCGACGGCGCGGACGACGCTGCGCGGCGTGATGTTATGCGCGACGTTGTAGGCGATCTGCCGTTCGCGGCGATATTTGGTGACGGCGAGAAATTTCTGGATGCTTTGCGTCATCACGTCGGCGTAAAGGATCACTTCACCGTTCAAATGGCGCGCGGCGCGGCCGGCGGTCTGGATCAAACTCGTTTCGCTGCGCAGAAAACCTTCCTTGTCCGCGTCCAAAATCGCGACTAACGAAACTTCCGGCAAATCCAGACCTTCGCGCAAAAGATTTATTCCCACGAGCACGTCGAATTCGCCTTTGCGGAGCGAACGCAAAATTTCCACGCGTTCGATCGCGTCAATTTCGCTGTGCAGATACTGGACGCGCACGCCGATGTCGCGCAGGTAATCCGTGAGTTCCTCCGCCGTGCGCTTGGTCAGGGTCGTGACGAGCGTGCGTTCTTTTTTGTCGGCGCGTTTGCGGACTTCCTCGAGCAGATCGTCAATCTGGCCTTTGAGCGGCTTGAGCGTGATGGTCGGGTCAATCAGTCCGGTCGGGCGCACGACGAGTTCGGCGACGTGGCCTTGCGACCAGCCGAGTTCGCGCGGCGTGGGCGTGGCGCTGACGTAAATCGTCTGGTTTTGCATGGACTGAAATTCCAGAAAACTCATCGGACGATTATCGAGCGCACTCGGCAAACGAAATCCGTGCTCGACCAAAACCGTTTTGCGCGATTTGTCGCCTTCATACATGCCGCCGATCTGCGGCACGGTCGCGTGCGATTCGTCAATGACGAGCAGGTAATCGTCCGGCAAAAAATCGAAGAGCGTGTTCGGCTGCGAGCCGGGCGGACGGCCGGAAATGTGGCGCGAATAATTTTCGATGCCGGAGCAGACGCCCATTTCTTCCATCATTTCCAAATCGAATTCCGTGCGCTGCTTGATGCGCTGGGCTTCGAGCAATTTTCCGCTGCGTTCAAAAAGATTGATGCGGTCGCCGAGTTCTTCGCGGATCGTCAAAATCGCGTTGCGCATTTTATTTTCCGTCGTGACGAATTGTTTCGCGGGAAAAACAACGACGCCATCGAGCAATTCAATTTTATTTCCGGTCAGCGGCTCGAAGCGCGTGATGCGTTCGATTTCATCGCCGAAAAATTCCACGCGCAATCCATCTTCGCGTCCCGCGGGACGGACTTCAACCGTGTCGCCGCGCACGCGAAAATTGCCGCGCTCGAACGTGATGTCGTTGCGTTCGTATTGCAGCGAAATGAGGCGCGATAAAAATTGTTCGCGCGAAATGCTGTTGCCGACGCGCATCGGGATGATCATCTCCTCGTAATCTTCCTTGCTGCCGATGCCGTAAATGCACGAGACGCTCGCGACGACAATCACGTCGCGCCGCGAAAACAGCGAACTCATGGTCGAGAGCCGCAGCCGCTCGATCTCCTCGTTGCGGCTGGAATCTTTTTCGATGAACGTGTCCGTCCGCGGAATGTAGGCTTCGGGCTGGTAATAATCGAAGTAACTGACGAAATACTCGACGGCGTTGTGCGGAAAAAAACTTTTGAACTCGGCGTAAAGCTGCGCGGCGAGGGTTTTGTTGTGCGAAATCACGAGCGTCGGTTTGTCCACGTTGCGGATGACGTTCGCAACGGTAAAAGTTTTTCCCGAACCGGTGACGCCGAGCAGCGTCTGGTGTTTCGCGCCGGAAACAATGCCAGCGGTCAATTTGTCAATCGCCTGCGGCTGGTCGCCGGCGGGCTGGTAATCGGAGACGAGTTGAAACACAAAATCAAGCGGATGGAATTCGCCGCACTTCACCGGCTTTAATGGAACGGAGCGCAGCCAGAATTTCCGGCGGATGCGGGACGATATGTTCCAATTTGTTGCTTTTGACGCGAAGGACAAGAATGGCGAATTTCAAATCCCGAAGATTTTGCCGGTGGCGCAAACTTTTATCCACCGTGACGAAGCCGTCGAAATGTTTGCCGATGAGGGCGAGCAACTCGCCGTTTTCCTTTCCGTCCCATCGCATCTGCCGGACGGTTTTTGCCTCGTGGCCGGTGAGCAAGGCCGCCAGCGGACGCGGCAGGCATTCATCAAGCAGAATCTTCATTCACGCGGCGGCTTTCGTCAGCAATGACTTCGCCTTGGTCACGGTCGGGAAATGATCTACAAATTCGTCAATCGAATAGCCGCCTTCAAAGTAGTCAATCAGGTTTTGCAACGGCACGCGCGTGCCCTTGAAAACCACCTCGCCGCCTAAAATTTTCGGATCGGATTGAAACACCGTGCTCATGCCGCGAATATGCCTCATGTATTTGAGACGCGCAAGCGATGAAGAGTTACAAGTTGAAGTGATTTTTGATTTGAGCAAGCTGCATTTGAACAAGCTTGAAAACACTTTTTGTCCCGGCAATTTTGTTCGCATCGCTCATTTTGTCCCGTTGCTGAAATGCAAATGCCCGTTCCGCTTTGGCCCGACGGCGCACCCGGCACTTCGAGCAACGACATTCCCACGCTCACGCCGTATCTGCCCGACGCCACGAACGTCACGGGCGTAGCGATGGTAAAGCGGGAAGCCGCGACCGTGCGCACGGTTTCAATCCGGGTGATGAGCCAGCCATCCGACGTTTTTTGAAACGTAATTTTCAATTCTTGCACGACGTCGTCGTGGCCGCCAGAAATCGCCGCGTCCAGCGTGACATCCGCGACCGCCGATTTTTTGTCCGGCGCCAGCGCGACATTTACGTCGGGAAATTTCACCGACAATGACTTGAGCCGTTCGCGGATGCCGAGCGCAGCCTGCGTGATCTCCGCGCGGCTGGCGAACGTCACCTGTTCGTGGCCGGGAACATTGATGTTGACCTCGATGTTCGTCGAAAAAAATCCAGCCACGCTTTCGCCGCCCGCAAGGCGCGAAAAATTTCCCTGACCTGCTGTGAATGAAACATTTGCGGCAAGTTTTTCCAGGCGACGCCGGATGACTTTTTCCGGCGATGGAAAAATTGTCGTCCACAACCAGAAGCCGAGTGCAATCAACGCCGCGCAAAAAATCAACCGCCAGAATATCTTCATAGCAAAACTTTTCCCAGGATGCGTTCGCGTTCAACACGGCCAAAAACATGATCCTGCGGCGGCATGGTGCGGTTGTCGCCGACGACAAAATATTCATTCGGGCCGATCTTTTCCGACGGCAGCGTCCAGTCGCACGGATTTTTTTCATACGGTTCGGCAAGCGGCGCGCCGTTGATAAAAATTTCGCCGTTCACAAACGCAATGGTCTCACCGGGCAGACCGACGATGCGTTTCATCAGCACGACATGCGGCCCGGCGAAACGGATGCCCACGACATCGCCGCGCTGCGGTTCGTGAGCCAGGTAGGCGAGGCGATTTAGAAAATTGATGGAATGATCCTTGTAGGTCGGTTCCATGCTGATGCCGGTCACGCGCAACGGCAGCAGGATGAACTTGAAAACGACGAAGCACGTTGCCACCAAAATCAGAATGCGGACAAGCGTGGCGCGCGGATTGCGACCGACTGCGATGACGCGCAGCCAGCCGTGATGCGGCGACGAATTTGAATCCGTTTGCGCTGACATGGAGCATATTTCAGCGCATTTCAGAAATTCCGCAACCTAGATTTGCGCCATCGCCTTGTCCAGCGCGGCGCAGAGCTGGTTCATCGTGGCTTCCGTTTCGTCGCCCATGTTGGAAATGCGGAATGTCGTGCCTTTGATTTTTCCGTAGCCGCCGTCAATCAGGAAGCCCTGGTCTTTCACGAGCTTTTGCAATTTCGCAACGTCAACAGTCCTGCCGCCGGGGCGTGCGCCGTTGCTGACGCAGGTGAGCGTGAGTGATTCAAAGCCCTTTTCGGGAAACAAATTGAAGCCGTGTTTCGCCGCCCAGTCTCGTGTCATTTGATTGGTCTTTTTGTGGCGCGCGTAGCGGTTTTCAAGACCTTCGGCGAAGAAATCGTCGAGCTTGGAACTTAAAGCGAAAATGTGGCCGATGCTTGGCGTGCTGGGCGTCATGTTTTGCTCGGCATTTTTCTGGAACTCCACAAAGTCAAAATAGTAGCCGCGATCTTTTGCCGTCGCCGCTTTTGCAAGCGCGGCGGGCGAACAGGCGAAAACCGCGGTGCCGGGCGGCAACGCGAACGCCTTCTGCGTCCCGGCCAGCAGAACGTCAATGCCCAGTTCGTCAAATTTGATCGGCACGGCGCTCATGGAACTGACGGCGTCAACGATGAACATCACGTCGGGATATTTTTTCTTGAGCGCGGCGATTTCCGCGAGCGGACTCATCACGCCGGTGGAAGTTTCGTTGTGAATGACCGTGAGCGCGTCGAATTCGCCCGTGGCCAGTTTTTTATCAATCGCCCCGGCGCGGATTGGCGAGCCCCATTCGGCTTGCAGCGCCTCGGCGTCCTTGCCGCATTTTTTGGAAACATCGAACCATTTGTCCGAGAACGCGCCGCACATGCAGTTCAAAACTTTTTTGGAAACGAGATTGCGGATCGCGCCTTCCATCACGCCCCACGCGCTGGACGTGGAAAGATAGACCAGTTGCTTCGTGGAAAGCAGTTGCTGGAGCTGCGGCTGGATTTTCGCGTAAAGGTCTTTGAACCCCTGGCCGCGATGGCCGATCATGGGCGAGCAGAACGCCTTGAAAGTTTTCTCGCTGACTTCGACCGGCCCCGGAATGTGTAATTTGATGTGCGCCATAGTTTGTGAAATGTTTCACAAGCGGGGCATTAAAGCAAGAAAACTTTGGCGCGGATTAATCACGGCGGCGG
>Ga0208357_1001323_pt1 | contig 18074 bp, 12 predicted proteins | sample NGESurdeep092012_6_FD_184487 | JGI IMG/M metagenome (GOLD analysis project Ga0208357, IMG submission 184487) | Arctic peat soil microbial communities from Barrow, Alaska - NGEE Surface sample F52-2 deep-092012 (SPAdes) | ecosystem: Environmental > Terrestrial > Soil > Wetlands > Peat ... | reverse complement strand
GTGGAGTCCGTAACGAAGACGGCGATGGCAAGCTGCCGTCCGTCGGGTAGGGTGATCAGACCGATGTCGTTGGTGGCGGCAGCGAGGCCGTTATCGACATCGGAGGTGCCGGACTTGTGGGCGACGCGGGTACCGTCGGGGAGGTCGGCCTGAAGCCGATTCGTCAGCCCCGAGGGCTGCATCCAGTCGAGTAGCAGTCGGGTGTGCAGGGTTGTCAGGGGTGAGTCGTCGCTGAGACGGCGTAGGAGTTGAACCGCTCCCTGCGGCTCAAACCAGTTGCGGTACTGGGCAGGCTTGTTGCGATGGAGTTCGTGTTCTCCGTCCTGCAGATGGAAGCCTTTGACCCCGAGCGAGGCGATGTAATCGTCAATGGCAGAGGGGCCGCCAGCGAGTCTCAAGAGGATGTCGGCTGCGGTGTTGTCGCTGAGGGAGACGGAGAGCCGAAGCAGTTCGCGCAAGGGGACATCCACGTTGGCCGCGGGATACTTGTCCTGCAAAGGGCTGTAGGCGTGCGGCAGGATGCGGTCGTCGGGCAGGAAGCGGATCGGCTGATCCAGCGTGAACCTGCCCTGCTCGACCTGATGCAGAATCGTGAGCGCCAGGGGAAGCTTGAAGACCGACTGCATCGGCGGGTGAGCGTCCGGATGGAGGTCGCAGTCGAGCGTCGTGCCGGGCAGAGAGCAGGCTACGGAGACGGTACCCCGCGCCCCTTCTGCGATCATCGCAATCCTCTGCTGCAGCGGCGTTTGAGCCGATGCAATGGAGAGTGTACTGAGGGCGAGGGCAGCCGCTGCGGCGCTCGCGATCGTCGATAGCATGGAGAGTGCTCCTGGTTATTGGTCTACGGCGCGGAGAAGTTCGAGGACGGCGTCGGCGGTTTCCTCGAGGCTGAGCGATGAGGTGTCGATGGTGTGCGCGGCGATGCGTTCGTAATGGGTACGGCGCAGATGGAAGCGACGCTCTGCGGCGGTGAGATCTGCGAGGTTGGGACGAGCCGTGGCGGCTGGGTCGATGGCCTGCTCATTGCAGCGGTCGAGCAGTGTCGCGAACGGTGCGGAGAGGTAGACCACGGCGGTGTGCGGCGTCTGCTCGAGCAGCAAACGGTTGCCGAGCTCTTCAGGAGCGCCGCCGCCGAGGGCGAGCACGACATGTCGTTGGCCCAGCAGCGAAGCCAGCGTGGCTGACTCCAGATGGCGGAAGTGGGCTTCGCCGCTCTCGGCGAAAATCTGGGGGACGGTGCGGTTGTGGCGGAGTTCGATCTCGTGATCGAGATCGAGGAAGCGCCATCCGAGCCGGTCCGCGATGATCGAGCCGACGGAGGTCTTGCCGGAGCCCATGAAACCGGTGAAGACGAGGCGGTCAAGGGCCACTCGTTCCGCCGGGGCTGCGCGTCCTGCAAGGGTTGGATCTGTGCGTGGTTTAGGTTTGGTAGGCATGTCGAGAGTTGCTGTACTCATTGTCGTCTCCGGGGGCTTCTGGTGGAAGCGGATGGGGTTGTGGGCAAAAGAAAAACCGCAGACCCTGTGGGCTGCGGCTCGGTGATTGGTTGGGTTCTCTTGGCTGAATCAGAGAAGCGCACAACGCCGCCGGGCCGCTGGGGGATACCAGTAGCAATAGCTAAATCGGCCGGAGGTGGGGTGCATGTTCATCGCAATTGATAGTAGCTCTAAGTCGGAGTTGTGGCAAGTCGCCGCATTTGATGGAGCCAGCTTCTAGTTCACGCGCACAGGCTGTGGAGCTACTCCTGGAAGCAGCATGGAAAACGTCGTTCCACGGCGCGTTCCACCCACGTTGGACCGAACCTTGATCGCCCCACCGTTCTTTTCAACGAGTTGCTTGCACACCCACAATCCAAGACCCGTACCGACGGAGCCCTTGGTTGTAAAGAAGGGGTCGAAAATATGCTTGGTCGTGGCCAGGGCCATCCCGTGCCCGTAGTCTGAGACCGTGATCCGTACGCGGCTGCTGCCGTCGTTTGGATCAACCGAGTCAGACGCTCGCAGTACGATCCGGCCATTTTTGCCAATCGCATCCAGGCTATTTGCCAGCAGATTCGCCATGACCTGCCGCAGTTCCCCTGCGATACCCATCACCCGAAGATGCTTATCGCCTTGCAGCTCAACCCGGGCTCCATTCGCTTTGATCTTCGCCTGCAGCAGACTAACGACCGAGTCAATCAGGCCGGACGCGGAGTTACTTGTAGCTGCTGAAAACTCACGATAAAACCCCAGCGTCTGGCGGGTGATATGGGCGATCCGCATTAGCTCCCCATCCGCGATATCGAGATATTCGAGAGCGGCCTGGGGCAGCGGGCCCGTCATCCGAACCAGGTACAGGGTGTTCATCATCGCCTCGAGCGGGTTGTTGATCTCGTGGGCGATGCTGGCCGCCATTCTCCCAGCGCTGGCGAGCATTTCGCTGCGCAGCAGGGCCTCTTCCGCCTGCTTGCGCGCCGTATTGTCGGTTCCGATCAGGAGGTAGCCGATGATTGTGCTCTGCGCATCGCGCAGGGCCGTCACCGACACAACGGCTGGAATGCGGCTGCCATCCTTGCGAATGTAGGTGAGCTCGTAAATGTCTTCGATCCCTCGCGAGGCCTTGAAGACCAGGGCTTCGAATCCCGGAGTAATCGGGGTCCCGAGTTCGAGGCTCAACGCCGCCGCGCGCGCGATCACTTCCTGCCGATCGGAGACGTCGGCAGGTGTGACCTTATTCAGGACTTCCGCGGCGGTATAGCCCAGCATGCGCTCGGCGCCGACATTGAAGATCTGAATGACGCCATGCGCATCGGTGGCGATGCTTGAGAAGTTCGCGCTATTGAAGATGGCGCTCTGCAGAGCCCCTGCCTTCAGCAGTGCCTCCTCAGCCTCTTTGCGCGCCGTGTTATCGGTGCCGATCAGCAGGTAGCCAATGATCGTGTTCTGCGCATCGCGCAGCGCAGTAACCGACACTACCGCCGGGAATCGGCTGCCATCCTTGCGAATGTAGGTGAGTTCGTAGATGTCTTCGATCCCGCGCGACGCCTTGAAGACCAGGGCTTCGAAGCCCGGAGTAATCGGTGTTCCGAGCTCCAGACTGAGCTCCGCCGCGCGTGCAATCAACTCCGGTGGATCGGAGATGTCGGCAGGTGTGACCTTATTCAGGACTTCCGCGGCGGTGTAACCCAACATGCGCTCGGCGCCGACGTTGAAGATTTGAATCACGCCACGCGCATCGGTAGCGATACTCGAGAAGTTCGCACTATTGAAAATCGCGCTCTGCAAGGCCCCTGCTTTCAGCAGTGCCTCCTCAGCCTCTTTGCGCGCCGTATTGTCGGTGCCAATCAGCAGATAGCCAATGATCGTGTTCTGCGCATCGCGCAGGGCCGTGACCGATACAACCGCCGGGAATCGGCTGCCATCCTTGCGAATGTACGTGAGTTCGTAGATGTCTTCGATCCCGCGCGAGGCCTTGAAGACCAGGGCTTCGAAGCCCGGAGTAATCGGGGTCCCGAGTTCCAAACTGAGCTCCGCCGCGCGTGCAATCAACTCCGGTGGATCGGAGATGTCGGCAGGTGTGACCTTATTCAGGACTTCCGCGGCGGTATAGCCCAACATGCGCTCGGCGCCGACGTTGAATATCTGAATGACGCCACGCGCATCGGTAGCGATGCTTGAGAAGTTCGCGCTATTGAAGATGGCGTGCTGAAGAGCGCCCGCTTTGAGTAAGGCCTCTTCAGCTTGCGCGCGTTCGGCTAGCTCCACTAACAATGATTCATCTTTCGGTTCAGCACTCAGGATGCCTGAGACTGTCGAAAAGGTTGTACAGGTCCTAAAGAAAGTTCGGGAGACATCGTTAATGAATACACAAGGCCACTGCAACATAGAACAGGCTCCTGCGCAACGCAACGTCCACGACGCCGTCGGCTCGCTTGCCGCTATCAGAAGTCTTGAGGCTCGCTTCCGAGCGAGTTAGCTATCCTGGTCTTCCTTGCCAGCACCGTCCTGGAGTTTGCTGGCGATGTTGGACCAGACCGAGTCACTTGGCTCATGCGTAGGTTCGAACAGGCTTTTGGCTTGCTCGGCGATGGTCTCGAGATCGCTGACCAGGGCGGCGCAGTTCGGATTGGCTTTGAAGAAATTCGTGAAGCGCGGATCTTCGCTGATCTTCCCGCCGCCGGTCTCGAACAGTTCCGGCAGGTATTCCTCGAACTGGGCGGGCGTCATCTCGTCGAGGTTAGCTGTGGCGATGTCTTTCAACGTCCCACCCCTTTCTGGCCTACGGGCTCTGAAAAATCTTTAAGCAGAGGAAGATTCTGCGGATTACGCAGAAGTTCACGCAGCTTCAGGCGAGCCTTGTGCAGCTGAGATTTGCTGTTTCCAGTCGAGCATTCGAGCATCGCGGCAATCTCGTTATGCTCGAAGCCTTCAACATCGTGCAGCACGAAGACCATCCGATAGCCCGGAGGAAGAGAAGCGACGGCCCGTTCCAGCGTGACGCGGTCAACTGACCCGGCCAGCATGGTGTCGCGCGAACCGAAGTCCCGCCGCGGAGCATCTTCCTCGGAGGGATTGATGGTCTCTTCGAGAGAGACGAGCTGAAGCCCCTTCTTGCGCAGGTGCATCAGCACCAGGTTCACGGTCAGGCGGTGCAGCCAGGTGGAGAAGGCGCTCTCGCCGCGAAAGCTGCCGATCTTCCGGAAAAGGTGGAGGAAGGCCTCCTGGGTCATGTCTTCGGCTTCGGATACGTTGCCAAGCATGCGCAGGCAGAGGGTGTACACGCGGCGCTTATGCAAGGCGTAAAGCCTTGAGAAGGCCTCAGCGTCGCCGCTCTTGGCTAGCTCAATCGCTTCCGCTTCACCGGCGATAGGAGGGTTCCGCTTGAAAAAGCCGGGGTTCGGTTTCGTCTGCATACTGGGTACGCCCTGTAGCTCCATCGTTGGTTTGTCCACTCTTGGTCCTCGAATCGAACAGCGTGGGGATTCGGAGAGTATCTCCGTAACGCAGCGCGATGGTTAAGGTTTCAAGAGCTTGGACTGAGGTTTGGCCCGAGAGGTTGTCCAGCCACCCAAGAGTAACAGTAAGCCGCTGGGAAATCACGAGTTAAGTCATATGCAAAGGCTGCGTCAACTGCCGAGGAAACGTGCATAAAGAGCTCGCGCCAGGCCTACGTCCGTGGTGCCTTGGATGAGTGCACGACCGTCTGGAAATACCGTCAGAGTGTAGGGCGGGTAGTCGAACCGCAGCAGTAGGCCATTGGCCCGGACGTCACCCAGGGGTGCCAGGCGTTGGCGCAGCGCGAGCAGGTCCAGCGGGCGGTGGTGCTCGTGGATCTGCACGGAGTTCCGCCCGCAGAGGGTGATGTGAGGGCGCTGGTCGCCCGAGAGCGCGCGGAAGATTCGGTCACCGCAGACTTCGCAATCGGTGCGAGCCTTGGAGGTCGAGATCTCGGAGCGGTCGCCCGTCCAGAGGTCGAAAGAGAGCAGCGAGCGTCGCATGAGTTGGGCCTGTCGCGTCAGGAACTTGAGCGCTTCGGTCACCTGGAGCGAGGCGGCGAGATTCACGGCGGTAGAGAGAATCCCGGCCGTATCGCAGGTTTCGAGGTTGCCTGACGGAGCCGACGGGAAAATGCAGGCGAGGCAGGCCGTGGGTTCGCCAGTGCGGGTTCCGCGGGGCAGAATATTCATCGTCGCGGCGTAGGCACCGACCGCGGCGGTATAGATCCAGGGGCGACCGTCGCGGACACAGAGGTCGTTGATCAGGTAGCGCGTCTCGAAGTTGTCGGTGCAATCGAGGACGATGTCGGCACTCGAGAGAAGTTCGGCGGCGTTCTGCGGGACGAGGTCTGCAATGTGCGCGGTGACTTCGACTCCGGAGTTGATGCGGGCGAGATGGCGGCGAGCAGCTTCGGCCTTGGGAAGCGCAGCGCGAGCGTCGTCTTCGTCGAAGAGGATCTGCCGCTGCAGGTTGGAGGGCTCCACGAAGTCGCGGTCGACGAGAGTGAGGTGGCCCACGCCAGCGCGTGCCAGCAGACCAGCCGTAGCGGCGCCGGTCGCTCCAACGCCGACGATGGCGACATGCGCCTGGCGCAGCAGCTCCTGGCCGGCTTCACCGATGCCGGCGAAGAGCACCTGGCGAGAGTAGCGTTCGCGGTCGGAGATGGGCAGCGCGAGAGGATCGGGAGCGCTGCCGGAAGCTCCGGGATCGGCTACGGCGTCGTTGGTTTCAAACGCAGGCATGCATCGCAGTATACGAGGAAGGAGGGAATCTGGAGGGGGTCGGCCATGTTGCAGCGAACCCGCGAAGCGCTAAGTGCATCTGTAAAATGATACGTGGATGCGATCGCGGAAGTCCTGGCTGTCTGGGGCTGCAGAGATCTCTGCGCGGCGGTATATCGATTGAAGAGAGATTGCGGCTTTCGAATTTGAAGCTTGAGAGGAAAGCGGCGGTGGCGCGGAGCGAGTGGCGGAGCGAGCGCGAGATGAAGCCTCGTTGCAGGCTGCCGCGCCTTCTGGCTGTGGTGCTGTTGTGCTGCGCGGGAGGTATGACGCGCGCGCAGAGCCTGCTCAAGGCCGAACTTTCGCCTGGGAGTATGGATGCAAACACTCCAAAGGCGCAGGCCACGACGATTGCGAATGCGCTCCCTGCATTGCAGCAAGCTGTGTGGTCGAAGGCTGGAACACTGGTGACGGCAGTGCGTTTTGACGGCGTAACCTTTAGCGCTCACGATGCGATTTTCTCCGAGGTGGAGCAGAAAGCCGGGGAACCCCTTGATCCGGATAAAGTCCGGGCTGACGAAAGCCGTTTATTCGCAACAGGGCGATATCGGAATATCAGCGTGTATTCAGAGCCTTCGGCAACGGGAATGACGCTGGTGTTTGCAGGCGAACCGCGCTACTTCATCGGCCGAGTCACCATCCTTGGCGTGAAGGAGGAGTTACTGACATCTCAGCTGGAGTTTGCGACGAGGCTCGATCCGGGCGTGGCCTATACGGACGCTGCAATACCAACGGCGGTAGAAGCTGTGAAGGAGTCGCTCGCGGAGAATGGATTTTTTGTGCCAAAGGTGTCGGAGTCGACGACAGTGGATCAGGTCGGGCACCAAGTGAATGCGACGTTCACGATAAGTCTCGGGCCGCAGGCGAGGATCGGCAAGGTTGTGGTGGGAGGACCGGACCCTGGAATCGATAACGAAACATTCCGCGATAAGGCGCACATGGATTGCGGGTGGCTTACGACCGGCGTCCACTTTCTGGTCGGTAAGACCTGCATTGAAAAGGTGACGCACGAAACCACCAGCAATGCGTTGTCGGGGGTGCGGTCGTACTACCAGAAGCACGACCATCTGGAGGGAACGATCAGCCTGCAGAAGTCCACATACGCGGCGCCGCGGCAGCAGGTTGACTACGACTTTTCCGCGAACCAGGGGCCATTGGTGAAGGTAGTGGTGGACGGTGCCAAGCTTTCAAAGTCACGCACGAAGCTGCTCGTTCCTGTGTACGAAGAGGGTGCAGTGGATAACGATCTGCTCAACGAGGGCGCCTTCAACATCAAAGATTACCTGCAGCAGAAAGGTTACTTCGATGTAACCGACAAGGTGCAGTTGATCGGGAAGGGAACAGGGCACGTAGAGGTGCTCTATACCGTCGTATCGGGCAGGCTGCACAAAGTGACGGCCGTGAATATCGTGGGGAACAAGTACTTCGACCAGAGTACGCTCGAGGACTTGCTGCGGGTCAAGAAGGCGGACGCCTATCAGCGCAGCGGGCGTTACAGCGCGCAGTTGGTGGAAGACGATGTGAATTCGATCCAGTCGATTTATCGAGCCAACGGATTCAGTCAGGTGAAGGTGACTTCGACCGTGACCGACACGGACAACTCACCAAGTGGCTCGGCGCTGAAGAGGGCTCGTATCCAGGTAACGTTCAAGATCGATGAGGGGCGGCAGCAGAAGTTTGGCAACGTGCAACTGACGGGCGTGGCGTCCGAGCGGGAGAAGGCCGTGCGCTCGCTGCTGAGTTCGCAGTCGGGCCAGCCGTTCTCCCTCATTACGCTCTCTGGAGACCGCGATGCGATTCTCAGCTACTATCTCGCCCACGGATTCGATCATGCTCGGATTGAAATTGGCCAGGGTGTTTCGGACGAAGATTCAACCAGGACTGACGTTGCGCTACGGGTGACGGAGGGTCAGCAGGTGTTCGTCGACCAGATGCTGCTTTCGGGACTCGTCCATGCGCGGCCTAAGGTCGTGGAAAGTCAGATTCTGGTGCACGCAGGCGATCCGCTGGACCAGACAGCGTTACTGCAGACGCAAAGGAACCTCTATAACCTCGCGCTGTTCAGCGAGGTGAATGCAGTTGTGCAGGACCCGTTGGGCAATGCGCCGGACAAGAATGTGCTGGTGCAGTTGACGGAGGCGAAGCGCTGGGATGTGACGTACGGTTTTGGCTTCGAGGCGCAGACCGGGACGCCATCCATTACGACCGGTCAGACGCGCGGAGCGACTGCGGCGCAGAACGGCCAGGCGGGTGTCAGCCCACGGGTTTCGCTGGATGTGGCGAGGATCAATCTGCGCGGAACGCAGGATTCGCTGACGCTGCACTCGTCGTATGGTTTGCTGGAAGAGGTGGCGACGCTAAGCTTCAACGTGCCGCAATTGTTCGGCAAACGCAACCTTACCGGTGCGATCTCAGGAGGTTATTCGAACGTGCAGAACATCGCGACGTTTGCGTCGTCGACCCTGCAGGGGGATGTGCGCGTAACGCAGAAGGTGAAACGCGCGGACACGTTCATCTACGACTTTGAATATCGTCGGGTGTCCGTGAATCCGGCCTCGGTGGAGATTACGCCAAACCTCATTCCGCAATTGTCGGAGCCGGTGATCGTGGGAGGGCCGCAGATCACCTACTTCCACGACACGCGCGATCCCAGCCCGTTGAATGCAGGGAAGGGCCAGTATTTTTCATTGCAGGAATTTGTGGCCACGTCCAAGTTTGGATCCGGGACGGACTTCAACAAGGTGGACATATCTCAGTCGACGTACTACACCTTCGGGAAGCGGAAGTATGTGTTCGCGCGCAATCTGCGCGTGGGATTTGAGGAGTCGTGGGGGCCGAATCCCAACGCCTACAACGCGGGCAGCCAGATAGGTGTGACCTCGACGGCCTGCTCGGGAACGCTGCTCGAGACCAATCCGACATGCAACGCGGTGCCGCTGCCGGAGCGATTGTATGCCGGTGGAGCGACGTCGCATCGCGGATTCGGAATCAACAATGACGGGCCGCGCGATCTCACCACAGGGTTTCCAGTGGGCGGCTCCGCGGCGGTCGTGAACACGTTCGAGTTGCGCCTGCCTCCTCCCACGCTTCCGCTGGTGGGAGACAGCGTCTCCTTCGTGATCTTCCATGACATGGGCAACGCGTTTGAGTATCCCGGAGACATGTTCAAGAGCATCAGGAATTTTCATCAGCCGAATCAGTCAGCCTGCAGAAACCTGACCATACCAACGGGAACGCCTGGGAGTACGCCGGACGAAAAGCAGTCGAATGCCGTGGGAACATGCAACTTCAATTACTACTCGCACGCAGTGGGTCTCGGGGTGCGGTATGCAACGCCGGTGGGGCCCATCCGGCTGGACTTCAGCTACAACCTGAATCCCCCGATCTATCCGGTTTTCAACGACTATAGTGGGTCGGCCGCGAACTTCTATGTGGGCGGACCTCCCTACGTGGGACAAGCGAATCACTTCAACTTCTTTTTCAGCATTGGGCAGAGCTTCTAGCCATGACGAGACGCGGCGCACAACACGGAAGCATGCGGAGGCTCAGTTGCCACAGGCTGGTGCTGCCCGGGTTGTTGTTGCTGGGCGTCACGCTGATCGTGCCGGTATACGCGCAGAGCACGCAGAGCCCGACACCGACCCCGATGCCGATTGCACCGACGTCCGCAGCCCCGCCGGTGCCGGAGTCGATTGCGAGTGCGCCCCCATCGGCTGCTAAGTCGCATGCCTCGCCGACGACGATCGTGGAGCCTGCACTGCCAGGGATGCCAGCCGTGCAGGGGACGCAGATTGATCGCATCGTAGCCATCGTGAATGGAGCGCTGATCCTCGATAGCGATGTGGATCAGGAGCGAAGGTTTGCAGCACTGCTGCCGTATGGCGAGACCAGCGGGTCCTATGATCGTGACAAAGCCGTGGCGCGCCTGATCAATCGAGAATTGATCCTGCAGCAGGCTCGATTGCAGCCGGGCAATCAGATTAGCCTGCAGGCAGCAGCAAAAGATCTGGACGCGTTGCGCAAGTCTCTGCCGTCCTGCAAGGAATTTCACTGCGAGACTCAGGCAGGGTGGGACCGCTTTCTCGCGACGCAAGGCTTCACGCAACAGAGCCTAACGAAGCTGTGGCGTGATCGGATGGATGTGCTGCAGTTCATCGAACTTCGCTTCCGCATGGGAATCAAAATCTCGCAGGAGGAGATCGACAAGTACTACACCGAGACGATGTTGCCCCAGTATGAGGCGAAGCATGTGACACCACCCCCGGTGCAGTCGATCGCTAGCCGCATCCAGGAGGTACTCCTGCAGCAACAGGTTTCGAGTTTGCTTGGCGACTGGCTGGATAGTCTGCGCGCGCAGGGCAGCGTGGTGGTGCTGCAACCGGGACAGGGGGCGCCGTGAGCGACAAGATCACGTCAAATCCAGACGACCCCAAGCCGCTTGAGACAAGCACCCCGCAGGCCCAGGTGAGGCACCCTGCTCCGAAGAAGCCCAGCAACGGTTTGCGGATGCTGGCTTATGGATTTGGATCTCTACTCGTGCTACTGATCCTTCTGACCGCGGGAATTTCCTGGTACGCGACGACAGCGGACTTTCAGCAGCGCGTGGGCGGCGAGGTGGTGAGCGTACTCGAGAACGCAACCGGCGGACGTGTCGAGCTGAAGCATCTCTCCTTCAACCCGTGGCATCTTGCGATCGAGGTGGATGGGCTCGTCATCCACGGAACGGAAGCTCCGGGACAGATGCCCTATCTTTCGGCGGCGAAGATCTTTCTTCGGCTGCACCTGAACATGGTGCTCACGCACATTCGAGGGCTGGGGCCGCAGTCCCGTATCAGCCTGCGGTACCTGCGCGTGGAGCAGCCGCTGATTCATCTGATCGTCGATAAGGATGGCAAGACCAATCAGCCAACACCCAAGCGGCCCAACACCAGCAACACTCCGATTGAGGACACGCTGCTGAATCTGCAGGCAAGGAAGGTCGAGCTGGTCGATGGCCTTGCGTCGCTCAATGACAAGGCGATTCCGTTCGATTTGACAGCTAACGATCTCAGCGCCCAGATCAAGTACCTCAAGAAGACGGACAGCTACGGTGCGACGGTGGATCTTGCGGACCTTCGCACGAAAATCGATGCGCAGCCAGAGGTGAAGTCGAAGCTGCATCTGACGGCGGAGATGGGGCGCGACATGGTGGCGCTGCGGAGTCTCGATTTCTGGAGCGGAGTGTCGAATGCTTCGGGGGCAGGCGCAACGCATCTTTCGGCGACAGCGGAGTTGCAGCACTTCGCCAAGCCGCAGTGGCAGCTGGCTCTATCCGGCGACGTGGAGTTGAAGCAACTGAGCTATCTGACCAATGTGGATGGGCTGGATGCAGGGACGATGGACGTTACTCTGCAGGGGCACAGCTGCAGCGCGACGCCGCAGGTTGTGCAGAAGAAGCCGCACTTCTGGCAACGCCACAAGAAGGCGCACGTTGCTCCAAACGTGAAGACGCCGCCGTCTGATTCGGACTGTAGTGAGGCCTACGTGCTGGTTGGATCGGCGAAGGTGCACAAGGGCGCCTATCACAATCCGTATGTGCGATTGCAGGGTATCGAAGGAGGAGCGCACCTGCACATTACGCCAAGGGTGGTGCTGCTTACGGAGATGACCGGACATCTCCCCGGTGGGGGTGGAGCGAGTGGCGAACTCAGGATCGTGAATGGCCCGACCGGGAGTCTGATGGATTCCGCGGCGAGCTCTGCGACGACCGTTGCGGCGGAGACAACAGCCAATGTCGGAGCGAAGAGCCTGGGTGCGAGAGCTCCGGTTAAGCTTCGGACGTCGGCACAACCGGCGTTGTCGCAATACCCGTATTCGTACCTCACGGCTACGATCGACCATCTGCCATTGCGCTCGATCATGGATAGTACGGCGTCCCCCAACTATGGCGATCTCGGCTTTGATACTTCGGTCAGCGGGCCGACGACGGTGCAATGGAATGGACCGGTCGAGAAGGTTGCCGACACGGTCCAGGTGCAATCGGATCTGACCCTCGGGCCAACCGGAGTGGTCCGTCGCAGTGCGCTGTCGAACGTACCGGTAACGGGCCAGATTCAGGCTCACTACGACGGTCGCGTGGAGGTGGTGAACATCGCTCGCCTCACGTTCCAGTCGCCGCAGAGTTCGCTGGCGGCAAGCGGGATTCTCGGCGTGAACCTTGGCGATCCGCTCACCAGTCTGCATGTGAATCTGCAGACGAGGGACCTGGCTGAGTTCGATCAGTTGCTGACGACCCTGGATCTTGAGGCCTTTGGGAAAAAGGGTAGAGCGGCGATTCCTGTCTCGCTGCACGGGACGATGGACTTCACCGGAACGGCCAGTGGACGCATCGCGGATCTCGATGCAAAGGGGCACCTGGTGGTGAATGACCTTGCGCTGCAGCTGGGCACCCTTGGGGACGCCCATATCGACTCAGTGGTCGCTGATGGGGAGTATTCCCCGAATGAAGGTCTGCTGGTAGCTTCTTCAACCATCGAGCGGGGGACCGCGGTGTTGAACGTAGCTGGAACGTTCCGTCCGCAACGGCTGATGGTGCGTGGCGTAGCTACCTATCCGTGGGATCAGAATGTTGCCATCGATGCTTCGGTGAAGCTCGCGAATGCGCAGGCTGCAGACCTGTTGGAGATCGCAGGGCAGCAGCAGAAGATTCCGGTAACGGGAACGGTGAACCTCGACGCACATGCAACCGGTATGATCGGGAACCTCGATGGTGGTGGCGTTGCGACGCTGACCAACGGCGTCGCTTACGGAGAAAGTTATCAGGCAATTTCGGTTGACATGACGGCGCAGGGACAACAACTGCATGCGAGCAGGGTGCTGCTTGCGGCGCATGGGCTTTCGATCACTGGCACCGCCGGTTACAACCTCGGCAGCAAGCAGATCACGGGGCATTTCAGCGGTAGTAATTTGTTGCTATCGAAGTTCGATATCATCCGCAAGGCGAGTCCCGATGAGGATGCTTTGCTCTCGTTCTCGGCGAGTGCGAACGGTACGTTCGAGAATCCGGATCTTCATGCAAACCTCTCCCTGGCAAACATTACGATGCGGGGCAAGCCACTGGGCGACTTGAATGCGACCGCCGACAGCGTCGGCTCAAACCTGTCCTACGAGATGCACTCCAACATGGTTGGTGCGCAGTTGAATGCCAGTGGGCAGACTTCGCTGCTGGGCGACTTCCAGACGCAGGCGACGTTGAAGCTGAGTGGATTGAATATTGCGAACCTGATTGCGATGGTTGCGCCGGGCACGTTCAAGGGCAGCTCCACGATTGCCGGAACGATCAACATTAAGGGGCCGGCAGCGAACCCGAAGCAGCTTTCGGGAACGGCGGAGTTCAATCAATTCGATGTGACCCTGCAGGGCGTGCAGTTGAAATCGGTGCAACCCCTGCGGGCCAGCCTGAGCGACGGGATGGTTACGCTCGACCAGGTGCACGTGATAGGGGAAGATACAGATCTTCGTGCGTCGGGGACTGCGGTGGTATTTGGAGATTCGAATCCGCAGGGGGGGACGATCAATCTGGATGCGAGTGGCAGCGTCAGCATGACACTGGCGCACACGTTCGATCCAGACCTCATTGCATCGGGTAAGGTGACGTTCAAGATGGCGGCGGAGGGCCGTTTGAGGAAGCCGGCATTGACTGGCAAAGTCCTATTCCAGAATGTGAATTTGGCGGTCGAGGGAATTGCCAATGGCTTGAGCAATATGAACGGTACGCTTGTCTTCAACGAAGACCGTCTGGACGTGAAGGACCTGACTGCGATGACTGGCGGCGGACAAGTGAAGCTGGGCGGTTATCTGGCCTACCAGAATGGTTTGTTTGCCGATCTCACGGCCACGGGAGATGTGGTCCGCGTTCGCTACAACGACCTCAGCGCGACGGCGAACGCGAGCTTCCGCCTGCAGGGAGGAATGCAGTCCATGCTGCTGTCCGGCAATGTGCTGGTGACCCGCTTCGGTGTAGGACCGAACATGGATTTCGCCACGTTTTCTCAGGCCGGAGGCGTGCAGGCCCCGCCCGATCCTAACTCGCCGTTGAGCAAGATCCAGCTCGATGTGCACATTATCAGTGCACCCCAATTGGACTTTCAGAACTCGTTTGCGAAGCTGGCTGGGACGGTGAATCTGTCGGTGCGCGGAACGCTCGCATCCCCCAGTGTGCTTGGGCGCATTCTCATCACCAATGGCAGCGCGACCTACGCGGGAACGAAGTATCAGTTGGACCGCGGAAGTATTTATTTCAGCAATCCGGTGCGCATCGATCCCACGATCGACCTCGATGCGACGGCGCGTGTCGAGAACTATAACCTCACCATTGGGGTACACGGCACGATGGAGAACCTGAAGCCGACCTATCGTTCGGAGCCACCGTTGACCGAGGCCGATATCTTCAATCTTCTGGCGCTGGGCAGGACGCAGGAGGAGGCGCAGCTCTATCAGGAACAGCAGGTGCAAGCGGGTACGGATCCGATGACGAGTGCGCTGTTAGGTGGCGCGCTGAATGCTACGGTGTCGAGCCGCGTGGGCAAGTTGTTCGGTGCAGGGTCAGTGAAGATTGATCCCGCATTCATTGGTACGCTCGGCAATTCGTCGGCCCGCATCACGGTGCAGGAGCCGCTGTCCAAACAGTTGACTCTCGTGTTCGCTACAAATGTAAACGAGACAGCGGAGCAACTGATCCAGGTGCAGTATCAGCTGAACGAAAATAACTCGATCGTCGCAACGCGCGACGAGTCGGGAGTATTTTCGATCGTGTACAAGATCCGTAAGCGGTATCACTAGTCGCACAGAAATGAGCCTGCGACGCCGCGGAAAATGGGTGGCGCGTCGCCCGGTGAAGGACTGCACAATTTACGATAGGACCTGATGGAAAACGTTCTTCGCAGAACGCGCGTTACGCTGGAGATGATCAAGTGGGAACACTCGATCTTTGCCCTGCCCTTCGCACTCACGGGAGCGATGCTGGCTGCGAATGGCTGGCCGACTCTTCGGGTGCTGGGTCTGATTATTTTGTGCATGGTGGCGGCGCGTTCGGCCGCGATGGCGTTCAACCGTCTCGTGGATGCGAAGCTCGATGCTGCAAACCCTCGCACAGCAATGCGGGCGTTGCCGACCGGACAGCTCTCTGAAGGATTCGTCATGGCGTTTACGATCGTGGCGTCATGCGTGTTTCTGCTGTGCGCCGCGCTGCTGAACAGGTTGACGCTGGAGTGCGCGCCGTTCGCGCTCGCGATCGTTCTGGCCTACAGCTACATGAAGCGCATCACACGTTGGTCGCACCTGGTACTCGGCCTCGCGCTGGGAATTGCACCGGCGGCTGCGTGGATTGCGGTGCGCGGAACATTTGCGCCAAGGGCTGCGCTACTGACGGCGATTGTTATCTTGTGGGTCGGCGCCTTCGATGTGCTCTATGCGTGCCAGGACTTCGAGCACGATCGCAAGGTCGGACTCTTCAGCATCCCGGCGACGTTCGGCCTCGAAGGAGCCTTCTGGATTGCTCGGACGATGCATCTCGCCATGATCGCCCTGCTGTTCGTGATGGTGCACGTTTTTGGGCTGGGGACGATTGCGCTTGCAGGAATGTGCGTGGTGGTCGTGTTGCTCGCGTATGAGCACTCCATCATCAGCCCACGAAAGTTAACCCGGATGAACGCCGCATTCTTTACGCTCAACGGAATCATTTCGGTGGTGTTCTTTATGTCGGTTGCGGTGGACGTGCTGCATCGACGATAGCGTCGGCCGATAGCGACGGGAGACAGAAAGAGGCCCGCGCGAAACGGGCCTCTCCTGATGCAGGTGCAGATTGATTATTTGCTGTGTTCTGCGCGGTAGTTGGCGACGCTTTCCTGGATCTGGTCTTTGACGTTTTGCGCGGTCGAGGTAATCGATTCGCGGACGTCATGCGCTTTGTGCCCGGTCTCGTTTTCGTGTCGTGCACGGGTGCTGTCAGCCTCCGCGCTTGCGTCGCTGGCGGCCGCTTTCACTGATCCCCAGGCTTGCTCGACCTGCCCCTTCACCTGCTGGGCAGCGCCCTCGTTGGCGACCTTGTCATTATGGGTGGCTTCGCCGATGGACTGCTTGACCTTGCCGGCGACTTCGTTGAATTTTCCCGAAATCTTGTTTTCTGTTGCTGTGCTCATAGCCTGAGTTCCTTTCATAGAGCGGCGGCTTCTTTTAGGGAAGCCGTCGCGGATAGCTTGCCGCTGGTGTCTGATGATTTGGTGTCTTGGTTGATTTGATTTCCAAATATCAAAGTTGCATGGGGAGAGAGCGGTGCATAGCTGTAACCCGGAGCGCGCGGCCCTTACAGGCCTCGTCGTCCAGATAGCAGGTTGAAGATGAGGACGATGACGGCAAGGACAAGCAGGATGTGGATGAGTCCGCCGCCGATGTGAAGGCTGAAGCCAAGAAGCCAAAGGATGACGAGAATGACGATGATCGTCCAAAGCATAGAAGTGTTCTCCGATCGAAGTGGAACCCACTGAAGTTTAGACAGCAGCCTTCAGGGTGGTCGTTATGGTAAGGTGCCCGGTAGAGAGTCAAGGTTGTCCTGTGGGTGGGAGAATGTTGATGAAAGTGCAGGAGAACAATGCATCGAGATAGGGAACAAGCTGAAGGCAACCAATTGGAGCTGCGCCGCATTGCGATCCAGGGGGAGCGCGGATCGAACAGCCACATGGCGGCCCTGGAGATGTTGGGAGCGGTCGAGGTGGTGCCGTGCAGCGTCTCGGCCGAGGTGATCGATGCCGTGGTTTCGCAACGCGTGGACGCTGCGGTCCTGCCGATCGAAAACAGCCTGCATGGATCGGTTGCGGAGCACTACGATCTGTTGCTCGAGCATCCGGTGCGCATCGACGGCGAGAGCCTGCTGCGCATTCGCCACAACCTGATTGCAGCGCCCGGCGTCAAGCTGGAGGATGTTCGCAACGTACTGTCGCATCCTGTGGCGCTGTCGCAGTGCCGGAGGTTCCTCGCGGGATTTACTCAGGCGAAGTCGGTGCCGTTCTATGACACGGCGGGCAGCGTGAAACATCTGATGGAAGCGGGTCTGCGCGATACTGCGGGCGTAGCTCCGGATCTTGCGGCGAAGGAGTATGGCGCGGCGGTGCTGGTGGCGGGCATCGAAGACCATGCGCAGAATTACACGCGCTTCCATCTCTTGCGACGGTCTGCGGATGCTCGGCCCGGAGACCTGTCGGCGCCCAATAAACTAAGTCTCGCCTTCGCCGTGGAGCATCGGCCCGGAACACTGGTGGCTGCCCTCGAACGGCTGCGCGACGCGGGTATTGATCTGACCAAGATCGAGTCCCGGCCAGTCCCGGGCAGGCCCTGGGAGTATGTCTTCTACGTGGATCTACGATTTGCCGACGAGGCGATGGCCGACCGCGCGGTACTGTCGCTAGCACCCCACTGCAGCATGGTGAAGGAGCTAGGCAGGTATGCCGCAGCCTAAGCGGGCCGCGGCATACCACGGATTCAGGCGGAGACGGTGCTGCTCATGACCTTGTGGAACGCGTTCTGGAAGACGGCCATCTCGTGGGGCGTGCCCACCGTGATGCGAACGTAATTGGGCCAGATCGGCCAACTGCGGCCGATGTACACATCCTGCTTCTGCATCGCAGCCATCACCTCGCGGCCGGGGCGGCCGGTGTCGATCATGAAGCAGTTGGATACCGAGGGAATGTACTTGTAGCCATTGCTATCGAGCCATTTGAACGTAGCATTGCGGGTGTCGGCGATGATCTTGCGGCGGGTTGGGACGAGGCTCGGCAGCTTGAGG
>Ga0208357_1001322_pt1 | contig 18098 bp, 17 predicted proteins | sample NGESurdeep092012_6_FD_184487 | JGI IMG/M metagenome (GOLD analysis project Ga0208357, IMG submission 184487) | Arctic peat soil microbial communities from Barrow, Alaska - NGEE Surface sample F52-2 deep-092012 (SPAdes) | ecosystem: Environmental > Terrestrial > Soil > Wetlands > Peat ... | reverse complement strand
CCTGCTCGACGAGCCGCGCGCATTCGCGCCCGCGCAGCATCCAGGTGCCGAGCCCGACGATCGGGATGTCGAAACCTTTCGCCGTCACCGTCTGCATCGGCACCCAACCATCGCCGTGCGTGAATTATAGAGCGCGGCGGTACGGATCACGGCGTGTCCCAGACCGGCGCGTGCGGCGGATTGACCACGCGCATGTTGTTGGCGTTGAGCGTCTTCACCTCCGCCATTTCGGCCTCGCTGAGCTTGAAGTCGAAAATGTTCATGTTGTCCTTGAGGTGCGCCGGCGTCGCCGTGCGCGGAATGGGGGTGGCGCCCATTTGCACCAGATAGCGCAGCGAGACCTGCGCCGCGCTCTTGCCGTGCGCCTTGCCGATACGCTCGAGCGCTTCCGCGCCCGGCGCCTTGCCCCGCGCGATCGGGCAATAGGCAACCACGGCCATGCCGTGCTTTCGGCTCGTCGCCAGCACCTTGTCCTGATTGATGAAGGGATGCATCTCGATCTGGTTGCAGACGAGCGGCTCCGAGGTCACCGCCCAGGCCCCATCGAGCATCTTGGTCGTGAAGTTGGCGACGCCGACATGTTTCGCGCGGCCATCCTTCTTGGCGGCGCACAAGGCCGGGATGCTGACCGAGAACGGAACGTCCTTGTTGTTCCAGTGGATCAGCAGGAGGTCGACATAAGGCAGCTGCAGGTTCTTCAGGCTCTGGTCGAGCGACTTGTTGAAGTTCTCCGGCGTAAGATTGTTCTCACGCACCTTGGTCGTGATGAAAACCTCCTCACGCTTGACGCCAGACTGCCGCAGACCCTCGCCGTTCTCGACTTCGTTGCCGTAGAAGGCCGCCGTATCGAGATGACGGTAGCCCATCTGCAGCGCGGCCTTCACCGCTTGCACGCAGACGTCTTCCTTCAGGGTCATCGTACCGAGGCCGATCTGCGGAATGCGGGCTCCATGCGCTTCGACGAATGGTATCGACATTATTCACGTCCTCGTGCGGCGTTTCTGATTGCGGTTCGGCGGCGGAGCATGCCCGGTTGCCGATACCGTGCCAACGGGGGGGTGCTTGTACCCGCCCGCTGATGCCGGACCGCCGGCAATCACGAAAATTTTTAGCGCGGGCCGGAATCGACATTCCGTTTGCGGTCAAACGATTGGGCCGGCTTCTCAGATTGGAATAATTAAAGAGAGGAAATATCTGTTGCGTCTAGAGAATTTGGCGCGTTGTTAGGCGTCGAAAAGCGATTTACCCGAAGGGCCGTTCCATGAAGAAGCTTCTCGCGCTTTGCGTCGCCTCCGCTCTCCTTGCGCCCGTGATGGCGCGCGCGGACGATTTCACTGTGACGATCAAAGACCACAAGTTCACCCCGTCCGAGATCAAGGTTGCGGCCGGCAAGCGGCACGCCATCACCGTCATCAACAACGATGCCACGCCGGAAGAGTTCGACAGCCACGCGCTCAAGGTCGAGAAGGTCGTACCAGGGAATTCCAAGGGCATCGTGCGCATCGGCCCGCTCAAGGCCGGCAAGTATCCGTTCATCGGCGAGTATCACGAAGACACCGCCAAGGGCGTGGTCGTCGCCCAATAGCCGGAAGAACTGGGCATGCTTGGTGCACTGATCATCGTCTTTCGCGAAGTCCTCGAGGCCGGGCTCATCGTCGGCATCGTCATGGCCGCAACGCAAGGCGTCGTCGGCCGTGGCCGCTGGATCGCTATCGGAATCGGTGCCGGCGTCGCCGGCGCAGCCATCGTTGCGAGCTTCGCCGGCGCAATCTCGCAGGCCTTCCAAGGCTCCGGGCAGGAACTGTTCAATGCCTGCGTGCTGGCGATCGCCGTCGTCATGCTCATGTGGCACAATGCCTGGATGTCGCGGCACGGCCGCGAGATCGCAGCCGAAATGCGCAACATCGGCACGGCCGTCAGCGAAGGCGCAAAGCCGCTGACCGCACTCGCGGTCGTTGTCGGGCTGGCCGTGCTGCGCGAAGGCTCGGAGGTGGTGCTGTTCCTCTACGGCATCGTCGCTTCGGGCACGTCGATGAGCGCTCTCTTTGTCGGCGGCCTGCTCGGTCTCGCCTGCGGCGTGGCATTCACCGGGCTGACCTATTTCGGCCTGCTGGCGATCCCGCAGCGCTACATCTTTACAGTGACTAGCTGGCTCATCGCGCTGCTCGCCGCCGGTATGGCGTCGCAGTCCGTGCAGTTCCTCAACAATGGCGGCGTGCTCACCGCCCTGGACAGCACGATGTGGGACACGTCCGGGCTGTTGTCGGAAGGCAGCATCCCTGGACGGCTGCTGCACACGATGATCGGCTACACCGAGCGTCCGACCGGCATGCAGATCATCGTCTATGTCGGCACGCTGCTGGCGATGTACCTGCTGATGCGGGTCGCACGGGCGCCGCAGAAGACGCGGTCGGCGACCGCCTAGCGCCGGCCGGCTGCGAAAGCAGCGAAGGCCGCTTCGGGCGCGCGATCGATGAGCTTGAGCAAAGCCCGCGCCGGACCACGGGGCGAACGCTTGCCCTGCTCCCAATTGCGCACGGTCTCGAGCGGCACTTCGATTTTCTCGGCGAAGGCCGCTTGCGTCAGCCCATAGCGCGAGCGGACCTGCCGCACGAAGGCGGCCGGATCGGAATGATCCATCGCCTTCTCGCGCCCGTCCGGCAGGATTTCGACGAGCCGTCCATCGGCCTTCAGGCGCACCCGCAGCATCGCATCCCCTCGCGTCCCGACATGGGCCCGAGGCCTAGGCGATTCGGGGAAATGCAAAGTTAATGGCCGCCTCGGCCATTGGCCTACCGAATGAAGCGGATGTCGATATCCAGACCGAGTTTCGACCATGCACGGTCTCCGGTCAGCACTGGCAGCCCGTCACGCGCGGCAAGCGCCAAGCAAGCCCTATCACCGAGAGATACGCCGAAGCGTTTCGTCCGCGCGGCCAGCGCGCCCGCCTGTTCGGCAAGTTCGCGGTCGAAATCGATGACGTCGATCGTTGCAACAGAAAGCGCCGCGCGAGCCGCATCCAATGATGCGCCCCACCCGACGAGCTTTGACACCGCCTCGGAAAAATTGACAGCGGAGATCGCGGCATCGCCGATCACTCCGGCGACAACTTCGGCGCCTACCTCGCTTTTGACATAGGCAAGGAGCGCAGAAGCGTCGAGAATTATACTAGCCATCCTCAGACTCGCGCTCCGCCTCGCGCCGACGGTCTTCGATCAATTCATCGACCAGACTGACACCGGCGGGCGCGTAGCGCCGCACGATTTCCTGCGCTCGCAGCATGGCGGCCCTCGGCGTCAGCAGGACGATCTCGCCACCTTCCAGACGTGCGAACAGAACATCGCCCTCTTTGAGACCAAGCGCTTCGCGAAATGTCGCTGGGATGATCGTTCGTCCGTCCGGGCCGAGTCTCACCTTGACCGAAAGTGCCGTTTCGCTGGAGCCGGGTCGCGCTTCATTCGTCTTGGACGATGCGCTTTTCGCCCGGTCCCGCTCGAGAACATTCCGGACGTGCTGGTACCGAATGTCCAGCCTGCGCGCGATCTCCGCGCGCGGAACGCCTTCCGCGGCCAAGGCCCGAATTTTCGCAGACTTTGTCGGAAGCTCATCCAAGAGATGACGACGTGCGGCAACCATGACATCCTCGTATGCAACCTCTTAGGTTATGCCACAACCATCGATTTACGTCAATACACATGTGTACTATCAAATAAAATCCAGCCTACCGCGTTTTTTCGAATATCTCCCGTCCGATCAGCATCCTGCGGATCTCGCTCGTCCCCGCCCCGATCTCGTAGAGCTTGGCGTCGCGAAGCAAGCGCCCGGTCGCATAGTCATTGATGTAGCCGTTGCCGCCGAGGCACTGGATCGCTTCCAGCGCCATCCAGGTCGCCCGCTCCGCCGCATAGAGGATCGCACCGGCGGCGTCCTCGCGCGTCGTGCGGCCCTCATCGCAGGCACGCGCCACCGCATAGACGTAGGCCTTGGCCGCATTCATCGTCACATACATGTCGGCGAGCTTCGCCTGCATCATCTGGAAGCGGCCGATCGCCTGGCCGAATTGCTGGCGCTGGTGCAGGTATGGCACGACGACATCGATGCAGGCCTGCATGATGCCGAGGGGACCCGCGGCGAGCACGACGCGCTCGTAGTCGAGGCCGGACATCAGCACATTGACGCCGTTGCCGACGGCGCCGAGGACGTTCTCCTCCGGCACCGCGCAGTCGATGAACACGAGCTCCGAGGTGTCGGAGCCGCGCATGCCGAGCTTGTCGAGCTTCTGCGCCGGGGCGAAGCCTTTCATCCCTTTCTCGACGATGAAGCCGGTGATGCCACGCGAGCCCGCCGTCGGATCGGTCTTGGCATAGACGACGAGCGTGTCAGCGACCGGCCCGTTGGTGATCCACATCTTCGACCCGTTGAGGATGTAGCGGTCGCCTTTCCTGTCGGCGCGGGTGCGCATCGACACCACGTCGGAACCTGCGCCCGGCTCGGACATCGCCAACGCACCGACATGCTCACCGGAAATCAGCTTAGGCAGGTATTTGCGTTTCTGTGCCTCGGTGCCGTTGCGGCGAAGCTGGTTCACGCAGAGATTGGAATGGGCGCCGTAGGAGAGCCCCACCGCGGCCGACGCGCGCGACACCTCTTCCATGGCGACGCAGTGGGCGAGATAACCGAGGCCCGAGCCGCCGTAGTGTTCCTCGACCGTAATTCCGTGCAGGCCGAGCGCGCCCATTTCCGGCCACAGGTCGCGGGGAAATTGATTGGAGCGATCGATCTCGTCGGCGCGCGGCGCGATACGATCTTGCGCGAAATCGCCGACCGATTTGCGCAACATGTCGTTGTCGGCGCCCAAGCCGAAGTCGAAGCCGCTCCACGCATTTGGGATCATTCGCCCGCCTCCAGATGCGCCCGGCAGGGGCGCCACATGTCGGCGGAAACTCTAGCGGCTTGCCGTTAAGCTGTCAGTGCCACCGGCATTTCGTCTTTGGTCCGCTTGACCAGCCGGTCGATCGACTTTGCCGGCGCGGGCCTTGCGAACAGGAAGCCTTGCAGCTCGTCGCAACCGGCGAGCTTGAGCAGCAGGCGCTGCTGTTCGGTCTCGACGCCCTCGACGGTGATCGAGAGGCCGAGCGCGCGGCCGAGCGCGACGATCGCCTGAATGATCACCCCGCCATTGCCGGACTGTCCCAAGGCCGAAACGAAGCTCCTGTCGATCTTGAGCTTGTCGAGCGGGAAACGCTGGAGATAGCTCAGGTTGGAATAACCGGAGCCGAAGTCGTCGAGCGCAATCCGCACCCCGAGCGTATGCAGATCGTCGATGCGGCGGATCATCTCGTCGGGATTGTCGATCAGCACACCCTCGGTGATTTCCAGCATCAGACGCGACGGCGGCACGCCGCTTTCGGCGAGCGCCGCACGCACCACGTCGATGATGCCGCGGTCGCGGACCTGGAGCGGTGACAAGTTGACCGCAACGTAGAGTCCGGGCCAGCGTTTCGCATCCTGCAAGGCCTTGCGCAGCACGAAGGTGCCGAGCGAATCCATCAGTCCCATCTGCTCGGCCACGGGGATGAAGGCGGACGGCGGGATCGAGCCCTGCGTCGCATGCGTCCAGCGCAACAGCGCCTCGACGCCGACGAAAGCGGCGTCGGCCGCCGAGACGATCGGCTGATAGTGCACTTCGAGCTCGTGCGCAGTGATCGCGCGCGGCAGTTCGCGATGGATGAATCGCTGCTCGGCGGAAAGCTTGTCGATCGCCGGATCGAAGGCGACGAGCATGCCCGGCCCCTTGATCGTGGCGGCGCGCAACGCGAGCTCGGTTCGGCGCGTGATCTCGCCGCGCGTGGCGCCGTGCGCCGGCGCCAGGGAGAAGCCGCCGTGGGCGCTGAGCCGCGCCACGGTGTCGACCCAATAGGGGCGCGCCACCTGCTCGATGGCGCCGTGCAGTATCGCCTCGGAATCGATCTCCACTCCGCTGGTCAGGATCACGGCGAATTCGTCGGTACCGATGCGGCCGCAGACGGCCTGCTCCGGCAGACCCTCCTTCAGACGGCCGGCCGCGGCGACGATCAGTTCATCGCTGCCGAGAACACCGTGATGCGCGGTGACGTCGTCCATGCCGTCAAGCTCGATCAGCGCGAAGGTGACAACCTCTTCCTCGGTCCGCTCTGACAGTGCGAGGTCGAGCAGCTCGAGCATCTTGGCGTGGTTGGGCAGACCGGTGAGCTTGTCCTCGTCGGCGGCACGCCGCGCGAGGTCCTCGCTCGCCGCCAGTTCGCGGCGAGCCCGGCGGAGTTGCCACAGCGAAAACGCAGCAAAGCCGATCAGCACGGTGGTCATGCCCGCGATCAGCGGCACCAGCCGGTTCATCGCATCCATCATCGGATGCGTCTTCTCCCAGGTGAAGAAGCCGGCGATGCGACCGCTCTCGTCGACCACGGGCTGGGTTTCGCGGCCGGACGACGGCTCGCTCTCGAAGGTCAAGCCGGCAATGTTCACGCTGCGCTCGACCATGTGCATGAAGCGCGGATCGAGGCTGCCGGTCTGGCCGAACAGAGCGCGGAATTCGGACATCGCGGCGCGCAACCCAGCGCGCTGCTCGGCCCACAGGTGCTCGTCGCTCTGCCGCGCGAGACTGTAGCCGACGCCGGCGGTGACGATGCTGGCGCCGAGCGCCAACAGCGCCACGACGACGATCAGCCGCGACGTGCCAAGCGTACGCCGCGCCTGCGCCTGCGGCGCCCGGATTGCGTGAAAAATACCTGCGCCCACCAGCCGAATGCTCCCGCGCCCCTTGCGGTCCTAAGGCTCAGGGATAAATCGTCAGGCTTAATGCTGGGTCAGGAAACACGGTGAACGAAGCGTAACCCCGGCGTCAGCGCAGGCCGAACCAGGCTGTGGCGATGCTCAGAAAGGCGAAGAAGCCGACGACGTCGGTCACCGTCGTAACGAAAGGACTTGAGGCAACCGCGGGATCGAACCGCAAGCGATGCAGCGCGAGCGGAACGAGGATGCCGCCGAGCGCGGCCGCCGCCATGTTGCAGATCATGGCGAGGCCGATCACGACGCCCAGCCCCGGCACGCGGAACCAGACATAGGCGGCCGCACCCGTAATGACGGCGAAGGCGACGCCGTTGAGCAGACCGACCAGCAGCTCGCGGCGGACCACCCGCCAGGCATTGCCGTCGTGCAGGTCCTGCGTCGCGATCGCCCGCACGGCCACCGTCATCGTTTGGGTAGTGGCATTGCCGCCCTGGCTGGCGACGATTGGCGCCAGCACCGCCAGCGCGACCATTTTCTGTAGCTGGCCTTCGAACAGGCCGAGCACGGAGGACGCGAGGAAGGCCGTGCCGAGATTGACGAGCAGCCAGTTGAAGCGGCCGCGGGCAATCGTCCAGACGGAGTCAGACAGCTCCTCGTGGCGATCGACACCGCCGAGGGCCTTGATGTCCTCTTCAGCCTCTTCCTGGATGACGTCCGCCACATCATCGAAGGTAATGACGCCGACCAGGCGGCCGGTGCTGTCGAGCACCGGCGCCGCGACCCAGTTGTAGCGCTGGAACAGCCGCGCCACCTCCTCCTGATCCTGCTCGGCACGGATCAGCGGCCGGTCGTCTTCCATCAGATCAGCGATCGGCACCGGCCGCTTTGAGCGCAATAACTTGTCGAGCGGCACGGCACCGACGAAATGGCCGGGCTCATTCATCACGTAAACTTCGTAGAAGCGCTCGGGCAGTTCGACCGTCTCGCGCATGTAGTCGATCGCCCGGCCGACGTCCCAATGCGAGGCCACGGCGATGAACTCCGTCTGCATCCGCCGACCGGCCGAATCCTCGGGGTATTCGAGGCTGCGGGCGAGCGCGACGCGCTCCGACGCCGGCAACTGGTCGAGGATTTCAGCGCGTTCTTGTTGCGGCAGGTCCGCAAGGATGGCGACGGCGTCGTCGGAATCGAGGTCGCGCACGCCTTCGGCAACCGTGCGCGGCTCCAGCTCCTCGAGGATTTCTCCACGGACGGCATCGTCGACCTCGGTGAGCGCCGCGAAATCGAAGTCGATGCCGAGCAGTTCGACGAGGCGCGGCCGCTGGTCGGCCTTCAGCGCCTCGACCAGCCCGCCGAGGTCGGCCTCATGGAGGTCGCCGACGATCTCGCGCAACGCATCGACATTGCAGGCCTCGATCGCCTGCGCTACGCGCGCGACGAAATCCTCACGGATCGCGCCCTCCTCGTCGCGCAGCGGCGGCACGCCGGTCTGATGCTCAAGCATGCGAAGGCTCGCCGCGAGATGATCGAATGGGCGCTTTTACGCCGCGCTTTCGGCGCGGGCAATTGCTTACGGCATAAAGAGGTGGATCAATCATCGGCCGCTTGCTGCGATCGCGCAGGCGCGCGGCGGCGCCATCTTCGGCGCCGATGTCTGGCCGACCACCGGCATGCGCAAACGCCTGAGGCGAACTCAATCTGCTCCTCCGCCGGATCGAGATGATCGACCACGGCATCGTGGCTGCTCCACGCGTGGGCAGACGGCCCGCATGCTGCCGTCCGCGGGGCGAATTGGAGGCCGGGGCTACCGCGTCGTCCACGTCGTGCCGGCTGCGGACCAGCCGCCCCGATCGGGCTCGCGGTCCTCCAGCCCTGTGGACGGCCCCATTTGGTTAATGTCAGGTTAATCTGGGATTTCGTAGCCAGGGGGACACGGCTAGACGCAGCACAGTCGCTGCGAATTGGCCGGGCGGGGGGAATATGCGTCGTATCAGTCTCGTTTTCGGGCTCATGGCGCTCGCCATGGGGCCGGCAGCCGCTCAGTCGTGCCCGGGTCACCCCGACGCCATCGGCACCAGCCGCACCATTACCGTCGATCCAAGCGTGCTGCCACAGATCGGCACCATGCAGTACAAAACGAGCCTGCCGCTCGAAGACCACGAGGTGGTGATCACCTTCGACGACGGCCCCCTGCCCCCCTACACCAGCCGCATCCTCGATGTCCTGGCCGAGAACTGCGTCAAGGTGGATTACTTCCTGGTCGGGGAGATGGCGCACGCCTATCCATGGCTCGTGCGCCGCATCTACAACGCCGGGCACGTTGTGGGTACGCACAGCCTGAGCCACCCACTGAACTTCAACCGCATGGATGACAGCGGCATCGAACGCCAGGTCGACGGCGGTATCGCAGCGGTCAAGACCGCGCTCGGCGATCCCCACGCGATAGCGCCGTTCTTCCGCGTGCCGGGCCTCCTGCGCAACACAAAGGTCGACAGTTTTCTCGCCATGAAGTCGCTCGCGGTGTGGAGCGCCGACGAGGTCGCGGACGACTGGCATCACGGCATCACACCGAAGCAGATCGTCAAGCTCGCCATCAACCGCATCGAGGCAAAGGGTCATCGCGGCGTCCTGCTGCTGCACGACATCCACCCGGCGACCGCGCTCGCTTTGCCGGACCTGCTGAAGGAATTGAAGGCGCGCGGCTATCATATCGTGCAAGCGGTGCCGGCGGGTGAACGTCCGGCTTCGGTGCCCGAACCGATCGCCAAGATGCGGGATGGCCAAAGCGGTTCGCCGCACGTGATGAAAGCATCCATGTCCGTCGAGCACGCGGCCAAGGCGAAGCGCGCGCATCGCCACCATCGCCGTCAGCTCAAGCACGTCGTCGCGCAGGCGACGGACGACGATGCAATTGCAAAAGCAGTCGCGTCGAGAACGAAGAAAGCGCAGACTGCCGATTCAGGAGCGAACTGGTTTACGTGGCGCTAGGCGCGGCTGTACCCGGCTGATGCCGGCGGACGTGCCTGGAGGCCACACCGGCGTGCGTATCGGCAAAGAGCCATGGGTGTTGGGAATCAGCGCGTCCCATAACGGCGCCGTATGCCTTATAAATGGCGACTGCATTGTCGCTGCCATCCAGGAAGAGCGGCTCACGCGCGTCAAACGCCAGCGCATTCATGCTGCCACGCCTGCCCTCGCTATAGCTTATTGCCTCAACGCCGCGGGCATCGACGCCGGCGACCTCGATATGGTTGTCGTGGCCGTGCAGGGCCGCGGCGGCGGCCGGGACAACGACGTTCACCGTAACCGGCTGCTGCGCACGCGCGAGACTGGCGTCCGCGTCGCCTATCTGCCGCACCATCTGGCGCATGCCGTCAGCACCTTCGCTTTGTCCGGCTTTGAGGACAGCGCCGTCCTGGTGATCGACGGCATGGGCTCTGCGGCCGCCGACCTGACGGCGCCGGAGCGCGCGGCCGTGGCCCGGACGGTCGAGGACGGTTTCGAGACAGCCTCGCTCTACGACGCGCGCGGCACGGCGATCGAACCGTTGCAGAAACATCTCGTCGCGAACGGCGATTGGCTGACGATCGGCACGCAAGGCATGCCGCGCTTCGGCAGCCTTGGCGGGCTCTATGCGGCCGCGGCGAAGCAGATCTTCGATGACGCCACTGAGGCAGGCAAGGTCATGGCCCTTGCCGCCTTGGGGGAGCCACGTTTTCCGATCGGCGATTTCTTCAATATCGATGACGGTGGCTTCACCTTCAGCGACCGCGTGGCTGCGGCGTTTCCGTCGAACGACCGTTGGCCGCGTGAACGCGACCGCAACCAGAACCTTGCCGCCTCCGTGCAGCGCGCGGTCGAAGCCGGCGTCTTGCACCTTGCCCAAGAGCTCCGGCGGACATCGAGGTCGCGCCGCCTCTGCTATGCCGGCGGCGTCGCACTCAACGGCATCGCCAATGAGCGGCTGTGGCGCGAGGCCGGCTTCGACGACATTTTCATCGTTCCGGCGGCTGAGGACGGCGGTTGCGCGCTCGGCGCAGCCTATTGGGGCTTGTGGCAGCTCACCGGCACCAACACTCACGTGCGCTTGGGCACCGACGCGCTCGGCCGCACCTATAGCGGCGGTGAAATCAGAGCCGCGGCGGCCATGGCCGGCGTGCGTATCGTCGCGGAAGGCGCGGCTTTAGACGCGGCGGTCGACCACATTTGCGACGGTCGCATTCTGGGCTGGTTCCATGGCGGCGCCGAGCTCGGGCCGCGCGCGCTGGGACAGCGCAGCATCGTCTGCGATCCGCGGCGGGCCGACATGCCGGCACAATTGAACGGCCGCATCAAACGACGTGAGGCTTTCCGCCCTTTCGCGCCGGCGGTCCTGCGCGACCATGTCAGCGACTGGTTCGACATCGGCACGGCGTCTATCGACAGCCCGTTCATGCTGCGCGTTTGCCGCTTCAAGGACGACAAGCGCGCCGCCGTGCCTGCCGTGGTCCATGCCGACGGCACCGGGCGGCTGCAAACGCTGACCGCGGCTGCGAACGGCCCGTTCCAGGAACTCGTCGCCCGCTTCCACCGCCGCACCGGCGTGCCCCTCGTGCTCAACACGTCGTTCAACGGCCCGGGCGAGCCGATCGTCGAGACGCCTGCCGACGCGCTACGCTGTATGCTCGCGAACGGGCTCGACGGTTGCGTGTTCCCGGATTTCATCGCCTTGCCGGGCTGAGATTTGCAATGGCAATTCCCGCCGCGGTATGAGATTTTGCAATCGAACCGCAGGACAATAATGGCGTGAACGAAGCGACCCAGCAGGCCGGCGACCGGACGCTCTCGGGCCGCGCCCACATGCCGCCCTATTTGATTCTGCATGATGTCCTGTCCGGCGCGGTCGTCGCGGACCTCCTCGCTTACGTGCTCGCCAACGAAACAAAATTCGAGCCGGCAGAGGTCGGCGGCTTACGCAAGACGATTGATCCATCGACGCGCATTACCGGGTTGCTGCGCGACCTCGGGCCTTTCGCCGCGCCGGTGCGCGACCTGCTCCTTGCGCGGCTGTCCGATCTTGTCGCCGGACTGCGCATCGCGCAGGTCATGAACCCGGACATCGAATTGCAGCTCGCCGCGCATGGCGATGGCGCTTTCTACGGGCGCCATATCGACACGCGTACGTCTCCCGACGAGAATACGCGCTGGATTCGGATCATCAGCGCGATCTATTATTTTCATATCCAGCCGAAGCGCTTCTCGGGCGGCGCGCTGCGGCTGTTCGCCTTCGACCGCACCGCCGCTGCGGATTTCGTCGACGTCGAGCCGACGCATAACAGCCTGCTGGTGTTTCCGTCCTGGGCGCCGCATGCGGTTCAGCCGGTGCAATGCCCGACGCGGCGGTTCGCCGACTCTCGCTTCGCGATCAATTGCTGGTTCCGCGTTCCGGCGCAACGCGCCCCTTAGGCGCCGATTCCGATCAGCCCCTTGCGCGCCAGTTCACAGACCGCATCGCGAAGCTCAAGCGCCTCCGGCGCGCGGTCGAGCGCGGCGGCGAGCGCCGCGAATTCCATGCGGTCATTCTCGATGATCGTGTGCAGCACCACGCGTGCCAGCAGCGCGAGTCGCACGGGCCGGCCGCCGATGTGCAATTCGACCTCGCCGGGCTCATCGAGGCGCAGGTCGATCCGCCGGCGCAGAGCCGGGACCAAAGGGAGCGAGGGCGCGAGCCGTTCGTCGATACCGAACGCCGCCACCCGGCGGAGTTCGCGTGCGGCACGAACGGTGTCCGTCGGAGTGGAGCGGCCGATCGCGAAGCTCAGATGCACCGAGGGCCGCCGCACCGGCACGACCGCATGGCGGTCGCCCTGCGGCACGAACAGGACGTCGCCTTCCTCGATCACGCCGTCCCATTCCGGCGCGTCGCCCACGCCGAAGCAGCGCCAGTGCTTCGCCCCGTGCACCTGGACGACGAGCACATCGTGGTCGTCGGCGTGGATCTCGAAAGCGGAGCGTTCGCCGAAGCTCGCATAGCAGTTGACCAGGACATTGCGGTCGAGCCGCCGCTCGATCGCCGCGGCCAATTCGCCGACCGGCGCGGCCACATCGCAAATGACGTTGACGACCAGGGACGCGCCCTGCGCCGCCATCGTCATGAGCGTGTCGCTGCGCAATGCGCCGCTTCCCGGCTCACGATACATGCTGCGCTCCACCTCCCGATTGCGCAGCATCACCTTGAAGCGTTCGGGCCGCACGCTGTCGCCGGCCATCAACCCGTCGAATGCGGTCCAGGGCAGGAGTTCGGCTGCCGAACCCGGTCGCTCCCGCCGAATGTGAAGGCGCCGGCGCTCGGAGAGATGCTCCAGGAGCTTGCCTGTTCCGGCGTTGCCGAGAAGTCGGTCCAGGGTGTGGGTCATCGGCAAACCGATCCGTCCGGTTGGAACAGCAGCATTATACACGCGCTGGTTTTGCGACCGGCGGTTTTGTAGGATAGTCGGGACACGCGAAGTTCCCTCGCCCCGCCCGATCGAAGGCTTGTTCGTGAATCGCTACCGGACTGCAGGCCTGTCGGTCGAAAGTGACTTGCCGCTGCCGGCTTTGCCGCCGGACCGCGACCCCCCAGGCGAATGTGACGTCGCGATCCGGCAGGGTCCCGTGCCCCTCCGGCTCGCCGAGACCACGCATGAGGGGCCAACCTGGCAGCTCGCCGGCGACAACTTCTTATTGCGCATCCCGGGCCTGACGCGCTGTCTTCTTTCGGGCGGCAGAAGCATCACCTACGAAATGGAGGATGGGACGCCGCCCGACGAGATCGTCGCCTTTCTCATCGGTCCTGCGATCGGCATCCTGCTGCACCAGCGCAAGCGCATCGTGCTGCACGCCAGCGCCGTCTGCGTCGGCGGCAAGGCGGTGGTCTTCTGCGGTCCGTCCGGCATCGGCAAATCGACGCTTGCGGCCGCGCTGGCGCAGCGCGGCTATCCGTTTCTCACCGACGACTTGTGCACTTTCGTCGATGGCGGCGATAATGCGCCGGCAGTGCAGCCGGACGGCCGCGAAATCAAATTGTGGGCGCAGGCGATCGACAGGCTCGATCTCTCCGCCAGACGTGGTGAGCCGGTCCGCAGCAAGCTGGGCAAATTCTACGTCGCGCCCGGCGCGGCATCGAACAAGCCGCTGCCGCTCGGCGCACTCTACGCCCTGCGTCGTGCGCACCCCGGCCGTCCGGCGGGCATCGAACAGCCGCGCAACGTCGTCGATGCTGCCCTGCTCCTTCGGCGCGACGTCTACCGGCCGCTGCTCGTCCGGCATCTCGGCCAGAAGGCCGACTATTTCCAGGCGGGCAGCAAGATCGTCGAGAACGCCGGTGTATTCTTTTTGACTCAGAAGCAGGACTTCGGCGCCATTCCCGACGTCGTTGCAATGCTCGAGCGGCATTGGTCGGATATCGGCCTCGCGGGCCCCCAGCCATGACGACGATCTGGCTCGCGTCGTACCCGAAATCAGGCAACACTTGGTTCCGCTTTCTACTGGCCAATCTAGCCGCCAGCGAACCGACCGACATCAACGATCTCGCCCGCCAGAACATGATCGCGAGCGCGCGCGCGACGTTCGATTATTTCCTGGTGTTCGACTCGAGCCTGCTTACCCACGACGAACTGGACCTGCTGCGGCCCGCGGTCCATGCAGCCTTCGCAGCCGATCCGCCCGCGGCCGATTCCCACGCGGATGACACCGCCATGTCGGTCATCAAGACCCACGACGCCTATACCGCAAACACTGTGGGCGAGCCGCTGCTCGGCGGCGCTCGCGGAGCCGACGGTGCCATCGTTCTCGTGCGCGACCCGCGCGATGTCGCGCCGTCGCTCGCCAATCACAGCCGCTCGACGGTCGACGACGCGATCGCCTTCATGAACAATCCGAAGGCGACCTACTGCGACACGGGAGATCGCGAATACCCGCAGGTGCGGCAGCTCCTCTCGTCGTGGAGCCGGCATGCGGAAAGTTGGCTCGACCAGCGCGACATTCCCATTCACCTGATCCGCTATGAGGACCTGCTGGCGGCGCCGGCCGACGTCTTCGCCGACGCCATGGCATTCTGCGGTCAACCGGCGGACAAGGAAGCGATCAAAAAGGCTGTGCGCTTTTCCGATTTCAGCAGTCTTCAGGCGCAGGAACGCGAAAAAGGTTTCCGCGAATGGCTCGACGAGGATACCGCCGGGCGGCTCTTCTTCCGGCAGGGCAAGTCCGGCACCTGGCCTGACGAACTCAGCGATGCGCAAGTCGCCCGCATCGAGACGGTGCATCACGCCATGATGACGCGCCTCGGCTATGCGCCGATCACTGTCGGCCAGCGGCTCGGTACGGGCGGCTGACGCCGTCAGGTGTCGTCGTGCACGAACGCACTCGCGGCGAGCTCGGCCGGCTCGACATCGAAAGCGATGCAGATGCGCTCCTCGTCCACCTCGATCGGCCGCGTGTTATGGAAGAAATATCCGGGCATGAGTGCCACCGTACCCGGCTCTGGTGCCACGAAGCGCTCGTCCCATCCCCGCTCGGGTCCTATGCCGTAAGCCGCTGGCGCGCCGACGCGCAGCCAGCCGCGCGTCGAGCCACTCGCGCGCGACACTGGCGGCCGCACGACGTAATAGACGCCTGTCAGCCACGCATGCGCGTGAATATGAGGTACGAGATGGCTGTCACCGTTGGAGACGACCGCCCAACTCCCGATCTTGAACGCGTGCGGACGCGCCGCGACGAAAGGATGGCCGTTATCTGCGCCGAGCGCAGCCATGTAATCGTCGATCAGCGTTTGCAGCATGGCTTTCAGCGCGCGTGTTGCCGGCAGTGGAAGGTCGAGCACGTCGTCGTGGCGCCAGCCTTTGCGGATCGCGTTGGAGGTAACGACGTCGAGATATTTCAGTTTTGTCCGCGCCTCCTCGGCAAGCCGAGCGTGGAAACCGGGGTCGGCGAGCGCGTCCGACAAGGCCTGACAGCGGAAGAAGCGCTCGTAATCGACGAGCGAGCGTGCCGCCTCACTATTTCCGAGTACCGCTTCGGCAACCGCCAGGGCGGCAAGCACAGGCGCATAGGAGACGCCGCGCAGCGCGAGCGCCGTGGCGCGCCGGCGCACGACCTCCGCGCTGCTGCGGTTCGGCGGAGTGCCTATCTGGCGCAGCAGGCTCAACGAGGGGCGGATGCGGTAGGCCCGGCGAAACGCGTTCGCATACGCGTCGTCGTCCCCGCGTTCCGCATATTCCGCTGCAAGCCTATAAAGCAGCTTGGCCGAGCACGGCTGGTTCATCACCGCCTGTTGCAGCAGGCTCAGACGGATAGCGGCATCGAAGGTTTCCGGCATCTCAGGCTCCTCGCTCACGCCGCCATGGCGACGGGCACCTGACGGCTTCTAGACATCTTCGATCATGATGTTGTCGGCGAGTTCGGCCGGCACGACGTCGAAGGCGATGCAGATGCGCTCCTCGTCCACCTCCATCGGCTGCGTATCGTGGAAGAAATAGCCGGGCATGAGCACCAAGCTGCCGGGGGCCGGCGCGACAAGCCGCTCGTCCCAACCTTGGTCCGGGCCGACGCCGTAGGCGACCGGCGCGCCGACGCGCAGCCAGCCGCGCCTGGAGCCGGGCGCGCGCGACACAGGCGGCTGCACGACGTAATAGACACCGGTCAGCCAAGCCTGGCCATGAACGTGCGGCACGTGACGGCTCTCGCCGTTCGAGACGATCGCCCAACTGGCAAGCTTGAACGCGTCGGGACGCGCGGCAGCGAAGGGATGATCGTCGCGCCGCATCTTGGCGATGTAGTCCGCGATCGACGCCTGCAACATGGCGCGCAGAGTGCGCGTTGCCGGCGTCGGCATGTCGAGCACCGCGTAATGCCGCCAGCCCTTGCGGATCGCGTTGGCGGCAGTGGCATCGAAGTATCTCAGTTTCGTGCGAACCTCGCCGGCAAGTTGAGCGTGAAATTCGGGTTCGCTGAAGCCTTCCGGCGCCGGCAGCCGCTGGCAGCGAAAGAAACGCTCGTAATCGACGAGGAACCTGGCCGCGTCGCGATCTCCGAGGATTGCTTCGGACGCCGCCAGAGCGGCCAGGATCGGCGCATAGGCGAGGCCCCGCGCGACCAGCGGCCGCGCGCGCCGGCGCACGAATTCCGCTTGGCTCAGGGCCGGCGGCGCGCCGATCTGCCGCAAGAGGCGCAACGACTGACGAATTCGGAAGGCCGCGCGGTAGGTCTCCGCATAGGCATCGTCGTCGCCGCGCTCGGCGTATTCGTCCGCGAGTTTGTAGAGCAGCTTCGCCGAATTCGGCTGCATCTTGACCGCCTGTTGCAACAGGTTCAGACGGACAGCGGCGTCCGCTGCGAAGGCCGTCGGCATCGCACGCTCCTCGCTCATGCCGCTCCCGCCTCGGCAGCCGGTTCGGGGACGACATCGAACGCGACGATGGTGCGCCGCCCGGCGATACCCGGCGGCCGCGTCGCGTGCGGGACGTAGGAGGGAAACAGCACGACGCGGCCGGGCACCGGCTCGATCTCGCACGTGCCCCAGGGCGCCTCACCTTTGTCGATGCCGCCGAGAACGAGGGCTCCGGCGTAATGCTCGTCCCCCGGGCCGCGCGACGCTTCGACGTAGTACACACCGCTTAACCAACCGCCGCCATGATGATGCGAGGTTTGGTGACCGTCGGCGCCGGTGATGACCGCCCATGCGCTGAGGCTCGCAGCATGCGGGCATGCGCGGACAAAACCATCGCTCGTCCGCGGCAAGCGCCGCACGTAGTCATCGATAGCAATCTTCAACAGGACGAGCAGGGCCTCGATTGCCGGCGTGTCGGCGCGGCGCAGACGACGAGTCTGGAGGCCTTGGCGCGTCGCCTTGCCGGGCGGATCGCCGACCAGCGTCGGATTGCGCGCGATCTCGTCCGTCAAGGCCGCACGGAAACCCACCGCATCGGCGTAACCGGATGGCGCAGGCACGGTCGTCACCTCGACGAAGCGGTCGAGCTGTAGAACCGCGCGCGCTTCCTCGTCCCGGCCGGCGCGTGCCAGGGCCACCGCCTTCCAATAAATCGCGCTGGTATGACCGGATTGCCCCGCGAGATGTGCGTCGCAAAGCGCGACGAGCTCGGCGAGGCGATCGCTACTGAAGAAGGCGCGCGCATCGGCCTCCGCGAAGCGCCGCTCATCGCCGGGCAAACAGTGGCTGGCGGCCGCGGCAGCACTCGGCTGGCCGAGCAGCATGAGCAACCGGTATCGCAAGCGGCGCGCCGACTCGCAGGCGCCGCCTTTGGTGAGCACGCGGTCGACGATCTCCAGCGCCGCCTCGAAGCGACCTGAGTCCA
>Ga0208357_1001321_pt1 | contig 18103 bp, 17 predicted proteins | sample NGESurdeep092012_6_FD_184487 | JGI IMG/M metagenome (GOLD analysis project Ga0208357, IMG submission 184487) | Arctic peat soil microbial communities from Barrow, Alaska - NGEE Surface sample F52-2 deep-092012 (SPAdes) | ecosystem: Environmental > Terrestrial > Soil > Wetlands > Peat ... | reverse complement strand
CTGCGCCGGGGTGAGGCGCTCGGCCTACGGTGGAGCGACTTCGACCGAGACACTGGCGTTCTCAGAGTGTCGAGACAGCTCAAGCGAGAAGGCTCGCTTCTCGTTACAACCGACACGAAAACTTCGCTCAGTCGGCGTGCGGTGAATCTGCCAGAGCCAATGCTGAAGGCACTCCTTGCCCACGAGAAGCGACAGCAGGCCGAGAAGGAATGGCTGGACGACGAATGGAGTGACTCGGGGTACATTTTCACCTCGTCGGTCGGCACGCCCATCGACCCGAGGAATCTGTATAGAGAGTTCCAAGTGATCTGTCGGAGCGCGGGTCTTGGAGATTGGCATCCACACGAACTTCGTCACTCCGCAGCGAGCCTGATGCTGGCCCAAGGAGTGAAAATTCAGGTAGTAAGTCAAGTACTGGGGCATTCGTCGATTCGAATGACGGCGGATGTCTACGGCCACATTCTCGATCCCGATAGAAAGGAAGCTGCCGATGCAATGGGGTCAATGCTGTGGGAAGGTTCGGCGACTACCGGAGATTCTGGTTGATACCGGTGAATTGGGGTCTAAAATTACCGATTTTTTCTAGGCCCTCGCGGATGTCAAAACCGCTATCGACATTTGGCGTACTCAGGATCCCGGGAAATCGGTGATCGCGTGCGGGTTCACCTCGGGCCCTTGGAGTAATTCGTTATCCCTTTGGACGTGATGCTTCCCAATTAGCCTGAAGACAAAACGAGAAAGTTGCTAATGGAATTGATCGCCGCTGCAAATTCAGGGTCTGCCGTAATCATTCTGCTGATCTATCTTGCAGTATTTGTTTTCTACTTTGTCGCAGGTTGGAAGGTGTTCGCTAAAGCTGGCGAACCAGGCTGGGGGGTCTTCGTCCCTATCTACAACCTCTACTTAGTATGCAAGATCTCTGGTCGACCCGAGTGGTGGTTGATTCTGTTCTTCATTCCATTAGTGAATGTCGCCATCGGATTAATAGTCGCCATGGACATTGCCAAGGCTTTCTCAAAGAGTTCCGGATTTGGAATCGGTCTCTGGCTCCTCAGCTTCATTTTCGTTCCAATTCTCGGATTCGGATCGGCGCAGTACACGCCGCCAAGCGCGTTGCCTCGAATCTGAGGATTCAAAGAATCCGACTGGCTCCTGCTGGACCATTTGCAAGTGGATCATTGTTGAAGTCGAACTTCCGACGCTCGTCATGACTTGGTTGGCTCAAGCCGCGAGTCCCATTAAGTTGCAGATCTGCTCCGTCGGACCAGCAATTTAACAGTCATAGGAGCATCAGGGCACGCACCCGAATTGACATTTTGCGAACTCAAAAGATCAATCCGGCCCGACTGACACGTCTTATCATGGAAAGCGATCAACTCTTCCAAACGTGACAGCACTTATTACACCTGTCCGAGAGAGGACAACAATTAGTGAGCACGGTCCATCTCCATGTTTTCATAAACCTCTTTTCGTTGGGGACACTCGAAAACGTACCGAGTCCCAATTGGGCAGAGAAGCTCACAGCCATAGCCGAATCAATCGCCGCCGTTGGAATCGTCGGGGCCTTAACCGTCGCATTCGTAGTATGGAGATCCGACAAGAACGAACGCCAGCGTTCCGAAGTCAGGAAACTCCGGGCTTGGATCGAATTGGATGAAGAGTCAATTTACAATGTCGACGACGACGACATGAGCGGCAGAAACCTCCGAATGGTCATTGAAAATGCTTCCGACGAATTCGTTTACGATATTCGGTCCCGTCTCGTCGCACCAGTTTTGGTCCGAGATGCAGGCTTCTTCGTTTCGCGGGGGCGCTTGGCGCCAGGAGACACTCTGGCATCAACGCTTGGTCTCACTTTCGAGAAAGAAAGGTGGTGGCTTCACGATTCCGGCGATACTACGGGAGTTGAAGTCTTGTTTACAGATGGCCGCGGCGTTCGATGGTGCCGCGACAACAAAGGAATCCTTCGCCACGTCAAACCAATTCGCCTATGGACACCATGGCGAATTCCTCTTGGAGTTCAATTCGAATTGGAAGGCCTACCCAACTGGTCACCCATGGCTCATTGGCATTTTCGGCGTGAAATAACTGAGATACGAGTTCGGGAACATTGGCCAATCCCTTGGTACGCCGTCGACGTCATGTTCCGTCGGCGAAAGTATATGAAGAGGGACTGTCCTCTTCCCGGACATTTCTGGAGTTTGTGGCCTCGATGGAAGTCCAGGAGCCAAATATCGAACCGTCGACTCCAAAACTCTTTTGCGGTCCCCATTTGGGCGGTTGACGAACGCTGGAAATATTGGCGCTGGTATCGAGAACAGCGCCATGACGCTCGCACGGACGCAAAAAAAATTAACGGGCAATTATCACTGTTCGACTAATTGACAGTGTTCGGAACAACCCTGGACCGTGTAACGACTTAGCACGCATGGGTTCAAACGTTCAGTCCCGGTCGAGCCACTCCTGAATTCGCCATTAGATTGCGGATGTCGGGTCTCCGACACCAATAATCTTCGACGCCATGCGCCAACTTCTTCGCACAGCACGTTCAAAGTTTGGTCGACCCTCCTGTGGTCTCAAGAAAATTTCTTGAAAGCTTAAAGTTCAGCCGTGTAGGGAGATGCGAGCCGTAGCACGCCTGCGATTGCGGATGTGATGTCTTCACGATGAGGCGCTTGATGCAAATCGAGTGTGTCTCCTTTGTGAAATCCTCTTTCAACGATCATGTAGATGACGCGCAGCGTTCGCAAAGTGTTCGACACCCACGGAGGAGTTGGTCCCGGCTCGCCAGCGGAGAGCGCGATGGCGGGTGATTCGAGCCAAACCGTCGCAGCAGAGCTTGACAATTCGGATCGACAAAGGATGATTGCCGCGGCACGTCCCAAACGCTCGTCTTCTTGCTCTCTAAAGACGAACAATGTTGGCGTGAGAAGCCGGTCTGTTACGAGAGCGAGAAGGGCAACGAGGTCGTTTTCTCGTAATTCCGGCGCCCCCGCGAGCGCGCCAATCACGTCCGCGCCGTGGGCGACAGCGTGAAGCCAACCGAGTTCCTCATCCCAACCACGTAGATCCGTCTCCGACCGATACCAACTCGCAAATGAGTCCACCCATCGCAGCAATGTTTCACGGGCAAGCAGGTCGTTGTGGTTTGAGCGCTCGACGATGCATCCCAACACCAAGGCCGAAAATGTTCGAGTTTGAATGGCTTCGTCGCTCAACTTCAGAGCCAGACGATCGCCGAGTTCACGCAGGTGTTGGTCCTCAGCGCCGGACTCTATGCGGATCGCCAGTTGACTGTAGGCAATGTCATCGCGAAGTTGCGGGTCCGTTGAAGCCAGTAGATCGATTAGTTCATTCAGCGAGAGACTATTCATCCGAATTACTCACGTTCCGGTAGAAATCGAGCAAGGATAGATTTAGCAAAATCAGGGAGTGTTCAAAGTTGACTTTAGTGCTTCGTCATTAAACGATCGGACGTTATTAGATTGCGGACTTGCCGTCGGCATTCAGATGTTTGGAAACTTTCATGATGGCTACTCAAGACGCCAATGCTTGGTTGCAGACTTGTGGCGTCGGGTCTCCGACACCAACAATCTGCGACTCACTAAATCGCCTTTGATTGCAACCGTATTTAGGTTCCTAATCATTGGACGCAGTTTTCAGGTGCTGTGATATAGGGAGCGCACCCGACTGTTCGCGACTGCCACGGACCGGCACTTCGGGGCAAGGCGCAAGAATTACGAGTGTAATGGAAGCGCGGTTTGGCCAATTTGGAAATGCAGTTTGGAAATGCAGTTTGGAAAAGTGCTGGTCAGATCCAACCGCTTTATGCTCATGATGTGATAGTTGACGTAGTCGGTCGAGTTAATTGAGGACTGAAACTGATGACCATGTCTGATGAACGCACTGGCCCAGAACTCGTCAGGCTTTACCTGTCCGAAAAGTTCCAATCGACACCGGGCATTTCAGTCCTTGAAAAACACCTGTTGAAGTTCGAACACGAAGTAGGACTCCGTGCGGCATCTACGAGTGACGGACGAGACGTCGTCGAAGCATGGCTGTCCCGACCAGGCATTCGTAAAGATACCACCCGCGATACATATCACTCGGAACTGCGCTCTTTTTACGGTTGGGCCCTTGCCAAGCGACTTCTCACTATTGATCCAACAGTTGGCGTTGCAAGACGCAATCCAAAGAAGGGTCGACCCTCGGCTATTTCACATGATGATCTGACTAGGGCAGTTAAAGTTGCTGGTCCACGAATGCGGGCGTGGCTCCTGCTCGGTGCTATTGCTGGCTGTTACCCAAAAGAGATTGCGGCCCTGACTCCTGATGATGTGTTAGATCGCCAAGTATCGCCTTCACTCAGGATTCGGGGTAGAAAAGGTGGCAATCAACGAATCGTGCCTCTCCGTGAAGACGTCATGGAGGCGCTTGATTTCGAATATGTGACCTCGTTAGATCTCGGTGTCGCTTGGGAAACGAATCCACAAAGAATCAGTCAAACAATTGCCACATTTCTGAAAAGTCAAAAGATCAACGCATCCGCGAATGACCTCAGACACCGATACGGCTTCGACACGGCTGAGGCAACTGACGATCCCATAGAGACGATGCGCCGATTGGGGCACAGTACGCTGTCATCCGCGCTTGTTTATTTTACTGGCGAAGATGACGAGACGTCGGTGCCCCCAGACGAAGAGCGTAATTCTCGTTTGGAACTCTGGAAGCAATTCAAGGATCCAATCGGGAATTTAGCGGACGCTTCCTTTTTAGGAAATGCCGAAGGCTTGACAACCGACAATCAAGGACTGGCGCTATCAATCAGGTTGCCTGAAGGTGAATTACTCGAGGACCCCGTCATTTATCGAGTTAACGTGCCAAGTGAGTTGGAATTCCTTGAGCTTGCTCAAAATCTCAACCTCCCTGTATTTGTGATGGCGGGAATGACTGAAGTCGAGTCCATGGACGTTCAACTTGGCTGGATCGAGGGAATCAACGGCGAAGCCGGTCTTGCGCTCATTGCTTTGCGCGAAGATTCCGTCAAAACAACCGACGTCGGCAATAAGCCATTTGTTTTGACTGTTCCTCAAGACGAGCGGTTGGTCGTTCGCAATGTACGCGGTGGGCAGAAACGTTTCAGGTTTTACGTATACGAACGATATGGAACTCTATGCGCACTTTGTGATCTAAATTTGCTCGACCTGCTTGAAGCTGCGCATATCGTTCCGTGGGCTGAGTCTGGAAGTGACGATGCCGGTAACGGCCTGCTGCTCTGTCCGCTGCATCACCGAGCATTTGATGCTGGTTACATTGCTATCGAACCAGAATCGCTCATTGTCTTGCCGCAACCAAGCGGACCAAGTCTGGATTACTTACACGTCTCGCGAACCTCACTCAGTCACTTGTCCAACCCTCCAAATCGTGAGGCGTTGGAGTATGCCTGGCATCGACGGTGGTGTCCTGGACGTCGACAGGATGATGCGTTCAAGGAATGATCACTAAGCGTCGGATATGCACCGTTCAGCTTTCAGAAGAACTCCACGCACCAAGGCGCCAGTCGGAGATCGGACTGGCCGGCTCGCCGACTCTCAACCGCTCCACCGTTCAAGCCGCTAGTTGGAGATTGTGGACGTCGGCTCCCCGACATAACCCCGCACGTATCCCCCTGCAGGGTCCTGAGTTTGCCAAGGGCGGTCGCGGTTCAGACATTCGCGGGGGCCCTGCCAACTAATCGGTCGACTTGAACCCCGATTGGTCGGTATCAGCCAGAATCTCAAGCAAACGCCGAACCTTGCCAGGGATATCTAATCGACCAATTGTGACGCCAATAGTTCAGTGACGTATCGGTCAAGGCCTTCACGAACGACAAGGCGACGTCGACCCACTTTCACGCTTTGGAGTTTGCCGCGCATGACGAGTTCGTAGGTGGTGGTTCGGCCAATGCGCAAAAGCGTCGCAGCCTCTTCAACCGTTACCAGCAGTGGAGGCCCAATGTGCGAACTTCGAGCCTCGTCTGAATCAATTGTCATTCTCATGGCGCCCCTTACAGAGGAGCGAAACTTTCGCCCTCTATAAGAACTAGCCACACCGAATTTCGCATTTTCGAACAGAAACTTTGAGAACGATTCAAAATATTTTTGAATTGGCGGTTTTAAACGATTTTGATGTGACTTTTGATTATCTCTGAGTACTGATGTGCCATAGAACAAAAGGAAAAATTCTTACCGACGATTCCCACACCATTTTCACGACAACGCGACCGTTGGTAGACACGCATGTCTCCCTTCCAACCCGGTACCTCACTGTTTCTTTTGGTCTCTGCTTCCGATCAGCGCTTTTCTCAACTCGCTGACTTTCGACCGACGAGTCGAGATTCACGTCCACAAACTTCACCCTGGTTCCTCCCAGTTTTTAGAATGAGATGCGACGACCTTGACGAGACATCGAACGAATCTCTCGAAACAGCTCAGCCGATTCGCCGCGGCTCGAATGTCTAGGAACGGACGGGTGACGTACTTGAGATTCCTCGCGTTGTGAGGTTTCAAGAGTTGCGGGATGCTCGACTTGTTCTTCAAGAGAATCACTCCATTTACGAATGGTCACGTACCGCGTCGTCATCTCAATTGACGATGATCGAGCAAACGGAAGCGCTACGACCTCGTCATTCATTAACGAACTATGTTTCACGACGTTCACGACTCCACAACTTGGCGTTCGCGATGTGGTTCTGCTTCGTGATGTCGTTTGCGTGGGCGACGCCGGCGGGTGCCAGTTACGTCAGGTCGAGCGGTATCGACGCCGTGGCACAGAGCCATCAGATACCTGTGACCAATCCCGCGGACGGAACGGTGCTGCCCAGTGTGCTGGATTTCACCTCGGCCACACTCGACACGGAGAATCCCGTGAACAGGTATGCGCACGCGCCTCGTGGTCAGATCTACTTGTCGTTGCAGATGAGCTCGGGACCAGTCCAACGAAACTACGGAGCACCACTCTCGGGAGACTTCTTCTCCGGACTGACACCACTGCCCGCTACGGCCCTGCGCTACGTAGCGGCTTCGGGCCGCAGCTACGCCGCGACGAGAGTAAACCCGATCAACCAGACGTACAATCCCGCTGGCTCGACTGACGACGGAATGGTCGACGCGACCTTCTACTTCACGGTGCCAATCACGAATCGACGTGGCACGCTCATCATTTTGCCAACTTCTACCAAGGGCGTGCAGTACCACGGTTTCACCGGCTCCTCTCCTGTGCCGTTGCGGATCGGAGGGCCGACCAGAATCGCTCTGTCGTTCCCGAAGAAGCTGACCGTGACGGTACCTGTATCTGTACCTGCAAAAAAGAGTGTGGCCCCGGCACCCGGGACGACGTCGGCCAACCTGCTGAATGTCTTTGGCACCGCACTGGCCATTCTTCTTGGGGTTGTCTTCTATCTGGCTCGACGTCGCGGCAAACGTAGAAGCCGTCCCGTGCCGGTCGTCGTGGTTGGCAGTGCCCCGACTCCGCAGCCGCCGATCCGTGTCTTCGAGCAGCAGCCAGTATCACGACCACCATCCGTAGTGCAAACAACAAAGAAGGTCGTCGGGGAAGAGACGACGCTGCGCGTCGACGTCCTCGGTCCGCTCACAATCTCGTCGGTTAATGCCCCCGCGAGTGATCCAGTACGGGCCATCGTGGCCTACCTCGCGATGAACGCTGAACGTCCTCTCACGCTCGAAGAGATTCAAACAGCTATCTGGCCACTCACGAACACCGGTACCGATATCAAGAAGCCGGCCATGCGCAACTACATGGTCGACGCTCGAAGGACCGTCGGCGAACGACACCTGCCGTCGGCGTTGGGAAGAGCGGGCTATCAGCTCCGACACTTCACTACCGACTGGACTGAGTTCCAGAAACTTTGTAACCAAGCGACGAAGGTTCCTAAAGCAGAAGGTATGACCTTGCGTCGTCAAGCCCTCGACTTGGCAAAGGGCCCACCATTCACGGCCGACACCACGCGTTACTTCACGTGGACCTTTACGCCCTCGGTCGTCTACAAGATGGTCGAAGCCGTGACGACGCTTGCCCACGAATTGGGAACCCACTTCGTGTTGACGGATGATCTCACTACTGCCCAGGTTGTACTGCGTCAAGGACTTCTCGTCGACCCGGCGTCGTTGACGTTGTGGGAGGATCTCACTGACGTGCTCTTGGAGACGACCGATCAGAGTCTGCTGACCCTGCACTGGAAAGCCGCGAGCTTGGTACTCGACGCCAACTACGTAGAAGCGCTCCGCAGCCGTGTACACGGGTAGCGATCTCATCGTCGAAAGTCCGTAGCGCGAAAGTGACGACGTAGACAGTCCTCGGCCCTCGTGCGGCGCATCCTCAGAGCGTCGTAGGTGCTACCAGTCCGGTCGGCGAGAACTTGGAGGGACTTCTTCTCACCACGGGTTCTTTGGATGAGTTCCAAGTCGTCTTTGGAAATGACGTGGTTCGCGACAGCTCGGGCCAGTAGAGGAGGAGAGACCTCGAGCGACTCGACCTCGGGTTCGCCCGTGTCGTAGTCATCTGGGATGAACGTCGTTGGCACGTTGTGGCGAGACATCCGGCGCTGTTCGTTGCGAGTCTTGGCGAGAGCGTGCGCGAGGACGAAGTCGACCCGCTCTCCCTCCACGAGTTCGTGGGTCCAGCGCAGCGCGATCGTTGCTTGCGTGAGTACCTCTGAGACGGTGTCCATACTCGGGCGACCCCAAGACAGGCGAAGGGCGATGAGCTCCAGTTCCGGTGTAAGCGCCACCAAGGCGATGAGCAAGAAGTCGTTGTCGAGGGCCGTCCACTCGAGGAGTTCTTCAAGAACCTGACGATTACCTGGCGCTGTGTTCTGAAGAGCCTGAGCGAACTGCAAAGGCCCTTCAGTGCCGAGTAGATCCAGGCAATAGTCGTCGAGACGTTCTAGAAGGTCGTAGCCGGGTGAACCCGATGATCGAATCTTTAGGTCGTTGGTGAGTAGGGACATGGGTGTGTTGGTTGGTTTCATGTCCCCAGAGGACCAATATGAGTTCACGAAAAAGCGCAGAGACTTTGTCATGTCAACTCATAACCCGGGCAATCACTGGCGACTAGAGCCACGGACTTATGAACTGGGGCCTCAATTATGAGTTCATAACGACTCATCACGACGACGCCGATGAGTCCAACGCGGCCCTTCGTCGAGCCTCTGCGCTCTCAATTCGCAGTTCTCGGTGCATCGTGAAGAACAGCTCGGCAAGTTCGGTGGCCCTCGGGTCGTCGTAACCGCGACCCTCGTAGTGAAAGGTTCCCTCGAGGGGATCACCGACGTTTCGACTCGACATGTACTGCGCCCGAGCTCCTCGTAGAGCGGTGAACGTGGTCGAGTAATCCCGCGACTTCGTGATGAGCTGACCAGTAAAGCCAAAGGCGTGCGCGTGATCGCGTAGGCGCAGTGGCGCCCACGTGACGCATAGGTCGAGATCCCAGGCGCAGAGCGCCAGTGTCCGCGCGTGGGGATCGTCTATCAAGTGACGAATTTGTCGCCGAGAGTGGAATTGACGAGCCAGTTCCTTGGTGCCGTCGGTGGTCTTCGTGGCGTACTTGGCGACGTAGGAGGGAACCTTCGTGGTGTCCTGGTTGGTTTGTCCAAGATCTTGGATGTCGAATCGTTCGCCCCAACGAATAGTTCGTCCGTCGAGTCCAAAGGCGCTCGCCGAGCGAGTGGCGTGACGAACCGTCGAGGTGAGTAACTCACTCGACAACCACGGGGGCGGATCGACGTCAACTGACCCTGGACCGTCAGCTCGAAGGATGGCGTGAAAGTGGATGAGGCCCCGTCGCTGCATCTCCGCGACCTTCAGGTAGTGCACCTGGGCTACTGACTTCAGCTGTACCTGGCGAAGTCCCCCGACCTCGGCCAGTGAGCGTCGAATCGATTGGATGGTGTTGTTCCAGAGTTTGGACGCATGAGCGTTCCAGAGCACGGCACCCTCGTAGTCGAAACACTCGGCGCAGAGCGGTCGGCCGAGTTCGGGGCTATCACCGAGGTGGCGGAGGTGACAGGTTCGACTACGACCGTGGCGACAGACTCGCTCGCCCGCGCCGCGTTGCGCGGACGCTGCGTGTCGTACACAGCCTCCACGAGACGTAATGGTGTGTACCACGCCGAAGGAAGGCGCCGTCAACGTCACGAACAGTCGCGGATGGGAACGCACCTCCTCGGGAGTGCCCTTGCCACCAAGAAGACCGGTCGATACCAAGATCCACGCGTCGGCCTTGTACGTGTACGAGCACGAGGGACAGATCACGTGACGTCGGTCCTTGCACGAGACGTGCAGAGAACTGACGCCCACCTCTCCCGTCGTCAGGTTGACCATCTCACCCTTAATGCGAATCGGGTTCGAACAGTTACCGGCAAGTGCCACTTCGCGAAGCAGCTTGCCTCGGTCTTCGGCGTTCATTCGCCGCGCCGCAGTTGGTAAGCGCGAGACGCAATCATCTCGATCTCTTCGTCACTGAGATAGGGCGTCATGATGAGTGTCGGCACGCCGCCTTCGGCGAGGAGATAGCCCACGCCTCGCATCGAGGGGTCGATCGTCGCGGCGGAGAAACCCTGTGACGCCCAGCCCTGTCCGAGAATCGTGTCCGACGCGTCCGAGCTGGTGCAGCGCATCGCGAGGCGAAACGAAAAGAGATCACGAATCCACGTGGGGACGATCTCGTGGCTCGGTTTCTGCGTCGTCGCGACCACGATGATGCCGGCCGCCCGTCCACGCGAGACGAGGTCGCGAAGCAGTTCGGCGAACTGATCGCGTAAGTTTTTTTGGCCGCCGCGAAGATAGAAGGCCAGTTCGTCGATGACCAGGACGTGCAGTCCCTCAAGGTCATTGACCGTCATCTTTCGCCGACGAGTGGCGGCAAGCGTGACATAACGGAGATCCATGATGTCGCGAAGATCTTGGAGGGCCTCAACGGCACCTTCTTGATCCGCCCCGACGAACTCGTCGGCGATATCGGACCAGGAAATAAGTTCCACCTGCTTGCCGTCGAGCAACGTGAGGTGTACCGAAGAGTCCAGGGCGGCTGCGGCGACGATGGTTGAGAGTGCCACTGACTTACCTGAACCCGGTTCACCACCGATCAGCAAGTTGTGCTCAGGCAGACCAATGGACACCGCTAGTCCGTCCGAACCCACGCCGAAGAGAAGCGGCTCCCAGAGTGACATCACTGATCGATCAACCAACGGCGAGCGAAGCGAGCGAGGAAACGCGCTCGTGCGAATAACGGCGAACTCAACGTAGCGAGTGTTCACGGGAGAGGCCTTAACGCGTACTTCGCGAGCGCCGAGTGCGGCCGCGAGTTCTAGTGCGGAACGCTGCAGCAGTTCAGCGTGGAGCCCAATCGGTAGCTCAAGCAGGTATCGGCGACCCACTGGAAGGGTCGCCGAACGAACGACCTTCGGCGTCGAGCCGTTGCGACCAACGATCGCGCAGTGCCAAAAGGCTGCGTGCAACCAACGGTGATCGCGGTTCGTTTGCATTTGATGGAGAAGTTGTCGGCGAATGTTGGGACGCTGGCGAAGAATCATCAACACGACTGCGGCCACCAGCAACGGTCCAAATGAAACAACGCGAGCCGAGATTGCGAGCACGATGAGCGTGCTGCCACTAAGGAGAAGCTCGAGACGCCACCCCCAGATGGCCGTAGCCATCCAGGGGCGACGCGGCGAGGTGGACGACGTGCCACTAAGCATGTTGACGTCCACTCCACAGGCTCCACATCCACCAACTGCACGCGCCGAGCAGGATGAGTCCGTAGTGAGTCAAGGCCCACGCCAGGAGAAATTGGATCAGCACGACGATGATGAGGAAGATGAGGAGCCGGGCCACTAGGCGCTGGCCTTTACCAACTCGATGCGGTCCGCTCGAAAACTCACCCCGTGGTTAGCGCCAACTTCCCAGGTGGTCGCGATCAAGTTGGTGATCTTCACCAACGTGAACTCGCTGAGACCCTTTACGTCGCCGGCCACCTTCACCGTGATCGAGTCCTTAATCCCGGTTCCCGCCGCGAAGAGCGGAACGGCGAACAGCGCGGTGCCGTTCTCGTCCAACTTCGGCGCTCGAGTCTCGTAATCTAGGACCGGTTCAGCGGGTCCGGCCGCCGCAAACTTCACGGTTCCGGTGTCAATGGGCAATCTCATGGTGCTCCTTACAGAGGAGCGAAATTTTCGCCCTCTATAAGAACTAGCCACACCGAAATTCCCGTTTTCGAACAGAAACTTTGAGAATGAACCCAAATATTTTCTTAATTCATTAGTTTGAAACGATTTTGATGATCACCCAGGTAGCCCGAACGGACGGCTTGGCGCTTCGCGCACGCCGTCCTCGGGCTGAAGGACTTGGAGAAGTCAGTGACTCAAACGGCAGTGCGTGATGAACTCACATATACGTCAAACAAGGAGCGGTCAACACAGGGTACGGTTCGAGCGTGGTTATTGACTCTCCACGCTCACGAGGGAGGACGCATGGCAGAGGATGGATCAGAGGTTAAGTCAACGGATGAGTCCGAGGCGCCAGCGGCTGAAGTTGACCGCCGTGGCAAAGAGGTCGATCGTATACCGGTTCAAATCGACTATCAGATCATCGAACACTTCTCAGATCATCTTTATGGTTCTCCGGCGAAAGCGGTCGAGGAGTTGGTGGCCAATAGTTACGACGCTTGGGCTACCAAGTGCTATGTCTATCTCCCCGGAGAATTCGCTCGAGATTCGCTCTTGGTTTGGGACAACGGCGACTCGATGGACCAATCACAATTGCATCGACTTTGGTGGATTGCGAAGAGCCCCAAGGCTGACGGCACGGCGCGAATCGAGTCACGACCCGATCGTCGGAATCGCGCATTAATTGGAAAGTTCGGTATTGGAAAACTAGCCAGTTACTCGCTAGGACATCGTGTCACTCACCTGTGCAGGAGGAATGACGAATTCCTTCGCGTTACTGTCGACTACAGGTCAGTGCCTCATGTGGAAGAAGGGACCGACCATACAACCTTCCACACCCCACTCTTGCGCCTCTCGGAAGAAGAAGCGCGCGAATATGTTGCTTCGCTTACACATAAGCCTGTCGAAGCGCTGGCGGAAATTTGGACCGAACCCTCGTGGACGCTGGCCGTGGTCGATCAAATCAAACCAGGAAAGGAAATCTCTGCTGGCCGTTTGAGGTGGATCCTCGGAAACGGGATGCCTCTTCGACCAGACTTCACTGTCAAGTTGGATGATGACGAAGTTAAACCAAAAATTGCCGATGGTGCGCTATGCCAGTGGACCTTTGACCAAGAATTAATCAAAGTCCAGATGACCGCAGTTTGGAATGATGCGACGAAACACGGCATCGTCGATGGTGAACTGATATTTGCACAAAACACCGAACTAAACGTCCCGACCATTCTGTTCCCATCGTTGGGTGAAGTCCACGGACTTGTCAGTCTGTTCAAAGAGTCACTCTACGGTGGCCGGTCAGCCGACCTCGATCGAAGCCATGGATTCTTTGTCATGGTGCGTGATCGATTACTCAATCCCGATCAGCCCTTAATGCTTTTGTCCGATCCTTCGTTTTCGACGTTTTACCGATCCCAATTCATCATCCACGCCGATGGCTTGGATGCAAATCTGCTTGCGGATCGAGAGCGAATAGCAAAAGATTCGCGGTCCGTTGTAGAACTCGAGTTACTGCAAACCGCACTGTATCTCGCTGCAAGACAGGAACTTGAATCAAGTAACGAGGCTACAAATCTCGCGAGACGATCAGAGAGCCTCTTACCAATTCAATCTCGAGAGTTCTTCGCAGATCCAATGACCGCACTGCTTATGTCAAGTGAGTCACCCGTCAACCTGGACCCGTCCCGGGCACAAATCAATCGAACGCCCGGCGAAATGTTAGATCCGTTGACGTCGCTTACTGATTCCGGATTCCAAGTAAATTCAAATCATCCGCTGTTCTCGACTTTACAAGCTCGCTTAGGTAACGGTGAGAAGGCTAAAGAAGCACTGAGAGCCTTTGATGTCATTGCAGTTGCAGACTTACTGCTCGCGGGACATCTTTTCGATATTGGGGTAAGTGTCGAGGACGTCCAAGAAGTTCTTGACTGGCGGGACGGCCTACTTCGTGGAATAGCAGTGCGACTACAGAATGCACCAGATGACCTCGTTCGCGAAGCAAGAGAGGCATCGTATAAGGGAGATGCCCCCTTTGAGATTGCTCTTTCCAATATTTTCGAGGCGATGGGCTTCGTTTCCGAGCGTGACGGCGCGTCAGGAAAAAAGGACGTGCTTGTATTGGCTCCAATTGGCGATAGGGAATTCTCATTCGCAGTAGAGGCAAAAGGAAGCGCGGGAGCAGTAGATAACGGAGAAGCGAAGATTTCGGGCGCCGCAAACCACCTCGCGGGGACGCAAGCGAAACTCGCGGTAGTGGTTGCGAGAGAGTTTGCTGGCTTCGCATCGCCAAGGGGCCGACCCGCCATTCTTGGTGAGTGTGATGCAACAGATGGAAAGGTGACCATCGCATCTCTCGAAACCATCGTTGCGCTTTACGAGGTCATGAGAAAGTTTTCCTTACCGCTTGATTTTGTCCTCCCCATTCTTCAAATCGTCGAGTCTCCCAATGACAAACTCGCGAAAGTTAAGAGTCTTGAGCATCCGATTGCGAATTTTGCATTCCGCGACGTCCTAAACGAAATATGGAACGCCCAACGCGGACGGGCTGCCGGCGACAAAGTCCCATATCGAGCGATATGGCAGATGAGAGACGAATGGAAGGCGCTTCCTTTCAAGGAATTTGAATTAAGGTTGCTTGCTCTCCAGAGTCTTTCGCGAGGCTTGATTCTCGTCTCAAGGAAAAACGAAGTCGTTTTGATGACGCAGAAGCCAGATCTGGTTGCGCAACAGATACAGAGATCAGTCGACGATGGCGGGTAGTTGAAGCGAGACCATGAATCAATCCAAAGTACTCCTAAAGCACCAGCGAACGAACGGCCTTTCCAAGTTCCATTGCCATCTTTACTGGTACCGCGTTTCCGATTTGTTTCTCAATCGACCCGTAGCTTCCAACAAACTTGTAATTCATAGGAAAAGTTTGAAGGGCGGCCGCCTCTCTCAGGGTTAAGCCTCGATCCTCAGTTGGATGGATGAAAGAACCACATGACGGAGTTGTACATCTAGTGGTCATGGTGGGAGACGGCCCGCTGGACAAAATGCGCCCGTAAGCACCGGTAGCGTTTCTAGTTTTCATCTTCGAGTGACAAGCCAATTCAAGATCATGTGGTAGGTCAAAGCGATTCCCGCCGACGGGGATCGCTTTGATTCGCTCGAGAGTCTTATGCGTGCTCGAACGGCTCCGATTTAGCGGGTCATTTTCAGATGAGAACCTAGAGACCCTCTCTAGTACTGACCCCGATGAAACTTGGCGATATTTAGGGCATATCTCTACCAATTCCTTAAGCCGACTTACGGATTTACTCTCACGGACGCCCACGACAACCAGACGGCGACGCCGCTGTGGGACTCCCATGTCAGCGGCATCCACTTCAAAGGACTTGACGCAGTATCCAACTGCACGTGATTGTCTTATTAGACGATTCAATCTTGCGTCGTTCTTGATCCCTGGAACATTTTCTAAAACAAATGCCTTGGGGAAGAACTCACTCAAGAACTTCCATACTTCAAGAATGAGATCATTACGAGGATCAGCCGAATCCTCATTTCCGAGGGTCGAAAATCCTTGACATGGAGGACATGCTTTGAGCAACGTCAGTTGACCGCGCTTTATTCCGATCCGATCCCTCACTTGAGATGCATTCAACTCCCTGATGTCCTGCTCGAACATCTCTGCATTCGGATGGTTTAAAGAATAAGTGTGCGCAGCGTCACGATCGTTTTCAACTGCCGCCACAGTATTAAAACCCGCGCGACGAAGCCCCTCGGTGGCTCCACCAGCACCGGAGAATAGATCGACAGCCATCACATTTGTCTCTCGAGACCGCATCGCCCTCCATTCATCCGATTGGAGCCATTGAAGAACGAGGATAGTCTGCGGCTGCCAGTTCAATCTTGGCAACATCAAGAGTTCATCATTTCTCACGATAATGATCCGAAATCTACCTAGTCTCAAACCGTAACTCGACGCGATTGCTAGAGGGCTTTCCAGTTTCCCCGGCGCGATTCATACCTACATCTGGTTGAGGTAAGTGCCAAACTCTTTGCGTGAGCAACATTGTCGATTTCAAGAGCGCAATCTCTAACATGGCCGCAAGGCCGGAGTATCATCATCCAATTGTCGCCGCCCAGCGTCAGTTTCGAGAGCGCTACTACGGGCTCTCGAGTGCTGCAATGCTCGAAGATCTCTTCGTTGATGCATTCGCAAGTTACCTCCGTTCTCACGAACCTTCGCTTAATTTTTCTCGTCCATCCCGGGGCGAAAAAGGGTACGACTATGAGTTTGAGGACGATCGTTGGAGCCACAAAGTCTCTAAGGATGGGCCAATTGCCATCGCAGCACTTTGGGACGCGACCCGTCAAGATACGACCTGGACTTTCGAGACTCCGATTTCGCTGTCGGCTGGCGGTTATTCGGCTAAGAGTCTGAAGTTCCAATCGACAGGAGGCGGCCCGGCTTTGGTTGCTACTCCGGTGCGTCCAGATATCAAAGTCGAAGAGGGAAGTTTTTGTGGGTTGGTTCATTGGCACCCTACCGACGGAGTTCGATTTCTCAAGATTTGGAAGTTGCCCGCTGGTGATTCCGTTGAGCAGTCATTACCTTTCGAAAGTGTGTGGAGTGAAGTCGTTCGAGCCATTGGCGATGGTTGCAGATCCAATGAAATTGAAATGTTTTCGTTAAAAGGTTCTTCATTGATAAATGACAATGAGAGGTACCGACAAATCTCTGAGGTGTTTAGGCCTGGGATGTATCTATTTGACCAATTGAAACTTATTGACATCAAAGTGACTCACAACAATCGGGCGATCTTGGTACCCAAGGCGTTTGTTGCACAACTCATGAGTGAAGCCATCCTGGAAGGCAACTTCGTCCCCATGACAACTTGGTTCGCGTGCTATGCGGGCGGTAACCCGCCAGACCTTTACCTTGCTCAACGAGCCGAGTTTGACAAGAGGTTCTCGAACTCGGGACGATAGGACGCGCGACTCAGTTGTTCGTGATTCCAAAGAACGTTGCGTAAAAGAACTACTCGTCCCAAATAGTACGCAATCGATAAGACCAGGAAATTGGTGCGTGCCGGATTTCCTCTCCCACGACCTTGTCCATCTGACTTCTTGAATTCCAATTTTCAACCGTCGGCGTGCATCGCATTCAGAGAATTGTCGGGACTATCTGATGAACTAAGTACAGCCTTCAGTAGTGACGGATTGGTCCATTTCAATACATCTTGATCTCGTTCCACATGCGCACGAAGAACGTGCCAAACCGCCCCAACCGAAACTCCATTGCCAAGTTGTCGGTAGGTCACTCCGGCACGTTGATCACCGAAATCGAACCAGTCGGGGAGCCCCTGAAGTCTTGCTGCCTCTCTTGGCGACAAACGACGTTCGCGGCTGCCGATGATGCTCGTCTGTGTAATTGCGACCAGTGCAGGAAGATAACTTGGCGCCTTTGCACGAATACCTGAGGGACGAAAATGCATCACCGTGTCCCATAGCCTGGGTGTGTCCTGTGCTTGCCATTCGAGTTTGCGCCTCGATGGGGGGAAGAGGTCAGTGTAGATTCCCCACCGACGGGTCCACTTATCAAGGATGACTTTGTGTGCGGAGTAGAACTCAGCATTCTTTACGAGAAAATCAGCCTTCCACTTCGCTTCGTTCCTTAATCGCGCAGGCTTCAAACTCTTCCGTTCAACCCACTCATCGGCCCAAATTGGGAAGCCTGGTAGTCGACGGCCATCGCGCTCTTCCCACATCAACTGGACAAAATCATCCCAAGCATCTATCCAAAGTCTTTCGGCTTTAGACAAGTCGCAGCCCTGGACATCGTGATCGTCATCAAGTGGAAGATCACTCTCAAGATCCCATGCTTGTGGGTCCCAACCAGCA
>Ga0208357_1001320_pt1 | contig 18104 bp, 10 predicted proteins | sample NGESurdeep092012_6_FD_184487 | JGI IMG/M metagenome (GOLD analysis project Ga0208357, IMG submission 184487) | Arctic peat soil microbial communities from Barrow, Alaska - NGEE Surface sample F52-2 deep-092012 (SPAdes) | ecosystem: Environmental > Terrestrial > Soil > Wetlands > Peat ... | reverse complement strand
GAAGTCAACGGTCGCCGCTTCGAGGTCGAGACGCGCCTGCTCGACGCCAGCGGGAAGACCCTCGGGGCGGTAGGCATCGTGTTTCCGTACAAGCCTGGCGATGACAAGGAGGCGCTGAAACGCAAAGGATTTGCCATCCGCGACGAGTTGCGCGCGAAGATCCCCACCCTGGCCAAGCTGATGGAGCCCGTAGCCCCGGTGGCTGTTGCCGATCCCAACCCGACGGCCACGCTGATCGGACGCAGCACCGCTTGGCACCCCGGCTATTCCGGCGACTTCGATCACTTCGGTGTCGATGTCAAGGGCAACCGGCTGTTTCTTGCGGCGGAGGATCACGGCTCAGTCGAGCTGTTCAACCTGAAGACCGGCGAGCATGAGCGCACGCTCAACGGCATCGGTATCCAGACCCCGCATGCCTTCGTCTATCTGCCCAAGCACAACCGCCTGGTCATCACTGACAGCGGCCCCAGCATGTCCAAGATCCTGGATGCCACCAGCTTGAAGGTCGTGGGCCACATCAAGCTGGCACCCGGCGCCGACTCGGCCGAATACGACCCCTCGACTGGCCACCTGTACATCGTTACCGGTGGCAAGGACGTCGGCATGAAGGACTGCTTCCTCAACGAGGTCGATCCGCTCACCGGTGATGTGTACGCGAAGCTGAAGTTCGACTCCGATCACGTCGAGGCCGTCCGGGCCGAGCAACACGGCAATCGGCTGTTCGTCAACGTGGCCGACCAGAACTATGTGGCCGTGGTCGACAAGAAGACGCTCAAGGTGATCGGGCATTGGCCACTCAGTGGTGCACAGACCAACCTGAGCATGGCCCTGGACGAGGCCGATCACCGACTGTTCGTCGGCACCCGCAACCCCAGCAAGTTGTTCGTGCTCAATACCGACACCGGCGCCACGGTGGCGATGCTGGATGCACCGGCGACCTCGGACGGGTTGTTCTGGGACAGCGTGCGCAGGCGTATCTACGTACCCGGCGGCGACGGATATCTCGGCGTGTTCCAGCAGGTCACACCCAACCTCTACGCCGCGCGACCGTGGATTGCCAGCGCCATCGGCGCCAAGTCGGGGATCGTCGTACCGCAGCTTGATCGCCTGTATCTGGCCGCTTCGCCCGGCGAACATGGCAAGGGTGGCGAGATCCTCTGGTTCCAGTTGGGCAAGTAGGAGCCACGGATGCCGACCGACCGCCAGCAGAAAAGAACGCGCGCGCGCCGCCAGGTGGTGGCACCACTCGCCCTGTTCTGCCTTGCCCTGCTCCCATTATCAGGCCACGCCACGCAGTTCTACCACCTCGGCTCGGCAGTGACCTTGCCGGGCAAGGCACCTGGATGGGACTACCTGACGTATGACGCCGCACGCTCGCACCTGTTCATCGGTCGCCGGCACGACGGCGTCACCGTCTTCGACGTGGCTACGCACAAGCTGGTCGCCACGATTGCCGGCACCGAAGGGGCGAACAAGGCGATCCTGGTGCCTCAGCTCGATCGCGGATTCAGCGTGAACGGCGATGGTACGAGCAGCGAGTTCGTGTTGTCGTCTCTCAAAACGATTCGCCACATCCACTTCGGCCAAAACGCTGACGCCGGTAGTTATGAGCCGGTGACCGGACAGCTGTTCTTCACCATGGGCGACAGCCGCAAGGTGGCGTTCGTCATTGCCGCCAGCGGCAAGCTCGTGGCCACATTGCCGCTGGACAGCGGGAACATCGAGGCGTCGGCGCCGGATGGGCATGGCAATATCTTCGTCGCCGAGCGCGACCGCGACAAGGTGGTGCGCATCGATGCCCGCACGCATACCGTCACCGCCAGCTGGTCGACCACGCCGTGCCACCAACCTGTCGGGCTGGACTATGACGCCAGGACTCAGCGGATTTTCGTCGGCTGTCGCAGCGACCGGCCGGTACTGGCGGTGCTCAACGCGGCAAACGGATCCCTGGTAACCACGCTCCCGATCGGTCGCGGCAACGACGGCGTCGTCTACAACCCGGCCACACACCGCATCTACACCGCCAACGGGATTGACGCCAATCTGGTGGTGATCAAGCAGACAGGTGCCAATGACTATGCGCTCGACCAGGCCGTCACCACACGGCCGATGGCCCGCACACTGGCTCTGGATAACGCCCGGGATCGCGTCTATCTGGTGACCGCCGAGGGAGGCGTCAACCCGGCCATGAAAGTGAATACCGCCGTGGCGCCGTTCTACCCGAATTTCTATTTCGACCACACGTTTACGGTGTTGACTTACCAGAAGAACTGAAACTGTTGGATTTCGCGTATTTGCAAGCCTCGTTGGAGCGATGTTGATCAACTTGTCCGGACCGGATTCCTCGTTTGGATATCAGCCGCAAAACCTGAACCTGAATTTTCTTTCATGTGATTTTCAGCGTCAGCAGAGCTTCGCCACCTATGTTCGCCATCACACCCAGCGCTCTGGAGCAAGCGTCCATGCAGGACAAAGCGGACTGAATGCCAAGCAGCATCGGGTTAGGGGTTTCACGTCATTCGATTCATGCACGCGCGAATCACCAAACCGGGATGCTTCCAGCCAACCGATGAATCTACGCTGCCAACACGGGAAATCTGCGCGCAGCACCCTGGGGAGAGGAACAGATCATGTCTCAGCAAAAGCAACCAAAATTGTCCTGCATCGCTGTCGCACTAGCTGCCTGCCTGGCCGCACCGTCGGCATTTTCACAATCCGCGAGTGGCGGCACGCTTGCGTCATCCGGGCAGAACACATCCGGGCAAGAGCAGAACAGTGCGGATACCAAAGACACCGATTTGAAGACCAAACCTGCGTCGACGAAGACGACGCAGCTCCAGCGGGTTGTCGTCACCGGCACCCTGTTGTCGGCCAACCCTGACGACGCGGCAGTTCCTGTCACGACTCTCGATGCGGAAGACCTCAATCGGACCGGTGCCACCAGCGACATGCTCAGTACGCTGAGCAAGTCCATTCCCGCCTTCGCCGGCCGCAGCAATGCCGGCGCCAGCAATGCGCAAAACCACAACCAGTTCACTGCCGGCGGTTCGCAAATCGAGCTGCGCAACCTGCCGACGCTGGTACTGGTGGACGGCCAGCGTATGGCGCTGGACGGCGTCGCAGGCTTGAGTGGCAGCAAGAATTTCGTCGACATCAGCCAGATTCCTGTCGCCGCGCTGGAGCGCGTCGATGTGCTTACCGACGGCGCTTCCTCACTCTACGGCGCCGATGCCGTCGGCGGTGTGGTGAACTTTATTCTCAAGCACGACTACCACGGCGTAACGGTCGGCACCCATTACGGCACGGCCGACGGTGGTTACCATGATCGTTCGGCGTTCGTGACGGTGGGCGGCGACGTTGGCCCGGTGAATATCACCGCCACCGTCAGCGACTCCAAGACCAGCCCGCTGTTTGAGAGCGCCCGCGCATTCACCAGCCCCCAATACGGTGTCACCCCGGGCACCGGCCTGCCCGGCGTCGTTGGCGGGGGCAGCTACGTGCTCGGGCCAGGGCTGCTCTCACCGCCGGTTCCGACAGGTACCGCCGCCACTGCCGGCAGCTACTCGGCACTTTCTCCCGGTGTCTACAACGCCACCACCGCCTCGCAATTGTCCAGCCGGTTCGATTACTCGAAGTACGCCATGCTCCTGCAGCAGCAGGAGCACAAGAATTTTGCCGCAACGATCACCTCGCAGCCATTTTTCGACGGCAAGGTGACTGCCTTCGGCGACATCCTGCTCTCGCAGAACAAGGTCCAGTCCACCGCATGGCAGTCTGGCGGCCAACCCTTCTCGTTCGCCTCGCTCAACGTTCCGGCCGGCTCGCCCTACAACCCTCTGACCACCAACGCGGCGGGCGTGACGTTTGCCGACATGGCGCGACCCAAGGGGGTGTTCGACACCACCGACGCGAAGCGCTTCTCCGCCGGACTCAAGGGCAAGCTTTCCGATTCGTGGACGTGGCAGACAACTGTCGACTACAGCGACAGCAGGCTGGAAGAGCGCGCTACGAATTTGCTGTTCAAGCCCAACCTGGCACCTGCCGTCGCCGGTGGCTATGACGCCAACGGCAACGCTGTTGCAGGCGGTGCCTATAGCAAGGTCTTCGGCGGCTACTCGATCAACAATGCAATGGTGCTGCAGCCGGCACTGGACCCGTTCGCCACGACCGGCAACCTGGCGGCTGCGCTGGCCAACGTCTTCGGCACCGAGGTATTGAACGGCGACAGCAAGCTCTACACGTGGGACGCACACGTCGCCGGCAATGCCTTCGATCTGCCTGCCGGACACGTGAGTGTCGCGGTCGGCGTGGGCTTTCGACGGGAATCTGTATCCGGCTACGCCGATCCGAACGGCCGCGTGACCGATCCGGTCACCGGCTCCACGGCCGGTAACGCCCAGAACTGGGCCAATGGCCTGTACACCGATCCGTTCAGTCACGGTCGGAACGTCAGTGCCGCGTACGCCGAGGCACTGGTTCCGATCACGTCGAGCGCGATGAACGTTCCAGGCTTGCACCAGCTCGACCTTACCCTGGCGGGACGCTTTGAACACTACAGCGACGCCGGCAACGGCACCTCGCCGAAGGTCGGATTCCGCTGGGAGCCTATCGACAACCAGTTCGTGGTGCATGCCACCTACACCAAGTCGTTCGCCGCGCCGCCGCTGTATCAGGCTTACGGACCATTCGACACTCGCCCGGTAACCGATAACCTCATCGGCATCGTGTTCGGCAAGCCGTATGCCACGGGCAACACCTTCAATGGCGAGGACGGCGTCAATCCCTCGCTCAAACCGTCCACGGCGAAGTCGACCTCGATCGGCTTTGACTTCCACCCGAACTTCATCAGCGGCCTTACATTGAGCGCGGATTACTCCTCGATCACCGTCAGTGGCTTCCCCGGTGGCGCGGACTTCACCCGCATTCTGCAATCAGTGAACGACTCGGGTTCGGCATCGCCGTATTTCGACAGCGTCAGCACGGGCAACTTCACCAATCTCGGCGGCACCAGTCCCTTCGGGGCTCCTGGATCGCTGAAGGCGTTCCTGACCGACCCGGTCACCGGCCAACCCGATCCGAGCAAATACTCCCAGCTCTACGTCATTGACCGATTCCGCAACCAGAGCAAGCTGGTCGAACACTCCTGGTTGTTGGGGCTGGACTACATCCTGCCCTGGAACGAGCACGGATCCTGGGAGCTGTCGAGCAAGGGCGCGGTGTTCGATTCATTCAAGTTCCAACGCCGTCCGGGCGATTCGTACCAGCAGTACGCGGGCGCTGCCAGCAATATCGGCGTATTTGCCGGCACCCTGCCGAGGTACCGTTTCTACTCGACGCTCAATTGGTCGCTTCAAAACCTGAGCATTACCTTGGCGAATACCTACATTTCCTCGGTCGAGGATGAGGGTGCCGCCGGCACATCCCCGGGCATTCGCGTGCCAAGTTACAGCGTGTGGGATCTGCGCGGTTCGTACACGTGGACGCTCGGAGCGGGTGGTGGCGACGACGGCAACCAGCTCACCGTCGCGCTGGGCGTGAACAATCTCGACAACAAGATGCCGCCGATCTTCCCGCGTTCGTTCTCGAATCAGTTCACGACCAGCGATATCGGCACCTACTCACCCATCGGGCGGCTCGTTTACGGCGACGTGAGGCTATCCTTCTGAGGGCAATATCAGATTGTTACGGTGATCCGCCTCAGCCAGGAGAGCCCCGTCAAAAGGAGCGGCAATACGCCAAAAGCCATCACCAGGAGCAGGCAACCTCATGGATTGACGCGTAGCTGATACAAGACTTGAAGATGCCCGGGCCGGGTCCAGCACTGTCCGGTCCGGGCATCGACAATTCGTTCGACGGGATGCCGCAGCTTGTACTGCGGACACTTCGCGACAACCAAGGCCGAATCGGCCTGCTGTCCGCCGATTGGATTGCTTCGATAGCTTGCCGTCGCGATCAGATCATGACGCAGTGCTGACGCCATTCAACAGTGCAGTCAACTCATACCTGATCGGGGCACCTTCCACCGCTTATACCCGACTTGAAGGAGATACTCGTGTCAGAAATCGAATCCAGCCGCATTGCCGCGAGGCTCGACCGGTTGCCGCCGTCGCGCACCGTGTGGACCATCATCATCCTGATTTCTCTGGGCGGTGTGTTTGAATTCTACGACCTGTTTTTCACAGGTTATGTTGCGCCGGGCATGATCAAATCAGGACTGTTCAGCGCGCAATCGCTGGGCTTCTTTGCCAGCCTCGACAGCATCAAGGTGGCGGGATTCGGCACCTTTGTCTTCAGCACGTTTGCCGGACTGTGGGCCGGCGTGGTGCTGCTCGGACACCTGCCCGACCGCTACGGCCGCCGTCCCGTCTTCACCTGGTCGTTGATCTGGTACGTCCTGTGCACCGCCATCATGGCGTTTCAGCAAACCGGCGAGCTGTTGAATGTGTGGCGCTTCGTCGCCGGCGTCGGCTTTGCCGTGCAGTTGGTCACCATTGACACCTACATCTCGGAACTGATCCCCAGCGCCGAGCGCGGGCGTGCGTTTGCCATCAATCAGTTCATCACCTTCTGTGTGGTGCCGGTGGTTGCCCTGCTGGCCTGGCTGCTGGTGCCGATCGCACCGCTTGGGCTCGACGGCTGGCGCTGGGTCGTATTGATCGGCTCCGTCGGCGCAGGAGCGGTGTGGCTGTTGATTCGACGGATCCCGGAGAGCCCGCGCTGGCTTGCCCAGAAGGGCCGCTTCGATGAGGCCGACGCCATCGTCTCGATGATCGAGCGCAAGGTCCGTGTGGAGACCGGGCTTGAGCTGCCGCCGCCACGGCAAGAGTTGACGGAAGAGAGCGGCCGCGGCGGTTTTTGGGAGATATTCTCCGCGCCCTATGCGCGCCGCACCGTGATGCTGTCGGTATTCAACATGGCGCAGGTGATCGGCTTCTACGGATTCGCGGCATGGGTACCCAGCCTGCTGATCGCCCGCGGGATCACCTTGACCCACAGCCTGGAATATTCCTTCATCATCGCCATTGCCAATCCGATCGGCCCGCTGCTGGGCACGCTGTTCGCCGACCGCGTGGAGCGCAAGCGACAGATCATGCTCGGACTGACGATCATGGGCGTGGCCATGCTGGCGTTCTCGCAAGCCAGCAGCCCCACCCTTCTGATTGTGTTGGGCGTCTTGTTCACCCTCGCCGCCAACGTCATGTCCTACGCCTACCACAATTATCAGGCCGAGCTTTATCCCACCCGCATCCGCGCCCGCGCCATCGGCTTTGTGTATTCGTGGAGCCGCATCGCCGCCGCCTTTGCCGGCCTGGCGATCGGTTACCTGCTTGGTGCAGGAGGCGTTCCGGCAGTAGCCGTCTTCATCGCCATCGCCATGGTGATCGGCATCGTGGTGATCGGCGTCTTCGGGCCGGCAACCAAGGGCATTTCGCTGGAGAGAATCAATCACTGACGTCGCGCCAGCTCGAAGGTCGATATCTCGACAAAGTCAGCGCCCTATCTGATCGCACCATGACCTGCATGGAACGGCGAAGTCTTCCTGAATCCATTTTAAGAAATCTTTAAGGCTGCTTACAGGCTGCCGGCGTATCAGTGGCAAGCGGCGATTCCCGTGGGAAGGATCCCCGACTCTGCCGCAAGCTGGCCCGGGACCCGGGACCGACATTGGCTAACAGCGCGGGTCGCCGCGCAGGGCGAAACGATAATGTTCACTTCGAGAAAGAATACGCTGGCATGTTCGATCCTCGCTGCATTCTGTTTGACCGTTCCTTCGGTGCTGCTTGCCGCGACCTCGGCAAGTCAGCCGCTGGCCAGTGATGCCGGCACCGGTGCGGCTGGATCGCAGAGCTCGACACCGGCGGCGACCCCACGCTCGAAGCAAGCCACGACGGCGACACCCAAGGTGACGCAACTGAAATCGATAACGGTGACGTCGCCTTTCATTGCCAAAGCCGGCCACAGCGCACTGAAGATGGACGTGCAGGCGCGCGATACGCCGTTCTCGATTTCCACCTATACCGGTAGCTTCATCCATGCGATCGAAGCTGCGCAGGTCAACACGCTCTATCCCTACATGACTGGTGTGCAGGCCGCTGGCAATACTGGCGACGACCTGGTTTTTCGTGGCTTCACCAGCAGCGTCAACGACCAGAATTCGGTCCTGGTAGACGGTCTTCCCGGATTGGCGACGCGCTTCGGCTCGCCGGTCACGATCGGCATTTCTCAGATCGACGTGGTACGCGGCCCCGCTTCGGTACTCAATGGCGAAGAGCAGCCAGGCGGCTTTGTCAACCTGATCACCAAGAAGCCCGAGGCCGATCCGCTGTATGAATTCAGTGCCAGCGGCACCACCTACGACGGTTCCGGTATCGGCTTGAGCGACAAGCTCGGTGGTGACTTCGCCGCCGACCTCACCGGTCCGATAGGCCACAGCAATCGTCTGCTGTACCGCCTCGTCCTGGACGACGCCAATGGCGACACGTTTCGCAACAACAGCTACACCCACAGTATCTATTTCGCCCCCAGCGTCACCTGGAATGTCTCCGACGCAACCAGCCTGACCGCGCAATACGTGTTTCAGCGCCTGAAGTACAGCTATGACACCGAACTTGTCGCGCCAAACAACAACATCGCCCTGGTAGCGCCGATCACCACTCGCTACCAGCAGCCAAACGATGAGGAGCACGAATACGGCAGCGTGCTGACCTTGTTGTTCAACCATCAATTCGCGAACGGCATGAGCTGGAATCTGAATACGCGCAATGTCTGGCATACCGACGATGCGCACGGATTCGACGTCGCGTCGATCCTCAAAAATCTCGAGGACGTCGGACTGCGCGCGCGCGGTCAGCTCAACAAGCGGCGCTATGACTACCTCGACACGAACCTGCACATTCCATTCGACACCTTCGGTATTCAGCACAACATGGTGGTCGGGTTGACCGACGGGCGCGATGTGGCCGACTTGAACCGGACGCAATTCTACAATGCACCCACCACGGGACCGAATGCGCTCACCATGAGCATTTACGACCCGGTTTATGGTCTTACACCGGAGCTGTCGTTGCTGCCGCTGTATGCCCCCGGCAATGCCAGCGTGCTCACACACCGCTTCACCACGACCTACAGCTTCGGGACCTATTTCGCCGACATGATGACGCTGTCCAGTCAGTGGAAGGCCACGCTGGGCCTGCGCTATTCGCGCGACCGTCAGGCCATCGAGGAGCTGAGAGTCGCCGGCGTGCCGTCGAGCAACAAGGCCAACAGCAAGGTGCTCCCGATGGCCGGCTTGATTTACCAGCCCAATGAACACTGGAGCAACTACGTCAGCTACAGCACCTCTTATGTGCCACCGTCGGCTAACGCAATCGACATCAATGGCGTCAACAACTTTGTGCCGACATCAGCCGATCAAGTCGAGGCAGGCAGCAAGGTCAATTTCATGAACAACCACGTGTCGGCAACGCTGGCCGTGTTCCGAATCAACGAAAAGGACACCCTGAGCAGCTTCAAGTGCATCCAGTACGGCACGTGCTACACACAGGTCGGCAAGGCGCGTTCGCAAGGTGCCGAGATGGAGGTGAACGCGCGTCCGTTGCCAAACTGGCAATTGACTGCTGGCTATGCCTTCACGGCAGCGCAAATTGTGTCGTCGACGAATCCGGCGCAAGTCGATACCAGGCTGCCCAACGCACCCGAACATAGTGCGCACCTCTGGTCACGTTATGACTTCCGCTCGTCGAGTTTGCAGGGTCTGGGTTTCGGCGTGGGCGTCATCCGCAGCGGCGAACGTGCCGGAGTCACGCCGACGGCGGTCAATCAACCAGTACTGCAACTTCCGGCCTACACCCGCGTGGATGCCGCGCTGTACTACAACCGCAACCAGTACGCACTGACACTGAAGGTGGAAAACCTGTTCAACAAGATCTACTACCAGAGTTCGTCTTCCAACCTCGCCATCTTGCCTGGAAACCCACGTCTCATCACCTTGTCCGCGAGGTTTTTCTTCGAATGAACGCGATGAACAGGCTCCCACGATTCCGGCAGCGCCGTCCATGCGTGAGCTTCTTCGCAGGCATGCTGGCTTGCGCACTGGTTGGTTCAGTACAGGCTTCCACCCGTCCGAGCCAGGTCCAACTGCTGCTGCCGCCGGCACCCAAACACGCCCCGCAGACGCCCGAACAGGACGCCGTTGGCGAGAGATCCGGGCGCCCCCTGCCGGCACCGGAGATTCTGCAACCGACGCTGGACGCCACATTGCCGACTTTCAAGCCGCACTACGGGCACACCTTCAATGGTTCACTCAGCATGGCTTCCTCGGATGTATTGCCGGGCCTCGTGGGTGCATGGATCGCCAGTTTCAAAACGTTCTACCCCCATGTTCACGTTACCTTCGGTCCTCCTTATGAAGGCACCCATGCCGAGGCGGAGATGGACCACGGCAAGATCGACATCGCCTTCGTTTCGCGTGAGCTGAAGCCGACCGATATCGCCACATTCGTCACCGATCATGGCTATCCGCCACTTAGTGTGCCCGTATCCGGCGGCTCGTACCGGCAGTTCGGATTTCTCGATGCCGTCAGCTTTTTTGTCAATCAGGCCAATCCGGTCGAGCACCTCAGTCTGGCTCAGCTTGACCAGATCCTGTCAAGCTCGCACTTGCGCGGCGGCAGCACGGCCAAGACGTGGGGGGACGTCGGAGTAACCGGCGACTGGGCCACACATCCGATCCACGTCTATGCAATCAAGCCATGGAACGGGTTCGAGGAATTTGTCCGCCAGCGAGTACTGGACGTGGATGGCAAGCGAGGCCACTGGCGAAAGGACCTGAACTTCGACCATCTGGTGTTTCCAGTTGCCGAGCGGGTGGCCGCCGACCCGGATGGCATCGGCTACGCAGGCCTGGCCTTCGTCGATGTGCCAGTGAAGTTGATTCCGATCGGTACGGAAGGGCAATCCGTAGCGCCAACCTACAGCAACGTCGCCACAGCAAGCTATCCGCTGAGCCGATTGATCTATGCCAACGTGAATCGCAAGCCCGCGAACGCCATGAATCCGGCACTGCAGGAATTTTTGCGTTTCGTGTTGAGCCGTCAGGGCCAGCAGCTTGTGCGCAACGAGGCGATTTTCCTGCCTTTGCGCGAGTTTCAGTGCGAGGCGGCCAGATCGTTGCTTGTGCCGACGGCAGCGGGAGTACATCCATGAAAGGACCAACCGATTGCGTTTGCAGCGAAGCAATCAGTCGATGCGTGGGTGCCTGTGCACTGGTGTTGAGCGGCTGGATGCTCAGCGGTTCGCTTCGTGCGACCGAACTGCCGCTTCATGTCAGCCATCGAATGGTAGTCCCCTCGACGACGAGAGTCAGCGGAATCGGTTTTGATGCCGCGGGTGCACAGGCCTACTTGGCTACCGGTGCCGCTGTGACTGCGTTCGACGCAACGTCGTTCCGCCAGACCGATTCGCTGCAACTGCCGGCCGCGGCTGTGGCAATGGCTATCGATCAGGAAGGTAGCAAGGGCTACGCCGCCATCGCCGCACCCGCCGAACTGGTGGTATTCAAGCTGCATCCACTACACATCGAGTCCACGATTCCGTTACATGACGGCGTACCGGCGGCCCTGCTATACGCATCGTCCGAGCACGCGCTCTATGTGTTGAGCGATGCAAGCTCAACCATCACGCGCTGGGACGCTGCGAGCGGCAAGCGCAGCGGACAGGTCCGTCTGTCCGGTGCGCTTGGGCAGATGGCAACAAACGCGCGCGGCACCCTCTATGTTGCCAATACAACAGCCAATGCTGTCGATGCGGTGGACGAGCACAGCATGAAAAGACTGGGTGCGATCCCCACCAAGCACTGCGTCGGACCAACCGGGCTGGCCATGGACCCGATCGGCCGCCGATTGTTTGTCTCCTGTCAGGACGGTGCCCGCACGGTGATCGATACCGATATGGGCTTCACCTTCGAATCCTTTCCCACCGGCACGCCGGGTTCATCGCAGATGGTCTTCGCCATGCATCCTTTCGGTGCCGGCGGTTGGAAAGGTGCTGCGTTCAACGCTGGTGGCAATGGCGAGCTGGCAGGTCTGCGCATGAACGCTTTCGTAAACTACAGCGCGGGCGGCACTTATGCGCTGGACGGCAAGGTCCAGGCCATCGCTCTGAATGTGCCGGCTGGCCAGCTTTGGTTGGCGCTGGCGCGGCCGCAATCCACGACAACAGAGGCAAATGCGCCGGCACAGCATGTCGAGTTGCTGGTGCTTACCCCGAGCAAAGGACCCACCCCATGAATCGACTTTTGCTCAGTTTCCTCGGATGCGTGGCTGCGTTTGGTTTCAGCCCAGCGTCTCTGCAAGCCGCACCGTTGCCCTGGTCCGCGCTCAAGGGCAAACCGTTGTTGTTCGTGACAGGCCAGACTGATCCCGGCGAGCCAAACGATGACACCCTTGTGCGCCAGCATCTGGAACAACTCGGCTTCAAGGTCACCACGGCCGACGCAACGGTGTCGCCATCCGCAGCCAGCGGCATGAGCCTGATCGTTATCTCCTCCACCGCCGACGCCCACGATCTGGAAACGAAGTTTGCACAGACGCCGGTACCGTTATTCACCTGGAACACGTTCGACTATCCCAACCTTGGCATGACCGGGCGCCAACTGCACCAAGACTTCGGCATCGTCGATCCGATCCAGCATTACGCGGAAAGTTTTTCGATCCTGTACGGGTACGGCGCGAATACCACATCAGCCATCAGCCAAGCGGTCGGGCTCAAACCACAATTGTTCGGCACGCTGTATCTGGAGCCCGGCACGATTGGCTGGGCAAATCCGGGGCCCGGTGCCACCGTCATCGCCGACTTCGAAGGCAAACCGCAGCGTGCCGCCGTGTTCACTTACGAGCGCAAGGCAAGCTTGGCCGACGGTGCGATTGCACCGGCACGACGGGTCGGCTTCTTTCTTGCTGACGGCAATTTCCACCTGCTCACAGAAGTGCACGGGCCCGCGGCAAACGATCCGCAGGCGCTTCAATGGGCGGTTGGCCGGAAGCTCTTCGACGAGGCGATTCGCTGGGCGGCCAGTCCGCCGCAGGTAGTGCAGCCCTACGACCCCACCGCACTGGACACGCGCCTAAAGAATATTGCGCACGGCAAGAAAGTGCTGTTCGTCGAGCGGGTCAATGCAGGTGAGGGCCGCGAGGCCGACGAGCACACCGTCGCGCACCTGCGCAGCCTTGGCTTCGAGGTCACGATTGCCGATCAGACCGACCCACAGACTCGCGCTGACGGCGAGGATCTGGTGCTTATCTCATCCTCATGCTCGAAGTACAAATTGGCCAACCGGTACGTCGACACCACAGTGCCGCTGATCACGCTGGAAGGGCTCTATGCGGACGCACTGCACCTCGCCGGCCGCGACCGCTATGCCGATTATGGTGAGCATGGTGAGGAGAAGGAGAGTGACGACCCACCGGACAATTACCTCGACATCGTGGGCGCCTGGAATCCCATGGCGGCCGGCTTGCCGGCAGGACTGGTGAAGTTTACGGAGCACCCCGGCGTACTCAAGTGGGCCCGCCCAACACCCGATGCGATCGTCATCGCCACCTTGCCGAATTCACCGAATGAACGCGCAATCTTCGGTTATCCCGAGCACGCCGTTATGGCAGACGGTTTTATCGCCCCGGCACGGCGCGCCCTGCTGCCACTGGACAACCCCAGCTTCGATGACCTGACGGCGCAGGGTCATGCGCTGTTCGACGCGGTCGTACTGTGGACCGTCAGCGGGAAGAGCCCCTGACATGCCGGCCTGGCGGAGACTGGCGGAACAACGGGGTCGATACCTCGGCCGTCGGAATCGCCGCTGATGTTCGGTGCCGGGCGCCCACACGGGCTGGCGCGGACGGCGTGGACCATAGCTGCCGCGCTGCTTGGTGTCAGCCCATGTGGCGCGGCAAGCGTGGTCACCGCATCGAGCATCGCGGCGACGTCTGCCGCAACGACGGACGGCCTGTATTGCATGGGCGCCAGCACGATGCATCCGCTGGTTGCGGCGTGGGCCAAGGCATTCACTGCGCGTCGGCCTGACGTGCCGATCCGGGTGGCGGATACCACCCACTTTTCCGCTGCCGGCGTGACGGCCATGCTTGCCGGTCGCGTCAATTGCGTCACCTTCGCGCGCGAGCCCTTTCCTGCGGAATCGGCAGCGCTGCGGGTGGCGAAGAGTGGCACCCTGATCCTCGTACCGGTGGCTGGCGGCAGCTATGCCGCGCCGCACGGCACCTTCGCCATCGCGGTGTACGTCAACCGCGCCAATCCGCTGCGCGGTTTGACCCTGGCGCAGTTGGCAGCGTTGTTTTCGGGCCGCATCGACGGACAGCCGCTGCGACGGTGGGGACAGCTGGGTCTGCGTGGTCCGTGGACGGCGCAGCCAATCCACCTGTACGGCATGACCCCGCGGCGCAGCAGCGGCAACCCGCCGGGGATCGTGAATTTTCTGGATCGTCGCGTGCTGCAGCGACGCCCGTGGCGTACTGACCTGCGCGTGCAGACCGATGCCCCCGGACAGAGCGCCCTGGGCGCCATCGTGCAGCGGGTGAGTCAGGACCCTGACGGCGTCGGCTACAGCGGCTTTGGCTACGCCGTTCCCGCCGTGCATCCTGTCGCGCTGGCAGCGACCAGGGACGGGCACTACATCACCGGTGATCCAGCCACCGTGGCATCGGCGCGCTATCCTTTGTCCCGGCAGATTTACCTCGGGCTGGCGCGGACCGACCGCGGCCGCCTGTCACCGCAGACATGCGCGTTTCTCTCCTTCGTGCTTGGTGCCGACGGTCAGCGGCTGATCGCGCGGAACTCAATGCACTTCGAGCCGCTTACCGCGCGACAACTTCGCGTGTCCCAACAGGCGTTGCAGCAGGGCGGCTGCAACCCAGTGCAGCCACCTCCCGTGCGTCCAGTCAGTCCGCTGGCCGGCGAAGCCTACGTTGAGCCCGACGGCGCCATCCGGGTAGTCGGCTACAACGATATGCGCTGGATGCTGGAAGCACTGGATCGACGGTTCGAGGTCAGTCATCCTGGCGTTCGCTTCGATCTCGTGCTCAAGGGAACACGCACCGCACCTGCCGCGCTGGCGGCTGGCACCAGCTTGTTCGCCCCGATGGGAGCCGAGTTTTCCGCTGCCGAACTGGCTGACTATCGGAAGGCGACGGGAGCCGGCCCGGTCAAGTTTCGCGTCGCCCACGCGGCGCTCAATCCACTCGCGCGCTCTTCACCGTTGGCAATCTACGTCCATCGCGGCAATCCACTCGCAGTCGTCAATCTGCAGCAGCTGCGCGAAATCTTCGCTGCGCCCCAGCGTATCCGACGATGGTCGCAGCTTGGTCTGACCGGAGAATGGGCGACTCGGCCGATTCATCCCTGCGGACTGGCGGCTTCGACGGCTCTGGGTGTCTATTTCAGGCGACACGCCCTTGATGGCCAACCGTATGCGGTGGACTATCTCGGCTTCCGCGAGTCAACCTTGGCGCTCGATCAAGCCGCGACCGATAGCGATGCGCTGTGCGTGGGCGATCTGAATCAGGCAAACGATACGGTCCGCGTCGTGAGCCTCGCCGTCTCCGGTGGCAGTGAGGTCTCTTCCGGCTCGCGCGATGATCTTGTCTCGGGTCGGTATCCACTTGACCGCTATCTCTACATCTACATCCGCGCACACGACGATCCGCGCTCTGCTGCACTGCTGTGCCAGTACCTGCGCGAGGCGTGGTCGCCTGTGGGGCAGTTACTGATCAGCGCCTCGGCACCCGGTTACCTGCCGCTGAGTCCTTCCCGGGTAGCATCCGAATTGCGCCGTCTCAACCACATGCACTGCGGATCATGAACGCGGTGCACCCAGCCATCCTGCGCACAGGCGATGCTCAAGGGTCCAGAACCTCACCATTCGAGCAAGTGTCTCTGCGCAAAAACTGCGACAGCCCACTGCTCATGCGCTTCGGCGCGCACACGCTATGGGAAGGATTGCCGACCTTCACCTGCGCAGTTGAGCGGCGCCAATCCGGTCTGTTGGCCATGGCTGCAGAACCGCCGACCTATCCCGCTATGCGCGGGCTGGGTGCCGCGGACAGCCGCGCTGCGGTGACTCATCAGCTCCTCCATCACGGTCGCCACCACGGGCAATACACTCGCGCCGCTTCGGGATCGCCGCCGCAGGAACCACCATGATCAGGTCGCTCGTCGTCCTGCTCACCTTCGGCCCCCCCCTCTCATGACACTCAACTTTCAAATCCCCGCCATATTTGTGCCACGATTCGTGGAGTCACCATGAACACCTCACGCTTTTCAACTTGGACTCGTCGGCTGCACTGGCTTGTTTTCATTCTTGTCACCGTCACCCTGATTCTGATCTACGCACATAATTGGTCACCCAAGGGATCGGTTATTCAAGCGCAATTCAAGTGGGCCCACATGCAATTTGGCATAGCGATCTTGCTGGTGATGTTGCCTCGGGCGATTATGCGTCGCCGTGGTGGGCGCCCGAATATTTTTCCGCCGTTGCCCGCGTGGCAGGACTGGCTCGCCCAGCTGATGCAATTCGTGTTGTACGTATTGCTGCTCGCGCTGCCCCTGCTCGGCATCGCCAACCGATTGTGGTCGCCCGAAGCCTGGAATTTTCTCGGCATTGCTCTGCCGCATGCGCCGGTGCCAGACAAGATCTTTTCAAAACAGCTTTTGAGCATCCACGAAACACTCGGAAACGTATTGATGTATCTGGCGGGTGCCCACGCCGCCATTGCGCTGGTGCATCACTTCATACTGCGCGACAGCACACTGCGCGGCATGTTGCCGATCTGGCGCCGTGCGAACGCCACACACGAAGATTCAAGGATGAGCATGGATGCGCAAGACGAATGACTGCAAGCGCCCGATAAAGACATCGTCCTCATCGCACTCATGGCCATTGCAATACAACCCTGCTTCCACAGGAGCGAGCCCAGCAAGAGCGAAGGTGATGAATGTTGGCATCCGGTCCCAGCAGGCTGGTCATGGCTCCTTAGCATTGGCCCGCGCGAGCAATCCACAACCCCCACTGACCTTCAACTTGTCGCTGCAAGACCATGATCAATTACAAATCACGCAGAGATGATCAATTTTCACCCGCGAGCGAAAGTTCAGTGCGAGACAAAGCGATTGGTAAGAGGAGGATGAGTATGTATTGGCGATTACAGCACCCCCGTCACCGGCGTGGGCTTGTGCTTGTGCTTGTGCTTGGACTTGCATCCGGACTCGCAGCAGGAATGCCTGCCGCCACGCAGACAGCGCCAGACCAGGCGACTGCAGCCAGGGCGATGGATCCAGTGCTGACCCTGGCGTTCAAGGTCAAGCCCGCTGACCGACCCGCGTTCCGAAAGCTTATGACAGACATCCAGGCAACGCGGCTGCGGAAATGGAAGGAACATGGGCTGTTGGCCGGCTATCGGCTGTTGGCCACCCGTTATGCGGACGATGGTCAATGGGACGTGATGGAAGTTCTGGACTTCCGCGATGATGCCGCTCTGGCGCGGTGGAATTCGCTTGAAAGCGACTCTGTGGGCGGCCTTTCTGCGGGCGCGCTTGCGCTCGTTCAGTCCGTGACGACAACGCCAGTCGAGCGCGTTGATGCCGGTGGATCGCGCACTGCAAGCGATTCGGCGGTGTTGGTTGTGCCCTATGTCGCGCACGTGTCAGCGGACGAATATCAGAGCTATCTCGATGGCTACACCATTCCCCAGTTCAAGGGATGGATCGCCCAGGGCATCCTCGACAGCTATGATGTCTTGACCAGCATCTATCCGGCCGGTCGGCCATGGACGACCTTGATCGTCCTCCGCTATCGCAACGATGCAGCGCTCGCACGCCGCGAACAGGTCAAGGCGAAGGTACGCGCAGACCTGACCACCGATGCTACCTGGATGGCTTTCAGCAAGAACAAGAAGGACATACGCGCCGAAGGGGTGGCCGCTCTCGCCGACGAACTCGCCGCTTCCGAGGTTGCGCCATGAAACTGCGCAAGCGGTTGCCAGCGTTCGATCCTGATTTCAGTGACGTTTGAGTTAAGGCAACCTGGCTTGGCTTTA
>Ga0208357_1001319_pt1 | contig 18117 bp, 13 predicted proteins | sample NGESurdeep092012_6_FD_184487 | JGI IMG/M metagenome (GOLD analysis project Ga0208357, IMG submission 184487) | Arctic peat soil microbial communities from Barrow, Alaska - NGEE Surface sample F52-2 deep-092012 (SPAdes) | ecosystem: Environmental > Terrestrial > Soil > Wetlands > Peat ... | reverse complement strand
GAGCCCACCGCCTGACCCGCCCTCAGGACCCATGTCGATGACCCAGTCGGCGGTCTTCACGACGTCGAGGTTGTGCTCGATCACGACGACCGTGTTGCCCTTGTCGACAAGGGACTGCAGGACGCCGAGCAACTTGCGGACGTCCTCGAAATGCAGCCCTGTTGTGGGTTCGTCAAGAACGTAGACCGTGCGGCCGGTCGACCGCTTCTGCAGTTCGGACGCTAGCTTCACGCGCTGCGCCTCACCGCCGGACAGCGTCGGTGCCGGCTGCCCTAGGCGCACGTAGCCCAGGCCGACCTCGACCAACGTGACCAGATGCCGCGCAATCGCCGGGATTGCGGCGAAGAACTCGGCGGCTTCCTCGATCGGCATGTCGAGCACGTCGGCGATCGTCTTGCCCTTGAAGTGCACGTCGAGGGTCTCGCGGTTGTATCGCGCCCCGTGACATACCTCGCATGGGACGTAGACGTCCGGCAGGAAGTTCATCTCGATCTTGATGGTGCCGTCGCCCGCGCACGCCTCGCAGCGCCCGCCCTTCACGTTGAAGGAGAATCGGCCCTGCAGGTAACCGCGAATCTTCGCTTCGGTCGTCTCGGCGAATAGCTTGCGGATGTTGTCGAACACGCCGGTGTAGGTGGCGGGGTTCGACCGTGGCGTGCGGCCAATCGGACTCTGGTCGACATGGATGGCCTTGTCGACCTGGTCGAGCCCGGTGATGCGCAGATGCCTGCCCGGAACTGTCTTCGCGCCATAGAGCTCGCGGGCAAGTGCTGCGTAGAGGATGTCGTTGACCAACGTCGACTTGCCGGAACCGGAGACACCGGTAACGGCGACGAGGCAGCCGAGCGGAAAGCTCACATCGACATCGCGCAGATTGTGTTCGCGCGCACCCTTCACGACAAGTGCACGCTTCGGATCAGGTGCCCGCCGTTTGGTCGGCACGTCGATCTTGCGACGCCCGGACAGGTATGCGCCCGTCAAAGAATCCTTACTGGCAAGGAGATCCTTCACCGAACCCGAGACCACGACTTGGCCACCGTGCTCACCCGCGCCAGGGCCGATGTCGACAACCCAGTCGGCGGTGCGAATGGTGTCTTCGTCGTGCTCGACAACGATGAGGGTGTTGCCGAGATCGCGTAGCCGGATCAAGGTGTCGATCAGGCGGTGATTGTCGCGTTGATGCAGACCGATACTGGGTTCGTCGAGCACGTACAGGACACCGACCAATCCCGACCCGATCTGGGTGGCCAGCCTGATTCGCTGAGCTTCACCACCGGCGAGTGTGCCGGCGGCCCGATCCAGTGACAGGTAGTGCAGGCCTACGTCGAGCAGGAATCCCAGGCGCGAGTTGACTTCTTTGAGCAACCGCTCGGCAATCTGCTTCTCGCGCGGCGTGAGCTCAAGACCACGAAGGAACGTTGCGCATTCGCCGATGGGCAACCCCGCGACGTCCGCAATGGATTTGTCTTCGAGGGTCACCGCGAGCGAGACCGGCTTCAATCGCTTGCCGTGACATTCGGGGCATGGCACCTCGCGCATGTAGCCCTCGAACTTTTCCCGACTGTATTCGCTCTCGACCTCGCTGTGCCGTCGTTCGATGAACGGGATCACGCCTTCGTAGGTCGTGTAGTACGAACGCTCGCGGTTGTACCGGTTCTTGTAGCGGACGTGTACCTGTTCGTCGTAGCCGTAGAGCACGGCCCGGCGCACCTTCAGGGACAAGTTGTTCCACGGCGTCGACGTGCTGAAGCCCATCGTGTCGGCAAGCGAATCGAGCAATCGTGCAAAGTAGTCGGAGCCGTGGCCGCCCGACCACGGTGCGATCACGCCCTTGGCGATGGAAAGGCTGCCGTCGGCGATGATCAGGTCGGGATCGACCTCGAGCTTGGTGCCGAGACCGGTGCATTCGGTGCACGCGCCGAAGGGCGAGTTGAACGAGAACGAACGCGGCTCGAGTTCTTCGAATGACAGGTCGTCGTAGGTGCAGGCGAGGTGCTCGGAGAACACCCGCTCGCGATGCGGATCGTCCTCGGGCAAGTCGACGAACTCCAAGGTGAGCAAGCCACCTGCGAGCTTCAGCGCGGTCTCGACCGAGTCGGTCAGCCGGCGCTTCGCGGACTCCTTCACCGCGAGCCGGTCGACGACCACCTCGATCGTGTGCTTCTCCTGCTTCTTCAACTTCGGCGGCTCGGTCAGCGGATACACCACGCCGTCGACGCGCACCCGCGCGAATCCCTTGGTCTGCAGGTCAGCAAAGAGGTCGGAGTACTCCCCCTTGCGACCGCGAATCAGCGGCGCGAGCACCTGGAACCGGGTGCCCTCTTCGAGCTCGAGGATCCGATCGACGATTTGTTGGGGGGTCTGCCGCGAGATGGGCCGACCGCAGACCGGGCAGTGCGGATGCCCGATGCGCGCGTACAGCAGCCGCAGGTAGTCGTAGACCTCGGTGATCGTGCCGACCGTCGATCGCGGGTTGCGGTTTGTCGACTTCTGGTCGATCGAGACCGCCGGCGAGAGACCCTCGATGAAGTCGACGTCGGGCTTGTCCATCTGCCCAAGGAACTGCCGGGCATAGGCCGACAGCGACTCGACGTAGCGTCGCTGACCCTCGGCGAAGATCGTGTCGAAGGCGAGGCTCGACTTTCCTGACCCGGAAAGCCCGGTGAAGACGATCAGGGCATCGCGCGGCAGGTCGAGCGAGACGTCCTTGAGGTTGTGCTCGCGGGCGCCCCGGATCACCAGACGATCGACCATGACGCGGCTGCCCCATCCCCTCACATCGGTGGTCTCGAGCTGGTTGCTCGAGCCCGCTCGCCCAGATGCACCCCGGGCTCGTCCATCGTAGGTGCGGGCACGGACAGAAAGTCCGGCGCACAAAATGGGAGCGGTTGACGCCAGTTCGCAGGTAGCGTCCGGCAGGTGAGTCAACACTGGGACCCCGCGCCCGATTCCGCCGAGATTGAGGCGGCGACGTCCCGGTTGCTCGTCACGGCAAAGACGCTGTCGGACGCCGATGTGCCGGCCCCGTCCGGCCTGCCGGGGTGGTCCCGTGGCCACGTACTGAGCCACATCGCCCGCAATGCCGACAGCCTGGTCAACCTGCTCAGCTGGGCCGCTACCGGCGTCGAACATCCCCAGTACCCCAGCGCGGAGGCCCGCGACGCCGGCATCGAGGCGGGGGCGGATCGTCCCGCAGCAGAGCAGCTCGCCGACATCGAAGCGTCGAGTCGACGGTTCTCCGAGGCAACCGCCGCCATGCCGGCCGGGCATTGGCGCAACGAGGTGCGCTGGCTCTCGGGCGAGCCACGACCCGCGTCGAAGATCCTCGACGCGCGCCTTCGCGAGGTGGCCATCCACCACATCGATCTCGACGCCGGTTACACGGCGTCCGACTGGCCCTCGCAGTTAGCGTTGCGGATCCTGGTCTCGGTGCTGCCCGCCTTCGAGATTCGCGGGATCGAGCCGGTCACGCTGGTGCCGAGCGACGTCGACTTACGGATCGACCTCTCAGGCGGCTCGGGGGTCGAGGTTCGTGGCCCTGCCTCGGCGCTGGCAACCTGGGTACTCGGTCGCGACGACGGATCGACGCTCTCAGTAACCGGCGGGCAGTTGCCGACCCCGCCCGCCTGGACCTGATCTCGTCCGGCCACCGCCGACCGGACACAATGATCGACATGGCATCTGACGAATACACCGGCGATGTGAAAGTCGGCGGCCCAGCGGCCGTGCGCGAACTGCCCGGACTGCGGATCACGAAGATCGCGGTTGGGCCTTACGAGAACAACGCCTACCTGCTCCGCTGCACGGCCACCGGCGACACGATGCTGATCGATGCGGCCGCCGAACCCGACCGTTTGTTGGCCGCCCGCGCCGACGGGCTACTCGTGAGTGTCGTGACGACACACCAGCATCCCGATCACTGGCAAGGCCTCGAAGCAGTCGTCGGCGTGACCGGACCTGCGGTCATTGCTCATCCGCTCGACGCGCCCGGTCTGCCGATACCGATGACAGAAACGGTCGTGGACGGCGATGTGCTGGCGATTGGCGACGCGCAAGTGAAGGTCGTTCACCTGAAGGGTCACACCCCAGGAAGCATCGCTCTCGTGTATGACTGGGATTCAGCTACGCCGCACATCTTCACTGGCGACTCACTATTCCCTGGCGGGCCTGGAAATACGCGCAAGAACGTGGCCGACTTCACGTCTTTGATGGACGACCTCGAGGCAAAAGTGTTCGGCGTCTTCCCCGACGCAACATGGGTGTATCCCGGTCACGGTGGCGACACCACACTCGGCGTCGAGCGCCCGCACCTAAGCGAATGGCGCGAACGCGGCTGGTAAGGGCGTCGGCCGCGCGATTCAGAAGTCTCTGGCCGTGTCGATACTGCGTCTACATCCTTCAAGGGTGAACGTCGGTGTTTTGGTTAGCTTAGGGCTCGACTCTGGTGCGTCTACTTCTCCGGTAGTTGCCAACGGCTAGCCAGCCGCGCGGTGGCACGACGAGCGAACTCGTTGGCACCAACGAAGTAGCTGACGGCGACGCAGGTGAACACGATCGCTAGGGCAAGGTGCAAGGGCTTCGGCTGAACGATCTCAGCGACCCAGTAGAACGCCGCGACAACCGCCCAGATCACGCCACCAAGCCGGTACCACTGGGGCGTCCGCCGTTCTGGCATCGCCACAGATTACAGGGCAACGCCCATCGGTTGCCCGACGGAGTATCGGATTCCTTCGCCTGGGCAGCGGTAGGTTCGGCACCAGAGGAGGCAGCGATGGTTGCGTTCGTGTGGCTCGGCATCGCTGCTGTCGTGCTCGGAGTAGGCGTGCTACTTGCGTCGACGGATCGCAGATCGCGCCGGAAGGGCCACGTCTTGCGTGGTTCGTCGAGGATCTCGACCTCGGTGCGCGATCAGAACGCTGACGCGCGGGTGATCGACGGAACTTACGGCATGGTCATACCGCCAAAAACTCCCCAGCCGAAATAGGCGGCCGCGATAGCAGGCTTAGAGCGGCTCGAGCAACGCCTCGTTCCACGCCTGGATTTGCCACTTGGCGACAAGACCGTTCAGCACGAACGGATCAGTTGCCGCAAACTCCTCGGCGGCTTCGCGCGTCGTGAACACGGCGAGGGCACCCTCGCGGTTCGCGTACGGGCCGATCAACAAGAGGGTTCCCTCGTCCTGGAACACGGCCCACCGAGCGCGGTGCGCGGGAAAGTGGGCGCGCAGGTCCGCCATGTCGAGGTCAGGCGGGGACTCATAGATCAGGACGTACTTCACGGCGTGCCTAGGCGTCAGGGTGCATCGCGCGCCAGCGCTCACCCTGCGACTTGATGACCGGCGCCTGCAGCGCTTTGTTCAGTTGCCGCGTTGACCAGGCCCGACCAAGTTCGACCGCCTTCTTAGCAGCCTTCCGCGGCGTGGGGTGGCTGCTGGCTTTGGTCGCGGCAGCAGCAACCACCGCGACAAACAGATACCGCACCGCGTGACTCTTCCCGCTGGTCCGACCACGATCGGCACTCATGCGACCCTCCTAACGATGACCGTTGAGCAACCTGTGGGCACGTGGCGACCCGACGATATCGACGGAACGCCGATTCCGACAGGATTTGTTGCCGCAGCCACCGCGAATGACGGCCGGTCGATCAGCGGATGCCGGCGGCCTCCATGCCGCGCAGTTCCTTCTTCAGCTCGTGGATCTCGTCGCGCAGCCTGGCTGCCAGCTCGAAGTGCAACTCGGTTGCGGCAGTGTGCATCTGCTCGGTGAGCTGGGTGATGAGCTCGCCCAGCTCCTCACGCGGCATCCCGGCGAGCTCCCGCGCGTGCACTCCGGCACCCCGAGACGAGAGCCCGGGCACCGGGGCCTTGCCCCGGCTCATCTGCCGGCCACCGCCGCCGATGAGAGCCTGCGTATCGACGTCCTCGCGAACGATCGAGTCGAGGATGTCGGCGATCCGCTTGCGCAACGGCTGCGGGTCGATCCCCCGCTCGACGTTGTAAGCGACCTGCTTGGCGCGCCGTCGGTTCGTCTCGTCGATCGCGTGCGCCATAGACGGCGTAACGGTGTCGGCGTACATGTGCACCTGACCGGACACGTTGCGCGCCGCTCGACCGATGGTCTGGATCAGCGACGTGCCCGAGCGCAGGAACCCTTCCTTGTCGGCGTCGAGGATCGACACCAGTGACACCTCTGGCAGGTCGAGACCTTCGCGTAGGAGGTTGATGCCGACAAGGACGTCGAACTCACCGAGCCGGAGCTCGCGCAGCAACTCGACGCGACGCAAAGTGTCGACCTCGCTGTGCAGGTAGCGCACCCGGATACCGAGCTCGAGCAAGTAGTCCGTGAGGTCTTCGGACATCTTCTTCGTCAACGTCGTGACAAGTACCCGCTCGTTGCGCTCGGCGCGCAACCGGATCTCGTGCACCAGGTCGTCGATCTGGCCCTTGCTTGGCTTCACCACGATCTCTGGGTCGATGAGACCGGTTGGCCGGATCACCTGCTCGACGACGTCACCCTGGACACGGCCCAACTCGTACGGCCCTGGGGTGGCCGAAAGGTAGACGGTCTGACCGATGCGTTCGACGAACTCTTCCCAGCGAAGGGGCCGGTTGTCCATCGCACTCGGCAATCGGAAGCCGTGCTCGACCAGATTGCGTTTGCGCGACATGTCGCCCTCGTACATGCCGCCGATCTGCGGCACCGTGACATGTGACTCGTCGATGACGAGCAGGAAGTCTTCTGGGAAGTAGTCGAGCAACGTGTTCGGCGCCGTACCGGGAGCGCGGCCGTCGATGTGGCGACTGTAGTTCTCGATACCCGAGCAGCTGCCCACCTGCCGCATCATCTCGAGGTCATACGTCGTGCGCATGCGCAGCCGTTGTGACTCCAGCAGCTTGCCTTGTTTTTCCAGCTCGGCGAGGCGTTCTTCAAGCTCCGCCTCGATGCCGGCGATCGCTCGTTCCATCCGCTCGGGACCCGCGACGTAGTGCGACGCCGGAAACACGTACAACTCTGTGTCTTCAGTGACAAGCTCACCAGTCAACGGATGCAGCGTCGACAGCCGTTCGATCGTGTCGCCAAACATCTCGATGCGCACCGCGAGCTCTTCGTACTGAGGAATGATCTCGATCGTGTCGCCACGCACCCGGAACGTGCCGCGAGTGAATGCGACGTCGTTGCGCGTGTACTGAATCTCGACCAGCTTGCGTAGCAGCTTGTCGCGCTCGATCTCTTGGCCCACCTTGAGCCTGACCATGCGGTCGACGTACTCCTGCGGCGTGCCGAGGCCGTAGATGCACGAAACGCTCGCCACCACGACGACATCGCGGCGCGTCAGCAAGCTGTTCGTGGCCGAATGCCGCAACCGCTCGACCTCGTCGTTGATCGACGAGTCTTTCTCGATGTAGGTATCGGTCTGCGGGATGTAGGCCTCGGGCTGGTAGTAGTCGTAGTAGCTCACGAAGTACTCGACCGCGTTGTTCGGGAGCATCTCGCGCAGCTCGTTGGCCAGCTGGGCCGCCAGCGTCTTGTTCGGAGCCATCACCAGGGTGGGCCGCTGAAGCCGCTCGATCAGCCACGCCGTGGTCGCCGACTTGCCGGTGCCGGTGGCGCCCAGGAGCACCGCATCGCGGTCGCCGCGCTTGATCCGCTGCTCCAGATCGGCGATCGCCGTGGGCTGGTCGCCGGATGGGGTGAAGTCGCTGACAACCTGCAGCGGTGCCACGCTGCGCACAAGATCGGTAACGGGTCTCACGCAGAACACCGTACGTGGTTGCTCCGACAGTTTCCTCCGCGCCGGAATCAGGCCCAAGCGGGCGCGATCCTCGACTTCGCATCCCGGGTGGTTGCCGGAACCGCCCAAAAGGTGCCGGAGAACAACCACCCGGGATGCGAAGAAGGCCAGACCGAGGGGCGGTCGGGACGGGTGTGACGGACGGTGATCGCTGGTGCCACAGTGGCCAAAGATTCTCGCGAAATTCGCTTCCCAGTAAGGGATTTCTCCCCTAACGTTTCGTCTCGCAAGAAGTGATCCGCCGCTCCCGGGCAACTGGGAAAGTGTCGCAGCTGGCTTCGGTCGGCGGTGACGGGCGGGGAGCCACTTGCAATGTGACCCCCTGGGCTTCGGCTCGGGGGGTCACGTAATTCCGCCCCTATTCGTCGCCGCGACGCGCGAGCAGGGCTGCCCAGAGCCGCGCGACCTCGGCCCGCAAGTCGGCCGGCGTCCCGTCGTTGTCGATGACCCACCAGGCGATCGCGGCGCGCTCCTCATCGGAGGCCTGCACAGCGATTCGGGCGCGCGCATCGCCGTCCGACATTCCACGAGACGAAAGCACCCGGTCCAGCCGCGCGGCAAGCGACGCCTGCACCACCACGACGACGTCGAATTCCGCCGCTATGCCCGTCTCGGCCAGCAACGGCACCGCGTTCACGACGATCGCGTCAGGTGCCGCCGCAGCAATCCTGCGCCTGGTTTCAGCTCGGACCAGCGGGTGGGTGATCGCCTCAAGGCGGGCGCGTTCACCGGCGTCCGCGAACACGATGGTGGCGACGCGCCGCCGATCAAGGCCGCCATCGCTCGCGACCACGCTCGGACCGAACGCCGCCACCACTGCATCGAACCCAGGCGTTCCCGGCAGCACGACATCGCGGGCGACCATGTCGGCATCGATGCCGACGGCGCCCAGAGCAACCAGCTCCTCGAGGACCGCACTCTTGCCCGAGCCGAGCCCACCGGTCAGGCCGACCGTCAGCGCCGGCACTGCCTGCTCACGCAGACCCGCCCGCCGACGGCGACGCCGACCCGGAAGGAGCCGCGCCGAACCGCAACATGGCTGCAGCAATCGCCTCGAGCGCGGCCGGCGCCTTGTCGGACGTCACCAAGGTCGGCGAGAGCTCGACGACGATGGTCCGGGCGAGGTCGCTCATGACCAGCTCGCTCGATGTCGGACCGATCAGGACGAACGCCGCCTTCCCGCTGACGCTCACGTTCGACACTGCCGCGCTCGTCCCGTCAGCCTCGATGGTCGTCTGCACTCGGCCGGCAGCCGTCGACGCGTCGATGTAGGTGATGTACGAGACCTGCGCGAGGGGCACCGGGGTTGGGCTCGCCGTCGGCTTCGCGCCGGACGCCGAAGGCGTGACGGTGGGTGCCACGGTCGGAGCGCCTAGCGCCGTCCCATAGGTGCACGTCACTCGACCAGTACGGCCTGACTGCGGCACTGGCGCAGCTTTCAGATAGTTGACCTGCCCGAGGATCCCGAAGCCGAGAATCCCCTCGAGCGTGCCCAGTGGCAGCAGCTGCGAACAGCCGGCCGGTAAAACCGGGGCGGACGGTGACGCGCTGACCGAGGCCGACGTGCTCGCCGCCGCGACGGTCGGCGTTGGTGCCACCGTGGGTGCCGCGCTGCTACTGGTCTGGCTGACTACAGGTGCCGGGATAATCGGCTTTGCCTTGGAGGTGCATGCAGTGGCACCGACCGCAACCGCAAGACCAGCGAGACCAGCCACAGCGCGCCAGCTCCGGACTCCCATGGCGGCAGGCTAATCCTTGCGAGGCTCCAAAAACGGCGGACCCCGCCGAAGCGAGGCCCGCCGATTTCGAATGCACTGGCCGCAAACCGCTGGGGTCGGCCGTCAGTCAGCTGGCGATCAGCTCTCGCCGCTCGTCAGCTTGCGCCGCAGTTCTTCGAGCTGCGCATCGGAGGCGAGGCTGCCCGCGGGTGCGTCAGGATCGACGTCCGGGGTCGTGGCGTCGGCCGGCGCCTCAGGAGTTGACGAGCTGGAGGATGTCGACGACGTCGAGGTGGTCGAGCTCGACGAAGTCGCGCCCTCCTCGGTGCCGGCGGCTGCTTCGGCCTTCTGGGCCTCGACAATCTGGCTCTGGTGAGCTTCGAAGCGCGCCCGCGCCTCGGCGTACTGGCGCTCCCACTCGGCCTGCTTCTCTTCGTGCCCCGGCAACCATTCGTTGGTCTCGGAGTCGAAGCCCTCGGGATAGATGTAGTTGCCTTCGGCGTCGTAGTTCGCCGCCATGCCGTAGAGCGTCGGGTCGAAGTGGCTGTCGGTGACAGCACTGTCGCCGCTGCTCTCGTTGGCCTGCTTCAGCGACAAGCTGATGCGCCGGCGCTCGAGGTCGATGTCGATGACCTTGACGAAGATCTCGTCGCCCACCTGCACGACCTGCTCGGGAATCTCGACGTGCCTCTCGGCAAGCTCGGAGATGTGCACCAGGCCTTCGATGCCCTCTTCGACGCGCACGAACGCACCGAACGGGACCAGCTTGGTGACCTTGCCTGGCACGACCTGGCCGATCGCGTGCGTACGCGCGAAGGCCTGCCACGGGTCTTCCTGAGTCGACTTCAGCGACAGCGAGACGCGCTCGCGGTCCATGTCGACGTCGAGCACCTCGACGGTGACCTCGTTGCCGACCTCGACGACCTCGCTCGGGTGGTCGATGTGCTTCCACGACAGTTCAGACACGTGGACCAGACCGTCGACGCCACCGAGGTCGACGAACGCACCGAAGTTGACGATCGAGCTGACGACGCCGTTGCGGATCTGGCCCTTCTTCAAGGTCGTCAGGAAGGTCTGGCGAACCTCGGACTGGGTCTGCTCAAGCCACGCGCGACGCGAGAGCACGACGTTGTTGCGGTTCTTGTCGAGCTCGATGATCTTCGCTTCAAGCTCGCGCCCGACGTAAGGCTGCAGGTCGCGTACCCGGCGCATCTCGACGAGGGACGCCGGCAGGAAGCCGCGCAGGCCGATGTCGAGGATCAGGCCGCCCTTGACGACCTCGATGACGGTACCGGTGACGATGTCGTCGTTTTCCTTGATCTGCTCGATCGTGCCCCAGGCGCGCTCGTACTGCGCACGCTTCTTGGACAGGATCAGCCGACCCTCCTTGTCCTCCTTCTGGAGAACGAGGGCTTCTATGTGGTCGCCCACTTTGACGATGTCGTTGGGGTCGACGTCGTGCTTGATCGACAGTTCGCGGGAGGGAATGACGCCCTCGGTCTTGTAGCCGATGTCGAGCAACACTTCGTCGCGGTCGACCTTCACGATCGTGCCATCGACGATGTCGCCGTCGTTGAAGTACTTGATGGTCTCGTCGATCGCGGCGAGGAAGTCCTCGGCGGATCCGATGTCATTCACCGCCACCTGGGGAGAGGTGTGAGGCGCGGCGCCGAGGACAGTCTCGGGTCGTACGTAGGTGCTGCTGGTCATAAGGGGGTGGACTCCGGTCGCGGACAACAGGTTGGCAGGCGCACGGGCCCGTCGTCTCAGCCGCGAACGGCGGCCACACTGCGTCTGTTAAGCGCGGGAGGGGTTACCGAAGTCGACCGAAGCGATCGCGAACCTGCTCCATACCGAGGTACACGCAGGCCCACACGCACCCTCCACTTTACGTGGCACGCTGTGAACCGGTCAATCCGGGCCACTCGCGCCCAGATTCGACCCGATGATCATGGAGAAAGGGGCGGCTTTGACCTCCGAGGTCGGACGGCGAGTGGTGGGCGCCGACGAGACGGTGCAAGCCAATAGGCGATGGTGGGATGCGGCCGCCGACGACTACCAGTCCGAGCACGGGGAGTTCCTCGGCGGGCGCGACGCGGCACGGTTCATCTGGGGTCCTGAAGGCTTGGACGAGGCCGACGCCCACCTGCTCGCTCCGGTCGCCGACCTGCCCGGCCGCCGGGTGCTCGAGGTCGGCTGCGGCGCAGCTCAATGCTCCCGGTGGTTGGCCGCGCAGGGCGCGCTGGCGATCGCGATCGACCTGTCGATGCGCCAACTGACGCACGCGGCCCCGCACCCCGGCGTCCGACTCATTCAGGCTGACGCGTGCGCGCTCCCCCTTGCGGATTCCACCGTCGACCTCGCGTGCAGCGCCTACGGCGCGCTGCCCTTCGTGGCCAGCTCCGTCGACGTGCTGCGCGAGGTGTTCCGGGTGCTTCGTCCGGGCGGCCGTTTCGTCTTCTCGGTGACCCACCCGATCCGCTGGGCGCTGCCTGACGACCCGGGGCCTGGCGGTCTCACGGTCAGTTCGTCGTACTTCGACCGCACGCCGTACGTCGAAGCGGACGCCGATGGGCGGGCGACCTACGTCGAGCACCACAGGACACTGGGCGACCGCGTGCGCGACATCGTCGGCGCTGGTTTCGAACTCACTGATCTTGTCGAGCCTGTGTGGCCGGACACGAACCTGCGCACGTGGGGCGGCTGGTCACCGCTGCGCGGTCGGCTCATTCCCGGCACCGCGATCTTTGTCTGTGACAAACCCGGCGGCTAGCCAAGGAGCTGGCTGCCGCCGGGTCGCACGAGAGGTCGAGCAGATCAGCTGGACGGGACCGCCAATGCAGACAGTTCTGCCAGCGCCGACGCTTCCGCTGCGGACGCCTGCGCCTGCGCCGACGCGTTGTCGCCGGCCCCGGTGTCGATGCCGCAGGTGTTCTTCAGGTAGGCGTCGACGTTCTGCTCCGCCTTCTGCACGGCTGGCGTCTCGAGCGGCGCCTCAACGCTCGGGTCAATCTTGGTGAAGTCGTAGTTGTTCTTCGCGAGCGCGCCGTAGAACTGGTCAAGCGCACCGAACAGGGTCACCAGGTCGGGCTTGATGGCGTTCGGCGCGGACTTGAGCACGCTGCTCTCGATGCTCTGGAATTGCTGAACGCTTTGCTTGATCGAGGCAACGGCGTCTGCGCTGCTACCAGTGGCGGCCTGTTGCGCAACGCTGTTGTTGACTTCTGCGGCAACCTGCTGGCAGAACTTGCCGCCACCTGTGGCGACCACCTTCGATGGCGACGGCAGCGCGGCGGTGGGCGAAGCGGCGGCCGGCCCAGCGGCACTCGTCGCGGCCGCGGCCGCCGGCGCCGTTGATGCCGCCGTCGATCCCGTCGTCGATGCGGCCGTCTTCTTCGATGAGCAGCCTGCAAGAAGGCCGACTATCGCGAGCGCGGCAAGTCCGGCGGTGCCAAGACGTTGGAACGATGTGGTCCTGCTCACGAGCGTCTCCCCAGATAGATGGATCAAGTGCCTGCGACCGGTCGGCGGACGACCACTCGAAAAGAGACGCGGGCCCGCCGCTTGATACATCCAGACTCCGAAGAACCCCGGGATGTGGACGGCACAGAAGATACCGGCGGCGCCATCAGGGGACCAACCTGAACAAGGCCTGAAGATGCAGAGCAACGAAACCGTTATGAGATGGCGTCCGGAGATATTTGCGTCAGTGCCCCGCGGCGTCCCAGTTCAGACCGACCCCGACTGAGACGTCGAGCGGTGCCTTAAGCGGATAGGCGCCCGCCATTTCACGTCGGACCAGCTCCTCGACGTCCGCCCGTTCGCCGTTTGCAATCTCGAACACCAGCTCGTCATGAACCTGCAACAGCATCCGTGACTTCAACTGGGCGGCGCGAAGCGCGCGTTCGACGTTGAGCATCGCCACCTTGATGATGTCGGCGGCACTCCCCTGGATGGGCGCGTTCAACGCCATGCGCTCGGCCATCTCGCGTCGCTGCCTGTTGTCGCTGTTGAGATCAGGCAGGTAGCGCCGACGACCGAGAATCGTTTCGGTATAGCCGTCTTGCCGAGCCCGCTCAACAACTCGGCTCAGGTAGTCGCGCACCCCGCCGAACCGCTGGAAGTACTCGTCCATCAGGCCGTGCGCCTCGTCGGCGCCGATGCCCAGCTGTTGCGACAACCCATACGCGGACAGGCCATAAGCAAGGCCGTAGTTCATGGCCTTCACCCGGTTGCGAAGCACGCCGTCGACCTGTTCGAGCGGCACTCCGAACACGCTGGCGGCCGTCGTTGCATGGAAATCGAAGCCGGAGCTGAACGCCTCGACCAGCGCGTCGTCGCCCGAGAGGTCGGCCATGATGCGCATCTCGATCTGGCTGTAGTCGGCGGTCATCAGTGATTCGAACCCGGCACCAACGACAAAGGCCTGCCGAATACGTCGACCCTCTGCGGTGCGGATCGGGATGTTCTGCAGGTTCGGGTCGGTCGAGGACAGCCGACCGGTGGCCGCCACCAGTTGGTTGAACGTGGTATGCACCCTGCCGCGGTCGTCGATCATCGGGATCAGCGAATCGACCACGGTTTTCAACCGCGACACGTCGCGGTGGTGCAGCAGGTGCTCGAGCAGCGGGTGTTCGGTTTGCACCAACAGACTCTGCAGAGCGTCGGCGTCGGTCGTGTACCCGGTCTTGATGCGCTTGGTCTTCGGCAGGCCGAGTTCGTCGAACAGGATCTGCTGCAGTTGCTTGGGAGAGCCGAGATTGAACTCGCGCCCGACGACGGCGAACGCTGCTTGCTCGGCGACCTTGACCGAAGCGCCGAGCTCGCTCGACAGGTCGGCGAGCACGTCGAGGTCGGTGGCAATGCCGACCTGCTCAAGACCCGCCAGCACCCCGATCAAGGGCAACTCGACGTCGGTCAGCAAGGTCGCGGCTCCGCGCTCGCCGAGGTCACCGTCGAGGGCGGTGGCGAGATCGAGTACGGCACGGGCGCGCACGATCTGATTGACCGCGTTGCCATCTTCGTCGAGGCCGTCGAGTGACAGCTGCGCAGCCTCGACTGGACCACCGGAGCTGTCAGCGCGCAGCTCACGATGCAGGTAGCGCAACGCCAGATCGCCGAGATCGAAGGACCGTTGACCCGGCAACGCGAGGTAGGCGGCGAGCGCAGTGTCACTGCTGAGGCCGGCCAGCGGCCACCCGTGAGCCGCCAGCGCGAGGATCGGCCCCTTGGCGTCGTGCAACGCCTTCGGCTGATCGGGATCGGCGAACCACGCAGCCAGCGCGCGGTCGTCGGCTTCGGTCAGCTGGGTCGGATCGACGTAGGCGCCGGTGCCATCGGGAGCGGCCAGCGCTAGGCCTGTGACCACACCTGTGCCGCGCCCCCAGCTACCGGCAACGGAAACTCCGAGCCGCACCCCTGGGGCACTGTGTTCGGCGAGCCAGGCAGGAACCTCGTCGGGGCCAAGCTGGCCGCCCTCAACGGTGAATCCGGCATCGGCTTCGGGCTCTGGCGCCGACAAGGTTGCGTAGAGCCGTTCGCGCAAGACCCGGAACTGCAGCGAGTCGAAGACGCGGTGCACTGCTTCGCGATCCCATTGGCTCAGGTGCAGATCGTGCGGGCCGACTGGGAGCGGCACGTCACGGATCAGCTCCGTCAATTGCCGATTCCGCAGTACCGAGGAGAGGTGGTCGCGCAACAGGCCGCCTGCTTTACCAGGGACTTCGTCGACCCGATCGACGAGGGATGTCAAGGACCCAAAGTCGCGTACCCACTTCGCCGCGGTCTTCTCCCCGACGCCAGGAATGTTCGGCAGGTTGTCGCTCGGATCGCCACGCAATGCGGCGAAATCTGCGTACTGCCCTGGCGTCAGGCCATATCGCTCCTCGACGGCCGCGGGGGTCATGCGCGCCATGTCGGAGACGCCCTTGCGCGGGTAGAGCACGGTGACCTGCGCGGTCACGAGCTGGAAGACGTCGCGGTCACCGGAGCAGATCAGGACGTCGAGACCGTCGGCCTCGGCCTGCGTAGCCAACGTGGCGATCACGTCATCAGCCTCAAAGCCCTCAGCGGTGATGACCTGAATCGCCAGCGCCTCGAGGACTTCCTGAATCAGGCTGATCTGACCCTTGAACGCGTCAGGCGTTGACGTCCGGTTCGCCTTGTACTCAGGGAAGGTTTCGGTACGAAAACTCTGCCGCGAGATGTCGAAGGCAACGCCGACATGAGTGGGCTTCTCGTCCCGCAAGACGTTGATCAACATGGAGGTGAACCCATACACCGCGTTCGTCGGCTGCCCGGTCGTGGTCGAGAAATTCTCAACAGGCAAAGCAAAGAACGCCCGGTACGCAACGGAGTGCCCGTCTATCAGCAGCAGGCGGGGTCGGTCACCGGGCTTCACGGCGACGACAGCGGCTGCGGGGGGCGCGGTGGGCGATGCGGAAGCGTTGGGCACCCTGTGATCCTAGGCACCGCCAGAGACAGGCCCGGAGAGGCAGAGCCATCGCGCCGACATCCCCGGTCGGGCAGACAGGTCAGGCGTCGTTCGGCTGCTCGGCCACCGCGGACGCGATCGCCATGCGGCGTAGCGCAGCCCGCATCCCGGCCCGCTGGCTGAGCGGTCGCCGGCCGGTCTGGTGGTCGTGCGCAGCGGGACCGTGGTCGAGGGTCGCGATCCGTCGGCGCAAGGCCGACGCCGGAGCGACCCGGCGGACCGACAGCGGCGCGAGACCGAGCTGGGCGTAAAACCTGTTCGCCTCACGTGACATCGGCGAGACGCTAACGGTGACCTGCTCCGCACCGATGTCCTCGGCGTAGCAGGCTGCCGCACCCATGAGAGCGCGGCCGACGCCGCGACGGCGAAAGCCCTCGGCCACCACCGTGTACTCGACTTGGACGCACGCGGCTTCATTGAGCGCACCCAGCGGCACCGTCGTCAGCATCGCCATGCCAACGGGCTCATCACCAAGGAAGGCCAGCAGGATGCGACCGCTCGGACGGCTCAGAAGTCGATGGACGCGCGCTTCGATCGTGCGGTCATCGGGGAGAGTCGCGTGCCGACCGTTCAAGGCACCGCATCGCTTGAGCTCGTCCCACAGCACCACGAGGTCGGCGACATCGGACGCGCCGGCTGCTCGCACCGTGATGTGAGATCGGCTCATCCTGCGCTCCTCAGTGCGACCTCTTGGGTCGCCTCGAGTTCACTCCCCCGGGTTTGCAAGAACTTAAAGCGTGGCCGAACCGTGATCAAACTGTTCCTCAAACGGCATCGGCGGAGACGCCACCTGCTGTTTACCCGGAGATCGGGAGCGTAGCGAGGAATCGCGGGGATGTGCAGCCCTTCGCAGAAGAAAGATCAACCACCGAGCCGAGAACGGCGTGTCTGCGCTTTTCACCGCAGTCACGACAAGTAGCCCAAGCTGCCGTCGGTCGCAGCCAACGCTTTCAGCAGTTTGATCGTGAGTTGTCTCAATCAACAATCACACTCCGAGAACGAGCTACTACGGTTCGTGTTCACCAGCTGACTCGACGCAGGAAAAATTTCTCACCAGCACCACCGATACCAGCCCGCTGCGGCCGCGCCGTTGCCCGCGCGACGTTTCTGCGGCGAATCGCCAAAGGATGTTTTGCCGTGACCGTCACGACCTCGGTACGGTGTCTCCCGACGAGCCCGGGTGCCTAGTAGAGAACGTCCAAGACCGGGGAAGGCTTGGACGGCGCCAACAGTGCCCGGGCTCGCTCTGCGCCGTGCAGAGCAGCGCTACAGATTGCGGAGCAGCACTACAGACCGCAGAGCAGCACTACAGACCGCAGAGCAGCACTACAGACCGCAGAGCAGCGCTACAGACCGCAGAGCAGCGCTACAGACCGACCGGCGGGATCGACGTCCGGATCGACGCAATGATCGAGAGCCCCAACAACACACCGCCGACGATGCCTGCCGGGGACAACCTGTCGCCGAGCAATGCGATCGCCAGCAGCGTGCCCGTGAGCGGTTCGAGCAACGCGATCACCGTCGCATTCGATGCGGTCACCGAGCGCAGCCCGCGAAAGAACAGTCCATAGGCGATCGCTGTCGGCACCACTGCCAGGAAGACAAGGAGGCCGACGGTGTCGAGCGACGGGGTGAACCCCAGCCCGGTGGTCGGAGCCGTCACGACTGCCAGCAGGATCCCGCCGAGCAGGAACCCGTAGCCGGTCACCGTGCGCTGGTCGACGGCCACGAGGGGACGGCGTCCAAGCAGCGTGAACGCCGCGAAGGTCGCACCCGAGAGCGCCGCGAGTCCTGCCCCGGCCAGCAGCCGGCCTGGATCCGATCGGTCCGCGGGCAAGCCAACGAGCAAGGCCAGGCCAGTGAGCGCGACGAGCACGACGATCCCGGCCTGCCGCGGGGGCCAGCGGCGCTGCCCGAAAGCCTCGTACACCAGGACCCACACTGGCGACGACCCGATGGCCACCAGCGTCGCGAGGCTTACCGACGACAGCGCCACTGCGCTGAAAAAAGCGCCTTGGTAGATCGCCGCGAGGCCCGCCACACTCGCGATCCGTTGCCACGCGGCACGGGCAACTGGTGGGCGCCCACCGGTCATGAGCAGGACGACGACCAACA
>Ga0208357_1001318_pt1 | contig 18123 bp, 16 predicted proteins | sample NGESurdeep092012_6_FD_184487 | JGI IMG/M metagenome (GOLD analysis project Ga0208357, IMG submission 184487) | Arctic peat soil microbial communities from Barrow, Alaska - NGEE Surface sample F52-2 deep-092012 (SPAdes) | ecosystem: Environmental > Terrestrial > Soil > Wetlands > Peat ... | reverse complement strand
CCTGCACTGTCTCGCTTGCCACCCGAGAGTCTCAACATCCTTGAAAACTCGGTCCGTCCGAAGTTCAACGCATATTTCGCGTTCACACAGAACCTTTCTCGAACCGTGCCAAATACCCCCCATGGTGGGTTCATCTACCCTGACAATTCCGTCATGTCTGATCTGACGATACTCGCCTCGCTTTTCGCGGAGATTGATCAGGCCTTCAACGACCACTCCACACGTTCGGATTTCGCAGCGGCGCTGGCTGGAGATGCCAATCTTCGAGAAGACTTTCGGCAAATCGTCGAAGGAGATTCCGGTCAAGGCGCCGATGGCTCCTTCTGGATTACAGGCGCAGGTGGATTGGAGAGAGTGTCCACCGCTGATACCATCCAGCATCAGCTCGAAACGCTGTTGGGGACGCTTCGCAACGGGTTCGCGCATTTTCATTGGCGCTACGACAATCTCTCCGCGCTGGATTATTGGATCGCTCAGAATTGGTCAACACAGGGAGCGCCGGTCGCGTTCGACCTGAACAATCGGCCGCAGAAGAACTACATGGCTTACGTAGCCGACGCCGCCCGGTGGGACCCAAAGGACTTCTGGAATTTGAGGGGCCTCAGGATTCTCGCTACACCCATACCCTGCTTGCGGTATTTTCTTCATTTGAACCTTCAACAGCTCCTCAATGGCAGTCGGGTCAATATTTTTGGCAACCCAGTGTAGAGGCTTCAGCCTCTCTGAGGTGCCGTCCGACGATTCTTACCGAGTCCGCTAAGGGTCATAAGCAGAGCTATGCGCGCCGACGAGGGCCGTCGAGACCCATTGCGATATGTGCCCCATCGACCTTTTCCGAAAAAGAAATAGGCCGCCCGAAGGCGGCCTACCAGACCTCTAGAACTCCGCACAACGAAGCTAGGCTTCCTCTTCCATCGTCACGGCGACGTCGGCATTGGCCGAAAGGCGGACTTTGTCGCCTTCGACTTCAGCGATCAGGCTGGAGTCGATGAAATGATGGTGGCCCTTGTGTTTGCCCTCGCCACTATCCTTTTTGACAAGCTTGATGCGGTTGTTTTCAAACCGATCAACAGTGCCGACATGTGTGCCGTCGGCGCCGATGACTTCCATATGTTCTCTGATCTTGGTCAGGTCGGTCATTCGACTCTCCGTTGATATTCACAATAAACGTGCCAGAGGCCGTTAAGTTCACCGGCCGGTGAGCGAGGGCGGGCAGCAGGCCGCGGCATGTCGGGTATCGCGCTAATGAGTCCACGCCTAGCTGCCCGGCAGCACCTCCGTGCCGCCGGATTCGGCGACGCGTCCGTCCTCGAGCCGCACCACGTGCCTGGCGATGCGCGCGACTTCGCCCGCATCGTGGCTCACGTAAATCATCGGCAGACGCGAGTCGTCACGCAGGCGTTCGAGATAAGGCAGGATCTCGGCCTTGCGCGCGGCGTCGAGCGAAGCGAGCGGCTCGTCGAGCAATAACAGACGCGGCTTCATGAGCAATGCGCGGCCGAAGGCGACACGCTGGCGCTCGCCGCCGGACAATTTGCCCGGCCGGCGCACGAGCAGATGGCCGATGTCGAGCAGGTCGACCGCGTGCGCGAAGGTCTTGGCGTCGGCGGCGAGGCCGCTCATCCAGCGGCCGTAATCGAGATTGTGCTTGACCGATAGATGCGGAAACAGCCGGTCCTCCTGGAAAACGGTGCCGATCTTGCGTCGCCACGGCCGCACGTCGATGCGCGCGGCGGCGTCGAACAGCACGTCGCCGTCGAGCACGATGCGGCCCGTATCCGGCCGCAGCAGCCCGGCGATCATGTTGATGATGCTGGTCTTGCCGCTGCCGGAAGGGCCGAACAGGGCGGCGGCGCCGCCGGCGCTGTCGAAGGCCACGTCGATGGTGAAGGTGCCGAGCGTTTTCTTGGCCTGACAGGTCAGCACGTCACTCTCCGTGCAGCCGCGCGGCCGCGCGCCGCGCCATCCATTCCGAGGCGAACAGCGCCGAGAATGAAATGATAACCGACACGACGACGAGATGGAGCGCGGCAGCGTCGCCGCCGGGCACCTGCGTCAGCGTGTAGATCGCCGCGGAGATCGTCTGCGTCTCGCCCGGGATGTTGGACACGAAGGTGATGGTGGCGCCGAACTCGCCGAGCGCACGCGCGAATGCCAGCATCATGCCGGCGATGATGCCGGGCAGCATCAAGGGCAGGGTGACGCTGGCGAAGGCCCAGAAGGGGTTGGCGCCGAGCGTCATGCCGGCTTCCTCGAGCCTGCGGTCGATCGCCTCGATCGACAGCCTGATCGCGCGCACCATCAAAGGAAACGCCATGATGCCGCAGGCGAGCGCCGCGCCGGTCCAGCGGAATGAGAAGACGATGCCGAAATGCTCGTCGAGGAACGCGCCGACCGGCGCGCGGCGGCCGAAGACGATCAGCAGCAGATAGCCGGTGACGACCGGCGGCAGCACCAGCGGCAGATAGACCACCGCATCGAGAATCGATTTACCCCAGAACTGCTTGCGCGCGAGCACATAGGCGATGGCGATGCCGAACGGCAGCGCGACGATCGTCGACACCACCGCGATGCGCAGCGACAGCGCCACCGCGGTCCATTCCTGGGGAGAGAGGTTCAGCAAAGCCTATCTCCGTCACCCTGAGGTGCGCGATGTCGGGTAGACCCGACATCGAAGGGCGACGGCCCCGAAGCCTCGGCCGTGCATCCTTCGAGGTCCGCGCGCTTCGCGCACGGACACCTCAGGATGACGGGACTCATATTGTGCTCGCGGAGCGGCGCCATGTCTCACGAGGTGGGCTTTACCAGATAGCTGAAACCGTAGCGCTCGAAAATCGTCTTCGCCGCGTTCGTGTGCAGGAAGGCCAGATAGCGCGAAGCCACCTCGTCCCTGGCATTTGTGGTCGCCGCGACCGGATAGGTGATCGGCGGATGCGAGTCGGCGGGGAAGACGCCGATAATCTTCACCTTCGGCTCGATCCTGGCGTCGGTCTCGTAGACGATGCCGAGCGGCGTCTCGCCGCGCGCGACGAAGGCCAATGTGGCGCGCACGTTCTCGGCTTGCGCCAGCTTCGGCTCGGCCGCTTTCCAGGCGCCGAGTTTTTCGAGCGCCGCCTTGGCGTAAAGCCCGGCCGGCACCGCCTTCACGTCGGCAATCGCGATGCGGTCCTCGCCCGCGAGCTTGGCGATGTCGAAGCCCTGGCCGATCGCGACATGATCGAGCTTGGAGTCCCTGGGCGCGATGAGCACAAGCCTGTTGCCCAGCAGGTTCGAGCGCGTGTCGGCCTTGATCAGCTTATGTTCGCTGGCGTAATCCATCCAGCGCAGGTCGGCGGAGATATAGATGTCGGCGGGAGCGCCGGCTTCGATCTGCTTGGCCAAGGCCGAACTTGCCTCATAGCTCGCCGTCACCTTGATCCCGCTTGCCTTGGTGAAGGCGGCGTCGACGTCGTCGAGCGCGTTCTTCATCGATGCGGCGGCGAAGACGGTGACGGCTTGCTGCGCCACCGCGCCCTCCGGGGCGAGAACGAGGATCAGGCACGCGAGCAAGAGAAGGCGTTTGCCCATGGCGGTTCTCCGGCAGGCGCGATCAGGCGCCCGGCAGGGTTGTCGATGTCGGGAAAAGACCGATGTCGGAACCGCCGTTCCGGCCGTGCGGCGCATGCACGATGCGCTCCCGGGTCTTGCGCCACTGTAGCAACGCCCGCCCCGCGCGGTAAAGTCCACCCAGGCGGAAGTGAGAGGGATCATGACCGAAGCGACGCCCGTCGAGGGCGAGTTCGATTACATCATAGTGGGCGCCGGTTCGGCCGGTTGCGTGCTGGCCAACCGGTTGTCGGCCGACCCGTCCAAGCGGGTGCTCGTTCTGGAGGCCGGCGGCCGCGACAACTGGATCTGGTTTCACATCCCGGTCGGTTATCTGTTCGCCATCGGCAATCCGCGCGCCGACTGGCTGTTCAAGACCGAGGCCGAGGCGGGACTGAACGGCCGCAGCCTGAACTATCCGCGCGGCAAGGTCGTCGGCGGCTCGTCGGCGATCAACGGCATGATCTACATGCTCGGCCAGTCGGCCGATTACGACAACTGGCGCCAGCTCGGGCTGCCGGGCTGGTCATGGGACGACGTGCGGCCGTTCTTCCGCAAGCACGTCGATCACTTCATCAAAAGCGAGCATCACGCGCAGGGTGGCGAATGGCGCGTCGAGGAGCAGCGGCTGTCGTGGGAGATCCTCGAAGCGTTCCGCCGCGCGGCGATCCAGTACGGCATTCCCGCGGTCAGCGACTTCAATACCGGCGACAACGAGGGCATCTGCTATTTCCACGTCAACCAGCGGCGCGGCCGGCGCTGGTCGGCGGCGCGCGGATTTTTGCGCCCGGTGCTGCACCGGACGAACCTCAAGCTCGAGACCGGCTGCCTCGTCGAAGGCCTCGCCTTCGTGGGCAAGCGGGCGAGCGGCGTGCGCTGGCGGCAAAACGGCGTGACGCGCAGCGCCAAATGCCGCGGCGAGATCGTGCTCGCCGCCGGCGCGATCGGTTCGCCGCATCTTTTGCTGCTGTCGGGCGTCGGCCCGGCGGCGCACCTTGCCGAGCACGGCGTTTCGCTCACGCTCGACAAACCCGGCGTCGGCCAGAACCTGCACGACCATCTCCAGTTGCGCACGATCTACAAAGTCTCGGGCGTGAAGACGCTCAACTCGATGTATGCGACGCTGGGCGGCAGACTGGCGATGGGGCTCGATTATGCGCTGCGCCGGCGCGGACCTTTGACCATGGCGCCGTCGCAGCTTGGCGCCTTTGCTAAATCCGACAGCACGCAGGACCGGGCCAACATCCAGTATCACGTGCAGCCTTTGTCGCTCGACAAGTTCGGCGAGCCGCTGCATCCGTTCCCGGCCTTCACCGCCAGCGTCGCCAATGTGCGGCCGACGAGCCGCGGCACGCTGACATTGAAGTCGGCCGATCCCGCGGCCGCGCCGGCGATCAGGCCGAATTATCTCTCGACGCCGGAGGACCGCCGCATTGCCGCGGATTCGATCCGCGTCACGCGCAGGATCGTGGCGCAGCCGGCGCTCGCGAAGTACAGGCCGGAGGAGTTTCTGCCGGGCTCACAAGTCGGTGACGATGAGGCGGCGCTGGAGAAGGCGGCCGGCGACATCGGCACCACCATCTTCCATCCCGTCGGCACCGCGCGCATGGGCCGCGACGACGACGTCCGCGCGGTGGTCGACGCACGCCTGCGCGTCATCGGCCTCGAAGGCCTGCGCGTCGCCGATGCCTCGGTGATGCCGTCGATCACCTCGGGCAACACCAATTCACCGACGATGATGATCGCCGAGAAGGCCGCGGCCATGATGCTGGAGGATAGACGGTGAGGTCTCACGCGGTTCTTGCACCGTCACCCTGAGGTGCGAGCCGCGTCGCGGCGAGCCTCGAAGGGCGACGGCCGAGGTGTTGCCGCAATGGCTATTATGGCTTCGGCCGACCGGCACGTCGGCGCGAGAGTAATTGAAGTGAGTTCCAATCGCCTTCGATCAGAGCTTCCTTCTTGGCGCGGCCCCAGCCCTTGATCTTTCGCTCTGCGACGACGGCATCAGTGATGCGGTCGAAGTGCTCCGACCAGACAAGCGTCACCGGGCGCCGTATCGACGTATAGCCGCCATAGACACCTTCATCGTGCTCGGCGATGCGCTTCGCGAGGTCATCGCCAGTGGCGCTGCCGACATAGTAAGAGCGATCCGAGCAGCGCAACATATAAACAAATGCGCCCATGGGATTCTGTGCCCGTCGTCCTTCGAGGCTCGCTTCGCTCGCACCTCAGGATGACGGATCAAGGCCGGAACGCAAGCCGCGCCTCTACAGCGCCTGCAAATGACGGATCGGCCGGCCCGGCGCGATGGCCTGCGCCGCGGCGACGATCGAATTCGCATCGATGCCGTAGTGCCGATACAAATCCGCCAGCGAGCCGGTCTGGCCGAAATGCTCGACGCCGAGCGCGCGCGTGCGGTGGCCATGAACTGCGCCGAGCCAGCCGAGCGTCGCCGGATGGCCATCGAGAACGGTGACGAGCGCGCAGTGCGGCGGCACCTGGTCCAGCAGCCGTTCGATATGCGAGCGCGCATGCACGAGGCCGCGCTCGCGGGCGCGCTGCGCCGCCGTCCAGCCGGCGTTGAGCCGGTCCGACGAGGTCACGGCGAGCAACCCGACATCGCGGCGATCCTCGGCCATCAGCCCGACCGCCTCGATTGCCTCCGGCGCGATGGCGCCGGCATAGGCGACGACGATCTGCGCGTTCGGTCCGGGCTTGCGCAGCCAATAGGCGCCGTCGACGATGTCGCGCTGCAGCTCCTCCGTCATCGTGCGCTGCGGTTGCTCGACCGGCCGCGTCGACAGGCGCAGATAGACCGAGCCGCCGGTCTCGTCGCGCAGCCAGTTGCGGCCCCCAGCGCGGCCAGCAAAAGTGGAATCCGGTTTTGCGTCCGGCCGCGCGGCCGAAGACAACTCAGTTTCGCCGCCGCTCTTCTGCATATAGTCGAAAGCCCAGCGCATGATGACGGCAAGTTCGTCGACATAGGCCGGCTCGAATGACGCAAGCCCGTCCTGCGCCATGCCGATCAGCGGCTCGGCGATCGACTGGTGCGCGCCGCCTTCGCCGGCCAGCGTGATGCCGGACGGCGTCGCCACGACCATGAAGCGGGCGTCCTGGTAGCAGGCATAATTCAGCTGATCGAGCCCACGGGCGATGAACGGATCGTAGAGCGTACCGATCGGCAGCAGCCGCACGCCGTTGATCGTGTGCGACAGACCCAGCGCGGACAGCGTGATGAACAGGTTCGACTCGGCGATGCCGAGCTCGATGTGTTGGCCCTGCGGCGAGAACTCCCAGTGGAAGGTCGACGGGATGCTTTCGCTCTTGAACGTGTCGGCCATCGCCTCGCGCGCGAACAGGCCGCGCCGGTTGACCCAGGGGCCGAGATTGGTCGAGACGGTGACGTCAGGCGAGGCGGTGACGATGCGCTGCGGGAATTCGCTGTCGCCGCGGCCGATCTCGTTGAGGATGTTGCCGAAGCCGGCTTGCGTCGACATCGTCGGCTGGATGGAGACGGCAAGCGTCTCTGGCACGTCGATGCGCGGCGCGTCCAGCCGGCGTTTGCCCTCGGCGGCAAATGGTACGCGGTCCAGGAACGCCTGCAATTCGTCGGGCGCCACCGGCAGACCTTCGAACCGGTCCCATTCGTGGCCCTCGCGCACATTCTGCGCGGTTCGATAGGCCTTCATCTGCGCCGGCGTCATCAGCCCGGCATGGTTGTCCTTGTGCCCGGCCATCGGCAGGCCGAAGCCCTTGACCGTGTAGCAGATGAAACAGGTCGGCTTGTCGCTCTTGGCGCTATGGAAGGCCTCAAGCAGCGCCGGCAGATCGTGGCCGCCGAGATTGTTCATCAGCGCCGCAAGCTCGGGGTCGGAGCGGTTGGCGATCAGACGCGACACGTCGCCCTGGTCGCCGATCTCGTCGTTGAGGCGCTTGCGCCACGCCGCGCCGCCCGCGAACACCAGCGCCGAGTAGAGCGGGTTGGGGCAATTGTCGATCCAGGCTTTCAGCTTGTCGCCGCCCGGCTCCTTGAACGCAGCCTGCTGCAACGAGCCATACTTCACGATGACGACGTTCCAGCCGAAATTCTTGAAGAGCTGCTCGTAACGCTCCCACAGCCCTTCGCGCACGACGGCATCCAGGCTCTGCCGGTTGTAGTCGATGATCCACCAGCAATTGCGCAGGCCCTGCTTCCAGCCTTCCAGCAGCGCCTCGAAGATGTTGCCCTCGTCCAGTTCGGCGTCGCCGACCAGCGCCACCATGCGGCCTTCGGAGCGCGCTTTTCCGTCAATCTCTTGGCCCCAGCCGTGCGCCCGCACGTAATCCTGCACGAGCGAGGAGAACAAAGTCTGCGCCACGCCGAGGCCGACCGAGCCGGTCGAGAAGTCGACGTCGTCGGCGTCCTTGGTGCGCGAGGGATAGCTCTGCGCGCCCTTGTAGCCGCGGAAAGCTTCCAAGCGTTGGCGCGTCTGCTTGCCGAACAGATACTGGATGGCATGGAAGATCGGCGACGCGTGCGGCTTCACCGCGACGCGATCCTGCGGCCGCAGCACGTCGAAATAGAGCGCCGTCATGATGGTGGCGAGCGAGGCGGACGAGGCCTGATGGCCGCCGACTTTCAGGCCGTCGCTGTTGTCGCGCAGGTGATTGGCGTTGTGGATCATGAAGCTCGCGAGCCAAAGCACCTTGCGCTCGAGGGCAGACAGAATCTGGAGGTCGTTGTGCTCCGCCATGGCGCTCGCTTTTCTATCGCCTGAAGCGCCGGCCTCCCTCCGCCCTCATCCTGAGGAGCGGCCGAAGGTCGCGTCTCGAAGGATGGGGCGGCCACATGGTTCGAGACGCACTGCTTCGCAGCGCTCCTCACCATGAGGCCGAACGAGGCGGCGCCCGGACATGCGTCCGAGCCTGCTGAGTATGGGGATTCGGCTGAGGTGATGCCTGCTAATTCACGCTGGGAGAGCGGAAAAAATTGGCGTATTCTGCTAATTCGAGACTGAAAAAGACAGAATTATGCCAAACCCAGTGAAGCTGGACACCGTCGACCTGAAGATCCTGCGTCATCTCCAGGCCGATGGGCGCATGAGTCTCGCCGATCTCGCCGACAAGGTCGGGCTGTCGCCGTCGCCCTGCTTGCGGCGCGTACGCCTGCTGGAAAAAGCCGGCGTCATCGCGCGCTACGTCGCCGTGCTCGACCAGCGCGCCGTCGGGCTGCCGGTGAGCGTCTTCATCTCGGTCAAGCTCGAGCGCCAGGGCGAGGAGCAACTCGACCGCTTCGCAAAAACGATCCAGCGCTGGCCGGAAGTTCTCGAGTGCTATCTGATGACCGGTCCGCGCGACTACTGGCTGCGCGTCGTCGTGCCCGACCTCGCCGCCTATGAGCGCTTCCTCAAGACCAAGCTGACACGGCTCGAGGGCATCGCCTCGATCGAGTCGAGCTTCGCGCTGGAGCAGGTGAAATACACCAACGTGCTGCCGGTGGCGTGATTCCTTCTTATCCCTCCCCCGCTTGCGGGGGAGGGTGGCGAGCGCGAGCGAGCCGGGTGGGGGACGGACTCAAAATTTGAAAATTGACCCCACCCCGATCGCGCTTCGCGCGATCGACCCTCCCCTTTCAGGGGAGGGATAAGCGGAAGGTCAGTGCGCGTTCTGCACGCCCGTGCTGACCGTCTTTGCCGGCGCGTCGAGCACGTTCTTGCACGCGGGTGGCAGGTCGGCGAGCATGATCTGCTTTCGCGGCTTACCACCTTTTTTCGGCTTCGGGTGCAGCACCCTGTCGGAGAACCAGTAGTCGAGCTCCTTGCCGCAGGCCGCGCTTTCCGGCACCGCCGGCTGATGGCGGCAGTGCGGCGAATCCGCCGGGCACTTCAGCCGCACATGCATATGGTCGTTGTGGCCATACCAGGGGCGCACCTTGTCCATCCATGAGGGATGCTTGTCGCCCTGCATGTGGCACATTTCCTTCTTGATCGCCGCATTGACCAGAACGCGCTCGACCTCCGGCTGCTCGGCGGCGGTGCGGATGAAGGCGACGTCGGCGGGCGACCATGTCTTCGGATTGATGTGCTTCCAGTCCGCCGAAACGAGATTGATCGCCGAGGTCTTCTCGCGCTCTTCCTTGCTCAGCACATGGCCGGGCATCGGCGAGTACCAGATATCGACGTCGAGGCCGATCTGATGGCTCATATGTCCGAACGGCAGCGGACCGCCGCGCGGCTGCGCCATGTCGCCGATCAGGATGCCGTGCCAGCCGGTCGCCTTGGCCGCGAGCGGCGCGAAGCGCTCGAGGAATTTGACGAGCTCGGGATGGCCCCAGTTGCGGTTGCGCGACAGGCGCATCACCTGCCAGCTCTTGCCGGTGACCGGCAGCGGCACGCCGCCTTGCAGGCAGCCGCGCGGGTAGTAGCCGATCGCCATGGGCTTGCCGACCGACGGTAGCTTCGTCTCCGAGAACAGCAGCTTCGCCGGCTCCTTGGCTTCGTTCTTTTTGCCTGCGGCGATCGCCGGCTTCGGCTCCGCGGTCGGCATAGGTATCGCAACGGCGGGCGCAGGCGCCGGAGCCGCCGGTGCGGTGACGATCGGCGTGGGTGGCTGGGCGGGCGGCGCGGCGACGACCGGAGCAGGGGCCTGCGCAGGAGGTGCGGTGACAACGGGCGCGGATGTTGGCGTCGCATCCGCGGCGGGAGCATTGGGTGTGGGCGAGGCGCTCGGCGCCGGAGTCGCGGCCGGCGCGACTGGCGCGGGCGACGCTGCGGCGGGCGGGGGCGCGTCAGGCGGCGTTGCGGCAAGTGGCGCCGCGACAGACGGTGTCGCGTTCTGGGCCGGCGGCGGCTGCGGCGGCGATTGCGCGATGGAGGCGTGCTCGGCGAGACCGAGCATGCCGGAAACGATGAGGGCGGACAGGCCGAGCAGGGCAAAAAGACGCATGCGCATGCTTGAATCAGTAGCGTGCGGCCCTGACCGTGTCAGGTTAAATGCGCAGCATGGTTTAGGCCGCAATGGTCGCGCGATCCCAGCGCCGCTCACGGAAAAGCGAACGCGAACAAGGCCTTTCATGGTTAATTAAAACTTTACAAGTTCCATGTGGAAGCGGAAGCTTGGAACCGGCTCGACATTCGGGGGGTTCCAATGGGCCGAGGCCTTCTCGCCGCTATCGCTGCCGTTTCGTTGCTCGCCGTCGGCTCGGCGCGCGCCGAGCTCGTCATCAACGTCAGCAAATCGCAGCAGCGCATCGCCGTGATCGTCGACGGCAGCGAGGCCTATCGCTGGCCGGTGTCGACCGGCCGCCGCGGCTATGCGACTCCCTCGGGCGTATTCCATCCGGAGCGGCTGGAGCGGCACTGGTACTCGCACGCCTACGAGAACTCGCCGATGCCGTGGGCCGTGTTCTTCCACCGCGGCTACGCCGTGCATGGCACGATGGAGGCCTATCATCTCGGCCGCGCCGCTTCGCATGGCTGCGTGCGCCTGCGTCCCGATCACGCGCGCACATTGTTCGGTCTGGTGAAGCGCGTCGGCTATCGCAACACCAGGATCGTCGTGCTCAACGGGCCTCTGCCGCAGCTCAAGCCTTTGCCGGGCAACGTGCCGATGGCCGCGGCCGCGCCGGACGAGGCGCTGCAGCACTTCGCCAAGGCGCTCGACACAGTGGACATGGCGCGGCCGCAGCCCGTCGCCGAACATTTGAGCGCGCGCACGCATCCGGTATCGGCGGTGGCGCCGATCGAGCGTGAGCGGCCGCGCTACGGCGTCTCGCATGGCAGCGACGAAGCTCGCGTGCTGCGCGAGCGCGAGGCCTGGCTGCGCGGGCTCGATCGCAAATACGGTATCGTCCGCTAGGCGGCAGCGTTAACCGAATTGAGTTAAATCAACACATCGCCCCCGCCGCGGTGGCACTGTTGCCGCGGGAAGGGTTCGATGCCGCGTATCCTCGCCACCATTGCCGTTGCGTGCGCGCTGATCGGCGCGGCCGGGTCCGCACGCGCGCAGATCGTCGTGACCGTCGACAAGACGGCGCAACGGCTGAGCGTCGATGTCGACGGCGCGCGGCGTTACGATTGGCCGGTATCGACCGCGCGCTGGGGCTACCGCACGCCGAACGGAATTTACCGGCCGGAGCGGTTGGCGCGCAAATGGTTCTCGCGCAAATACGACTGGTCGCCGATGCCGTATTCCATCTTCTTCGACGGCGGCTACGCCATCCACGGCAGCTACGAGGTCTCGCGCCTCGGCCGGCCGGCTTCGCATGGCTGCATCAGGCTGCATCCGAACAACGCGAAAATTCTGTTCGATCTTGTTCAGACGCATGTGCGCGCGACGCGCATTGTGATCACCGGCGAAGGACCCTCGTCGGTTGGGCGCGTTGCGGCATTCCCGCATAGGCGGCGGGCCGTGCGGCGCGACACCGAAGACACGACCTTCCGCAAGATCTTCGCGCCGCCAAGCCGCTATTACGGCGGTGCGGGCTGGAATTGAAGTCCGGCCTGCGATGCCGCCGGGCGTTCGTCTGCAATTCGCAGGCGTCATTGATACAAGTTGAAACGATTTGCGGGACGAGTTCCTTGGCGTTTTTATCGAGGATGCGGTCGCATTGTACCCACCGTATCCCGGAGAACGACATGGGAAGGTTTCAGAACGTGCTCGCTGCCAGCGAGCGCCGGCGCGGCCGACGCTACGGCGTCAAGGTGAAGGCGCTGATCACCACCGACAACGAAGGCGCCGAGCGGCACTGCACCTTGCAGTCCGGTGCGCTGATCGAAATCGAGAACGGCGACAGCCTGCAAGATTTCACCTTGACCGTGTCCCGCCGCTGCCGCGTCGTGCGCCGCAATACCGAGGGTACCAAGGTCGGCGTCGAGTTCCTGGTGCCGTGGGCGGTCAATCCCTGACGCGTCGCGGCCGATTTCCTCACAATCAAGTCGCGTGAGCGCCGCTGTCTGGAGCGTTGCCGAAGTCGAACGCCAGCGTCTGGCGGCACTTGGCGGGCTCCTCCGCTCGATCTTGTCCGACTTATTCACCCGGCTCGGCACCTGAGCGGCGTGATCCGAAACATCGTCGTCTTGCCGACGCCATTCGGGCCGACGAGGCCAATTTCCTCGCCTTTGTTCAGAGCCGCGGAAGCTTCGACAAAGAGGATCTGGTGGCCGTTTTGTTTGAAGATGTTGTCGAGGCGGATCACGCGGGTACGTGGGAGGAAGGAAACACGAGGGCGGGATATAGCAGATTGGAGACGAATGTTTGCGGCAGTCGTCAGCGCCGATTTCCTGAGTTCGGACATGCCGCGTATATTGGCGGCAAGAAATCGATGGCCGGCGGCGGGCTGATGACGCCCAGTTTAGAGGAGGGGCAGGTGCCGACGATTGCTTACTTTCTGGGAATTTCGGTACGGATGTTCTTTAACGACCACGATCCGCCCCATTTCCACGTAACTTACCACGGTTATCGAGCACGATCCTCAAGGAGTGGACGGCGTTGCGCCACAAGGAACTGATGAGAAACTGGGTCGCTTGCCGGACAGGCGGGCAAGTCGAACGCATCGAGGGGCTCGACGCATGATGATCGACGTTGTCGGCATTCGAAAGCTTGGCGATTACACGCTCGAAATCGAGTTCTCCGACGGGACCACAGGCGTTCGCGATTTTTCATTCATTCGCGACAAGACCGGGTCGATGTCGGAGCCGCTGAAGGACCCCGCATACTTCGCCCGCGTATTTCTTGAGGACGGCGCGCTGACGTGGCCGAATGGCTACGACTGGGATTCGATCGCGCTGCATGACGACATGAAGGACGCTGGCGAATTGCGGCCGGTGGAGAGCGCGGCAGAGTCGGCGTGAACCGCAGTCATACGACCGGTTAGCCCAAAGCATAGCCGCATGAGCTACGATGAAGGGCAGATTACGCTTCGCTAGTCCGTGTACGCGGCTTGGCTCTGCTGTGCCTTGGTTTCGTGGCGACTATCAGCTTTTGACGAAGACGCAATTGAATGAATGTGTGGAAATTTTCTTGGCTGCGCGAGAGCTTGTAAGGAAAAAATTCTCGGAGAAGCGAGGGCTCGTCATCCTAGCGAAGACCCGCAAGGCGGCGACCCGCCGCCGCCCATGTAGTTGCTATCGATCCGCCCTCACACATCCACCTTCAGCGCGGCGATGAAGGCCTCCCGCGGGATGTCGACTTTGCCGAACTGCCGCATTTTCTTTTTGCCCTTTTGCTGTTTGTCGAGCAGCTTGCGTTTGCGCGTCGCCGCCGTAGCACTTGGCGGGGACGTCCTTACGCCGGGCGCGCGGCGCTTCCTGCGCCGCGCTTGATTTACGCCGCCTCGGTCAGAAGCGCGGGTGAAAGGTGTGCCTTTGCATCGAGGACTTCGATGCCGACGATCCGACCTTCGGCATCGTAATCGAATACGATGTCCGGAGAAACTTCAGCGCTCTCAATGATCTTTTCCTGCGATAACCGGATGTAGGCCGCATTATCCTCAGGCCGATATTTGATCGTCGGGGTCATGACGGCTTCCGTGCGTTCCGGTCGAAGAACACCGTTAGAATACGAATTTCGTCCGCAGTTTCAATGCAGGCGACGCGCAGAATGCGCCCGCCAAACTCTGGAATCGACCTAAACCTGCGCTCCACGCCGACTCGTCGCGGGTCAGGAAGAGACCATTCAGGCTCCCTTGCGGTCCTGTCGATCCAGCCTTGATTTAATTCACGTTCTTCAAAAGCGTCTTGAGCGTGCTTTGTGAACTGCAGGGGTTTACGCTCGAGCATATGATCTTGCGCGGGCGTTAGCGCCCCTGTCGATTTTTGACATAGTGCCCGCGGGATAGCAATGAAGGCGGCGCCCGGTCCGTCCTCGCGTGCTCGGTCGCGCGCAAGCACGAGGCGCCCTCACACATCCACCTTCAGCGCGGCGATGAAGGCCTCCTGCGGGATGTCGACTTTGCCGAACTGCCGCATTTTCTTTTTGCCCTTTTTCTGTTTGTCCAAGAGCTTGCGTTTGCGGGTGGCGTCGCCGCCGTAGCATTTGGCCGTCACGTCCTTGCGCAGCGCGCGCACGGTTTCGCGGGCTATGATCTTGCCGCCGATCGCGGCCTGGATCGGCACCTGGAACATGTGCGGCGGGATCAGTTCTTTCAGCTTCTCGACCATGCCGCGGCCGCGCGTTTCGGCGCGGGTGCGATGCACCAGCATCGACAGCGCGTCGACCGGCTCGTCATTGACGAGGATCGACATCTTGACGAGATCGGCTTCGCGATAATCGGTGAGGTGATAGTCGAACGAGGCGTAGCCCTTCGACACCGACTTCAGCCGGTCGTAGAAGTCGAACACCACTTCGTTGAGCGGCAGGTCGTATTTCACCATCGCGCGGGCGCCCACATAGGTGAGCTCCTTCTGCGTGCCGCGCCGGTCCTGGCACAGCTTCAACACCGCGCCGAGATAGTCGTCGGGGGTCAGGATCGTCGCCTCGATCCACGGCTCCTCGATGGACAGGATCTTCATCACGTCCGGCATGTCGACCGGGTTGTGAATCTCGATCTGCGTGCCGTCACGCAGGTTCATCTTGTAGATGACCGACGGCGCCGTCGCGATCAGGTCAAGATTGAACTCGCGCTCCAGCCGTTCCTGGATGATTTCGAGATGCAGGAGCCCGAGGAAGCCGCAGCGGAAACCGAAGCCGAGCGCGGCGGAGGTTTCCATCTCGTAGGAAAAACTGGCGTCGTTGAGCCGCAGCTTGCCCATGGCCGCGCGCAAGTCTTCGAACTGCGCGGCGTCGACCGGAAACAGGCCGCAGAACACGACCGGGATCGCCGGCTGGAAGCCGGGCAGCGGCTCGTCGACCGGATTGCGCTCGTCGGTGATGGTGTCGCCGACGCGCGCGTCGGCCACCTGCTTGATCGAGGCGGTGAGCATGCCGATCTCGCCGGGCCCGAGCTCGTCGACGATGATGAGCTTCGGCGTGAACACGCCGGTGCGGTCGACTTCGTAAGCCGCGTCGATGCCGATCATGCGAATGCGCTGGCCCTTGCGCAGCACGCCGTCGACGATGCGCACCAGCACGACGACGCCCAGGTAAGCGTCGTACCAGCTATCGACCAGCAGCGCCTTGAGCGGCTTGGCGGGATCGCCCTTCGGCGGCGGCAGCCGCGTGACGATCGCTTCGAGCACGTCCGGAACGCCGAGCCCGGTCTTGGCCGAGATCATGATGGCGTCCGAGGCATCGAGGCCGATGACGTCTTCGATCTGCTGCTTGATCTTGTCCGGCTCGGCCGCGGGCAGATCGACCTTGTTCAGCACCGGCACGATCTCGTGGCCGGCATCGAGCGCGTGATAGACGTTGGCGAGCGTCTGCGCCTCGACGCCTTGCGAGGCGTCGACCACGAGGAGTGAGCCCTCGCACGCGGCGAGCGAGCGGTTGACCTCATAGGCGAAGTCGACGTGGCCGGGCGTGTCGATCAGGTTGAGGACGTAATCCTTGCCGTCCTTGGCGCGGTAGTTCAGGCGCACGGTCTGCGCCTTGATGGTGATGCCGCGCTCGCGCTCGATGTCCATCGAATCGAGCACCTGCTCCCGGCCCGCCATCTCGCGCGCGTCGAGGCCGCCGGTGAGCTGGATCAGCCGGTCGGCGAGCGTCGACTTGCCATGATCGATGTGCGCGACAATGGAGAAATTGCGGATGTTTTCGATGGGAACGGACGTCATGGCGGGCGAGATAACACCCCCACAGGGGGTCCACAAGCAGCCTATTCCGTCGTCTTGAGGTGCTCGCGCGGACTATCCCGTCACCCTCACGAGGCCGCGAAGCGGCCCTCGAAGGGTCCGGGTATTGATGACGACTCACAGGTCCTTCGAGGCCCGCGCGCGGGCACTTCAAGACGACGGGAGCGTCATTGGACGAATCCAGTTCCGCCATGCCATAGCCCTGCGATGGCCATCGGTCCCTCGAACCGTCTCGCCCGCCTGCGCGCCGCGCTGATCGATCCGGCCCGGCGCGAGCGCACCGTGCTGATCCTGCTCGTCCTCTACTGGGTCGTGTGGACTGCCTACGGCACCATGGCCAAGGCGCCGCAAGGCCTGCACGCGGACATGACCGAGATCATCGCCTGGTCGCGCGACCTGGCGCTCGGCTATCTCAAGCACCCGCCGCTCGCCGCCTGGCTCGCCGCCGGCTGGTTCGCGGTCTTTCCGCTCGCGGAATGGTCCTATTACGCGCTGGCGATGCTCATGCCGGTCGCCACGCTGTGGATCGCCTGGCGGCTGATGGCCGACTATCTCGACGCCGAGAAGCGCGTCGTCGGTCTGGCGCTGCTCACTTTGGTGCCGTTCTTCAACTTCCATGCGCTCAAATACAACGTCAACACGGTGCTGATGCCGACGTGGGCGATGACGGCGCTGTGGTTCCTGCGCTCGTACCGCACGCGTGACGCCGCCTATGCCGCGCTGGCCGGATTTGGTGCGGCGCTGGCGATGTACGGCAAATACTGGTCGGTGTTCCTGATCGCCGGGCTGGTCGTCGCGGCGCTCGTCGACCGCCGGCGCGCGGCTTACTTTCGCTCGCGGGCGCCGTGGATCACGGTCGCTGTCGGCCTCGTCGTTCTGGCGCCGCATCTGCGGTGGCTGGTGGACAACAACTTCGCGCCGTTCTCCTACGCGATGACCGTGCACGGCGAGAAGACGTTCGCCGTTGCCGCCATGAGCACGCTCGGCTACCTCGCCGGCTCGCTCGGCTACGTGGCCTTGCCGCTCGTCATCGTGCTGGCGATGGCGCGGCGACCGGCCGTGCTTGCCGACGCCGCCTGGCCCCATGACGACGACCGGCGCCTTGCCGCCGCGGCCTTCTGGGCGCCGCTGTTGCTGCCCGTCATAGCCGGCATAGCCGGCACAACCGAGATCACCTCGCTCTGGTCGATGTCCGCCTGGACCTTGTTGCCGGTGGTGTTGCTGTCGCCGCCGGCATTGTCGATACGTCCGATCGATACGGAGCGTCTCCTCGGGCTCGCCATCGCCGTGCCGCTGGTGGTGCTCGTCGCCTCACCGGCGATCGCCTGGTTCACGCGCGACAAGGGCCAGCCTGCGGAAGTGCAGGGACGTCTGCTGGCGGCAGAGGTCGATCGCGATTGGCATAACCTCACGCCGGAGCCTTTGGCTTTCGTCGGCGGCGACGCCGATCTCGCTTATGCCGTGGTCACCTGGAGCAGGAGCCGTCCGCGCGCGCTTCCCGGCATGCCGGCGCCGCCGGCGGCCGAACTCAGCCGCGATGGCTTCGTCATCGTTTGTTTTGCGGAAGACACCGGCTGCAAGAACAACGCCGCGGCGCGCGCTGCTGAATTCCCCCGTCACCGTGTCATTGAAAGCACGATCCTGCGCGGCTTCTGGGGCAAGCTCGGCCAACCGCAGGGCTACACGATCAACCTGGTGCCGCCGGCGCGTTGAGTCTCAGAATGGCCGGAACGTCGCCAGCAGAAATACTGCGGCTGCGCACCACAGTGCGGTCGTCCACCAAGCGACGAAATCCTGCCTGTCGTCTGCGGCCGAACGAGCAGCCGCGCGG
>Ga0208357_1001317_pt1 | contig 18149 bp, 18 predicted proteins | sample NGESurdeep092012_6_FD_184487 | JGI IMG/M metagenome (GOLD analysis project Ga0208357, IMG submission 184487) | Arctic peat soil microbial communities from Barrow, Alaska - NGEE Surface sample F52-2 deep-092012 (SPAdes) | ecosystem: Environmental > Terrestrial > Soil > Wetlands > Peat ... | reverse complement strand
CCGCTGGGGGGAGTTCGCAGCGAGGGTCACGTGAAGGACACCCCCAGTCACACGATCATCGGAGACGGTAAGAATCGGGGGCTTGGTGTCGAGACCTTGGAGGTTGACCACAGCGATCGGGCTGTTCCTCATCGCCGTGGTGGGCATCGTCTTCACCGTTATCGCTCTGACCAATGAGCCACCGACGGTGGACTACGCCGCCGGGCATCAGTCCGGGCAGCCGGTCGCCGTGACCATGCAGGCTGTCGGCTCCTTCGGATCGGGCAACCACCCCACGTGGGTCTCCTACTTGACCAGAACGCCCGAGGGCCAATGGGTCCACACCACGTTGTGGCAGGTCCCGGCCCACACCAGGGTGAACGTGACCATCTACAACTACGACTCGGGGAGCCCGCTGCGCAACCAGCAGATCGGCCAGATCACCGGGACCTCCGGGAATGTGGCCCTGCTCAACGGCAAGCCGATCCATCTCATCAACTCGAACGTCGGCAACGGCGTCGCCCACACCTTTTCCATCCCGACCCTGGGCATCAATGTGCCCCTGTTCGCCAACAACCCCAACGCCAACCTGTGCGCCGCCGCGCCGTGCCCCACGAAGTCACCGGTGCAGGTGATCAAGTTCTCCTTCATCTCGCCGGCCGCGGGCCAGTACCCCTGGCAGTGCTTCGTGCCGTGCGCCCTGGGCTTTCTCTACGGCAACGGCGGCCCCATGCAGACGATCGGCTACATGGACGGCTTCATGAAGGTGGTGGCGTGAGCGACCCCAGCCCGGCCACCTCATCCGAAGGTGCGACACCCGATGACACCGCCACGGAGCCGAGCCACTGGTGGCGCCTGATCGCCATTTGGGTCGTGCTCTCGGCCATCCTCGACCCGCTGTTCTATATCTTCGCCGGGCCGCACATCCCCCCGGGACGGTTGACCTCTACGGCCAGCGGGGCCCAGTTCGACTTCAACGTCCTGCTCGCCATCGCCCTGCCCGTCATGCTGGGCGTCTGGATCTTCATAATCTACGCCAGCGTGATGTGGCGGGCCTCACGCGGTGGGCCCGAGCCGGTCGGCGGCCCGGCGGCTCGGGGCCATATGCCGATCCAGGTCGGGTGGATCCTGACCACCACCGTGATCGTCCTCTTCCTGGCCGGCTTCGGCACCTACGAGCTCGTCCAGCCCGAGGGAGCCGGCGGCGGCCAGGGGCCCAGCCCGATCTGGACGCCCACGTCCCACACCGTGCTGCCGATTCAGGTCATCGGTCAGCAGTGGAAGTTCACCTACCGCTACCCAACCTACGGCGGGTTCGAGACCACCGAGCTGGTGATCCCCGATAACACCACCGTCGCCTTCCACGTGACATCGCTCGACGTGATCCACAGCTTCTGGGCCTACCAGCTGGGCGTCAAGGCCGACGCCAACCCGGCGCAGGACAACGTGGCCTTCACCACCCCGTCGCAATTGGGGACCTTCATCGTACGCTGCTCGGAGTTGTGCGGCATCTGGCACGGTGCCATGTACAACTCAGGCGTCGTTGTCACGCCGTCGGCTTTCCAGCAGTGGGCATCGGCGACCCGGATCCGTCTGGCGGCCAACACCAAGCTCCTCCCACCCTTCTCCTATACCTACATACCCGACGCCAACGGCGCCGACGGAGGGTTCTATCCCGACAACGTCGACCCCTATTCGAAGGTCCAGACCTACGGGGCCACGCCGGCCGTCCCGGCGGCGCACGGGTGATACGGCCATGACCAACCGCACGACTCCGACATTCCTTGTTCCACGAGAAAAGGGCGACTGAGCACCATGGCGATCGACACCACCGAGCAGCCGCCGGCCGAATTCCCCGGCGAAGAAGCGACCCGCCAGCACCCCATCAGCACCCGGCCCGAATGGCTCCGTCCGCACCTGGGTTGGGCCATCGTCGGCGGGGTGGCCGGATACCTCTTCGGGCATTGGCTGGGCAACGTCATGGCCAGCGGTTACACCAACGTCCAAAGCAGCGGGCAGAATGACGTGGCCACCGTGCTGGCCCTGACGTTCGCCGTGGTGGGGTGGTTGATCGGGATCGGTGCCTTGAACTACCCGGTTACCAAGATGCTCGGCCGGGAACCGCCCCCGGCCATTCCCGAGCGGAGCTGGGTGCGCTACTTCCGCATGACCGACGACCACAAGGTGGTCGGCCTGCAATACACGGTCGGTGTCCTGCTGTTCCTCTTCACCGGGGGCCTCTTGGCCATGGCCATCCGGACCGAGTTGCTCAGCCCGACCAACCACGTCTTCGGGCCCGGCACCTACATCGCCATCGTCAGCGAGCACGGCACCATCATGATGATGATGGCGTCCTCGGCGGTCGTGGGACCGCTGGGCAACTGGCTGGTGCCGCTCATGATCGGCTCCCGGCGTATGGCGTTCCCCCGGGTGGAGGCCTTTTCGTTCTGGATCTTCATGGCCGGCTACGGCGTCATCGTCGCCGCCCTCCCCCTCGGGGGATTCCCCACCGGGTGGACCGGCTACGCCCCCCTGCAGACTCAGGCGGCGGGGGGGATGGACGCCTATCTGGTCGGATTCGCGGTCATCGGGATCGGGATGATCGCGGCCGGCTTCAACCTGGCCGCCACCATCATCCATTATCGGGCGCCCGGCATGACGTGGAGCCGCGTGCCGATCTTCGTCTGGTCGATCCTGGCCACGTGCGCCCTGTTGACCCTGGCCACCCCCACCCTGGTGGTGGCCGGTCTGTTCGGCGTGCTGGATCGCACGGCCGAGACCGCCTTCTTCGTCAACGAGCACGGCGGCAGCAACTTTTTGTGGGAGAACATGTTCTGGTTCTTCGGCCACCCCGAGGTCTACATCATGGCGCTGCCCGGTTTCGGCATCGTCATGGAGATCATGCCGGTGTTCACCCGCAAGCCGCTCTTCGCCTACAAGGTGGCGGCCGCCGGCATGCTCGGCGTGGCGTTGCTGTCCTTCTTCGTCTGGCAGCACCACCTGTTCCAGAGCGGCATCAACCCCGACATGCGCCCACTGTTCATGCTCACCACCGAGCTGATCTCCATCCCCACCGGGTTCCTCTTCCTGGTGACGTTGGGGACGCTGTGGAAAGCGAAGATCAGGTTCGAACCGCCCATGCTCTTCTGCCTGGGTATGCTCTTCAATTTCCTGATCGGTGGCATCACCGGCGTCTTCCTCTCCGACGTGCCGGTCGACGTGACGGTGCACGGGAGCTTCTTCGTTCTGGCCCACTTCCACTACACCATCATGGGGGGCCTGATCTTCGCCCTGTTCGGCGGCCTCTACTACTGGCTGCCCAAAATGACCGGGAAAACCATGAACCGCAAGCTCGCCGTGGCCCATTTCTGGGCTTTCTTCGTCTTCTTCAATTTGACGTTCTTCCCGCTCTTCCTGGTCGGGTTGCTGGGCCAACCCAGGCGGGTGTTCGAGTACGCCCACAACCTCCAGACCCTGAACGACATCTCCTCGGTCAGCGCCTTCTTCCTGGGTGCATCGTTCTTCTTGTTCATCATCAACTTCGTCTGGTCGGTGTACATGAACCCGCGCAAGGCGCCCGACAACCCGTGGCACTCTCGGGGCCTGGAGTGGCAGACGGCGACGCCGGTCCCCTGGTACAACTTCGAGCGGATCCCGGTCGTGCTCGATGACCCCTACCACTACGGCGAGCGTGACGCCCCGCCGGTGGCCGATCTGGGCCGGGAGCTGGTGGCCGCCGGCCAGGTCTCCTCTGAACCGGTGGATCCCGACGACCTGTCCCCTGGTGGCCGGGACGACCTCGACCCGCGACCCCCGATCCTGTGAGTACCGAGGCCATGCCCGAAAAGAGGCCGGAGCGCTCCGAGGGCTTCCTGCACCTGAACGAGACGCCCGAAGAGATCGCCTTCGAACTGCGGGCGCAAGAGGGGGCCCTGTGGACGGGGGGACGGCTGGTCATCGGGATCTGGGCCTTCGCCTTCGCCGCCCTGGCCTTCGCGTACTTCTACCTGCGTTCAGCCAACAACGAGGACCTGTGGCGCCCGGGCGGTATCACGGCGCCCACCGCGGCCGGCGCTGCCATTTTCGCCGTGACCGTGGCCAGCGCCTTGCTCGGTTACGAGGGCCTGCGTCGTTTCCGGTCCGGGGTGTCGCTGGACTGGGAGGTGGCCGGCTGGACGTCCGTCCTGGGCGGACTGGTGGCCGTCGGGCTCCAGGTCTGGCAACTCACCGATCTGCCCTTCTTCCCGGGTTCGAGCGGCTACGCCTCGTGCTTCATCGGCTGGGCCATCTTGAACATCGTGCTGATCTTGACCGGCATCTACTGGCTCGAGACCCTGCTGGCCCGCCAGGCCCGCCTACGCCGGGCCCTTCGAGAGGACGGCGGCACGGCCCAATCCACCCTCCCGGTGGCCCGCATGTTCCGGGCCAACCTGGAGGGCTGCACGTACTACTGGGGCTTCATCGCCGTGGTGGCGACCTTCTTCTGGGTACTGTTCTATGTGCTCTAAGGAGGTGACCCGACGATGATGGCCGCATCCGACATCGCCGCGACCCAGGCCCTCACCTTCGCCATCCCCCTGGGCTTCTTCGCGGTGGTCCTCCTCTGGGGCTTCTTCCAGCGCCGTTCGACCCGGTGAGGGCGGGGGTCGCCCCCGAACGGTCTGGCGCAGTCACCCCCCCGGTACGCCGGTGGAGCCTCCTGGGAGCTGCGCTCGTCTGCCTCCTGACGTTCCTGCCACCGCTTTCATCGCTGGCCCACCGCTACGAACTGGGGCAGGTCCTCCGCTATGGCCTGTGGGCGATGGTGGTGCCCACCCTGGTCGTCGTGGGCGCTCCCTGGCGCCACGCCGCCTGGGCTGCCACCCTGGCGCAACGGCGGCGGCGGTATTCCGAACTGTGGCGGTCGGTGGGCTTCGTATTGCTCTATGGGCTGGTGATGGTGTGGTGGTTCACCCCGATGTCGGTTCGCGCGACCTGGAGCCACCCCTGGCTCAGGGTGATCGAAGCGGTGACGCTCATTGCCGGCGGCATCGGCCTCTGGCTGGAATTGGCCGAGTCCCCACCTCTGGCCCCGCGTGTCGGCGGTCTGCGGAGCGTGGTCCTGGGAACAGCTGCCATGTGGCTGGTGTGGATCGAGGCCTATCTGGTCGCGATGTCCCAGTCCGGCTGGTACCCCAATTTCCATCACGTGGCGGGGCAGGGCCTCAGCCAGGCGGCGGACCAGCAGGTGGCCGCCGTCATCTTGTGGTTCATGGCCACCGTCGTCTTCGTGCCGGTCATCTTCATGGACGCCATGCAGTGGCTGCACGGCGAGCAGAACCCTGACGACGAGCTCCGCCGCCTCCTTCGTGAACAGCGCCGTGGTGCCACGGCCATCATCGAGCGGCGGGCCGCCGAACGCCCCGGGGACGGTGCCGTCGGGGCCTAGTTGCTGGTCGGGGTCGGCATGGGCGGCATGTCCGGGCGGGGCAACTGGGTGTCGAGCACATGGTTGGCCCGGGCCAACTCGGCCAGTCCCGCCTTTCGATCGGTGGCCAGCGCCCGCTCGGCCTGGTCCAGGCTGGCCCGGGCGGCCGCGGCGTGCCCGTCGAGCATGAGGGCTTGGACCGCCTCAATGGCCTTGAGGGCGTCGGAGGTGGTCCACAGCACCGAGGTGGCCACGAGGTCCCCCATGTCCTTGCCGGCGGTCGAGCCGGGAACCTCGATGTTGGAGAGGTCGTAGATGGTCTGGTTGGTGAACGAGCAGGCATTCTGGTCGTCACGCAGGAGCGAGGCCGACTCGGCCCGGTCCGCGGCCGTCAGCGAGTGAGCGGTCTGTTCCCCCCAGATGGTCAGCGCTTCGTGCACGGCCAGGGCACACGGCGCCAGGTCGGTGTTGAGCTCCGACAGGACGCCCTTCTCGCTCGAGATGTCGGCGGCCCGGGAGGTGTGCACCGGAAGGTCCGAGATGATGGTGATGGCCAGGACGACGGCCACTGCCACGCCGACCAGCGCGGCCCGTCGCCGGTACCACGGCGGTCCTGATCGGGGAGTGTCCGGGTGTCCGTTCATGGCGTCGTCAGCGTCGTCAGTTTGCCGGCGTAGGTGGCGATGCCCGACGCCCACCGGGCAATATCCGCCGACGGCAGGGAGGAGGTCCCATTGCGGCTCTCGTTGGCCGTAGGAGTGGCACGGTACCGCTCCCGTCCCTGCGGGTCGATGAAGTAGACGACGTCGTTGTGGGCTTCAGCGCCGGTATGCGCCACCGAGATGGCGACGCCGTAGGCCTTCCACGTCGCGTTCATCGTGACCAGCGGTCCGGTGAGCATCCGCCAGTTTGACAGTGCGCTCATTCCCGGCTGGGCCAGGGCGCTCGAGAGCCCCGAGACGGCCAGGGCCGAAGGGTCCGTGTTGACGGTGAGGAACGCCACCTTGGCCGAGTCGGCCCCGAGGTCGGCGTCGGCCCCACGGATCTCGGCCGCCAACACCGGACAGATGTCATCACAGGGCCCGTTGAAGAAGGTGAGCACGACGACCTTCCCTGTCTCATCGGCCAGTGTGGTTGGCTGACCAGCCTGATCGACCAGGGTGAACGAAGGAGCCGGGGTGGGCCGCAGGGTGGCCAGACCCATGAACGAGGTGAGCGCCGCACCGAGCTGGGCCCGCTGGCCGGCCGGGACCGGCGCGGCGGAGGGAGCCCGGGTCGTCGCGGTCACCACGTTCTTCTGCGGCACCGGGTTGAGCCCAGTCGATGAGACGAGGTGCTCGAGGAGCAGACCACCGAGGCCGAGTAGGGCGGCCGCACCCAGGAGCCAGTAGAAGAACGTGCGGGGGACAGGGGGCGAAGTGTCGCCGAACGCGGCGGCCCGGTCAACGACCGGCCCCGTCGTGCGCTCGGATTGGTCATCGGCGTCCGAACCCGATTGCTCGATCCCTGTCCTCATGAGGCCTGGTGGGTGAGACGATTCACCCAGCGCTGGAGCGACGTGACGGTCTGGGCCCCGAACGCGGAGCCCACCACCCGACCGTGGGCATCGATGAAGTAGGTCACGGGCAGGGCCACGAGGAGGTACTTGGCGGCCACCTGGGCGCTGGTGTCGACCCCGACCGGGTAGCTGGCGTGGGCGGCGAGCAACAGCTTCTGCGCCGGTGTGCCGGTTCCGTCGTTGGAGTCGACCCCGACCACGGCCACCCCACCAGCGTTGCGGGCGGCCACCGTCCCTATGGCGGCCAATTCGGACCGGCAGTGCGGGCACCACGAGGCAAAGAAGTTGACGATCACCGGCGTGCCGAGGAAGGAGCTCAGCGTCAACGCGGCGCCTCCGCCGAGGCGGGGCAGGGAAAAGGCCGGCGCGGACGAGCCGGCATGGAGGACGGCGGGCGGGGGAGCTTCCAGCGACGCGATCCCAAGCGACCGTGTGCTCTTGGCCGGGGCGCGCACGGCCACGAAGACGATGAAACCGATCAGGCAGAGGCCACCCAGCACGGCGATCACCTGGAAGATCCGATCAGACGACCCCGATCGGCCCCGCGTGGTGCGCTTCGACGCTTCGGCTCCCTTGGGTACGCCCCCAGTCCCCATGGGCAGGACACTACCGGTCGATGTACGCGTCAGACCGGCGCCATCAACCCCCTTTGCGGATCGTGTCATTCCCACCGGCGTCTACGAAGATCCACAGGGAGGTCCACGATTCCGTTTGTACCGTGATGCTAAGGAGAAGGCGCAGAACCGCCCCGACCCTCTGTGCCCATGAGCTCATGACGTTCCTCTTCATCGCCATCCCCCTCATGATTCTGACCGTCAGCATCGCGGCAGTGCCCCTGCTCGTCCTGACGGCCCGGGAGCACCGCATGCGCCGCGTCGAAGTCCAGGAGCGCGGCACACACGTGCGCCCCTGATGAGCGCCGGCCGGCCCGGCAGCAGCGAAGGCCGGTACGTACACTGGTGTCGTGCGGCAGCGCTGGCTCTCACGCAGGGCATTCACCCTCCACGTCGAGTTCGGAGTTCTCGTCGTCGCCTGTATCGGCCTGGCCTGGTGGCAGGCCACCCGGGCTCTCGAGGGCAACTTCCTCAGCTGGTTCTACACCTTTGAATGGCCCATCCTCGGGTGCGTCGCCCTCGCCGGATGGTGGCACCTCATCCACGAGGATCCCGAGAAGTTCCGGCGCCGAAAGCTGGGACTGGACGACTGGGACACACCCGAAAGTGAACGGGTCGACGAATCGCAAGAAGGGTGAGTCCACGCGTTCCACGTTCCGACATTCCGAGGTTTCACCGTTCACACTTCCGCCCAACCCCGGGCGCGGTCGACCGCCCGCTGCCAGACGGCGTACACGGCGTCGGTGAGTTCAACCGGGAGCTCGGGCTCGAACCGGGCGGATGAGGTCCACAGCCCGGCCAGCTCGTCGAGCGAACCCCACATGCCTTCGGCCAGGCCGGCCAACGTGGCCGCTCCCAGCGCGGTCGATTCCAGCGAGGGCGGGCGCGCCACCGGCATGCGGCTCTGTTCGGCCTGGAGCTGGAGCAAGAGCTCCATGGCGGCCGCGCCCCCGTCGGCCCGAAGCGCCACGAGTGGGTAAGCCGAGGCGGCCGTCATGGCATCGGTCATGTCCCGGACCTGGAAAGCGATGGCCTCGACGCAAGCCCGCGCGATCTGAGCCCGGCCGGCCCCCCGGGTGATGCCGGTGATGGTGCCCCGGGCCGCCGGGTCCCACCACGGGCTGCCCAGTCCGGTCAGGGCGGGGACGAACGTGACTCCGCCGCTGTCACTCACCGACTCGGCCAGTGGCCCGATGTCCGCGGCCCGGTCGATCAGGCCGAGGCCGTCGCGCAGCCACTGGATGGCGGCGCCGGATACGAAGGTCGAGCCTTCGAGCGCGTAGGCCCGAGCGGAGCTGGAACCGGCGAAGCCCCCCAGGTCCCAGGCCACGCTGACGGTGAGCCCATCGGGTGCCGCCGGGCGCTCGGGTCCGGCATTGGCCAGCACGAAGCTGCCGGTGCCGTAGGTCACCTTGACCATGCCCGGGTCGAAACAGGCCTGCCCGAACAGGGCCGCCTGCTGGTCGCCCAACACGCCCGAGACCGGGACGCCGTCGAGCACGGTGCTGGCCGGGCCCAGACCGCGAAGGGTGCTGAGGCCGAAACGCCCGGCCGAGGGCCTCACCTCGGGCAAGGTGTGCCGAGGGACATCGAAAAGAGAACAGAGCTCGTCGGACCAGGCGAGGGTGCCCGTATCGAACAGCATGGTGCGGCTGGCATTGGAGGGATCGGTGGCGAAGACGCCGCCATGTGTTCCCCCGGTCAGGTTCCACAGCACCCAACTATCGACTGTGCCGAAGGACAGGGCTGGGGAGCTGGGCCCTAGCGCGAGGTTGCCCTCGCGGAGGAGATAGGTGATCTTGGTGGCGGTGAAATAGGGATCCAACACGAGCCCGGTGGTGCGGCGGACCAGGGGGAGATGACCAGCCGCTTGGAACTCGGCGCAGAGGGCGGCCGTCCGCCGGTCCTGCCAGACGATGGCTCGATGGAGCGGCTCACCGTTGCTTCGGTCGAACGCCACCAGGGTCTCGCGTTGGTTGGTGACCCCGATGGCGGCCACGGTGTCACCCGCCTCGGCCAGTCGGTGCCCCACTTCGGCCAACGTGGCCTCGACGGACTGCCATATCTCGATCGGGTCGTGTTCGACCCAGCCCGGCCGGGGGAAGTGCTGGGCGATCTCCCGATAGGCCACATCGACCACCCGGGCCCGGTCGTCGACCACCAGGGCGCGGACGCCGGTGGTGCCGGCATCGATGGCCACCAATTTGCCCATGCGAACGACGCTACTCACCCCGAAAATCGGGGTCTCCGGAGGCCAGTTGACGGACCGGGCGCGCAAACCATCGCGAGCGGCCCGTGACCAGGAGGGATGGAGGGAGAAAGTGGTTGACAAGTTGTAACTACAGTGCTGTAATGACACAGCATCTCGCGTGCGTGGGGAGGGTCAGCCACTACATATTGTGGTTAAGCTGGCTTCAGTGCTTTCCGAGCGCAGGATGGAAATGTGCGCCGGAGACGTCATTCCCCAGGCGGGAGGGGCGCTGCGGCCGGCATCACCGCCTCACCAGCTTCACGTCATCACCGGCTTCACGCATCGCATCGAATGAACAATCACATCAAAGAGGAGGGCCCCAGCGTTATGGCCATCGCACCCCAGCGATCCGAGATCGGTATTCGGCGGCATTTCACCACCGAAGGCGTGCACCCGTACGACGAGGTCCGTTGGGAGCGCCGTGACGCTCGCATCACCAATTACCGGGACGGCACCGTGGCCTTCGAGCAGCTGGGGGTCGAGGTGCCCGAATCATGGAGCGTCAACGCCACCAACATCCTCTCGCAGAAGTACTTCCGGGGCACGCTGAACACCGACGAGCGCGAGTGGTCGCTCCGGCAGGTGGCCGACCGGGTGGCCGACACGATCACGGCCTGGGGTCTGAAGGACGGCTACTTCGTCGACGACGAGGAGGCGCAGATCTTCAACCACGAGCTGAAGTTCCTGATCATCCACCAGAGGGCCGCCTTCAACTCCCCGGTCTGGTTCAACATCGGGGTGCCTGGCGTGCCGCAACAGGCCTCGGCGTGCTTCATCCTCTCGGTGGAGGACCAGATGGACTCCATCCTCAACTGGTACACCGAAGAAGGAGTGATCTTCAAAGGCGGATCGGGCGCCGGCGTCAACCTCTCGAAGATCCGCTCGTCGCACGAACTGCTCAAGGGTGGTGGCACGGCGTCGGGTCCGGTCAGCTTCATGCGGGGGGCCGACGCCTCGGCCGGGACCATCAAGTCCGGCGGCAAGACACGACGCGCCGCCAAGATGGTCATCCTCGACATTGACCACCCTGACGTCGAGGACTTCATCTGGTGCAAGGCCATCGAGGAGCGCAAGGCGCGCGTCCTGCGCGACGCCGGGTTCGACATGGACCTGGACGGAGCGGACAGCCACTCGACGCAGTACCAGAACGCCAACAACTCGGTACGGGTCACCGACGAGTTCATGGAAGCCGTGATTGACGGTCGCGACTGGGAGCTGACGGCGCGGATCGACGGGTCCGCCGTGCGCACGGTGCCGGCCCGCGACCTCTTCCGCCAGATCGCCCACTCGGCCTGGGAGTGCGCCGACCCCGGTTTGCAGTACGACACCACCATCAACCGCTGGCACACCGCCCCCGAGACCGGTCGGATCAACGGAAGCAACCCATGTAGCGAGTACGTTCACCTCGACAACTCAGCCTGCAATCTCGCCTCTATGAACCTGCTCAGGTTCCTCGATGAGTACGACGAGTTCGACGTGGAGGGCTTCAAGGCGGGCGTGGCGATCATGTTCACCGCCCAGGAGATCCTGGTCGGCAACGCCGACTACCCGACCGAGAAGATCGGCGAGACGACCCGGGCCTTCCGCGAGTTGGGCATCGGCTACGCCAACCTGGGCGCGCTACTCATGGCCCAGGGCCTGCCCTATGACTCGGACGCCGGGCGAGCCTGGGCGGCCGCCATCACGGCGCTGCTCACCGGTCACGCCTATGCCACCTCGGCCCGCACGGCGGCACGGATGGGACCCTTCGCCGGTTTCCACGACAACGCCGATGCCATGCTCAATGTGCTGCGCATGCACCAGGGCGAGGCGGCACGCATCGACGAGGAAGTCGTTCCCCCGGAGCTCCTGTCGGCCGCCCAGCAGTCCTGGGACGACGCGGTGGAGTTGGCCGAGGAGTTCGGCGTCCGCAACTCGCAAGCCTCAGTGTTGGCGCCGACGGGGACCATAGGCCTGCTCATGGACTGCGACACGACCGGGGTCGAACCCGACCTCGGACTGGTCAAGACCAAGAAGCTGGTCGGCGGGGGCACCATGTCGATCGTCAACCAGACGATCCCGCGGGCCTTGACCAAGTTGGGCTACGGCCACGATCAGGTCGACGAGATCGTGGCGTACATCAACGAGCACATGTCGATCCTCGGCGCACCCCATGTCGTTCCCGAGCACCTGGCCGTGTTCGCCTGTTCCATGGGCGACAACACCATCCACTACTCGGGCCACATCCGCATGATGGGAGCGGTGCAGCCCTTCATCAGCGGTGCCATCTCCAAGACGGTCAACCTGCCCGAGGATGTCTCGGTCGAGGACGTCGAACAGCTGCACATCGACGCCTGGCGCCTCGGCGTCAAGGCAGTGGCCATCTACCGGGACAACTGCAAGGTGGCCCAGCCCCTGTCGACCACCAAGATGGAGAGCACCGCGGCCACCACCGGTGGCGACGTGGCCCCGGCGGGGTCGGAGGCCGAGGCCCGGGCCCGGGCCATCGCCGACCGCATCGCCGAATTGGAGACGGCGCTGGAGCACGAGCGCCAGCGCAAGACCGAGTCGGTGGTCGTCGGCGCCGTGCGGGAGCGTCTGCCCCGCCGTCGCAACTCCAAGACGTTCGCCTTCCGGGTGGCCGATTGCGAGGGCTACGTCACGGTCGGCGAGTACGAGGACGGGCGGCCCGGCGAAGTCTTCATCAACGTCTCCAAGCAGGGTTCGACCTTGGCCGGCATCATGGATGCCTTCTCCATATCGTTGAGCCTCGGCCTGCAGCACCAGGTGCCACTGGCCACCTACGTGCGCAAGTACACCAACATGAAGTTCGAGCCGGCCGGGATCACCGACGACGCGGAGCTGCGCATCGCCACCAGCCTGGTCGACTACATCTTCCGGCGCATCGCCCTGGACTACCTCACCCTCGAGGAGCGGTCCGAGCTCGGCATCTTGTCGACGGCCGAGCGCACGCAGCCCACCCTGCCCGGAGTCGAGGAGATGGCGACGCCGTCGTCAGCCGGCTTGATGGACGATGCCTTCGGTACGGGGGAACTGCGGTCGCCGGCGCCGTCGGTAGGCGGTTCGACTGCGCCCACCTACGGTGGCGGGCAACCGCTGGCCCGGGCCGAGCAGCGAGACGCCCCCTACTGCTACAGCTGCGGCAATGCCATGCAGCGAGCCGGCTCCTGCTACGTCTGCGGCAGCTGCGGGACGACGAGCGGCTGCTCGTAGCTCCTGTCCTCAGCGTGTGAGACGGCGATAGAACCGCCTCTCGTCGTCACGAACAACGACCCCGGGCCATGCCCGGGGTCGTTGTTCGTTCTATCGATGGGAGGACCTGTGGTGACCGCCGAACAGGCGGCCCTAAATGACGACAGTGAGGACCGCACCTTGACTTCCTATCAGTAATAGGTAAACTACCTATCGGTGATAGATCGAGTGACGGAGCGCAGAGAGGCCAAGGTGGCCACGATCGTCGAGTCGGCGTGGACGCTGGCCCGGGCACACGGCATCGCGGGGGTGTCGCTGCATGCGCTGGCTCGTGAGGTCGGGATGCGCCAGCCGTCGCTCTACGCCTACTTCGAATCGAAGATGGCGCTCTACGACGCCATGTTCGCCGACGGCAATCGGCAACTGCTGGAGCGGCTCGATGCGGTCAAGCTCCCCCGTGACGCACGGGGCGCCCTGAAGAAGTTCATGTCCGAGTTCGTTGCGTTCGCAGTGGGGGACGCAGCGCGGTGCGAACTGCTTTTCGAGCGTCACGTACCGGGATTCACGCCCTCGGCCGATTCCTACCTGCTCGCCGAGGAGGTGTTGGGACGCGCCTACAAGTTGATGAACGAGGCCGGCGTCCTCGAGCAAGGAGACATCGACTGCATAGTGTCGATGGTTGCCGGCCTCATAGAGGCGCAGATGAGCAATGACCCCGGAGGCAATCGTTGGACCCGTCATCTCAGCCGCCTCATCGATCTCCATGTCAACGACGCCATCAAAAGGAGCAACGACAGATGATGCCAAACCGAATTACACGTCCCGAAGCCCGAGTGCTGGCCGGGGTGGAGTTCACACGCTTTTCCGATCTGGTCAGCTCGCTCTCGCCGCAGGAGTGGGCGACACCCACCGACTGCACCGGCTGGGATGTCCGCACGATGGTGCAGCACGTCCTGGGTTCGGGTGATGCCCAGGCGTCGGTCCGGGAGTTCGCCCACCAGTTCCGGCGGGGCATGCCGCTCAACAAGGAGATCGACTCGCACCACTGGGTCGACGGCATGAATGAGCTGCAGATCCGGGAGCGCAACCACTTGTCGAATGACGAACTCGTCGCGCTGATGGGGACGGTGGGGCCGAAGGCGGTCAAGGGGCGGTGGCGCACGCCGCCCCCGGCCCGCTACATCCCCCTCCCTTTCGGGCCACCCATCGGATGGGCGCCCCTCAAGTACCTGCTCGATGTCGGCTTCACGCGGGATGTATGGGCGCATCGAATCGACATCCACGCGGCCATCGCCCGCCCGATGGAGGTCACCGCCGATCATGACGGTCGCCTCGTCGCAGATATCGTCGCCGAATGGGCCGGCATCCACGGACAACCATTCGAGCTCGTGCTTGACGGTCCGGCCGGCGGAAAATTCACACAAGGCGTGTCCGGCCAGCGCGTCGAGATTGACGCCCTGGACTTCATCCGCACTCTGTCCGGTCGCCTACCCGGCACCGGTGTCCTGAGCAACCCACTACCACTCTAAGGAGACGAAAATGAAAACACGCATCGACGAGATCGCCGAGCGCATCTACCGCCTGTCAACGTTCGTGCCCGAAATCGGCCCGACCGGCTTCACGTTCAATCAATTCCTCATTGACGCCGACGAGCCGGCCATCTTTCACACCGGTCCCCGCCGGATGTTCCCGGATGTCTCGAAAGCAATCTCCACACTGATCCCGCTCGATCAGCTCCGCTTCATCATGTTTGGTCACCTTGAAGCCGACGAGTGCGGCGCCATGAACCTCTTTCTCGGCGCGGCACCGAACGCCCGGGTGGCCCATACGGCGATCGGCTGCATGGTGTCGATCGACGACCTGGCCGACCGGCCCCCGACTCCGATCGCGCCAGACGGCACCATCGATCTCGGCGGTCGGCGCATCCGCAGCATCGACACCCCCCACGTGCCACATGGTTGGGATGCCCACGTCCTGTACGAGGAGACCACCGGCACCTTGTTCTGCGGTGACCTGCTCACCCAGGTGGGGGATGGACCGGCGCTGACGGGCAACGACCTCATCGGCGCGGCCATGGAGGCCGAGGACATGTTCGGGGCGTCCTGCCTCACCCCGCAGACGGCACCCACGATTCGCGGTTTGGCCGACCTTGAGCCGGCGACGCTCGCCATCATGCATGGTTCTTCGTACAACGGCAATGCTGGGAAAGCCCTTCACGCCCTGGCGGATGACTACGAGCGCAGGTTGACGCTCGCCACGTGACCCGCTCGCCTCTCGCCTCTCGACCAAACTGACGGACGGTCTTCAGGAACCGGGCGCATCAGGTTCCATACCCGTCGAGGTGGGTCGAGTGCCACGCCCAGGCCGAAGCAACGATGTCGTCCAACCCGGACTTCGCCTCCCAGCCGAGAATGTCGCTCGCTCGGCGGGTATCCGAAAAGAGAGCAACCGGGTCACCGGCTCGACGCTCAGCCAGTTCGTAGGGAACGGAACGGCCGATCACTCGCTCGGCCGCCGCCAGGACCTCGAACACGGAAGAGCCCACGCCTGTCCCCAAGTTGAGGGCCGTCGTCGGGCCGCCGGACTCAAGGAGCTCGAGTGCCTTGAGGTGGGCCTCGGCCAGGTCGATGACGTGCACGTAGTCGCGGATGGCCGTCCCATCGGGGGTCGGATAGTCGGTACCGAAGACGTGGAGTGGCTCCCGACGCCCGAGCGCCGCCTTCATCACCAGCGGCACCAGATTGAGGGTGAGCCCCCAGTCCTCGCCGATCGAGCCGTCGGGCCAGGCGCCTGCGGCGTTGAAGTAACGCAGGCTGACCGATCGCAGTCCGTGGCAATGGTCGTACCACGAGAGCATTCTCTCGACCATGGCCTTGCTCTCCCCGTAGGGACTCTCGGGGCGGATGGGTGCGTCCTCATTGACGGGGACTCGCTCGGGAGTCCCGTACACGGCACAGCTTGAGGAAAAGACGAATCTCTTGACGCCGGCGCGGCTGAGAGACTCGATCAAAGAGGCGCTCTTGGAGACGTTGTTGTGAAAGTACCGTCCCGGTTGCTCCATGGACTCGCCGGCTGCTTTGTACCCGCCGAAATGCATGACGGCATCGATATCGAATTGGCTGACGACCTTTCTCACGGCCTCGTCGTCGGCGATGTCGGCCTCCACGAGGGGCGCATCGCCGACGGCGGCCCGGTGACCGAATTCCATGCTGTCGAGTACGACGACGTCCCGTCCCCGATCGCCCAGCAGACGGACGGCATGAGAGCCGATGTAGCCTGCGCCGCCCGTCACCAAGATCGTCATCCGCACAGTCTTGCCGAACGGCGGAAGCTCGGTGGGTTCCGCGTCAGGGCCCTCCCCCTTTCTCACCCGGCTAGGTGCCGGCCTGCGTGTGTCCTGTCGGTTGATCGACCTTGATCTCGGATCGAATGTGGTAGCGCTCGATGTAGTCGCCGAACTCTTTGGCCAGGCCGCTATAGGTCCACCCGAAATCGGCCGGGTCGTAGCGGTGGCGGCCGAAGGCGTCCTTCGGTCGGTGCTCGAGGAAGGTCTCCATGCGCCGGGCGTGGAGGCCGCTGACTTCGCTCCCGAAGTGACGGTAGAGATGACGGACCGTCCCCAACGGATCATCGATCAGGGCTTCGTAGTGCACGTGTCGGCACCATCCGTCGGCAGACTTCTCGTCGAAGGCGACGGCCGAGCCCAACGCGAAGGCGCACTTGCGCTTCCACTCCGTCGCGGTGGGTCGAGGGTCGGTTCGCCGGGTCAGGGGACGCTGCCCGGCGTTGGCCAGGCTGGCCAGCGAGGTGACGACCGGTCCCGGATCGCGGTGGGTCCAGATGATGCGGGCATCGGGGTAGGCCGCCAGCAATGCCTCGAGGTGCCACAGGTGGTTGGGGGTCTTGAGGATCCATCGCTCGGTGGGCTGGCGCGACTGCAAGGTCTGCAGGGCCAGTCGGTGCTGGGCATAGGCCGGCGTCATGTCGGCCTGCTCCAACCACCGGGCGTAGGTGGGCACGTGTGCCTGAGTCTCGAGGGCCAGGGTCCGCACGTCGTACATGAACAGGGACACGCATTCCTGGGCCAAGGTGGCCCCGAACGGGTGCATGGCCTTGAGCGGTGGATTGAGCTTCCTCAGCCCGTCCAACTCCTTGGTGGTCTGGGCGATGCGAGGGTCCTGGTCCGCCTCTTCGAGGGTTGGCGGTGGGATGGGGTGGGCGGCCTCCCATTGGAGCAGCGGGCGGGCCATCGGATCGAGCCCGAGCAACATGGACAGCAGGCTGGTCCCGGTGCGGGGCAACCCGACGATGATCCACGGACTGTCGATACGCTCGGCCCGCACCTCGGGGTGCTCCACCGACCAGCGATGGAGGGAGATCCGATTGGCCAGGGCCGAGGCGAGCATCTTGGAAATCAGGATCCGGCCGAAGGTGGTCAGATCGGCCTCGCTCGTGCACGACGCCAGGAACACCTCGAGTGGCTCGCGGTAGCTGTCGCTGCCCAGGTCATCGGAGCCGGCCGTCTTGATGGCCGACCTGACGATGGACGACGGCGTCAGCGACGGGAGGTCCACCCCCAATCGGGACAACTGCGCCCCGACGCCGTTCAGGGCGCGCAGGGGCTTGATCTTCAACTCGGAGTCACGCCAGGTGTAGGCGACATCGATCAATGGACTACTTCCACCACGGTGCGACCCAGGGATCGCCGATCCTCGTGCGTGTCGAGCGCGGTTCCCGCCTCTTCCATGGTCACGCGGCGTCCGACGTAGGGCCGGATCGCCCCCTCGGCCACCAGGCGCAGCAGATCGGCGTGGATCTCATCGGCCACGTCGCGCCCGAACGGGTTGAAGCCGAACCGTCGCATGCCCGGGTCGACCGACTCCGCCCAGGCCACCATGACGCCCACGATGTCGATGTTGCCGATGCAGGCCATCCGCAGCGGGCGGCCGGTCATCCCATTGTTCTCGTCGTCGGCGAAGCCCACGGCCAGGTACCGACCGCCCCGCGCCGTGCAGCGCCACGAGCGTTCGGCGAACTCGCCTCCGGTGAGGTCGTAGACGACGTCGGCGCCGACATCGTCAGTGGCGGTCAGGACCGCTTCGACGAAGTCTTCGGTGAGGTGGTCCACCACCAGATCGGCTCCGAGCG
>Ga0208357_1001316_pt1 | contig 18151 bp, 16 predicted proteins | sample NGESurdeep092012_6_FD_184487 | JGI IMG/M metagenome (GOLD analysis project Ga0208357, IMG submission 184487) | Arctic peat soil microbial communities from Barrow, Alaska - NGEE Surface sample F52-2 deep-092012 (SPAdes) | ecosystem: Environmental > Terrestrial > Soil > Wetlands > Peat ... | reverse complement strand
GTCGGCCGGCCATCCGACGTCGACGATGAGGACGGCGCGAGCCCGCATGCGGATCGACCTCCACGTGCACAGCAACGCCTCCGACGGCACCGATCCCCCGGGGGATCTCGTCCGCAAGGCGTGGGGACTCGCCCTCGACGGCGCGCCTCTTGACGGCATCGCGCTAACCGACCACGACACGATCGCTGGCTACGACGAGGCCGCGGCTGCACTGGAAGCACTCGTCGGGCACCCGGAACGTCCGTTCGTCGTCGTCCCCGGAGCCGAGATCTCGTGCATTCTCGGTGACGTCAGCCTGCACCTGCTCGGCTACCTCTTCGACCCCGCGAACCCACCGCTTGCGGGCGAGTTCGAGCTGTTGCGCACCGATCGAATCAGGCGCGCGAAGGCGATGGTCGACAAGTTGGTCGAGCTCGGCGCTCCTGTCACGTGGCCGGAGGTTAGTGCTATCGCAGGGGACGGCGCGGTGGGCCGTCCGCACATCGCGCAGGCGCTGGTGGACGCAGGAGTGGTTGCCGACATTCCTGCTGCGTTCGTTCCCGAGTGGATTGCCAATGACGGGCGGGCCTACGTCGAGAAGTACTCGTTGGCGCCGGCGCGAGCGATCGCCTTGGTGCGGGACGCCGGGGGAGTGACGGTATTCGCGCATCCTGCGGCGTCCTCTCGCGGTGATGTCGTCGACGAGGCCGCGATCGCAACATTCGCGGCAGCTGGTCTTGACGGGCTGGAGGTTGACCACCCCGATCACGACGAACCGACCCGAGCGCGGTTGCGAACAATCGCGCGCGACCTGGGCTTGCTGGTCACCGGGAGCAGTGATTACCACGGCTCGGTGAAGGCGGTCCAGATCGGCGCGAACACCACCGACCCGGAGGTCTTCGACACACTCGTGCAACGTGCGCGGGGCAAGGTATTCAGCCGATGAGCGGATGGTTTGACGCGCGCTTCTTCGGCGAGGTTTTCGTCACATTGCTCGTCATCATGGACCCGCCCGGTTCGGTGCCGGTGTTCTTGTCGTTAACCGGCTCGTATGCCCGCAAGGCGCGCAACCGTAGTGCTGACCTAGCGGTGCTCACAGCGTTCACCGTCATCGTTGTCTTCGCGTTGTTCGGTCAGCAGGTGCTGCAATACCTGCACGTGACGCTCGCCGCGCTGCAAGTCTCCGGCGGACTGCTACTCCTGCTCGTCGCCCTCGAGCTTTTGATGGGCTGGGGGAACGAGCGCTCGTCGAAGGACGATGTGAACGTGTCGATGGTGCCGCTCGGCACGCCGCTGTTAGCCGGGCCCGGTGCGATAGCGGCGACGATTGTGTTCGCCAAGTCGGTGCACCACGAGCAAGAAGCGCTCGCTCTTGCGTCCGGCATCGTCGCTGTCCACATCGTGCTGTGGCTCACATTGCGGTTCTCGACAGTCATCTTGCGGGTGCTCGGTCGTAGTGGGGTCACGCTGGTCACCCGGATAGCCGGCCTGTTGCTTTCCGCGATCGCGGTGCAGCTCGCCGCCGACGGCATTGCGAAGTTCGTTGCCGCGAACTAAGTCGCCGAGCGGCGGACGCCGCGCGAGTGACGAGAGCTTCCCTGTCGATACCGCGATCGCGACATTCGTGCGCGACGGTTCGCGACGCAATGCCTGGACGCTGTTGCTCGATGGCGTCGAGACCTCGCACGTCGATCTGGACGACCCAACGGCACTGGAGTTCGAATACGTGCGGTGGCTCGGTGACGTTATTGAGTGTGTGGCGCCCGCGGGGAGTCGCGTCGACACCGTGCATCTCGGCGGTGGCGCTCTCACGCTCGCCCGCTACGTCATGGCGACCCGGCCGCAATCGACGCAGATCGTATTTGAGATCGACGGCGCGCTTGTCGACCTCGTTCGGTTGCGGCTGCCGTGGCACCGCAGCCGAAGGCTGCGCATCAGGGTTGGTGACGCGCGCGCCGGACTCGCCGCGATCGCCGACGCGTCGTGCGATCTCGTCGTCCGCGATGCGTTTCGGGACGCCGTCGTGCCAGCGAACTTGCGTACCGTCGAGTGCGCACTACGTGTGAAGGAATGCCTTCGCCCTGGTGGCGTCTACGTCATGAACGTTGCAGACCGCGCACCCTTTGCGACGACCGGCGTCGAGTTGGCAACGGTGTCGGAGGCTTTCAGTGATGTGGCAGTGATTTCAGAGCCGGGCGTCCTTCGCGGCCGTCGGCATGGCAACCTCATCATCGTCGCGGCAAACGAGCCGCTGCCTGTTAGCGCCATCGCACGTCGGGTAGCCGACGGCGGCGTGCAGGGCAGGGTGCGAGATCTCCGCCAGTCGATGGAAATTGCGCGTGGACATCGTCCACTGCGCGACGCCGACCTCGGCACTGCTCGGCTTCAATAGCTGAAGGGTCAGTATGTGAAGCGCGAGACCAGTGTCTTGAGCTCGTCGGCAACCTTGCGCAGTTCGTCGGTCGTGACCCGTGCTGAGGCGACGCTCGTCAACGTCGTCGACGAGGCGCTCGCGACGCCGGCAATTGACCGGGCGATCTCAGCGCTGCCGGTGGCCACCTCGGTAAATCCGCGGCCCATCTCACTCGTCGTCGCCGACTGTTCCTCGACGGCCGAGGCGATCGTTACTTGGTAGTCGCTGATCTGGCTAATGACGACCCGGATCGCTTCGATGGCCGCAATCGCGTCGCGTGAATCGTTGCGCACCGACTCGATGCGGCGAGAGATGTCGTCGGTAGCCCTCGCGGTCTCCTGGGCGAGGTCCTTGACCTCGTCGGCGACAACTGCGAACCCCTTGCCGGCTTCGCCGGCCCGCGCCGCTTCGATCGTGGCGTTGAGGGCGAGCAGGTTCGTTTGTTGGGCAATCTCGGTGATGAGCTTGACGACGCTGCCGATGTCGAGCGAAGACTCGCCGAGTCTCGAGATCGCAGCGTTGGTCGTGTCGGCCATGGTCACTGCGTCGATCGCAACACCAGCCGCACGGTGTGCGTTGTGCGCAATCTCGCGGATCGAGGACCCCATTTCCTCGGCGGCACCGGCCACGCTGGCCACATTGCTGCTGACCTGTTCGGCCGCGCTCGAAGCGCTTTCGGCGCGACGGGTCGCGTCGTGTGCCGACGACGCGATTTGCTCAGACGTCGCGGACAGGCTCGCAGCGGACGACGCAAGACCGGCGGCGGTACCGGCAACCTTGCCGACAAGTGACTGCATGCCGGTGACGAAGCGATCGAACTCAGCCGCCAGGCCGCCGATCTCGTCGTCACGATGGAACGCGAGTCGGCGGGTGAGGTCACCGTCGCCGTCCGCGATGTCGGCCATCCGGCCCCGCAACACCTCAAGCGGGCGCAGGACGTCGTGTCGCAGCCACAAGCCAAGGGCGACCAGAACGACCAGCAATCCGACAAGCAGGCAGATTGTCGCGGCGATCATGTCGTTGTGAGCTACGCTGACCGCGCTCGTTGTGACTTCGCCGGCCCGCATGTGGTGCAGTGCACCGTCCGCCTTCGACAACGCAATAAGGCTCACAGCACTGACTGTGACGAAGCCGCCCACTGCAGTCGCAGCGGCCTTGTGCACAAGCTTCATCAGTGCCTCCAGGTCAGGCGCACCCGTCAGGTCGGAGCGCCTTCGTGGTCCTTCGGCACGAGGTGGGCCGAAGCTGAGCGCCGGAACGACGATCGGCGCGCCGGGTGAGGTGAACCCCGCGACTGTCGTCCCCGCAAGAGACCATGGCGGGCATGAGTGCACAACCGGTCTTGCCAGTTCGTCCGCCCGAGCAGCTCGGGCTGACCGGCATGCTCTCACTACCAGGCCGACTCTTCGCCTGTACGCCCTCCCGGCTCACCTCGTGGGTCGACTGCCCGCGGCGCTACCGGCTGACCTACCTCGACCGCCCGCGCCCGCCGGCGGGACCGCCCTGGGCCCACAACAGCTTCGGTGCGGGTATCCACAATGCGCTGGCCGGGTGGTGGCGGCTGCCGCGAGGGCAGCGCACCGTCGATGCGGCAGGGCAGTTGCTGGCCGCCGGGTGGTCGGCCGAGGGATTTCGCGATCCCGCTCAGTCGGGCGCCTGGCTTGCCCGCGGCCGGGCGCTCGTGCAGCGCTACGTCGCAGCCCTCGATCCCGGCCGCGATCCGCTCGGCGTCGAGCGCACGATCGCCGCGCGAACGAACCGGCTGGCGCTCTCCGGTCGCGTCGACCGGCTCGACGACCGCGACGGCGAGCTGGTCGTCGTCGACTACAAGACCGGCCGGCGCCCCCTCACGGTTGACGACACCCGCGGCTCGATGGCGCTCGCCCTCTACGCGGTTGCGGCCGCAGCGACGCTGCGCCGGCGCTGCGTTCGAGTCGAGTTGCATCACTTGCCCACGGGCGAAGTCCACGCGTACGAGCACACCGACGAGTCGCTGCAACGCCAGGTTCGGCGGGCCGAGCAGATCGCCGACGAGGCGCAAGCCGCCACCGCCGCCTTCAAGGCTGATGCCGCCGCGGACATGTTCGCGCCGCGGCCCGGCTCGCAATGCGGCTGGTGTGACATGCGGGCGCATTGCCCCGAAGGGGCCGCTGCAGCCCCGGCCCGGGTGCCCTGGGCAGGGCTTGGCGAAGACAAGCTCGGTGAGACGGACGCCGGTCAGCCTGGCCCCGTCGGCCCCTGACCCGAGCTCAGTCGTGATTTGAGGCTCAGTTGTTCCGCAGAAGCGCCGATGCACTGATCGTCGTGCCCGTGGGCCGTCGCGGGACGCGACACCTCGGCGAGCCGGAGGAGCGTGGATGGACGAGTTCGACGAGATCGTGCGCGAGTTCCTCGTGGAGAGCTACGAGAACCTCGACCAGCTCGACCGTGACCTTGTTGCGCTCGAGCAGGAACCCGATGCCCACCCGCTGCTCCAGAGCATCTTCCGCACGATTCACACGATCAAAGGCACCAGCGGCTTCCTGGCGTTCGGCAAGCTCGAGGTCTTGACGCACGCGGGCGAGGGGCTGCTCGCGCGCCTGCGCGACGGCGGCTTGCGACTGACCCGGGACCGCACGACCGGCCTGCTGGAACTCGTTGACGCGGTCCGCAGCATCCTGGCCTCGATCGAGGCGACCGGCGTCGAAAACGACCGCGACTACACCAGCTTGGTCGCGCGGCTCACCGCCCTGCAGAACCCGGCGCCGGAGACGGAGTTGGCCAGCGTCACCGCGGCCACCGTGGCCACCGTGGCCACCGCGAACGGCGCAAGCGCAGCGACGCGCAGCAGATCGACCAAGGCGCGGTCCGAAGGGACGGCATCGAGCACACCGGCATCGAGCACACCGGCATCGGGCACACCGGCATCGGGCACACCGGCATCGGGCACACCGACATCGAGTCCCGAAGCAGCCGGCGCCGCAGCGAGTCCCGCGAAATCGCCCACCCGTCCGCGGCGCCGCGCGACTGATCCCCAGCCTGCCCAGCCCGCGGCTCCGCTAACAAACGAGGCGACCGAAGAGGCGACCGGACAGGTTGCCAAGCACGACATCAAAGCGGCGCGGGCTGCGCGCAAGGCGAGCGCGAGTGCGCCGGCTGCGCCCGCGAGCCCACCGGCCAACGTCCCGCTCCTTGGTGAACTGCTCCAGCAACAGGCCGATATCAACCCCGAAGACGTTGCGGTCGCGATGCTCGAGCAGCAGCTTGGCGACGAGCGCCCGCTCGGCGAGATCCTGGTAGACCACGGACAGGCCACGCCCGACCAGGTGCGCGAAGCTCTCGCACTTCAGGCTGCCGCGCAGGCGGATGCACGCATTGGCGGGTCGGTCAGCGACTCGACGCTGCGCGTCGACGTGAACTTGCTCGACACCCTCATGCGCCTTGTCGGCGAACTGGTGCTGACGCGCAATCAGATCGTCGCGACCGCTGCTGCCCGTGCGGACACCGGCATGCAGCGATCGTCACAGCGATTGAACCTGTTGGTCAGCGAGCTCCAGGCCGGGGTCATGAAGACCCGGATGCAGCCGATCGACACTGTCTGGAACAAGCTTCCGCGTCTCGTGCGCGATGTGTCAGTCGCATGCGGCCGCGAGGTCCGGCTCGTTCTCGAGGGCCGCGACACCGAGCTCGACAAGACGATCCTCGAGGCCATCAAGGATCCGCTGACTCACGTCGTCCGCAATGCGATCGACCACGGGATCGAATCTCCCGAGGTCAGAGTCGCCGCAGGCAAGCCGGCCGAGGGCACGTTGACGATGCGCGCGTTCCATGAGGGCGGCCAGGTCAATATCGAAATCAGCGACGACGGCGCGGGTATCGATCCGGCGCGGATCGCGACCAAGGCGATCGAGCGCGGGCTTGCGACAGTTGAGCAGCTGCGCGCAATGCCGCCGCGCGAGATCGTCAATCTCATCTTCGTACCAGGTTTCTCCACGGCGACCAAGGTCACCAACGTGTCTGGTCGCGGTGTCGGGATGGACGTCGTCCGGACCAACGTCGAGAAGATCGGCGGCACCGTAGACGTCTCGAGTGAGCCAGGTCTCGGCACCACGTTGAAGATCAAGATTCCGTTGACGCTGGCGATCATTCCGGCGCTGACCGTCGAGTGTGCCGGTGAGCGCTACGCGGTTCCGCAGGTCAGCCTTGATGAGTTGTTGTGTCTCGAAGGAGAGCTTGCCAGAGCTGGCGTCGAGTACTTGTCGGGCGCACCGGTCTTCCGTTTGCGCGGCACCCTGATCCCTCTCGTGTGGCTCGATCACGTTCTCGACCTGACGGACGCGCCGCACGTCGATGAGTCCGTCTACATCCTCGTTCTGCAGGCCGACGGGCGTCGATTCGGTCTTGTTGTCGACCGCGTCCTGAACACCGAGGAAATCGTCGTCAAGCCGTTGTCACGTCAGCTCAAAGGCATCGGTACATACGCAGGCGCAACGATTCTTGGCGACGGACGCGTAGCGCTCATCCTCGACGTCCGCGCATTGGCCCGTCGTGCGCACGTGGTGCGCGAGAGCGACTCGGCCATGGAACATGAGCGGCAGCTGGTGGACGCACCTGTCATCGAGGGTCCCGAACCATTGCTCGTCGTCGCGGTCGGCGATCGCCGGCTCGGCGTCCCGCTCTCGATGGTGACCCGGTTGGAAGAGATTTCGCTGGACCGCGTCGAGCACGTCGGTCAGCGCGAGGTCGTGCAGTACCGCGGCCAGTTACTGCCGCTCGGGCGCCTCGCCGCGATGCTGGGCGAGCAGGCGGTCGCCGATACGGGCTCGCAGCTGAAGGTGATCGTCTACACCCAAGGTCGGCGCAGCGTGGGTCTGGTTGTCGACGCGGTTGTCGACATCGCGACCGAGGCTCCGGCGTCTCGCGCAGATGTTGAGGCGTTTGGTGTGTCGGGGGTTGTCGTCGTCCAGGACTTGGTGACCGAGCTCCTCGATATGGAACAGGCAATCATGGCGACCGACCCGCGCTTCTTCGACGCGGTAGCGGCCGCGGGCGCTGCGGACGTTTCGCCGTACGAGGATTACGCGGAAGACACCTACGTTGGCTTGGGGTCCTGATATGGAGATGCGGCAGTTCGCCACCTTCACCATCGATGCATTGCTTTTCGGGGTAGAGGTCCACAAGGTGCAAGAAGTCATCCGTTACCAGGAAATGACCGCCGTTCCGCTAGCCGGGCACGGCGCCGCAGGCCTGATCAATCTGCGGGGTGAAGTCGTGACCGCAGTCGACTTACGCACGCGGCTGGGCTTACCGCCGCGCGCCGCCGGCGTCCTGCCTATGAACGTCGTGGTGCGGGTCGATGACGAGCCAGTGAGCTTGCTCGTCGACGCGATCGGCGATGTCGCCCACGTGTCGTCGGAACAGTTCGAGGAGCCACCCGAGACGATGACAGGCCCGGGCGCGACGTTGGTCACGGGCGCCTACAAGCTCGAGGGCACGCTGCTCCTGGTGCTCGACGTGGCTCGGGCGGCCGATATCGGCCTCGCCGTCTGACATCAGGGTTCGCCCGGTCGGCCGTCTCGCGCAGACCCCAGTCAGTGGCACCATCGTTACCTGAGCTGCGGGGGCAGGTCACCACGACCGCTACCTCTGGCCTGCTGAGTTCGATGGTTCGGAGGGGCTTTGGTGTACTCGCTCGTCAACGCGCCCACAGTCGGCTTCGATCTGGCACGCCTGCCGACTGGCGCGGCAGTGGCGACTGTCCTGCTCGAGGCCCTCGCGCTTCAGGGCACCGTCGGCGAATCTGCGCTCGATTTGTCCGGCTTCGATGCTTTGCAGGTCACCGATCCGCAGCGCGCCTCGGCGTGGCTGGAGGTCTCGGCGTTGACCCCTCCGAGACGCCTGGACGACGCTTTGTCGGCTGTTGGGCAACTTCTCGATGAGGCAGCGAACGCGATGGACGGCAGCGAGTCGTCCACCCGCGAACTTGAGCCGGTTCTCCGCGACCTGACGACGGCATCGTTCGGCAGCCTCGACGACCTCTTGCGGATGCTGCGCCAGGACATCCTCGACGAGAGTCCGACGCACGTCGTGGCACTGGGCAGCGACGCTCTGGCGGCCGCTTATGGCGGATCGCGGCTGGCCGAGGACGTGCGGCGCTTGCTCAGGACACCGTGGATCGCAGCTGCTCGCCGGCTGCCGCCGATCCCGGCCGATCTCGGACCGTTTGGCGCCGATCTGCACACGATTTTGGCTCGCGTGGCGACACTGTCCAAGGACGAGGTAGACGTGCTCGTCGAGGCGACCGGTTCGGTCGAGGCGCAGTGGAGCAGCCGCATGCACGCTGCCACCTGGGCCAGCTACCTGGCCGGGAGATTGCGCCCGGCCGCTGCCGCGCAGTTCCAGGCGGTCCGCGCGCTGCGGATCGCCGGAGTCGATGCGGCCACTGCGGCGCGCGGCGTGTGGAACTCCGTCAGCGGCTGCTTGCAGGCGGTCGGCGTCCACGACCTGCTCGACGAGGTGACGTACGGCGTGTTGGTGGCGCCGTGGGAAACGGCGGTGGGGATTCTCGGCTGAGCGAAGCGAAGCCCCAGAAATAGAGCTGACGTGTCGCCCGCCAACCTCAGTCCGGACCCGCTTGTGCCGATGGGTTAGTGCCGGGTCGTAACAGCGACCGGCGCCCCATGGGTCGGGAGGTTGCGGTGGCCGGCATCGGCGTGCTCGTCGTCGATGACTCCGTGGTCATTCGCCGCATCGTCTCCAGCGTGCTGGACGACGACCCCGACATCACCGTGGTCGGCACCGCCGCGAACGGCCGGATCGCCCTCGACAAGCTCGACGCGCTGCGTCCTGACATCGTGATTCTCGACGTCGAGATGCCGGTCATGGACGGCTTGGCGACGTTGCGCGAACTGCGCCGCACATACCCCACGCTGCCTGTGGTGATGTTCAGCACGGTCACCGAGCGCGGCGCGATGGCCACCCTTGATGCTCTCGCTGCCGGTGCCACCGACTACGTGACGAAGCCGACGCACGCCACCAGCGCGACCGCATCAGTCGATCGCGTACGAGCCGAGCTGATCCCGAAGATCAAGGGTCTGGTCGGGGCGGCACGCACCCGCGCGGCCTTTGCCAAACGCCCGATGCCGAAAGCGCCGACCCAGGCGGTCTCGGTGGTTCGGCAGAGTCGCGTCGACGTCATCGTGATCGGTGCGTCGACTGGAGGTCCTGACGCGCTGAGCTCGATCGTGGCCGGGTTGCGAAGCGACCTCAGCGTCCCGATTCTTGTGGTTCAGCACATGCCACCGCTGTTCACCCGCCTGTTCGCGGCGCGGCTCGACCGCAGCTCCGCCTTGCACGTGGTTGAAGCCGTCGACGGTCAACTGGTTGAGCCCGGCCACATCATCGTTGCGCCCGGCGACCAGCACCTGACAGTTCGGCGGCAGGGCACCGAGGTTCGAGTGCGGTTGACCAACGATCCGCCCGAGAACTACTGCCGACCCTCGGTCGACGTGCTGTTCCGCTCTGCTGCCGCGTTGTATGGGGCGGGCGTCGTCGCGTGCGTGCTCACCGGCATGGGGCGGGACGGCGCGCAGGGGGCTGAGCGGGTACGGGCCGCCGGCGGTCGAATCATCGTGCAGGACGAAGCGAGTTCTGTCGTGTGGGGCATGCCCGGTGCAGTCGTGGCGGCAGGCGTCGCCACCGACGTCGTCCCATTGCGTCAGATCGCCGACCGGCTGCAAGGCGCGCTCGGCAACCGGCGGATCGCCGCACGTCCGGTGCTCCCTGCGTCACCGCCCCGAGCCGTCGCTTTCGGGGGCGCCCCGTGACCATTAGTGCGAGCGCTTTTACGTTCGTGAGTGAACTCGTCAAGCGACAGGCCGCGATCGTCATTGGCCCTGGCAAGGAGTACCTCGTCGAGAGTCGGCTGCTTCCGCTTGCTCGCGGTGCCGGCCTTGACGATGTCGGTGCATTGATCGCTCGGCTGCAAGGCAGTCACGACGACGTATTGCGTCGGCAGATCGTCGAGGCGATGACGACCAACGAGACATCGTTCTTCCGCGACCGAGACCCATTCAATGCGCTCTCGCAGGTGATCGTGCCCGAACTGTGCAAGCTGCGTCGCGCGGGCCATCGCCTGACCATCTGGTCGGCGGCATGTTCGACCGGTCAGGAGCCGTACAGCATCGCTATGACGCTGCTGGACCACCCCCTGATCACCGACGACTGGCAAGTTGACGTGCTGGCGTCCGACATCAACGGCGACGTTCTCGAGCGAGCTCGCCGGGCGAGGTATTCGCAGCTCGAGGTGAACCGAGGGCTACCTGCATCCCTGCTCGTCCGCCACTTTGAGCGCGTCGAGACCGACTGGCGGGTCGTCGCGGCAGTTCGGAAGATGGTCCGGTTCTCATCGGTCAATCTGGCGGAGCCTTTCGAGGTCCATCAGATGGACGTCGTGTTCCTCCGCAACGTCCTCATCTACTTCGATCCAGCTACCAAGGTCGAGGTCTTACGCCGGATCAGAGCGATTCTGCGGCCAGACGGCTTCCTCTTCCTCGGTGGCGCCGAGACGACCCTCGGCCTCGACGACGGGTTCGAGCGCGTCGCGGTTGGTTCGACGATCGCGTACCGCCCGAAGGGCGCCGGACCGCTCGACCTCCCGCGTCGCCTTGCCCCCGCGGTCGCTGGTGTCGGCTTGTCAGGGACGGTCCCGGTCGGCGTCCGGCCTCGTCCTGTTGCAGGGGCGTGGCAGCTGGCGCCGCCGCCGGCCCCACCGCCGGCCCCACCGCAGTCCGCCAACCGCTCAATTAATTGGCCCACAGGCCGATGAAAAGGCGAGTACTTGCGAGGCGAATGCCGCAACAGCAACCGCCGAGATCGACCGATTAGAAGCTCAGCAAGACGAAGACCGCCCCACGAAGGTCCGGATCGACCGATTTGACGATGGAAGGTGCACGCCCGATGTTGGCCATGGTGATCGACGACTCGAGCGCGATGCGGTTGATCCTTGGCCGGATCATGCGGTCGCTCGGGTTTGACGTTGTCGACGCTCCCAACGGTGCCGAAGCCATCGCTCGTTTGCAGAGCGGCGTCTTACCGGACATCGCTCTCGTCGACTGGAACATGCCGGTCATGGACGGCCTCGCGTTCGTGAACGCCGTCCGTCGCGAAGAGAAGTGGCGTCAGATCACGCTCATGATGGTGACAACGGAAAGCGAGCAGTCGCAGATCGTGCGCGCGCTCGCCGCAGGCGCGCACGAATACGTCATCAAACCGTTCACTCCTGATGCGATCGCCGACAAGCTTGCGCTTCTCGGTGTCCTCGCCTACTAACGCGCCCGGCCTACGAATGTGCCCGGCCTACGAATGTGCCCGGCCTACAAATGTGCAGAGAGGTAGTCGTGACCTACATTCCCAGTGCGGATGACCTCGAGGTCATCACGCGTGAGGTCTGGACGTCGTTCCTTGACGGTGACCCGTCAGGTCTGATCGCCGAGAGCGGCGACATGCCTGCCGACAAGATCACCGGATGCGTCTACCTCTCCGGTGCCTACACGGGCTCGATCATGCTGCAGTGCTCACCGCCGGCCGCGCGCGATGCCGCGGCAGCTTTGTACTCCATGGCGCCGGCTTCCGTGACGCAGACCGAGGTCGTCGACGCGCTCGGCGAAATCGCGAACATGGTCGGTGGCAACGTCAAGAGCATGCTGCCCGGGCCCTCGACCCTGTCGCTGCCGTCGGTGGTGCAAGGTCAGCTGTCCGTCCCTGGCACCCGGATGGTGCGCGAAGTCCAGCTCTCGTGGCGCGCTCAGCCGCTCTTCGTGAGCCTGTGGCAGCAGGCGTCGTAGGTTGCGATGCGAATCCTGATCGTCGACGACAGCAGAGCCATGCGCATGATCGTGGCGCGTACGCTGCGTTTGGCCGGCTACGACGAGCATGAACTGATTGAAGCCGTTGACGGGCTGCACGCACTCGAAGTCGTCGCGCAGGAGCCACCCGATGTCGTGCTGTGCGACTGGAACATGCCGCAGATGTCGGGACTCGAGCTGCTCACCGCTTTGCGATCGGCGGGCTGGCGCATTCCGTTTGGCTTCGTGACATCGGAAGCTTCGCCCCAGATGAGGGCCGCGGCTCTCGAAGCCGGCGCAATGTTCTTAGTCGCGAAGCCCTTCACGCCAGAAGACTTCCAGGACGCACTCGACCCGGTGCTCGCGTAGGAGCTAGGCGCTCGGAGAAAGCGCTGAAGTCCAGCGCTCGCAAGAACGAGCGCTGGACTTCAATGCTTGCCCGGACTGGCCGATCGCGAGTCGTGCTACGACGTGGCCCTGGTCAGGTCGTAGAGGGTGACTCCGCCGACTGTTGTTGCGGTGTAGTGGCTGCTTACCCAGGACGAGATTTCGGACGACGCATTGCTGCCGCCGTTCGGGGTGCCAACGCTGCCTGCGATGAAGTAGTGAATCTTGCCGGCTGTTACGAGCTTCTCGAACTGCGCCAACGTGGGCGCGGGATCGCTGCCGTTGAAACCGCCGATCGCGATGACCGGATCGCCGGTGGCGAGCTGGTATCCCGATGCATCGTTGGATCCGATCGCAGCAGCGATCCATGTGTACGAACTCGCGTTCGCCTTCAACGCTGCGGTCAGGGCCGCACTCGGTGTGCTGCTGCCGAGGAGGCCGCCACCGCCGCCCTGCCCGCGACCGCCGCCGAACCCACCGGTCGGCGCGGTGCCGCCCGTCGTCCCGGTCGGTGGTCTCCCGCCCGTCGTCCCGGTCGGTGGCGTGCCGAACCCACCACGACCGAAACCGCCGGGTCCGCCTTGGCCTGATGACGGGCCGGCCGTCGGGATTGAGCCGGTGTGCGGCGTGCTCGCGGTGTCGAGAGCAAACGCGACCGGCGCGCCAACTGCCGTCAGCATCGAGCCCGCAGCGATGGCGCCCGCGACGCCGCGCTTCATGTGTCCGATGAACAGAACCGCCAACGCGGCAGCGAGACCAACAACGAGGATCGTCGGCCGCAACCACGATTCGAATGTCGGCGTCCGGCGCAGAAGCACGTGTGCCCACCACGTCGTGACCACGATCGCGATCGACAGGAATACGCGCGACGTCCAGTGCTCGCGGTGGCGCCACAGTTCGGTGCCGCCGATGCCGACGAGTGCACCGATCGCCGGTGCGAGGGCAACCGTGTAGTACGGGTGAATGATGCCCTTGCTCAAGCTGAGGATGAGGCCACTCACGATCAACGTGGTGCCCCACAGCACGGTCGCAGCGCGCAGTTTGCTGGTGCGTCCCTCGCGGCGCGAGAGCCACAACGCTCCGAGCAGCGCGACCAATGCGGCCGGGATCAGCCATGAGATCTGGGTGCCCATCTGCGAGCCGAAGAGCCGCGTGATGCCCGTCGGACCCCACATGCTGCCGCCGCCGGTACCACCGCCACCAGCGCCCGCGCCACCACCAGTGACGCTGCCTGTCTCGTTGCCGGTCAGGCGACCGAAGCCGTTGTAACCGAAGATCAGCTCAAGAATGCTGTTGTGTTGCGACCCACCGATGTAGGGACGTGCGCTGGCCGGCGTCAACGTGACTGCAACGACCCACCACGCCGCCGCGACAAACATCGCGACACCCGCAAGGAGCAACTGCCAGATCCTGCGGCGAACGGGCGTCGGTGCTGCAAGCAAGTACACAAGACCGAATGCGGGGACGACGAAAAACGCCTGCATCATCTTCGCCAGGAATCCCAGACCGACCAGAGATCCGGCCAACACCAGCCAGCGAGTACTGGCAGCTTCCAGTGCCCTTGTTACCGCGTAGGCGGCAACTGTGAGTAGCAGAACGAGCAGGGCGTCCGGGTTGTTGAAGCGGAACATCAACACGGCAACTGGTGTGAGGGCGAGCACGGCGCCGGCGAGCAATCCCGCGGCAGGAGTGAACCACCGTCGAACCGTTGCATAGAGAACGGCCACCGTGGCCACGCCCTCAAGGGCCTGCGGCACCAGGATGCTCCACGCATTCACGCCGAAGATGCGCGCCGAGATCTCCATCACCCACAGCGACGCCGGTGGCTTGTCGACCGTGATGAAGTTCGCCGCATCCGAAGAGCCGAAGAAGAACGCCTTCCAGCTCTTCGACCCGGCCTGGACGGCCGCTGAGTAGAACGAGTTCGCCCAACCCGAAGCACCCAGGCCCCAGATGTAGAGGAACGCCGTCCCGATCAGCAGCGCGAACAGCGATGGCCGCACCCATGCCGGATCGCTCGGCCGGCCACGTACCAGGCGCTTCATGCGTCCCGGCCCGACATCACCGGGCGTGGCGGGCCCGGTCGAGACGGTCGGCGCCGTGTTCATCGCGGGCGCGGTGGTGGTCATGAAAACTCCTTGACGGTCGTAGCGGAGGTACGGGGCGAATGTGCTGCTGATGGCCTGCGGAAGACCCACGATCGGAACAGCAAGAAGCGAAGAATGGTGGCGGCGAGATTGGCGAGCACGAGCGTCGCGACTTCGATCGATCGCCCTGCATGCGGTGCAACTGCGTGCACGACTGCGAGTGCTCCGGTGCTCAGTGCGAGACCGATGCCAAAGACGGCGAGTCCTTGGAGCTGGTGTTGCAGTCGTGCAGTTCGGCCGCGAACTCCAAACGTGAAGAAGCGGTTGACTGCGGTGTTGCCAATAGCTGTTATCAGCAACGCAATCGCATTTGCCCACGTGGCCGACATTGCCGTGCGCGCAACGAGAAAGAGCGCGACGTACGCGATCGTGCTGGCGATACCCACACCGCAGAACCGGAACAGCTGCACGCCGAGCGGCCCGCTGCCGACCTCGACGCGTTGTGCCCGCAGCGGTATCCGGCCACGCGCGAGATCACGAGTCAGCCGGGCGATGCCGCGAAGATCGGCGATCGCCGTCGCAACGATGTCGACGCGCGAATCTGGATCGTCGACCCAGTCGACCGGCACCTCGTGAATCCGCATGCCTGACCGCTCGGCGAGTACCAGCAGTTCGGTGTCAAAGAACCAACCGTTGTCTTGCACCATCGGTAGCAGCTCGCGTGCTCGGTCGGCTCGCATCGCCTTGAATCCGCATTGCGCATCGGAGAATTGGGTAGCGAGCGTCGTCCGCAATAGCACGTTGTAGCACCGCGAGATGACCTCACGCTTAGGTCCACGAACGACGCGTGACGAGCGCGCAAGCCTGGTGCCGATGGCGACGTCGCTGTGTCCCGAAAGAAGCGGTGCAACCAGAGGCAGCAACGCAGACAGATCGGTCGACAGATCGACGTCCATGTAACAGACGACGTCCGCGGCGCTTGCCGACCACACGGTGTGCAGGGCGCGGCCGCGGCCCTTCTTGTTCAGGTAGGTCGCGTGCACGTTCGCCAGTTCGGCTTCAAGTGCGCACGCGATAGCCCACGTGCCATCGGTGCTGGCGTTGTCGGCGATGGTGATGCGAAACGACAAGGGAAATGTCGTGGTCAGGTATGTATGCAAGCGCCGAACGCTCGGCTCGAGATCGTGTGCTTCGTTGTGCACGGGAATGACGATCTCGATCGCCGGGGCACTGGCTGCCTCGACATCGATCAGTTCACCCGGCAGCTGCATTGTTGTCATGCGACGACAATCGCGTGCGGGCCTGGAGTGAACCTGAACGCGACCTGACGGCCGCGTAGGAGATTGGTGCGCTACAGCTGGCGCAAGACCTCGTCCGCCGGCACGGCGTCGAGAGTGAAGTCGGTCAAGCCATCGATGGTGCCGCAGTCAACGCAGCGCGCGGCGAGGGCGAGCCAACTCACCGCGCCGTGCTCGTCGGTGTGCAGACCCGATGCGATTTCGGCGATCGACTGCGAGCAGCTCGGGCAGGCCCACATGCGCGGGAAGTTCCAGTGTTCAGCGGAGTCGAGCACGTCCTGGCTGTCGCCACAGCTCATGCAGCGATGACGGGCGACCGCGGTCTCTGCATCGGCTTCGACGTAGAACCAGGTCGAGGGCTCACCGCCATGGACGGCGTTCGTGCACGTGGTCAGCACGGTCCTGGTCACCGGCGGGCAGCCTTGCAGCTGCACCAGCCACGACTCAAGGTCCTCTGTGCTTTCACCGGTGCGACGCCCGGCCACGGTCCGCAGTACCACGGGTCCTCCTCGCATACGCCCGACTGGAACGTCGGTATGCAAGGCCGCTGGCTTGAATGACTTGAACCCGTCGTGGGGGTGAAACGCCGTCCGGCTAGCTGTTGGGGCTGCCGCCCGAGCGTCCGCGACCGCCACGCGATCGCCGACGCCGCGGCCCGTCACTTGCGGCAGGGCCGGTGCCCTCGGCGGCCGAGGGCGTCCCGGATGCACTCGGCGACGCGCTGGCTGTGGTGGACTGCGCGGACCTCGTCCGTTGGCGACGAGGGCGGGTTGCTGAGCCATCAGGCGCGGCAGGTGTCCGTGCTGGCTTTGCCGCATCGGTTGAGGCCGCGGCCCGCTTGCGCGGGGCCCGGTCGCGCTCGGTGCGGCCACCGCTTCGGGGTCCGGACGACGACCCAGCGGCTGCAGTGCGTCGTGGCCGCCCGGTCTCGCCCAAGTCTTCGAGGACTTCGGCGCCGAGGCCAGCCCTCGTGCGATCGGCACGCGGCAGGACGCCGGTCACTCCGCGCGGGATGCCCAACTGCTCGTGCAGTTCGTCGGAGGTCGAATACGTCTCCGGCGGGTCAGGGAACGACAGATCGAGCAGGCTGTTGATCGACTTCCAGCGGGCCAGATCGTCCCAGTCGACCAGCGTGACGGCAACGCCGGACGCGCCCGCCCGACCGGTGCGCCCGATGCGGTGCAGGTAGGTCTTTTCGTCGTCGGGGCAGGAGTAGTTGATGACGTGAGTGACGCCCTCGACGTCGATACCGCGGGCCGCCACATCGGTCGCAACGAGCACGTCGACCTTGCCCGCTCGGAAGGCGCGCAGAGCTTGCTCGCGTTGGCCCTGACCGAGGTCTCCATGTACCGCGGCGGCTGCGAAGCCGCGTTCGGAGAGGTCGGCCGCGAGCTTGTCGCACTGTCGCTTCGTGTGGCAAAAGACCATGGCAAGTCCACGCCCGTCAGCCTGCAGGATGCGCGCGAGCACCTCGGGCTTGTCCATCGAATGCGCGCGGTAGACGAACTGCGCGGTCTCTGGAACCGTGCGGCCCTCGTCGGGCTCCTCGGCGCGGATCCGGGTCGGCTGCTTGAGGTACTTGCGGGACAGCGAGATGACTTCACCCGGCATCGTCGCCGAGAACAGCATCGTCTGGCGGGTTGCCGGCGTCAGCGCGAGGATGCGCTCGACGTCGGGCAGGAAGCCAAGGTCGAGCATTTCGTCGGCTTCGTCGAGCACCAGGATCTGGATCGCGGAAAGGTCGAGGTGGCCCTGTCGAGCCAGGTCGAGCAGCCGCCCGGGCGTGCCCGACACGACGTCGATGCCCGCTTTGAGCGCCGCGACCTGCGGCTCGTAGGACCGGCCGCCGTAGACGGCGAGCACGCGAGCGCCCAGGCCTTTGCCTGCGACGACAAGGTCGGCGGCGACCTGGATCGCGAGTTCGCGGGTCGGGACGACGACAAGTGCCCGCGGGCGATGATCGTCGACGAACTCGATGAGCTGGAGCAATGGCGCTCCGAACGCAAGAGTCTTGCCCGTGCCTGTTCTGGCCTGGCCGATCAAGTCGGTGCCAGTCAGCGCCAGCGGAATCGCCAGTGCTTGAACGGGGAACGGGATGGTGATGCCGACGGCTTCTAGGGCCCCGGCGGTCTCGGGAACAATCCCGAGTTCGGCAAACGTGGT
>Ga0208357_1001314_pt1 | contig 18171 bp, 21 predicted proteins | sample NGESurdeep092012_6_FD_184487 | JGI IMG/M metagenome (GOLD analysis project Ga0208357, IMG submission 184487) | Arctic peat soil microbial communities from Barrow, Alaska - NGEE Surface sample F52-2 deep-092012 (SPAdes) | ecosystem: Environmental > Terrestrial > Soil > Wetlands > Peat ... | reverse complement strand
GCGCGAATACCTGGCCTCCTGCACGCACGGCTGTCATCGTAAACGCGCCGGATAGATGGATCGCGCCGGGGGGCAGAGCCAGAAAGCTGCGCCCGATTGCGTGCAGCAACCAGAGATGTACGTCGAGTCGCAGAAAGATCAGTATCGCGATTGTCTGATGAAACTGCGCCATCACCGTCGAGTCGGCTTGCGTCTGTGGGTCGAGCAGGCTGGCCAGTGAAAACCCCATCTGCATGCTCAACACCTCTCCGGCCATCTGCACGGCGTCGAAGACGAGATTGGTGGCAATTCCAATGGCCGCGCCGATCAACAGCTCCCCGAAGACCAGCACCGGCCAGTGGCTCAACTGCAACGTCGTCATTCGCGGTGAGAGCACTGGGTACAACAGGATGGAAAACGCAACGACAAAGGCAGCCTTCACCTGCAGAGGCACCGACATGCTTCCGAAGAACGGCGCAAACAGCATCAGCCCCGTAATCCTCACAGAAATTGTCAGGAACGCAAGGATGATCTTCTCCAAGGGGACGTCGATCATTGCAACACCCCGTGGAAATCAGAAAGCAGTTGAACGGTGTAAAGCGCTAGATGACGCCACATCCATGGCATCAGCACAAAGAGCGCCACTCCGGTCGCGAGCAGCCGCGGCACTGCTGACAGGGTCTGGTCCTGCAGAGACGTGAGAACCTGCACGATGTTGACGACAAAACTGACTGCTACCGTAACAATCAAGAGAGGCGCAACAAGCCACGCGACCTCAAGCAACATCATGCGCCCGAGCGAGATGACCTGATCGGTTCCCATCAGTTGAAACTCCGCACCAGCGCACCGATCAACAGGTGCCATCCATCGACCATGATGAAGAGCATCAGCTTCAGCGGCGTTGAAATCACGACGGGCGGCAGTTGCATCATGCCGACTGCATTCGTAATCGATGCGACAACCAGGTCGACCACCAGAAAAGGAAGGAACAACACCGCGCCGATCTGAAAGCCGGCCTTAAGTTCCGAAACGATATAGGCAGGCATCATCACACGCATCGGAATGTCGTCGATGGTGCGCGGTCGGGGCACGTGCGCAATATCCAGAAACATCGCCGCATCCTTCTCGCGCACATAGTGGGCCATGAAGTGGCGCAACGGATCGCTTCCTCGCGACACCGCTTCGAGCGCGGTAATCTGTCCGTTTTGCAAGGGAAGAAATGAGTCGTGATAGATCTGCTCACCCACCGGCTGCATGATGAAAAAGGTGAGTACCAATGAAAGGCCAATCAGCGTCTGGTTCGAAGGAGTCGTTTGCAGGCCTAGCGCCTGTCGCAGGAAGTGGAATACGACCAGCAATCGGGCAAAAGGCGTAACGCAGATCATTAACGATGGGACCAGCGTTAGAAAGGTGAGCAGCACGACGATCGTCCATGGCGCCGAGCTGCTGCCAAGACCGGTGATGCGGACTCCGCCAGCACGGGGCCGCGCCGCATGGTTCCTCATCGTCCGGTTCGCAGATCCACCCATGGAATTGCTTGAGGCGGCTGAAGGAGCACCCACGCCGGAGGCCGTCCCCGTAATTTGACCCGCGCCTGCAACCGGTCCCGCCAGTTGAGCTTGAATCACCGGAATGGATCTTACGGAAGCTTTTATGGCAGCCGGAGAAAACGCAGCGACCGTCACCAAGAACATTGCGCGGAGGAGCCGTCTGCTCATACTCCTCGCTCCTCAACACGCGCGCCCAGATTCATCGCGTTCCCTTGCGCGCGTGTGCTCACCTGCGAAAGCACATCGGCAAACGTTGCTTCGTCCGCCAGAGTAGGATGCCGCTCCTTCGCCCCACCCTCAAGCTTCGCGAGCAGGGCCACGCTCGATGCACTTCCACCGAGCAGAAACTGCTCCCCGTCCACCTCAACAATTGAAACGAATCGCTTCTCACCGAGCGACAAAGTCTCGACCATGCGTAGCCTGCGAGACGCCTGCCGCGCCAGCAGTCCTTGGCTGTGCCGGCGCACCCACTTCCATCCGTTGGCCAGCGAGAGCTGCGTATTTTCACTCCAACGCGCCAGCGCGAGCTCCGCCGGGATCGTAGAACGCAGTGCGGAGTTTGCCCTCTTCATATCGGTGCTCATGCCACACCCGTCAGGCGCACGGCCAGCTTGTCGCGGGTGACATCGAACTTCACAGTGCCCACAAGTTGCCCGTTGACATGCAGCAATAAATCTTCATTGTGTTGTGCAGCCGTCTCCAGGACTGCGCCTGGCTCGAGTTTCATCAATGTTCTTACCGTGAAATCGATCACCGGCGTTTCAAGCACCAGGCGGCAAGGCAGCATATGTGCCCGCAGCAAAGGATCGCCTGTCTCAGTCGCCGCCTGCACGGGAATCAGCTCTAAGGCTGTCGGCTGTGTTGAAGTTTCTATCTCCTTCATCTTTCCCCCTGCGTCTTCCCGTCTGGAATCAACAGGTAAGCGTTCTGTTATGCATTCGATTGCAATGAATAATTGCAATCGCTGTGCCAAACCAAGACAACCGTACAGACGCCCCGCCACAGAGTCTTGAGAGTCAACTCACTGCGTTTCACAAGGGAAAAAGATGTTTTGCCATCGGCGGCAGGGCCCCGCTGCAAGCTCCTCGCCTTAGGTCCTCTTAAGCCCAAATCGCCGCCACATTAGAACCTTCTCATTTCACGTCGGCAAACGAAGCAGCCCCGCGGTTGGATCGAACACGGGGCTGCTCCAGCAGGCTTAATATCGGCGCAGTTCGTTAGATCAACTCATCATGGCGATCGTCGCCTGCTCCATCTGATCGAACGCCGTAATGGCCTTGGCATTCGCTTCATAAGCCCTTTGATATACGATCAGGTCCGAGAACTGCTGGGCTACGTCGACATTGGATTGCTCGACGGACGATCCCTTGATCGTGCCGCGCCCTCCCGTACCCGCCGTGCCAATTACCGCCGCGCCTGAAGCAGAGGTCACCGAGTACTGGCTGTCTCCATCCATCAGCAGACCTTCAGGATTGGCGAAGTTGGCGACGGCCACCTGGCCGATAGCGCTCGTCTGTCCATTCGAGAACGTCGCCTGCACGGTACCATCGGGCAGCACTGAATATGTACTCAGCACTCCTGCCGCAAAGCCGTTCTGATTGGTCGCGTTATTGCTGGAAGGGCTTGCCGTCTGTGTGAGAAGTGAGTTGCCACTTCCGTCTTTCAACTGCCAACTCGGTGCGATGTTTAAGGCTCCGTCTGACAACGGTCCTATCGAAAGTGCAATGGGTGTGGTTGGTGATGTCAGCTGACCGCTGCTGTCGAACGACAGGGTGCCTGAGCCAACCGCAGTCGAGATGCCCGATCCTCCCTGAATGTCTTTCGACGGAATCGTCACGTTGTAACTCCACGCGCTCGACGCCGTCTTGGTGTAAGTCATCGTGAGCTCGTGCGCCGAGCCGAGTGAGTCGTACACACTGATTGGCGACTGAAATGTATCGCCCACAGCCGCCGAAGCATCCAGGTTGCTCGTAAGCGAAAGCGTTGAGGTTGCGGTCGCGGACTCGCTTGTGCCCGTTCCTACGTCGATCGGCTGCAGGCTGGAGTTGGTCGAAACCACGCCGCCCGTCGCCGGATAGCCCATCACGAGATCTCCGCCCAGTGTCATCAACTGGCCCGAGGAGTTGGTGGTGAAATCGCCATTACGCGTATAGGTCTGCGCTCCCGAGCTGTCTTGGACGACAAAAAAACCAGCTCCGTTCAGCGCCAGATTAGAGCTTTCCCCGGTCGAGGACACGGCGCCATTCGTGAAGTCCTGTTCCGAGCCCGTCACCTGCACGCCCAGGCCAGTCTGAATCGGACTGCCACCGCCACTGGTGCCGTAACTCTGGTAGAACAAGTCGGCGAACGTTGAGGTCTGCGACTTGTATCCATCGGTATTCATGTTGGCGAGATTGTTGGAAACAGTCTGCAGCGCGGCCGAGCTGGCGTCGAGACCTGAAAGGGCGGTTGAGAACGACATAATGAACTACCTCCGGAGGCTGGGGTGAAGAATTTCGTTTATCCTGCGCTGAAGCATCACAGCAATTAGAAAGGTGATTGGCTGGCGCTGCCCGGCATGGCAGTACTATTGAGCGCCGCGTTGACGGCGGCCGCCTGTAACGCGGCTTGTGATGCGGCCGCAATATTCGGAGTGGCGCTCCCGCTTGCGCTGGACGATGTAGGTGTGGACGAACCGAAGGTGTCGCTCAACACCTGATTGATGCTGGTCAACTGATCCAGTTGGTTCAACGAGATCATCTGGCCAACCATCTGCGTGCTGTCCATGGGTGCCGTGGGATCCTGGTTCTGCAGCTCCTGAACAAGCAAGGTCAGGAACGTGCTTCCAATCGAGCCAACGCTCGCGTCGACACCTGAATTGTCATTGCTGGCGGGTTGCGCGTCCCTCGGCTGCACTGTGTAGGGCTGCGCTGGGCTGTTGTTTCCGATCTGTGCGACTGACATTTGAACTCTCCTGATCTGCTCAAAAGGATTTTCTGACTGCTTCTAAACGCTGCTTCCCTCGACCTGCTATGTTGCGATTGCATTGACTCCTACACCGTGATATCGAGCCTCGCCGACAGCAAAGATCCTCTATACCGGGGGCTTACCGAACTGATCGCAGGCACATTGCTCGCGGCCGGCGAGAAAGAATTGAACCGTTCACCACGTACACCTGCGGAGCTCCCATCGTTCTGCTGATAGCTGTTGTTCGGATTCGAACCGCGGCCGCCGTCGCTCATCATGCTTCCCGCATCGCGCGACGATCCGCCGGCGAGACTAACCGAAGCGTTAAGCCCATATTGCTGCGTAAGCTTTTGCTCCACGGCAGGCAGATGCACGGCCAGCGCGGCGCTCTGTTTCACATTCTCCAGAGACAACTGTGCCGAAAGTTGCCCATCTCCTGCTATTGTCTGAATGGTTACGCGGCCGAACGCCTCTGTTTGCACGCCGACACGAACATCGCCGCGCATCGCACTTTGCAGCACCCTCGCAACACCAGCGTCGCTCATAGGCTGCACACCGCTCTGCGTAGTTGAAGAGCTAGTATTCGAGGCAGACGCAGCCCCTCCGCGATTCACCGGCGTGGCGCTCGCGCCTCCCCTCGCTATCTGGGTGAGATCGGCAGCCGTAAGTACATTCTTGCTATCGGGCGCCTGCGGTGCTGGATCGGCCGAACCAGACGAATCTGCTGCTCCCCCCGACCCATTCCCGTGGGCTTGTCCGCCATTGCCCGCAAGTTGATTGCCGCCTGGGGCCGCTACCGACGGCACACCGCTGCCCCGCGCATTTGTTCCTGCCGGTTGCTGCCCGGACGCTTGCCCCATAGCATCCGCCTGAAAACTCACAGCTGTCGTCGAGGTCGCTGGTCTTTCGGTCCCAGGCGAAACCATGCCAACGCCGGCCACGGTTCCAGCTTGAGTTCCTTCGGTAGTCCCGCTTCCCTCGGGAGGGTTCGCGGCGTCGACACGACCGGCGTGCGACACGTCTTGCGAACTCTGAAAGGCTGTGCTGGCCGCTGGCTCCGCCAGCTCCGGCGCTGCCACTGCAAACTGTAGGTTCACCTCGGGGACGCCTGTTTTGGCTGTCCCATTCGACGCATCCGCGCCGGAATCCACGAGGCTCGTCTTCGAGTTGGTTATCGCTGGTTTACTGGAGTTCTCAAGCTGCTCGCCATTTTCGTCCATCGCGGGCAGGCTAAACAAACCTCCGTTCGCGTCTCCGTCAACAGCAACACCAATCGCAGCCGTGCCCTGTGCTGGCACGGTTCTGGGATTAGACCCAGTCCCTGCCTTCGATTCCGCCGCAGGCGTTGACGCACGAAGCGCCCCATTGAGAGAGTCCGATGTACCGGTCCCACTCTTCAATACAGCCGAAGAGGTCGCGGCGGGAATCTCTGCGCTCTTGTCCGCAGCCGGCGCAACCCCTCCAGCCAGCAGAGGAACATTCAAGTTCGCCGGATTCGGTTGGGCATTCGTCACCAATCCCGTCTGACCCGTCTGGTTCAGCGAACTGGGGCTGCCACCTTTCCGATCTCGATCCTTCACATCCTTATGCCCGGGCTCACCCTGCTTTGTTCCGGCGCTATCCTTCGCAGGCAGAGCTTCACGGCGGTCGCCATCATCCACGCCCAGCAACGATGCGAAGCTCGCATCGGCCTTGCCCGTCTGCGCTGACGACGATCCAGAAGAAGCGACGTCAGCCGAACCGATTCTCTGTGCTGAACTGACCTTCATGGAAACCACTTGCCTCGGCACGCCGCCACAACTGTTGGCGCGCTCTGTCTTCATCGGCAGGCGAGCGTAAATCGCGCTGCTTCTTCCTGGGCACAGCACACGAAAGATATCCTGAGGCGTGTGTCAACCACGTGCACGGCGCGACAGAAATAACTCTTCGTTACGCTTCTGTTCGCGCACGCGAAGGTCAGCCTGATATGCGGCCATCCGTTGTTCCTGCAACTCGCTGATCACTTCGCGTCCACATCTTGCCGCAAGATAGATCACCATCTGCTCGACACGCATCTTTTCGAGCTTCGCAATCTGCGATAGGGCGTCCGAACGCTGCGCCTGCGCTTGCCTGTAACGGGCGTCGCTGCGCTGATAGTGTCCTCCATCCAACAAGCAGTGCACTTCCTCAAGTCGCGAAGCAGTGACTGAGGCAAGCTCTGCCTGCAATCGTTCTGCTTCCGCTGCCGCCTGCTGTATCTGCTGTCTCAGTGCAGCCAAAGTGCGCTCCTCAGCCTCTTCCTTCAGCCGCCGCACTGCCAGCACAACACGCAATGAGTCAGGTGGTCGCATCGTCAACTCGGTAGCGCCAGCAGAAGCCGCGTGGCCTCGCTGAAGGAGCAAAGATCCTTGCTGTCCTGCCGCAGATAACTGTCCAGCTGCGGGAGTATCTCGACCGCGCGGTCCAGCACCGGATCACCACCGCGTTGGTAAGCCCCGATGCGGATCAGGTCTTCGGATCGCGCATGCGTCGCCAGCAAGCCACGCAGCTCCGTCGCCTTCTTCAGATGCTCCGGTGTGACGATGCTCGGCATCAGACGGCTGAGACTGTCTAATATTGCGACGGGCGGATAATGCCCTTTCGTTGACAACGAGCGGTCCAGAATAATATGCCCATCGAGCAGCGATCTCACCGTGTCGACAACCGGATCCTGTTGATCGTCGCCTTCCATCAGGACGGTATAGAACGCCGTAATGCTCCCATGCTTAAATCGTCCGGCGCGTTCCACCAGGCACGCCAGCTTGTTCAAGACTGAGGGTGTATATCCTTTCGCGGTCGGCGGTTCACCCGCAGCCAGTCCAATCTCTCGCTGTGCCATCGCGAACCTGGTCAGCGAGTCCACTACCAGCAACACCTCTCTCCCTTCATCAGCAAACGCTTCCGCGATCGCTGTCGCCAGCAAAGGCGCTCGCAACCGCAACAGGGGCGGCTCATTGGAAGTCGAGGCCACGATCACCGCCCGGCTCCGGCCCTCTTCTCCAAGCACCTCCAGAAATTCGCCAACCTCGCGCCCGCGTTCACCAACCAGCGCCATGACGATCACATCAGCCGCCGTCCCCCGGGACATCATTCCCAGCAGCGTGCTCTTACCCACACCGCTGCCGCCGAAGACGCCCAATCGCTGTCCGCGCCCGCAGGGAACAAAAGCATCGAGTGCGCGAATCCCGCAACCCAGCGGCTCGCGGATCGGCAGACGATCCAGCGGTTGCGGCGCCTGTCCATCCACCTCCATCACTCTCGTCGAACGATATGGACCAAGCCCGTCAAGCGGCTTGCCATTTGCATCCAGCACACGACCCAGCGTCTCCGCTCCCACGCCGACCGAAGGTCGCCGTCCCAGCGCCGTGACTGAATCGCCTAAGCGGATGCCCGTCGGCGACTCGGTCATCATCGACAAGATTGTCTTTCCGCGAAACCCGATAATCTCGCCGTGCAATTTTTCACCGTTCGCGTCTGCCACCTCACACGCTTCGCCGATTGAGCCAAACGGTCCTTCCGACTCAATCAGGTTTCCCGTCACCCGAAGCACTCGTCCCTGCCAACGCACGGGCGAGTAGTGGCTGAGCTGATGCTCAAGCTGTTGCAGCATCTCCGGCCTCATGCACGATCCGGCTTGTGCGACAGCAGTTGCGCAAAGGTCTCTTCCACGTCCCGCAACTGCGCTTCAAAGCCGAAGTTGGCGTTGCCCAGTCCGGTCTCAACGACGCAATCCCCTGGCTGTAGCTCATCGTCTGCAACGACCTCCCACCGTGCAGCACCCCCGCGCTCGCCGAGCTGGCGCCAACGCTCCACCTCTGCGGTCACAACCCGGATCCGAACGGCGGGCCCGCACTGCATCCGATCCAGGGCAATCCTTACCAGAGCCGCGAGTAGAGTCGGATCAAGCTCTGTCTCGCGCTCGAGAATCTTGCGCGCGATCGCCAGCGCCAGATGTACGACCTCGCTTTCCACACGATTGAAATATCCGGTACGTTCTTCCTCAAAGTTCCGCAAGGTCTCCGTCACCTGCTGTTGTGCCTGTTGCCGCATGCACTCGCACTCCGCGCGCAACCTCTCCTCGGTCTCGGCAATCGCCGCCTCGCGAGCGAAATGGACCCTTCGTTCCACCTCTTCCTCCGTCACTTCGGTCACTGTCGCAGCCGCCTCGACGGCAGGGACAACGCCGGAAATGGGAAGCTCAAACGCGCCTCGCCCGAAGCCAGCCTCGCGATATTCCAGAGCTGAAAATGCTGAAGCCGCCGAGCTAGACAAACGCTTCTCCCTCATCGCTGCGAAGACTCATCTTGCCTTCCTCTTCCAGTTGCCGCGCGATGTTAACCATCTCTCCATGCGCCTTCAACACTTCCTTGCTCCGGACCGAGCCCAGCGACTCCATCTCTTCCTTCAACAACTCCACGCCGCGCACCGATAGCGTTTTGTAGAACCTTTCGCGTAATTCCGGACTTGCCCCCTTCAGCGCCATCGCAAGCAGGCCGCGCTCCACGGCGCTTGAAAGTTTACGCAACTGACCGTCGTCCAGCCGTATGAAATCTTCAAACGTAAACATCAATTGGCGAATGCTGCCAGCCAGCTTCGCATCCTGTCCTTCGATGTTGTCCAGAATCTCTCGCGAAGTTTCAGGGTCCACGCTATTCATCAGCGCCGCCACGTTCTGAAACCCCGAATACGTCCGCTTGTGAATCTCACCAGCCGAGCGCAGACGCCGCCGGAACGCAGCTGAAATCCTCTCTGCCATCGCCGGTGAAAACTGTCGCAGATTCGCCAGTCGCCGCACCGATTCCGCTCGCGTCGATCGAGGAAGATGCATCAACAGCGCTGAAGCTTGCTTCGGTTCAAGATGTCCCAGCACCAGCGCAACCGTCTGCGGATGTTCGCCTTCCAGCAGCCGCGCCAGTTGCTTCGGATCGGCTTTCTGCAATGACTCGGCACGGCCGGAGTTCAGCTCGTCCGTCCTGACCATCTGGTTTTGCATATTTCTCGCGCCGCTCTCGCCGAAGGCCTTCACCAGCAGCCGCGTAGCCGTCGCCGTTCCACCGTGTGTCAGAAAATCCCGTGCCGATGTCATCTGGTGATATTCACGCAGCACCTGCTGCGAAACCTTCGGCGGAACTCGGCGCAGGTTCGCAATCTCCCGCGTCACCATCTGCAAGTCTTCCTCCGGCAGATTGCGAAAGACGCACGCTGCAGCATCATCGCCCAGAACCGTCATCAGGATCGCCGCCTTCTGCGCGCCGCGCAGTTGTTTGTAATCCGTTATTTCGCTCATCCTTCCGGCTCCTGTAACCACGTCTGCAGAGTGCGTGTCATCGACACCGGCTCAGCCTGCACCATGTCGGTTACACGTCGCTTCAACCCAACCGTGTTGCTATCCGTTTCCAGCAATTGATCCAAACCATCCACCGGTAACTCAAGAGCGCTGGAGGTCGCCAGAGACATGATCGAAGTTCGATTTCCCGTTCCAAGTTCCTTCAGGCTGGCGGCGAACTGCTTCTGCATCGGGCGGAAGAGCAGCGCCCACGCCAGCATAAACAACGCCAGCAAAGAGACGTATCGCAGCGGAGTCGCGTAGTTGTTCACGCCTTCTTGCATACGTTCAGCTAAGCTCGGCGCAGCGTCGTTATCGTTCGCTCCACTGAACGTCATATTCTCCACGGTGACGACGTCGCCGCGCTGTGCGTCCACCCCCAGCACCGCGGCCGCCAGCGTCTGCAGCTGCTTCAACTGCTCAGGCGACCTCCTATACGTCGAACCCACCATCTTGCCTGCGACCATCTTCTTATCGGAAAAATCGTTGACCAGGATCGCAGCGGTAATTCGGCGAATCCGCCCTGCCGGCGAGATCGTATGCCGCACAATCTTGTTCACGCCGAATGTCGAGTTCTCCGAGATGGAGGTCTGCGTACTTCCGTCCCCATTCGCATCCTGCGAATCGGTCGTGCCGCTTCCCGGCGTCGTGGGTACGTTGCTCGCCGTTCCCGCCACCCCGCCGTTATCTATCTGCCCCGTCTGCTCTCGCGTCTTTTGCGTGGTCAACAACGCACTCACTGCCGGGTCGTACTTGTCTTCGCTCTCCTCAGAACTCGTCGGGTCGTATTCCACATTCACGCTGGCGCGCAGATTATCTGCGCCCACTACCGGTCCCAGCGTTGCCATAAGGCGCTTCGACAGCTCATCCTCAAGCTCGCGCCCTTCCATCGTTCCACCATGTCGGTTCAGCGGCTCATCCGTATCTGCATCGATGATGGCCACGTCTGCCGGCACCAGATTCTCTACCGCTCCACTTACCAGCCGCGCAATCGCATCCACCTGATCCTGCGACAGGCTGTCACGTTTCAGCCGCAGCGCGACGGAAGCCTTGGCTGGCTGCGATCGATCGAGGAACACCGAGTCGCGCGGCATCACCAGATGCACCCGAGCGCTCCGAACGTCGTCGAGTGTGCCGATGGTGCGCTCTAGTTCGCCTTCCAGCGCGCGCTGGTAATTCACCTTCTCGTCAAACTCTGTCTGCCCCCACGATGTCTTATCGAAGAGCTCGAAGCCCATCCGCCCGCTGTGAGTCGTTCCCTGCGAAGCCACCTCCATGCGCGCCGCATCCAGCTCACTTGCCGGCACATCGATCCCCTTGCCATCAGGTGACATCTTGTAATCGATCTTCTTCGCCACAAGCTGTTGCGCCATCGCCTGCGCATCTTCCGGCTCCATACCCGTCATCAGCGGCTTATAGTCCGGCGAGTTCATCATCATCGCCAGCATACCCACACCCAGCAGCGTCGCCAGTGTTCCACCGCCAACAATCATCCGCTGACGCCGGTCCATCCGGCTCCAGACCTGCTTAAATTGTTCCAGTGTCTTCTTCAACATCGCTCAGCGCCCTTCAGAACTGCATCTTTTCCATGTCCTGATATGCGCTCACGACCTTGTTGCGCACCTGCATCATCAATTGAAACGCCACATCCGCCTTCTCCACCGAAACCATCGTCTTACTGATGTCGGCGTTTTTGCTTCCCTGCAGCATGTTGATCACCTGCTGGTCAGCGCTGTTCTCGAGCGAGTCCACACTGCCCACCGCCGACTGAAAGACGTCGGCAAAACTCGAGCCCGAATCCGTTCCCTGAGCATTCGCCGCTCCACTCGCCGGCGTATTCAATTGCGTCGCAATCGACGGTATTGCCGCTCCGATACCACTAATCATCTCTGGCCTCTCTAGCTCTTCAGAAGGTCGATCGACTGCTCGATCATTTGCTTGGACGCAGCAATCGCCGACGCATTCAGCTGATACGCGCGCACCGAGCCCATCAAATCCACCATCTCCTGCGCAGGATTGATCGCTGGATACGACACATATCCATCCTTGTCGGCGTCAGGGTGCCCCGGCTCATAGCGCCGGATAGGATCGGCCTTGTCCTCTACCACTCGCGTCAGCCGCACGCCGCCTGGCTGTGCGGGTGTCGGCATCGAAGCGGAACCGTCGTTCAGCAGCGACTGAAACTGCGCTCCACCCGTGCTTTCGAGAACAACCTCGCGCCGCCGGTACGGCCCTTTGCCCGAACTGCTGCGAGTCGTATCCACGTTGGCCAAATTCGTGACCGCAACCTCGGACCGTTGCCGCTCCGCCGTGAGCGCAGACCCGCTGATATTCAAAGCGTTGAAAATTCCCATAAACCCCTCTACTCGCCGCTGTTGATTGCCGAGAGAAGCTGGTGAAAGCGATCCTCAATCAACTGCGTGCCCATCTGGTATTGCAACTGTGTCTCGGAAAGCTGCAGCGACTGCTGATCGATGTCGACGTTATTCCCGTCGGGCCGCTCCAGCAATCCCTTCACGTCATGCACGGCCAGGCGTGGCGTCTGGTCCTCAGGAGCCGCCATCGCGCGCTTCAGCTCCTGTTGAAAGTCCATGTCCTTGGTTCGATAACCCGGCGTGTCAACGTTCGCCATATTCGACGCGATCACCGTCTCGCGTTTATTGGCCAGCGAAATATAACTCTCCAGCTGCGAAAGAACTGGAATGTTAGCCATGATCGAAGTTCTCCCTTGGGTCGAACACCCTCGCAGGTTGTGGGAGGGTATCGGTTGCTCACCTCATCGGCGGCCAGAGAAGAAACTTGAGTCGTTACGAAACACTTTTGGGTGATCGACAGGTCGCCGCTCAGCTCTTTTTCGCACTTGTCCCTCTATCCCTAGCCGAAGTCGCCGCCGCAATCTTTCCGTTATGAATCTCCATCGTCTTGCCCATCGTGACCTCTTTTGCAGACGAAGCAGGTTCAGCTATCGAACTCGGCTCGATCACCAGCGTGATCCTGCGATTGGACGGATCGTTCGGCGCGTCCGGTCGGCGCGGCAACTGGTCTGCAAATCCACGAACCTCCGACACCTGCCCGTGTACCACGCCGCTGCTCTGCATCAATCGACGAGCTGCATTGGCGCGGTCCGTCGAGAGTTCCCAATTTGTATACCGGCTCGTGTCGCTATACGGAACCGAGTCCGTGTGCCCCTCGATTGAGATCCGATTACGCATCTTGCCCAGTTGCGGCGAAATGGCAGTCAGGAAATCGCGCAACGCCGCTGTGGGCTCCGCACTCCCCGATTTGAAAAAGGTGCCTCCCGGCTGTTCCAGCAACTCAATCCGCAACCCTTCCTGCTCCGCCGTAATCTCGACCTGGTTCTTCAACTTGTCGAAATTGGGCATCCCCTGCGCAGCCTCCATCAGCTGCTGCTTCAACTTCGTCATGCTGTTCTTGTCCATTGGCAGCGAATGGCCCACACCATTGCGATTGGTACCTTGTAGAGTTGCCGTGCCCCTCGGATCGTTGAAGTATTGCGCGATGGACCTCTTCACCACATCGCTGGTGCTCGTCAGCCACAGCACGATAAACAGGCTCATCAGGGCCGTGACAAAATCGGCGTACGCCACCTTCCATGCGCCGCCATGGTGGCCTCCATGGCCGGTCTTGCGCCGTTTGATCAGAATGATGTCGTCGTTCTTCGCGCCGTTCGTCATCAGGCCGCGGCCTCAATGGATATCGGCTCTTTCTCCCGGCAGGCTCTCTCCATCTCGGAAAACTTCGGCCGTACCTGCTCTGGAATGGCTCTGCGGCCTATCTCGATGGCCATAATGGGCGCGGTGCCCTTGACGAAGGCCAGCAACGTCGTGCGCAGCACACCGTAATAGGCATGCTTTTCGTCGACCGCCTTAGACATATTCGCCGCCAGCGGACCAACCACGCCGTAGCACAGCAGAATGCCCAGAAATGTCCCCACCAGCGCCGCTGCCACCTTGCTTCCAATCTCTTCCGGCGGCCCTCCCAGCGCGCCCATCGTGATCACGATCCCCAGCACAGCCGCCACAATGCCAAGCCCCGGCAACGCGTCCGCCACAGACATCATCGCCAGCGTGGGCGCCATGGACGTGTGGTGGTGCACCTCCAGATCGAGCTCCATCATCTGGTCCAGATCGAACGGCTTCACTCCGCCCGTGACAGCCATGCGCATCGTGTCGCACACAAACGCCGTCACATGGTGGTCTTCCAGAAACGTCGGATACTTCGAAAAGATTGGGCTCTTCTCCGGCTCCTCAATATCGGATTCAATGCCGACCATGCCTTCCTTACGCGCCTTCGTAAACAGCTCGAAGAGCATCTTCAAAGACTCCACATAGCGTTTCTCCGGAACAGCGCTTCCCTTCAACACACCTACCAGCCCCGCCACGACGCCTTTCAACACATGCAGGGGATTCGCAACCAGCACCGTCCCCAGCGCCGCCCCGGCAATCGTGATGAACTCGGAAGGCTGAAGCAGCACCGGCAACTTGCCTTTCTCCATCAAAAAGCCCCCCACCACCGATGCAAGGACGATAACGATGCCGATAAGCGAAAACATGAAGCTCCTTGCGGGCCCGGGAGAGACTGTGCGCCTTATCTCCCTATCGGCTCCCAGGAGCGAATTCATTAGTGCCGCCAACCCTTGGCTCAGGCCGTCCCACACTCGGCAAAGGCCCACCGCAAGCGGCATTGCAAAGTATCTTTAGGTTCGATCGAAAAAGCGCGCCAGAACCCGCCGGGCTAACCCTTGGCCAAGCCGTCGCCGATATCTAGGCTGAAGCTTCGGCCTCGCCTCAACGCATTTGCGTGCATAATTGCGTGTGCCTGGACTCGAAAGGTGACTCCTGTCTGGTTGAGAACCGGCATGATCTCAACATCCTCCGGCCTATCGACTAGAGAACGGACTACCAACAGAAATATATCGCGGACTTCGGCATTTTCTTGATCCAGGGCAGTCCTCGTCATGTTCCGGCATCGACCGTCTTGCGGGAATAGGCTAAGAAAATAGATCTCTTGTTGCGTATACGCAATTCACTCGCTCTATGCCGAAGTCATTTCAAAGAAAACGCAATATTTGCAATAGCATAACATTTCACACTTTGGTCTACATAAAGATGAGAGGGTGTTTCGGATACACAACAGAGCGCCAAAAGTTGAATGAGCCGTTCGGCTTGCGGCTTAGTCTCCATCAAGCGCACTTCGCGCCAAAGGAGACTCCCCCTATGATCAAATATTCTTCTCGCATCCTTGTACTCGGATTGACGGCAGCCTTGCTGGCAATCCCTTCCGGTCAAGCGTTTGCCCAGTCAACATCCTCTCCAAGCGCAGGCTCCGTGACGGGTACCGATCCCGAGCCGCCACCGCCGCCGCCGAGCACGATGCAGTATGTGCTGCTCATCATTGAGGCCGCGGGGGGATAAGATAGCTTCACCCGGATATGTTCATGATCGCCCAAAGAGGAGAGGCCTAGATGCAGTTCGCAGGCGTCGACCTCCTCTTGTGGGCGATCGGCCTCTTGGGCCATGTCGTTCTGCTCCTCGTACTCTGTTTCCGCCGCCGCGCGGCCCATTTCCAGGTCTTTACTACACTAATTGCAACCAATGTGATCAGGACAATTGCACTCTATTTCACCTTTCGACTCGGTACACGGCACGCTTACTTCGTCACATACTGGTCGTTGGCGATACTGGACGTGGCCCTGCAACTGGCGGTCGTATACGAAATGGCATCTCATGTCTTTCGACCCCTCGGCACATGGTCGCGCGATGTCCACCGCGGTTTCCTGTGGCTGATAGGCGGCAGTATTACAGTTGCCTCGCTCTTGACCTGGATGGCGGCGCCGGCAGCCCATAGCTTGAAGGAAGTGGTCGTTATTAGAGGAAGCTTCTTCTCCGCGGCGCTTATGAGCGAACTCTTCGTCGGCATGGTCGCGTTTTCAGTGATCGCCGGATTGCCGTGGAAGACTCACGTCGCGCGGATATCCCAGGGACTGGGGGCCTATTCAATCGTATGCATATTGATAGAGGCAGGTCATAGCTACTCCATCATCACGCCTGGTATTCCCACCTACGTACTGTTGTCCCATATTCGTATGGCTGTATATTTGGTCTGCATCACATATTGGATCGTCATGCTCTGGCGCAATGCACCTCGTCCAAAGGACTTGCCTGACGAAATGCGCCGACAGCTCTCATTACTGCAAAGCCGGGTTGCGTATGATCTCTACAGGATTCGAAGCTGGAGAGGATAGGAGGGACTAGTGGATACCCGCACGTTTGATTTCGCGATCGTTCTCGCTTGCTTCCTCGTGTCCCTGCTCGCAATCGGGGGCTATTACTATTTCCACGCCCGCAAGGTGGCAAAGGATGAATGGAGTAATCTCCTGAGTCGCCTGATCCTGCTGGATCGAAATAAGATCGAGATCGTCGCCCTAGAGCAGTCCGGTACCGACCTAGATCCGGCACGTGTCCTCGAGTTGATCGGGGGATTGGACGGTCTTAAAGCGCTGAACGCAAACTGCGACGTCCTGATTGACCTCGCCTGCCATTGCCAACGCTGGTATCCGGAAGCCCTCTTGGTCGCAGAGCAGCTTCGCATCAACGCAAGAGAGATCAAATGGCATCTCACCCGGTTGGAGGGTGCAGCACGCATGGGAAATCTGGGGTCGGCATTCGCCGACTACGCCCAGCGTGTGGCGGCAATCTATCAGCTCATGACGCAGCATCTTTTGGCACTCTATGAGCAGACCAATTTGCCGGAGCTTGCGGAGCTTCAGAGGGTCATTTAGCGGCATCTCTCCTATTGCTGTGAGGTGGAAAAGGCGGGCGAACGTCGTTTTCATTGGGAGAAACGGCCAAAAGACCTGAACCTTCGCTATATACCTATAGGAGAAATGCCGTGCGGCTCAGGCGACGCGCCGCATGAAAACAGCTGCCACTGTGCCGATCACCTCGACCTCTTTCTTATACCGCCAGCGCTTGCTCGATTCGTGCGACAGAAGATGCGGGACGAGCGTCAGCCACTCCGAGTTCCGGTCCAATTCGCAGAATCCCGAGATGAATCCTGTCCGCGTCAACAGAAAATAGATCGGCCGATCGAACTCGTGGTTCCATTCCTTCCGGCCGGCAATGGAGCGCTTTTGCGTATCGATCAAGACAATCGATCCCGCCAGGATCATTGGCTCCAGGGTTTGATCCCGGCGCCCGATAATGCCGCGGCGATAGTGGCTCGGCAGCGTATTTGAATCCGCGGGAAGAAGGGTTGTGTCGTTAGGCGGCGGATCCGTTACAAACTTATCGGGCAACCAAAGTTTTGCATGCTCTTCGAGTCGACCGGCGGATAACAACAGAGTCGAATTTGGGCTCGAAACCTGTTCCAGATCGGCTGGGTTGGAGACCGCATTGGGGCAAAGACCCAGCAATTGCTCGGCTGTAAGATCGTAGATGACGGCGAGAACAATCAATTTGGTGGCGGACAGTCCCCCACTTTCGCTCTCAACCCGTGCCAACCAGCTGGCGGAGATTCCATAGGCCGGATTTTCCCATTGCTGCGCCAGTCGTAGACTTCGCTCTTCAACGTCTCTCAACGTAAGTCGCCGCTCGACTCGAGCGGCGCGCAATTTACAGCCAAATCCTTCCATCCGGGCCCCCTGAAACCAGCGCAGCCGAAATTCGAAGACTCACGATCAAAGTAAGGATCGCAGCTCTCCACGATTAAACTGTTGCCGATTACGGCTATGGTACATCACCCATTTCCATCGTCTTGGCGATAGGTGGCTTTTACCCACATTCTTGTTGCGTACACGAAACAAAGCCCGCGACGTCCTCGGCAAGCATCTCGGGATACTCTATTGATTATAAATTGGTTACGCTCTCCTTGTGGCTCCCTGTTTCCTATACGAAACAGCCGAAGAATGACCGATTGAAAAGCCGTAACGCAGATGCAAGCTAAGAAAGCTATTGGGACGGGTTAACTCCTGTTTCCCAATGGAGAGCATAGCAGAGCAGGAATGGAGCGTGGCTTGCAGAGTCTACTCTGCTACCGCTCCGATGCTCTCTTTTTTTGGCTTAGCCAGCACTCTTAGCCCTTCCATCAAACTAATCGTTTCCTAAAATATCCTCAACTTGCTTTAACACAATAAGTTGACGGAACACTTGCACTCCTCTGAGTGCAACCGAAATTTGACACATAGTATTCAACTTAGGCGAAGATAAAGCGAACAAATGCCAATCTCTGCCACAATTCGCCTACAGATCGAAGCAGCTCTGGCTCACAAGGTTCCTTCCGCCCTTACTCCGGCTCCGAGAGTGATTCGCCCAGTTGCGGCTAAAGGAATAG
>Ga0208357_1001313_pt1 | contig 18173 bp, 14 predicted proteins | sample NGESurdeep092012_6_FD_184487 | JGI IMG/M metagenome (GOLD analysis project Ga0208357, IMG submission 184487) | Arctic peat soil microbial communities from Barrow, Alaska - NGEE Surface sample F52-2 deep-092012 (SPAdes) | ecosystem: Environmental > Terrestrial > Soil > Wetlands > Peat ... | reverse complement strand
CGTCTTTCTGGACGGATGCAGCACGGCCAAAGGCGCATTGCCCGAAGCCTTCGGCATGTCTCATCGTGAAAATGTCCCCGATCCGGACTATGTGAATGCGACCATGCGTTTTTCCGCGTTCGTCGGCTGGCCGGAGAACAAAATGATTGGCACTGGCATAAATAATGGGCAGATTGACACGGCACATGTGAATTTTATCACCGCCATTCAGACAGACATGTTGTTAGGTCACACTATAAAAGACGCTATCAAATATGCAGCGGGCCGACCGGATACTTATGGCGAATTCAACGCCGACTCGATGACGGTTTATGGTTTTTGGGGATTGACGTTTGGACTCGACAACTAATGATATTATGCCAATCACTCCCTTCATCCACGTCACTGCGGCCTTCTCCAATGCCGTGCTGGTGGCGATTCTGCCGCACGTCTCCGACTTTGCCAAAAAGTTGGATTTGCCGATTTCCCAACCCATCACCACCAGTCAGGTCGCTCACTTCAATGTTGCTAACCTGAAGGGCTGGGTGGGCGGAGGACTTTTTTTAACGAATCATTATCAGTTCGCCTTTGGTAATGGGTATGTGCAAGTGTTTCATAATCTGAATGATAATCCCTATATTCTCGACGATCCTGCCCGAGCCTGGCCGCGCTTTGAGGGGCCGGATAATATGACCACCAATGACGCCGTTGAATTTGCGCGCGACACTTTGCGCAAGTTGGGTTACGACCCAAAACTTTTACACGCGGATGGACCGCCGTTTTCCGTTCATGGTCCATACGACATGAAAGCGGGCTATCATTTTCCCTTTTGCGATATACAATGGGACGATGAAAAAGTAGGACTGGATTTTCAAATTGACATGAACAAGAAAATTCTGGTTGGCATGGAACTAGTCAGCACAAATCTTTTTAGTCCCGACCCCAAAATTGATGTTGTGCCCGAACTGGAATCGGATTATCAGAAACGGATTCAAGGCAAGATGTTCGTCCGAACCAACGCTCCGGCTCATCATCCATAGGCCAAACCGGTTCAGCTTGAAACGACCGGTCGCCTTGACGTTGGGCAGACAAATTCCGTCACGTCATCCACCAATTCATCTTCATTCTGAAATCTTGTTCACAACGGCGAATAACTCGCAAATTTTCAATCAAAACACGGAAACCCTGTTGATTTCATATGCGAATATCTTCTTTGTAACTTTTTTGAAAAATTTTCTTGCAACCACAACATATTGTGTTTAGAATTCTTCAGTTGCCTACTAAATGGGGTTTCGATCAAAATTGGGCGGTTGGCGAAAACCCTGAAGGCAGGCAGAAATCCGATTTTTCCCGACTGATTTTGTTTTAAGGCAGCCGGGTGATTTGTCTGAAAATTAAATCTCAACCGCCGCGAAAGGGAAATCCATGATTGATGCACGCGAGGAAATTATGTCGCCGGCTCCGAAAACCGCCCACCGTCGTTCCGCGAAGGTTTCAGCGGCGCGGGAAATAAAATCTCAAAAAAATCCGGCTAAAAAATCGCTGCCCGTCAAGCGTGTTTTCAGCGACGCGAAAGTGAAGCCGTTCGATCAAATCGAATGGGAGCGTCGCACCGCCGAAATCACCGACGACGCGAACAAGGTCATTTTCAAGCAGGAAAACGTCGAGGTGCCAAAGTCGTGGTCGCTGCTCGCGACGAAGGTCGTCGTCTCGAAGTATTTTTACGGCGAGCAGCATACGGGCGAGCGCGAAACATCGGTGCGCCAGTTGATTCATCGCATTGCGCGGACGATTGCGGATTGGGGCATTGCGGACGGCTATTTCAGCAAGGCGGACGGTGAGATTTTTTACGACGAACTGACATGGCTTTGCGTGAACCAATATGGCGCGTTCAATTCGCCGGTGTGGTTCAACGTCGGGCTTTATCACGAATACGGCGTCGGCAAGAAATCCGGCAAGGGCAACTGGTTTTACAACCGCGAAACCGGCGAGGCCGAGCGCGCCGCGACGCAATACGAATATCCGCAGGGCAGCGCGTGCTTCATCCAATCCGTGCAGGACAACATGGAAGACATCATGCGGCTCGCCTCCAGCGAGGCGATGCTGTTCAAATACGGCTCCGGCACCGGCACCGATTTGTCACCGCTGCGCTCGAGCAAGGAGAAATTGAGCGGCGGCGGACGGCCCAGCGGCCCGTTGAGCTTTCTGAAAGTGTATGACCAGGTCGCCAACGTCGTGAAGTCCGGCGGCAAGACCCGCCGCGCGGCCAAGATGAACACGCTCCGCGACTGGCACGGCGACATTGAGGAATTCATTGACGCCAAGCAGAAGGAAGAAAAAAAGGCGTGGGCGCTGATCGAACAGGGCTACGACGGCAGCTACAACGGCGATGCTTACGGCAGCGTAATGTATCAGAATGAAAATCTTTCCGTCCGTGCCAGCGACGAATTTATGCAGGCTGCGCTCGCGGGCAAGGAATGGTGGACGCGCAGCATCACCAACGGCGGCAAGCCGCTGCAAAAAAAGGACGCGGCCAGGCTGCTTTTGAAAATTGCCGAGGGCACGCACATTTGCGGCGATCCGGGAATGCAATACGACGGCGCAATCCAGAAATGGCACACATGCAAGGGCACCGAGCCGATTCACTCGACCAATCCGTGCAGCGAATACGTTTTCATCAACAACACCGCGTGCAATCTCGCGTCGCTGAACTTGATGAAGTTCAAACGCGAAGACAGCAAGTTCGACATTGAACGCTTCAAGGCCGCCGTCCGCATCTTCATCACCGCGCAGGAAATTCTCGTGGACAACGCGAGTTATCCGACGAAGGACATCGCCGAAAATTCCCACATCTTCCGCACGCTCGGCCTCGGCTTTGCGAACTTGGGTTCGCTCTGCATGAGCTACGGTTTGCCTTACGATTCCGACGAAGGCCGCGCGCTTGCCGGGGCGATCACGTCCATCATGACCGGCCACGCTTACGAGCAAAGCGCGGAAATCGCCGCGAACATCGGCGCATTTCCGGGCTATCGCGACGCGCGTTGCGCCCATGTTCCAAAGCCGGTGGTGAAGGACAACGTGGATTCCATGCTCGGCGTCATCAAACTGCATCGCGACGCCGTCGAGAAAATTCAACCGAGCGAGGAATTTAATTATCTCAAAGACGAAGCGCGCAAAACCTGGGACGGCGCGCTGGCTCGCGGCAAACAAGTTGGCTATCGCAACGCGCAAGTCACCGTGCTCGCGCCGACGGGAACGATTGCGTTCCTGATGGATTGCGACACGACCGGCGTTGAACCCGACATCGCGCTCGTTAAATACAAACTGCTCGCCGGCGGCGGGATGTTGAAGATCGTCAATCGCGGCGTGCCGGATGCGTTGCGCAGGCTCGGCTACGGTGAAGCGGAAATCAAAGGCATCATCGCGCACATCGAGAAGCACGACACGATTGAAGACGTCGGGGAAAACGGCACAGTTGTGAAAAGCGGCCTCAAGCCGGAGCATCTGCCCGTGTTCGATTGCGCGTTCAAGCCCCATCGCGGCAAGCGCAGCATTCATTATCTCGCGCACTTGAACATGATGGCCGCCGCGCAGCCGTTCATCAGCGGCGCGATTTCCAAGACCGTCAACATGCCGGGCACCTGCACCGTCGAGCAAATCCGCGACACTTACGTCCAGGCGTGGAAAATGGGATTGAAGTGTGTCGCCATTTATCGCGACGGCTCGAAACGTTCGCAGCCGCTGAACACGAAAAAGACAAACGAAGGCGGCGATAAGTCCGCCGCCGTTGCCGATGCCGCGCCGCTGGAAAACCAAATCAAGGAGCTTCAGGCTGAAGTTGGCAAATTGCGCTGCGAAGCGGGCAAGCCATTGCGCCGGCGCCTGTCTGACACACGCGGCGCGCTCACGCACAAGTTCGACATTGCCGGCCACGAGGGTTATCTGACCGTCGGACTGTTCGGGGACGGCCGGCCCGGCGAACTCTTCATCACGATGGCCAAGGAAGGCTCGACCATCGGCGGACTCATGGACGCCGTCGGCACATTGACGAGCATGGCGCTGCAATACGGCGTGCCGCTGGACGCACTCGTCCGCAAGTTCGCGCACCAGCGTTTTGAGCCGAGCGGCTTCACGAAAAATCCCGAGATCCGCAACGCCTCATCCATCACCGATTATGTTTTCCGCTGGCTTGCGTTGCAGTTCATTCCAGGCTACCGCGAAAACGTCGCCGGCACGCGCAACCAGCCCGAACTTGCCATGCCCGGCCTGCTCGAGGAGATGAAGAAAAAAATAAACCGTCCGGTGCCTGAACTGCCGATTGCCGAGGACAACGACATCCTCGACGTGAAATCGGAAAACGGAAATGGGCACGGCCACACAAAGCTCACCCTGACCAGCTCATTTCAAAACCAGGGCGACGCCCCGACCTGCCCGGCCTGCGGCCACGTCGCCGTGCGCAACGGTGCGTGCTACAAATGTTTGAATTGCGGCGAAAGCCTCGGTTGCTCTTGAGGAACCGAAACAAACAACAGGCCGGAGAATTCGCGTTCTCCGGCTTGTTTCATTTTACGGACGGGACTAATGTGGCGGCATGAGCGACGACAACCATTTCATCCGCGAAGACCCCTGGCGCATTTTCCGCATCATGGCGGAATTTGTTGATTCGTTCCAGACCATGTCGCAAGTCGGCCCGGCGGTGACCATTTTCGGCTCCGCGCGCACCAAACCAGATGACAAGCATTATCGCGCCGCGCAGGAAATCGCGAAGCAACTGGCGAAACACAACCTCGCCGTCGTCACCGGCGGCGGTCCCGGCATCATGGAGGCGGCCAACAAGGGCGCGGCGCATTCCGCCGGCAAATCCGTCGGCCTCAACATCGAACTGCCGCACGAACAGACCGGCAACAAGTTCGCCAACGTGCCGATCCATTTTCACTACTTTTTTTCGCGCAAGGTCTGTTTCGTCAAATACAGCCTCGGCTTCATTTATATGCCCGGCGGCTTCGGCACGCTCGACGAATTGTTTGAGGTGCTGACCCTCGTGCAGACGCATCGCATCCCGCAATTCCCGCTCATCCTCTTCGGCAGCGAGCATTGGAAAGGATTGCTTGCCTGGATGAAATTGCGCCTCGAAAAGGACAAGCACATCAGCCCGGGCGACCTCGACCTGTTGAAAATTACTGACGACGTGGACGAAGTCATTGAAATCATCCGCGACTACGAACGCCGTGTCGGCCCGCCCGGCACGCTGCCGGTCGCATTTGCGTAAAATGAAATGCGCCCGCTAATCCAAGAAATGCAAACCGCGCACACGCCCGAATCGCTGGTCCAAAATTTGCGGGGCGAAAATGGGATTGTTTTGTTGAGGAGCAATTCATTTGATTCGCCGCAGGCGCGTTATTCATTTGTCACCGCAAATCCGTTCCTGACGTTTCATGCCTTCGGATCGCACTGCGAAATCTCCGGACCTCAGAACCTGGACGCCATTCCCCAAATCCAATTCGGCGATCCTTGGCACGTTCTCGACGCGCTCATGTCGCGCTTTGAACTGCTGGACGAAATTGACCTGCCGTTCCCGCTCGGCGGCGCGTTCGGTTATTGGGGCTACGACCTGAAAAATTTCACCGAACCCAAACTCCCGCGCCACGCCGCCAACGATCTGGAACTGCCCGATTGCCACGTCGGTTTTTACGACAGCCTCGTTGTCTTCGACCACCAACTTGGAAAGATTTTCATCGTCTCGACCGGCGTGAACGCCGACGGCTCGCGCAGCGACGTGCGGGCAAAGGCACAGTTGGATTTCTGGAATACAAAACTTACGGAACAAGAATTGCCACAGAGACACAGAGGCACAGAACTGAAAAATAATGCGGATTCTCTGCGCCTCTGCGCCTCTATGGCTGAAATCGCTTCAAATTTCTCCCGCGCCGGTTTCATCGCCGTCGTTGAACGCGCGCAAAAATACATCCGCGCCGGCGACATTTATCAGGTCAACCTTTCGCAACGGCTCACGGTTCAATTGGAACGGTGGGGCGAGCGTCCTCGCGAGCCGTTCATGGAAAAGGATAACTATTCATCCACAGCGGCTCGCGAGGACGCTCGCCTCACCAATGATTGCAGTTGGGCTTTTTTCCAAAAGCTTTCCGCCGTTTCACCCGCACCATTCTCCGCGTTTCTGGATTGTGGCGAATTTGAAATTGCCTCGTCCTCGCCGGAACAATTTTTGCGCATGAGCGGGTCACACATTGTCACGCGCCCGATCAAGGGCACGCGCCCGCGCGACGCCGACCCGACGCGCGACGCGCAGCTCGCCTACGAATTGCAGACGAGCGCCAAGGAACTCGCCGAACTCGTGATGATCACCGACCTGTTGCGGAATGATTTGGGCAAGGTCTGCGAATTCGGTTCCGTGCAAGTGCCGGAGCTGGCAAAGCTGGAAAAATTCGCGCAAGTGCAGCATCTCGTTTCCACCGTCGAGGGCCGATTGCGGAAGGACATGACGCATTTTGCCGCATTCGCGTCGTGTTTTCCCGGTGGCAGCATCACCGGCGCGCCGAAATTCCGCGCGATGGAAATTATTGACGAACTCGAGCCAATTTCGCGCGGGCCGTATTGCGGCGCGATTGGCTATCTCGGCTTCAACCACGAAAGCCAGTTGAGCATCGCCATCCGCACGGCGGTCTGCAAAGACGGCCTCGCTCATTTCAACGTCGGCGCCGGCATCGTGGCCGATTCAAATCCCGAAGCCGAATACGAGGAAACGCTGGCGAAGGCGCGTGGATTTTTTGCCGCGTTAAATTGTAGCAGCCGACGTAAGGAGGCTCATTTCAAAATCGAAAACGAAAAATTGATTTGAGTCTCGTCACCTCGACTCCTACAAAATAAATTGTTACTCTTCTTTTTCAACAACCAGCATTTTCATCGGCATATTTGTTGGAATAAACTCAAGGCCTAATTGGTCGAGTGCTATTCTTTTCAAAGCATCCTGTTGGGTTTCGCCCGCCCTGGTTTGAAATTCAAGTGTAACATCATAACGATTTTCTCCTTCTATTCCTGTTTGGTTATCCACATGCGTTTTCAGCAAGGCACTAAAACAAGCAGCAATGCCTGACAGATTTTGATTCTTGATGGAAATTTTATTTTGAAGAATTCGAGTCGAATAGGAAGGCAAACCTCCGGCGGTAGGTTGAAGTGCTGGCGCTGACGAATATTTTGTTTTCAAGATTAAAGCATTCGTTTCAACAGTTTCTAGATGAGCGACCAAACCAAATTGATTTTTGATTTCTTCTTGGAGTGCTTTTCTTGGTTCATCCGAGCCGGGAGAGTTGGAAAGCGTCAACATGAGATCAAGCTTTTTATCTAAATAGCCAGTTGGTAAAATCACATGGCTGGACATTGGGGGAGGGTCGTAAGCTTCTCTTAAAATCTGAACCAAACTTTGTCCGCGCCCGATTATTTTTTCATTCGACTCTATCAATCCCAAATTTGTATTGAATTTCGTCGGACGGAGAATAAGAACCGGTGGAAGTTCTTCAAGAAGTTTGCCGAATTGCATTTCTCTAGATTGCATTGTGCTGATTGCTTTTTTTGGATCGGGGTCGCCGAAATCAATTTCCCAGTATTTTGGATTATCTGCCCAAGACAAATCCGTTGCTGATAGTTTTGGATTCGCAATTTTTTCTACAACAACCGTGGTTGCTCCACCTGCGAGCAATATAACCGCGCTCGCGATGATTGCTGTTTTCACTTTTGTCCATGCCATAATTTTCAATGCTCCTTTGATGAGGGTTAATGTTGAAGTTGAAGCTGCTGCGCCTTTGGCCAGTGCCACGGCAGTCACAGATTTCGCCAGCGCCACGGGCGCGGCTTGAACGGAATTGGCGGAAATCGCTCCGGCGAGGGTTTCCGCCATCGAACTCACGCCGCGTTTGGCAAAGTAACGGTTCAGCTTCTCCAATGCGCGGCTCACGCGCTTGCGCGCGGTGTCTTCGCCCAAGCCCAATTTGTTCCCGACTTCCGCCAGACTTTTATTTTCAAAAAATCGCAGCAGCACGGCTTGACGGTCGGTTTCGCCGAGCGTCGCCAGCGCTTCGTCCAGCAGCGGCGATATTTGGTTCCACATCTCGCCAGACGCAGCGGAAGAACTTTCGGTTTGCATTTGCAACTCCTTCTCAATGATGGCCGTCCGCAAGAACCGTTTGGCACGGTCGCGGGTCTGCGCGAACGCGGCAAACCGCGTCGTCCTGAAAAACCAGCCGGTCAAAATGGTTTTCTCCGAAATCCGCCCGGCCTTTTGCGCGAGAATAATAAAAACGGCCTGCGTGATTTCCTCGGCCAGATGCGAATCGCGCACCTGCCGCAACGCCGCCGAATAAACAAATTCGATGCGCCGCGAAACCAGTTCCTCAAACGCCGTCTCGGAATTGTTCGCCGCGTAGTCGCGCAGCAGCGCCATGTCGTCCATTGCCTGCATTCACCTATAAATGCCGGTTTTGACGGAAACCGGACACTCTTTTTTAAACACGAATTTCACGAATTGCCACGAATTTTCAAAAGACCTGATTTTAATTCGTGGAAATTAGTGTGATTCCTGTCTTTTTCCTCCTGCGTCTTTGCGTTAAACATGGGCGTGCTCGTTTTTCTCAACGGACAATTTTTGCCAGAAGCGCAGGCCGTCGTTCCCGTGAACGACCGCGGCTTCATGCTTGGCGACGGCCTGTTTGAAACCATGCGCGTGATTGGCGGAAAACCTTTCCGCTTCGCGCAGCATCTGGAGCGCATGGCGCGCGGCGCGGATTTTTTGAAGATCCAGCCGCCGTTTGCGCCGAAGGAACTGGAAAAATTCGCCACGCAACTCATCGGGCAAAATAAAATGCCCGACGCAATTTTGCGCGTGACCTTGACGCGGGGCGCGGGCGAACGCGGCTACAAGTTTGATGGTGAAAGCAAACCGACGGTCGTGATGACGTTGCACGCCGCGCCTTCTGTGGAAAGTTCAATCGAATGGAACCTTGCCACGTCTTCGTTTCGGATTCCCGCAGCCGATCCGTTGTCATCGTTCAAGACGACGAGCAAAATTCTGCACGTCATGGCGCACGCCGAGGCGGTGGAAAAAGGCGCGGATGAGGCGTTGCTCGTCAATACGAACGGCGAGGTCGCCGAGACGGCGGGCGGAAACCTGTTCTGGGTTTATGAGGATAAAATTTGCACGGTGCCGACGGGGCGCGGCGTGCTGCCGGGCATCACGCGGGCGATTGTCCTCGAAATCTGCCAGTCGCTGGGATTGCAGACGAACAAGCGCGTCATCAAGCCGGAGGCGCTGCGGAATTCCAAAGGCATTTTTGTGACGCAAAGCGCGCTGGGAATTGTTCCCGTTTCGGTTTTTGACGGCGAACCGGTCGCACCGTCGCCGCTCGTGGATCAAATCGCGCAGGCTTACAATGAAATGCTTTGCAGGGTTGAAAGTTGAAGGTTGAAAGTTTTGGCGCGCGGTTGAAAAACTTGCAACTTTCAATCTGAAACTTGAAATTTGAAATTTGAAACTTGAAACTCCTTTTGTGCCGCGCAAACCCGAATTCCAAACGCTTCAAGCCCGGCGCAGGAAACGCGGCGGCGGATTCGGCTGGCTGATTTTTTTGATTGTGGTTGCCGGCGCGGTTTATTGGTTCTGGCGGCACGAACATCCGGCAAGGGAAATTGTCAGAACGCCGCCGCCGGCTACGGCGGTTGCGCCCGTCAAACCGCCGCCGAAGCCGGTTGTCGTCGCGCGGCAATCGCCGGCGGATTTTTCGCGCCCGGTGCTTGACGTTTTGGAGGCGCAGGTTGCGCTGGCGCGGCGCGGGATTTCGCCGGGTTCGATTGACGCGACGCCCGGCCCGCAGACGCGCGAGGCGATTTCAGTTTTTCAGCAGATTGAAAAATTGCCGCAAACCGGCAGGCTTGACACGAACACGCGCCCGCAACTGACGCTCGACGCGCCGGTTTTGACGAGTTACACGGTGACGACGAACGACCTCGCGCGTTTGCAGCCGCTTGGCAAAACGTGGCTCGCCAAATCGCAGCAGTCGGCGCTTGATTACGAAACGGAACTGGAACTCGTCGCGGAGGCGGCCCATTCGCATCCGTTGTTGATTAAAAAACTGAATCCGAACGTGAACTGGACGAACATTTCGCCGGGGATCATTTTACAGATTCCCGACGTGAATTATCCGGCGGCGGCGGACAAGGCGGCGTTCGTCGTCATTCATTTGTCTGAACGATTTCTGGAGGCGTTTGACGAGAACACCAATTTACTGGCGCATTTTCCGTGCAGCATCGCGGCGAAAGTCGAGAAGCGGCCGGTCGGCGAACTGCACGTCGCCGTCATCGCGCCGAATCCGAATTACACGTTCGACCCGGAACTTTTTCCAGAATCTGGCGAAACGCAAAAGCTGGTCTTGCCGCCCGGCCCGAACAATCCGGTCGGCGTGGCGTGGATTGGTCTGGACAAAACGGGTTACGGAATTCACGGCACGTCCGCGCCGCAGCAGATCGGGCGCACGGAATCGCACGGCTGTTTCCGGCTGGCGAACTGGGACGCGGAATATCTGCTGAAACTGGCGTGGGTTGGGATGCCGGTGGAAGTCGAGCCGTGACGAGATTATGCTTGCGCGGCAGTCGCAAACAGTCTAAACCGTCTTCGTCACCCGCTGAAATCAAGTTATGAATACCCAGCAGGAAGAATTGTCGCATGAGCACAGTCTGCTCCGCACTCTGATTAACAACCTGCCTGATTGCATTTACGCCAAGGATATCGAAGCGCGAAAAATCATCGCCAATCCTGCCGACCTTAAGAATTTGGGTTGCAAGACCGAAGACGAAGCCGTCGGCAAGACTGATTTTGATTTCTTTCCGCAGGACATTGCCGAGAGATTTTTTGCCGACGACCTGACGGTTTTGCAAACCGGGCAGCCGGTCATCAATCGGGAGGAGAAGGTCGTCCTGCCAACTGGCGAAACGCGCTGGCTGTTGACTTCAAAAATCCCCTGGCGCGATGCCGCCGGTAAAATCATCGGTCTCGTTGGCGTGGGCCGTGACGTGACCAGCCAGAAGGAGACGGAAATCAAGTTGAAGGACGAGCGCAACCTGCTCCGCACTTTGATTGACCATCTGCCCGATGGCATTTATGCGAAGGGCGCCGATGCGCGCAAAATTATGGCCAATCCCGCCGACCTGAAAAATCTGGGCTGCAAGACCGAGGCCGAAGCCGTTGGCAAAACCGATTTTGATCTTTATCCAAAGGAAATCGCCGACGCGTTTTTCGCGGACGACCAGTCTGTTCTCAAGGATGGGAAACAGGTCATCAATCGCGAGGAGAAGGTCATGTTGAAGGATGGCGAAACACGCTGGCAGTTGACCTCAAAAATTCCGTGGCGCGACGTGTCCGGCAAAATCATCGGGCTGGTCGGCATCGGGCGGGACATCACGGAACGGAAAAATCTTGAGGCGGAAGTCCTGCGCGCCCAGCGCATGGAAAGCCTCGGACGGCTTGCCACCGGCATCGCACACGACCTCAACAACACCCTCGCGCCGGTCTTGATTTCCGTGGAGCTGCTGCGCCAGAAGCTTCAGGATGAAGACAGCCTGCATGTGCTGGCCGCCATTGAGGCCGCCGCCCGGCGCGCGGCGGATACCGTCAAGCAGGTCCTGTCGTTCAGCCGCGAGGCGGAAGGCCGGCGCACAACCGTCAACCCCAGCCGCCTCGCCGATGGGGTCGTCCGCATCGCCTCCCAGATGCTGCCGAAAAACATCCGCATCGAAACCCGGGTTGCGGAGGATCTCTGGCCCATTCTCGGCAACCCGCTTCAACTGCACCAGGCGCTGCTCAACCTCTGCACCAACGCCGGCGAAGCCATGCCGGCCGGCGGCCCGCTGACGCTCTCCGCGCGCAATTTCACAGCGGACTCTCATTTCGCCGGTTTGCACAGCGGGGCCGTCGCGGGGCCGTATGTCCTCATGGAAGTTTCAGACACCGGCGGCGGCATCGCACCGGAATTGCGCGAGCGGATTTTTGAGCCGTTTTTCACCACCAAGGAACTGGGCAGGACAAACGTGGGCATGGGATTGTCCACCGCCCTCTCCATCGTCAAAAGCCACTACGGTCTCATCCTCGTGAAAAGCGAAATCGGCAAAGGCTCCACGTTTCAGGTTTATCTGCCCGCCCAGGCGGACGCCGCCGCCGAAAAACACGCCGGCTGACCGCCGGTCGCCAGACGGCGCCGATTCCAAAATCGCGCCAAAATTATCATTGCCGCCAGCCGCAGTTCGGCCAAGCTGTTCCCGAACTTGACGAAAGGAAAATTATGACAACTGGAATTATGCTCGCAGAACCCACAACCTTGGCATTGGGATTGATTGTGGTTTTAGTCGGCTTGGTGGTGGTTGCAATCATCGTCGGCGTGATGATCATGGGTATTTACAACAAGCTCGTCACCATGCGCAACCGTTACAAGAACGCCTACGCGCAGATTGACGTGCAGCTCAAGCGCCGCTACGACCTGATTCCCAATCTCGTCGAGACCGCCAAAGGCTACATGGCACACGAACGCGGCACGCTCGAAGCCGTCACCGCCGCGCGCAACATCGCCTACGCCGCCTCGAAAGCCGCCGCCGCCAATCCCGGCGACGCGAGCGCGATGAAAAATCTGACGGCGGCGGAAACCGGCCTCGGCGGCACGTTGAGCCGCTTGATGATGGTGAGCGAAGCGTATCCTGATTTGAAGGCGAACCAGAACATGATGCAGCTCACCGAGGAACTGACTTCGACGGAAAACAAAATCTCCTTCGCGCGGCAGGCTTACAACGATTCCGTGATGACTTATAACACCGACCGCGAAGTGTTTCCGAGCAACCTCATCGCCGGAATGTTCAACTTCGGCGCAGCGGAACTGTTCGTCGTGGACAAGCCGGAGCAGAAGGACGCGCCGAAAGTTTCATTCTCGTAAAAAAATTGTAGCAGCCGACGTGAGGAGGTTTTGACTATTTTTGACAAAGTTGAATTGAGCCTCGTTACCTCGGCTGCCACAAAAAATTCAAATGGATTTCTTCGAGCGACAGGACAAGGCCAGGAAAAAAACCAGATGGCTTTTGATTTACTTTGTTGTGGCGGTCGCGGCGATGATCGCCGCCATTTACATCGTGTCGCTGTTGATTTTTTCCGGCGTTCAACCGCATCAGCATCGTTTCAATGATGAACAGCCGCAGTTCGATTTGTGGAATCCGCAAATTTTCCTCGCCGTCGCGCTCGGCACGCTCGCGGTTGTTTTCATCGGCAGCAGTTACAAGACCATGGCGCTCGCCGCCGGCGGCAGCGCGGTCTCGGAAATGATGGGCGCGCGGCTCGTCAGCGCGAACTCGACCGATCCTGACGAACGCAAGCTGCTCAACGTCGTCGAAGAAATGGCCATCGCGTCCGGCGTGCCCGTGCCACAGGTTTATGTCATGGACGACGAGAACGGCATCAACGCCTTTGCCGCCGGCCACAAACCCGGCGACGCCACCGTCACCGTCACGCGCGGCTGCATGAAAATTTTGTCGCGCGACGAACTGCAGGGCGTCATCGGCCACGAGTTCAGCCACATTCTCAACGGCGACATGCGGCTGAACCTTCGGCTCATGGGAACGATTTTTGGAATTCTTTGCCTCGCCATCATCGGGCGAATTCTTTTGCAAACCGCGCGCGGTGGCGGCCGCGGGCGCGGACAAAATCCGCTGCCGATTCTCGGACTCGCGCTGTTGATCATCGGCTATATCGGCGTTTTTTTTGGACGCTTGATTCAAGCCGCCGTCAGCCGCCAGCGCGAATTTCTCGCCGACGCCTCGTCCGTGCAGTTCACGCGTAATCCCGGCGGCATCACCGGCGCGCTGAAAAAAATCGGCGGCCTTGGCGAAAACGGTTCGCGCTTGAGCCACGCTCATTCGGAGGAATTATCGCATATGTTTTTTTCCAACGGCATCAGCGAGGCTTTCATCGGCCTGCTCGAAACGCATCCGCCGCTCACCGACCGCATCCGCGCCTTCGATCCGAACTTCGACGGGAAATTTCCTGAAGTTCGCTATGATGATTTCGATGAATCCGGTGGAAAGATTTCAAAACCGAAACGCGCGCCGATGCCAAATCTTTTCGGTGGCGTGCTGGGCGGCACAATTCTCGCATCCGGCGACATGGACGAACCGCCCGTCATCAAACCACACCGCGTTTTGCCAAACATCGGCAACCCGACGCCGCTGCATCTGGAATACGCCGGGCAATTGCACGATGCGCTCCCGGAAAATGTGAAGGCCGCCGCGCGTGAACCGCTCGATTCCGCCGCGCTGATTTACGCGCTGCTTTTGAGCGCGGATGCAAACGCGCGGGCAAACCAAATTGCCGGAATTGGAAAACGCTTTTCGCCGCCGGTTTCCGAAAAGACCGCCGCGTTGTTTCCAGACGTTGCAAAAATCGCCGCACACGTTCATCTGCCGATCATCAACCTCGCGCTGGGCGGGTTGCGGCAGTTGAGCGCCGATCGGTTCCAGACTTTCTCGCAGACGCTGCAATGGCTCATCGAAAGCGACGGCACGGTCGAGATGTTCGAGTTTGTGCTGCAAAAAATCGTGCTGCGGCATTTGGATTCGCAGTTCAACGGCCCGCAAAAATCCGCCGTCCAATTTTACTCGATCAAACCGCTCGTGCCGGATTGTGCCATTGTTCTTTCCGCGGTGGCAAACGTCAGCAGCGATGACGCGGTGGAAATTGAAAAAGCTTTTGAAACCGGCGCGCCATATCTGCGCGCGCCGGACGGCGCCGGTTTGAATTTGCTGCCGAAGGAAAATTGCGGCGTGAAGGAAATTGACGCCGCGTTGAACCGCCTCGCGCAAGCCGCGCCGCAAATTAAAAAGAATCTGATCGAAGCCTGCGTCCACACCATTGGCGCGGACGGCGTGATTCAGGAAGCGGAAGCCGAACTGCTCCGCGCGATTTCCGACACGCTGGACTGCCCGATGCCGCCGTTTGTGGAAATGCCCGGACAATGACGATCTGGTTCACCTGATGGTTGCCGCGAAATTTCCGCATTGCCTTTCTCCGGCCGGCAGGCAAACTGCGAGGCTCAATGTCGGGGCGTAGCGTAGGCTGGTAGCGCGCTTGGTTCGGGTCCAAGAGGTCGTGAGTTCGAATCTCACCGCCCCGACCATTTTCAATTTAAGATTTTCAACTGGCGATTTCCGATTTGAAAACTCAAACCAACGCGCCGGAAAATCTGATCGTCCAATTGCGTTCGATAGTTGAGCCGCTGGACCTGGCGGAAATTTTTCCAAAACCACAGCCGCTCGAAGTCGAACTCGGCTGCGGTGACGCCTCGTTTCTTGTCGAATACGCGCGGCGGAATCCCGGAAGGAATTTCATCGGTGTCGAGCGGCTGCTGGGACGCATTTCAAAGTTGGACCGCAAAGGCCGTCGTGCGGCGGTGGCAAATCTGCGCGGCGTGCGGATTGAATCGTCGTATTTTTTGCAATGGCTCCTGCCGCCGTGTTCGGCGTCCGCGCTGCATATTTATTTCCCCGATCCGTGGCCGAAGAAACGTCACCACAAAAACCGGCTCGTCAACGAAGCCTTTCCCATGCTCGCCCGCGCCGCGCTCGCGTCCGCCGGGAAAATTTATTTGCGGACGGATGACGCGGATTATTTTCAGCAGATGACGGAAGTGTTTGGCGCGGCCAAAGAATTTCGCGAAATTGCAACGCCGGTTGAACTGGCGGAGGTTCACACCGATTTTGAGCGGGAATTCAATGCGCGGGGAATCCATACCTTACGGGCGGCGTATCAAATAATGTAGCAGCCGACGTGAGGAGGCTTATTTCAAAATCGAAAACGGGAATTGATTAGATCCTCGTCACCTCGGCTGTTACGGGACATTAAACATCAATCACCGGCTTGTCGTCATCGTCCTTTTTCGGGGGCGGCGGCGGACGGCGCTGGATTCTGATGCTCGCGCGGGTGTTGCCGGTCAGGACGTTCAGCGCGATGGAAATGACGCTGATGATGAACGCGCCGGCAAAGGCGTAGCCGAAAGTGTCCACATGAAAAAGCGGCGTCATCAGCGCCCCGACGAAGTAAAGCAGCAGCGCGTTGATGACGAAGGTGAAAAGGCCGAGCGTGAAAATCAGCAGCGGCAGCGCGATGAGCATGAGGATCGGGCGGACAAAGGCGTTGAGAATGCCCAGCAGCAGGGAGGCGATGAGCAGATCATTCCAGTGCTTATAGGTGATGTGGCCGTGCAACAGCCCCACCGCCACCAGCACCGCGAGGGTGTTGATGGCCCAGCTTTTCAGAAATTGCAGAAATTTTTTTGTTCCCGGCTGCATATTGCGCGTAAAAACAATGTTTTCTAACTTGCGCCAGCTTGCGTTGAAAAACAAGCGGCGTTTTTTTGATGGACTCCGCCCGCGGATTGTTTCAATTTGTTTCACATGAAACCCCTCATCTCACTGCTCGCGGCGGCGGCGAATTTTATCTTGATTGCAGCCGCGTTTTCGCAGGGCGTCGTCGCGCCCGGCGCGAAACTTGAAAAGCTCGCGGGCGATTTTGCGTTCACCGAAGGCCCGACGTGCGACAAGAATGGAAACGTGTTTTTCGTTGACCAGGACAACGACCGCATCATGGAATGGAGCGCGGATGGGAAATTGTCCACTTTCATGCAGCCGTCCGGCTACGCCAACGGAATGGAATTTGACGCGAACGGCAATTTGATCGCCTGCGCCGACGAGCACAACCAGCTCTGGTCAATCGCGCCGGACAAGACCGTGACCGTCCTCGTCACGAATTACCAGGGCAAATATCTCAACGGCCCGAACGACGTGTGGATCGCCCCCAACGGCGCGCTGTATTTGAGCGACCCGTTTTACCGCCGCAAATGGTGGGATCATACGATGATGGCGCTGACCAACGAGGAGGTTTATTACCTTTCGCCCGACCGGAAAAATTTGTCGCGTGTGACGGATGATTTGAAAAAGCCCAACGGCATCACCGGCACGCCGGACGGCAAAAATCTTTTCGTCTCCGACATCCGCGCCGGTCAGACATGGCGCTACGACATCCAGCCCGACGGCACGCTCACGAACAAGACATTTTTCTGCGCGCTCGGCTCGGACGGCATGACGATTGACACGGAGGGAGATCTGTATTTGTGCGGACGCGGCGTGACGGTTTTTGACAAGACCGGAAAACAGATTGACCATATTGACGTGCCGGAAACGTGGTCCGCCAACGTCTGCTTCAGCGGCAAGGACCGCAAAACGCTTTTCATCACCGCCACCCGTTCGTTCTATTCGATTCAACTGATTTACAAAGGCGCGAACGCGGCGAAATAGCATTTGCGCATTATTCATCGCTGGTGCTGCCCGAAGACGTCACGCTGGCCGTGGACATTGATCCGGTGAATTTGGGGTAACTATTGTTCTGATTTTATTTTTCCACTATCGAAATCAAACTTGAAAGGTGTCCAATCATTCGTGTTGTGAATTGATTCAAGATAGGTGATGGCCTTTGTAACTTGTCTGTCTACTTCGCCATAATTTATATCGGAATCTATGTATCGCATTCGTTCAGAATCGCGTCCGTATTGTTTTCGGAAATCGCGAACTCCAACCAGCGCATTGTATTCAGTCCTCTTGATTTCTTTTGGATATTTCAAAGATAACTCGGCCAATTTCAAAGCGGATATATCCATTTTTCTATCAAACAATACTGTCAAGCGAGAGTATTTTGGGTCTTTAACAATTTTTAACGCCCAGACCGACTCGACACAACCATCATTGGCCATTTGAAACGTCACTTTTTTATTTGCGTAAGACATACCTTGCAGAAAACTAAATCCTGCGATTAGCGTTATCCCAATAAGAATCAGCGCAACACGAATCGTCCAACTCAAACATGGATTGCGAATAATTGTTTTCATAAAAATTTAGAATCTTTAGTCGTTGCACATTTAACGTTTAATTCTCCGCTGCCACAAATCAAAATAATACAGCGCGACGACGACGAGGGAGTGGCCGATTTTTTCGTCGGCGACGAGCTGCGGGATTTCCGCGACGGGCACGAGGCGCGTGATCAAATCTTCGCCGCTGTCGAATTCCACGCCGTGTTGCAGGCGGCAGTTTTCAATCAGCACGGTGTA
>Ga0208357_1001312_pt1 | contig 18190 bp, 14 predicted proteins | sample NGESurdeep092012_6_FD_184487 | JGI IMG/M metagenome (GOLD analysis project Ga0208357, IMG submission 184487) | Arctic peat soil microbial communities from Barrow, Alaska - NGEE Surface sample F52-2 deep-092012 (SPAdes) | ecosystem: Environmental > Terrestrial > Soil > Wetlands > Peat ... | reverse complement strand
CAGCCAAAACGGCCGGTGATGTAATCCTCGGTCTGCTTCTTGTCCGGCTTGGTGAAGATCTTTTCGGTCCGGTCGAACTCGATCAGCTCGCCCAGGTACATGAAGGCGGTCAGGTCGGAGACGCGGGCGGCCTGCTGCATGTTGTGGGTCACGATGACGATGGTGAACTGCGCCTTGAGGTCTTCGACCAGTTGTTCGATGCGGCCGGTGGCGATCGGGTCCAGCGCCGAGGTGGGCTCGTCGAGCAGCAGCACCTCGGGTTTGAGGGCGATCGCGCGCGCGATGCACAGGCGCTGTTGCTGGCCGCCGGACAGGCCCAGCGCGTTCTGCTTCAGCTTGTCCTTGACCTCGTCCCACAGTGCCGCGCGGTGCAGCGCTTCTTCCACCCGGTTGGCCATCTCGGCTTTCGACAATTTCTCGTGGTGGCGGATGCCATAGGCGACGTTCTCGAAGATCGTCATCGGGAACGGCACCGGCTTCTGGAACACCATGCCGATCTTGCTGCGCAGGCGGTTCATCGAATATTTCGGATCGAGGATGTCGTCGCCGTCCAGCAGGATCTCGCCGCTGGCTACCAGCTTCGGGTAGATCGCGTAGATGCGGTTGAAGATCCGCAGCAGGGTGGACTTGCCGCAGCCGGACGGGCCGATGATCGCGGTGACCTGCTTCTCCGGAATGTCCATGCTGATGCCTTTCAGGGCATGGAATCCGTTGTAGTAGAAATGCAGGTCGCGCACCCGGATCTTGGTGGGATGCGCGGTATCGGCCGCGGGAGCCGCAACGGCGGTGACGCGGTTATCCATAGCTCACCTTGTTTCTCGAAAAGAACAGGCGCGTCAGCAGGCTCAGCGCCAGCACGAACAACGTGATCACCAGCGCGCCGGCCCAGGCGATGGCGTGCAGCGCCGGGTCCGGGTCATTGGTGTATTGGTAGATCGCCACCGGCACGCTGGCCACCTTGTCCAGTGGATGCACGGTCATGAAGTTGTTGCCGAACGCGGTGAACAGCAGCGGTGCGGTTTCGCCGGCCAACCGGGCCAGCGCCAGCAGCACGCCGGTGACGATGCCCGAGCTCGCCGCGCGTAGCAGGATCTGCATGGTGAGCTTCCATTGCGGCACGCCCAGCGACAGGGTGGCTTCGCGCAGGGTGTTCGGCACCAGTTGCAGCATTTCGTCGGTGGTGCGCACGATCACCGGCAGGCCGATCAGCGCCAGCGCCACGCCGCCGGCGAAACCGGAGAAGGAAACCGCACCGTGGGTCATGTTCGACATCGGCAGCACGATGATCATGTAGACGAACAGGCCCAGCACGATCGACGGCGCGGACAGCAGGATGTCGTTGAGGAAGCGGATCACCGTGCCCAGCTTGGTGAGCCGGGCGTATTCCGCCAGCCACATGCCGGCCATCACCCCGATCGGGGTGCAGATCAGCAGGGCGATGAGATCCATCATCAGGCTGCCGACGATGGCATTGGACAGGCCGCCCTGCGGGCCATAGGCGGTGATCTTGGTGAACAGGCTGCCGTGCAGGGCGCTGATGCCGTTGACCAGGGTCAGCCACAGGATCCAGACCAGGAAGAACAGCCCCAGCGCGGTGGCGGCGGCGCCGAACGTCATCGCCATGGCGTTGGTGATGCGGCGACGGGTGTAGAGGCCCTGGGCGGACATCACTTGCCCTCCCGCTTGGCCAACTGGTGCAGCATAAGGCGTGCGATCAGCAGCACGATGAAGGTCACCACGAACAACAGGAAGCCCAGCGCGATCAGGGCCGAACGATGGACGCCCACCGCTTCGTTGAATTCGTTGGCGATGCTGGACGAGATCGAGGTCCCGGGCTTCAGCAGCGATGAGGTGATGTTGTAGGAATTGCCGAGCACGAAGGTGACCGCCATGGTCTCGCCGAGCGCGCGGCCCAGGCCCAGGATGATGCCGCCGATGACTGCCGAGCGGGTGTAGGGCAGCACGATGTCCCACAGCACTTCCCAGCGGGTCGAGCCGAGCGCATAGGCCGACTCTTTCAGTCGGATGGGAACGGTCTGGAATACTTCGCGCATCACCGAGGTGATGAACGGCAGGATCATCACCGCCAGTACGATGCCGGCGGTGAGCAGGCCCAGCCCCAGTGGCGGGCCCTGGAACAGTTTCCCGACCAGCGGGAGTTTGCCCAGCGTATCGCTCAGTGCCGGTTCGATGCTGGACATGAAAGGGACGAACACGAACAGGCCCCACATGCCATAGATGATCGATGGAATGCCGGCCAGCAATTCGATCGCGGTGCCTACCGGGCCGCGCATCCAGGTGGGCGCGATTTCGGTCAGGAACATTGCCACTCCGAAACTCACCGGTACCGCCAGCACGATCGCGATCAGCGAAGTGACCAGGGTGCCGAAGATCGGCGACAGCGCGCCATAGTCGTCCTCGACGGGATTCCAGGCATCGTTGGTCAGGAAGTGCAGGCCTTGCCCGAACAGCACCTCGCGGCCCCCCCACAAGGTGGAGAGCGCCGCACCAAGCAGGGCCGCCAGCACCAGCAGGGCGCAGAACTTCAGGACGCCGCGGAAGATCCGATCATGCCGGGCATCGGCATGCGAACGCATTTCGCTGTCGCGGACGAATGGTTTGGTGCGCGTCACTTGCATCGTCGTGGATCGTCCGCCGGTGGTCTTCGATCGTATGAAGCGGGAATGCCCCGTGCGCAACCCTAGGTCGACGCACGGGGCACTGACTCATGGATCCGACCCGCACGGTGCGGGTCGGGAGTTGCCATTGTTCCTACATCTTGAAATCGGTTTTCCAGTAGTTCTCGATCTGATCCACCAGGCTCGGCGGCAGGGGTACGTAGTCGAGCGAGCGCGCCTGCTCCTGGCCATGCTCGTAGGACCACTTGAAGAAGTCCATCACCACCTTCGCATTGGCGGCATTGCGCGGCTGCTTGTACATGATCACCCACGAGGTGGCGGTGATCGGCCACGCGGTCGCGCCCGGGGCATTGGTCATCAGCAGGTTGAAGTTTTTGGCATTTTTCCAGTCGGCCGTGTCGGCGGCAGCCTGGAACGAGGCGATGGTCGGGGCGACCACCTTGCCGGCGGCATTCTTCATCCTGGCGTAGCCGATGTGGTTCTGCAGCGCATAGGCGTATTCGACATAGCCGATCGAGTTCTTGATCTGCTTGATATAGGCCGAGACGCCCTGGTTGCCTTTGCCGCCGATACCGGCCGGCCACTGGACGGCGGTACCTTCGCCGACCTTCGACTTCCACTCCGGGCTGACCTTGGACAGGTAGTCGCTGAAGTTGAAGGTGGTGCCCGAGCCGTCCGAGCGGTGCACGACGGTGATCTTCGCATCCGGCAGCTTCACGCCGGGGTTCAGTGCGGCGATGGCAGCATCGTTCCAGCTGGTGATCTTCCCGAGATAGATGCCAGCCAGGGTCTGGCCATCCAGCACCAGCTTGCCCGGCGCGATGCCCTCGACGTTGAAGGCCGGCACGATGCCGCCGATTACGTCGGGGAACTGACCCAGGCCGAACTTCTGCAGGGTGGCCTCATCCAGCGGCATGTCCGAGGCGCCGAAATCGACCGTGCCCGCCTTGATCTGGGCAATGCCGCCGCCGGATCCGATGGACTGGTAGTTGATCTGGTTGCCGGTTTTCTCGGCGTAGGTCGCCGACCATTTGGAAACCACCGGATAGACAAAGCTCGATCCGGCACCGGTGACGTCGGTGGCGTGGGCGGCCAAGCCAAACGTGGATGCCACGATGATCGCGGCGGTCGCAGCAAATGTTTTGCATGAGTTCAACACGGTTGCTCCTGGTAGTCGTGGTCGATTTGACCAGCGCATTTCAGCAGTGACGTGTTGCAATGAGATGAAATGAATGTTTCAGGCAGATGACAGCCGTCGATGTTTGTCATCTGCCCGGGGCGTTGTCGCACCGATTCAGGGCCGGAAAGCCTCGTCCGTTCAGCGATCCACCCCCTTTCCGCGTTGTGCGGCGCGGCTTCGGGCTGCCCCGAAAGGCCGGCCATGAGCAGGCTGCCCTGGATCGCCCCGGGCTATGGCGCGCCGGCACGGGCGGCGAAGTCGCGGTGGTCTCGCGCGATGCGTCGGGCGCCCGCCCGGCCGGAGTGTCTCGAAGTTGTCATGAAATCTGCATCGAACGGTAAACAGCCGTCGGCATCCTGCCTCCGTTCCTTTGCTTGGCCGACCATCTGGATCGAGGGGGCGGTTGAGATGACCTCTACCATCATGCGGAGAATGACATGCGTTCGAGACTACTTGCCGTGGCGATTGCCGCCGGTTTGGGCGTCAGCGGCTTCACCCCGTTTGCGGCGGCAGCCCAGAGCCAGATGCCGGCAACGACAACCAGCAGCGACGCCGAACTGGCGCAGCTGAAGGCGCAACTGGCGGCGCTGCAGTCCAAGGTCGACCAGATGCAGCAGCAGCAGGTCCAGCCCCAGGCCGTGAGCACGCCCTCGGCGTCCGACGATTCACGTCTGACGGCGCTGGAGAAGGCGGTGAACGACACGACGATCGGCGGCAAGATGTATTTCGATTACAGCAGCATCGATCAGAAGAACAGCCTGACCGGGAAGACCAATGCCTCGGGTACCGGCATCGATGTGAAGCGTTTCTACCTCAGCGTCACGCACCAGTTCGACGACATCTGGTCGGCCAACCTGACCACCGACTTCAATTACGTCAGCAACGACGGCGAAACCAACCTGTTCGTCAAGAAGGCGTACGTGCAGGGCAAGTTCAACCAGGCGGCGGTATTGCGGATCGGTTCCGCGGACATGCCGTGGATCCCGTTTGTCGAGAACTACTACGGCTACCGCTACGTTGAAAACACGCTGACCGATCGCCTCAAATACGCGAACTCGGCCGATTGGGGCATCAACCTGAGCGGCGATCTTGGCCAGAGCAAGTACCTCAACTACTCGGTGTCCGCCGTCAACGGCAATGGCTACAAGAACCCCAGCCGCAGCAACAGCGTGGACGTCGAAGGCCGCGTCGGTTTCGTGCCGTTCAAGGGCATGGTCGTGGCGGTGGGTGGCTACACCGGTGATCGCGGCCAGGGTCTCGAGAACGTCAACACGATTCACACCGCCCAGCGCTTCGACTTCCTGGTGGCCTATGCCGGCCCGGGGTTTCGCGCCGGTGGCGAGTACTTCAGTGCCAAGAGCTGGAACAACGTGCTGACCCCGCTGGCCGACAAGGCTGACGGCTATTCGTTCTGGGGCAGCGTGAATCTGCCGAACAAGTTCAGCCTGTTCGCCCGTTACGATCACGCCAACTTGAGCAAGGACATCAACCCTTCCGCCAAGGATGTGTATTACAACGCCGGTGTCCAGTACGAGGTCAACAAGGGCTTCCAGCTTGCGCTGGTGTACAAGCACGAGAAGGGCGACGTATCGGGTGCCGCGCTGTTTCCGCTGCCGCTGGCCAACGTGAAGACGAACGAAGTGGGCGTGTTCGGCCAGGTGGCTTTCTAGACGACTCGCGAGCGGGAGTGGTCGCCCTGCGCCGATCGCCGGGCGCCAATCCCGCCGCACGCAACAGGTATGACAAGGGAGTTCGACCCAGGGACGGAAAGCGGCGGGCATGGATTGCCCGCCGTTTGCTTTTCAGGTGTGCGAAACATCCCGGATGTTGCCGGCCCTGGTGTCGATCCGGATATCGACAGCAAGCGAATCCCGATTCAGGCCTTGAGCTGTTCCAGCAGCCAGTGCTGCGCCGAATGCGGCGGCGCGTCGCCCGGCGTGGCGCGATGGTAGTGGCCATCGGCATCCAACAGCCACGCCTGCACGTTGTCGTCCAGATAGTTTTGCAGCGTTTCGCGGAATATGCGCGCAGCGAGACGCGCATCGCGCACGGGGAAACAGGCCTCGACGCGCCGCAGCAGGTTCCGCTCCATCCAGTCTGCCGACGAGCAATAGAGTTCCGCGTCGCCGCCGTTGGCGAACCAGTACACGCGGCTGTGCTCGAGAAAGCGACCCAGCACCGAACGGACGCGGATGCGTTCCGAAACGCCGGGCAGCCCGGGGCGCAGCATGCAGGAGCCGCGCACGATCAGGTCGATCTCGACGCCGGCGCAGGAGGCGCGATAGAGCGCCTCGACCATGGACGGTTCGCTCAGCGCGTTCATCCGCGCGACGATCCGCGCCGGTTTCCCCGCGCGCGCCTGCGCGATTTCGCGCTCGACCAGTGCGAGCAAGCCACGGTGCAGGCTGAAGGGCGACTGCAGCACGTGTTCCAGCTCGAGCACCGGACCGAGGCTGCACAACTGCTGGAAAATCCTGCCGACATCCGCGCAGATGCCGGCGTCCCTGGTCATCAGGCCGATGTCGGTATACAGGCGGCTGGTGGCCTGGTGGTAGTTGCCCGTGGACAGGTGGGCGTAGCGGTACAGCGCGCCCCGTTCGCGGCGCACGATCAGCAGCATCTTGGCGTGGGTCTTGTAGCCGACGACGCCGTACACGACCTGCACACCCGCTTCCTGCAGGCGGTCGGCCAGGCGGATATTCGCCTCCTCATCGAAGCGTGCGCGCAGCTCGATGACCACCGTCACTTCCTTGCCGGACCTCGCGGCATCGGCCAGGTATCCGATCAGGGACGAATCCTCGCCGACGCGGTATAGCGTTTGCCGGATCGCGAGCACGTCGGCGTCCACGCTGGCCTGGCGCAGCAGTTCGAGCACCGGCGTGAACGATTCGAACGGGTGGTGCAGCAGCAGGTCGCCCTGGCCGATGGTCTCGAAGATGTTGGCCTCGGTCGTGAACGGTCGCGGTAAGGTGGGCACGAACGGCGGGTATTTCAGATCCGGACGATCGACCATGTCGTAGACCGCCGATGCACGATGCAGATTGACCGGGCCACCGCACAGATACACGTCCGCGTCCGTCAGACCGAAGTTGTCGAGCAGCATCTGTCGTATCGCGGGCGTGCAGCCCTCGCCGAGTTCAAGCCTTACCGCTTCGGCATAACCGCGTTCGCGCAGTTCCACGCTCAGCACGCGCGCCAGATTCTCGGTGTCGTCGTCTTCGAGCTCCAGTTCGGAATCGCGCGTGACACGGAACTGGCAGGCACCGCGGATCGCCATGCCGGGAAACATTGCGTCGGCGAATTTCTCGAGCAGGGTGGAGAGGAATACGAACTGGTGCGGCGCATCGGCGACGCTTGGCGGCATGCGGATCACGCGCGGCAGCGAGCGGGGTGCGCGTACCACGGCAACGTTCCCTTCGCGCGCGAAAGCGTCTTCGCCGTGCAGCACCACCGCGACGTTGAGACTCTTGTTGAGGATGCGCGGAAAGGGGTGGGCCGAATTCAGTCCCAGCGGCGACAGTACCGGCAGGATATCGCGTTGGAAATGTTCACGTGCCCAGCGCGTTTGTGCCGGCGACCATTGCGTGCTGTCGCTGAAGACGATGCCTTCGCGGGCCATGGCCGGACGCAGTTCGTCGTTCCACGTTTCGTATTGGGCATGCACCAATCGGGTCGCGTTTTCGCGCACCCGTGCGAGCACCTCGCTCAATGGCAGGCCATCCGGGCCCGGCCGCGCATCGCCGTAGGCGATCCAGTGCCTGAGACTGGCCACGCGCACCTCGAAGAATTCGTCGAGGTTGCGCACGGAAATGCACAGGAAATGCAGCCGTTCCAGCAGGGGTACCGTGGCGGCGCGGGCCTGTGCCAGTACCCGGAAGTTGAATTCGAGCGCGGAAAGTTCGTGGTTGAGGTAGAGCTCCGGCGCCCGAAAGTCCGTGCCAGCCGGCTCCGACGCGGCGTCTTGTGGTGCGATCGGGGGATTTGTCATGGGCTCAGGCTGGTTGGCGGGGACAGTCGCGCTGCGGGAGTTCAGGCTCGTGACAGGCAGGTCGGAACCGCTGTGATTGGAGCGCCGGCGCATGACGTCGCGATGACAGTTGCCGCAGACGCCCAGGCTGGAATGCCGGGCGGCGATGGTTCAACCCGCCAGTGCGGCAACCAGCACGGGATCGAGCCACAGCGAGCCGACACCGAGCAGCGCGCCGAGCGCTGCGCCGGCGAGCACGTCGGTTGGATAGTGCAGGCCCAGGATCACGCGCGACATCGCCACCAGCATGGCGAACAGGGCCAGCGGCAGGGTCAGGACGGAAAACCAGGCGGCGGCGACGATGCCGAAGCTCACGGCATGCAGCGTGTGCCCGGACGGGAAACTGTATTCGTCCAGTGGCGGCGCCCGCGCGACCACGCCGGGATGCACGCGGAACGGCCGCAGCCGACGGGTGCGGTTCTTCAGCGACCGGTACAACAGCCAGGCAACGATGCCGGTGCATGACATTTGCAGCGCGGCATGCAGGCCGCGCTTGCCGGCAAAGGTCGCCAGCGCAGCCATCAGTCCATACCAGAGCCAGCCGTCGCCCAGGCGGCTGACCACGCCGAACGTCCGATGCACGCCACGATGTGCAGCCCAGCGACTGGCCAGCAGGCAAAGCCGGGGATCCAGGGCTCGGGTTGCCTGCTCAGGCGACGGCGCGGAGATGGTCATCGGGATATCCGCGTACCAGCGACGTCAGCAGTTTCTCGAACTCGGCGATCACCGCATCCGGCGGGCAACGTTGGGCGGCGCGCCGCGCGTTGGCGCCAAGCAGACGGCGTGTCTCGGGATCCAGGCCGAGCTGGTAGGCCGCCGTGATGAAACCGCGCGCGTCCGTCGGCGACACGACCAGCCCCGAGACGCCGTTGGCGACGTGTTCCTGCGCTGCCGCATGGTCGAATGCGACCAGCGCCAGCCCTGACGCCATCGCCTCCAGCACGACGTTGCCGAAGGTCTCCGACAGGCTCGGAAACAGGAACAGGTCGGCGCTGGCGTAGTGTGCGGCGAGTTCGGTGTCGCGTTTTGTTCCGACAAACAACGCATCCGGGTAGGTGCTGACCAGTGTCTCGTGCTGCGGGCCATCGCCGACCAGCACGATGCGCGAGGAGGGGCGGCGCGCGTGCAGGGCGCGGAAGGCCTGCATGGCGAGCCCGAGATTCTTTTCCGCGGCGATCCGGCCGACGCACAGCAGCACCGGCGCGTCATCGTGCACGCCCCAGCTCCGGCGCAATGCCGGGTCGCGCCGCTCCGGCGAAAACAGCCCGGTGTCGACGCCGCGGCGCAGTTTCTGCACGTGGTCGATGCCTGCATCCATCAGTTCGTCTTGCAAGGCCCTGGTCGGAACCAGGGTCATTTGCGCGCGCCGGTGGAAGCCCAGCAGGTGATTGCGCACCAGCGGCGCCAGCAGCCCGATGCCGTAATGTGCGGCGTAGTCGTGGAAGCGCGTGTGGAAGCCGGTCAGGACAGGTATATCCAGGGCATTGGCCGTCCGCATCGCCGATGCGCCCAGCGGGCCCTCCGTCGCGATGTATATCGCATCGGGCCGACGTGCGCTCCAGCGCCTGCGCAGCGCATTGCCCGCGGGCAGGCCAAACTGCACACTCGGGTAGCGCGGCATGGCCACGCCGCGTGCACACACCAGGCCGACCTTGCCGTCGCGACCGTCGACGCCCGGCCGCACCACTTCGACTTCACAGTCGCGTGCGGCCAGCCCTTCGGCGAGTGTGCGCACGGTCAGGGCGACGCCATTCACTTGCGGTGGCCAGGTTTCCGTGACGAAGGTGATCCGCATCGCTGTTCTCCCGTGGGACTTGCTGCGGATCTTCGCGCCGTTGTGTTGCACGAAGGCGACCGGGGCATGACTCCGGCGAGTCGTTGACCCTGCACGCCGGCACGCACTTCGCGTCAGGCACAGCGTCCGCGGCGTGCCGTGCATGTCATCGGCTTGTCATCCTGGACCGCCATCATGCTCCGGCCAGCCTCGACTCCCCTCCTTGGCAAGGCACACGGAGACGCCGCTCTCTCTACTCCCCAATCGGCCCGCGGCGTGGATTCATTCCACGCCGTATTTTTTTGTGTGACGGGTGGCCGCCAGGCGATGCTTCAGGCAGGTGACGACTCGCCCCGGCCGATGCCGTCGCTTGCCGGCGGCAATACGCGCGAGGCATCCAGCATGCAGGAGAATGTCGACCCACGCCCAGGCTCGCTCTCGATGACCAGGCGACCCTGGTGCAGGTTGAGCACGTGCTTGACGATCGAGAGTCCGAGGCCGGTTCCGCCGGACTCACGCGAGCGGCTGGAGGACACGCGATAGAAGCGCTCGGTGAGACGAACCAGATGCTCCGCGGAGATGCCCAGCCCGCTGTCGCGCACCGAGAAGACGGCTTCGCCGTCGACCGTCTGCCGCCAGCCAATCACGATCTGACCGCCGCTGGGGGTGTAGCGCACGGCATTGCTCACCAGGTTGGAGAAGGCACTGTGCAGGTGGTGGGTCGAGCCGCGCAAGCGCGCCTGACTGCTCGCGTCGACGGTGATGTGATGCCTTCCCCGGCTGAGTGCCTCGGCTTCGCGGCGCAACGTCTCCAGCAGCGGAACCATGGCCACCTCCTCGTCGGGCAGGGCTTCACGGGTTTCCAGTCGCGACAGGGTCAGCAGGTCCTCGACGATCTGCCGCATCCGTTGCGATTGCATGCGCATCTCGCCGAGCACGGGGGCCAGCTCCGGGACGTCGGCCGGATCCAGCAGTTCCAGGTAACCGTGAATGACCGTCAGCGGCGTGCGCAACTCGTGCGATACATTGGCCACGAAATCGCGTCGCACCTGTTCCAGGCGGGTGAGCGTGCTGATGTCACGCGCAAGCAGCAGCCGCAGATGCGCGCCGAACGGCATGATCGTCACGCTCAGCCGCAGCGACGGATCCGCCGGGGCCGGCATGTCGGTGGCCGGCTCGGCCATGTCCGTCTGCAGCCATGCGCCGAGCTCGCTGCCGGCGAGTCGCCTGGTCAGCGAGCCTTCGGGATGCCGCTCGCGCAACCCGAGCAGGCGGGTCGCCGCCGCGTTGAACCAGCGCACGTTTCCCCTGGCGTCGAGCAGCACGACGGCATCCGGCAGGGCGCCCGCGGCATCGCGTACGTCATGCAGTTGAGCCATCAGACGACGACGTTTCTGTGTCTGGTCGCGGGAGGGAAGTGGCGCATTTTTCGAATCGCGGTTCGTCGCCTTCATGGCCACAGCCAGCCATGCCAGTGTGATGAGCTGTCCACCGAGAACCACGCCGAAAGACCACCAGCTCAGCCCCGACACCGCCGTCGCCGCGGCAGCCAGCACCAGGGTGGTGACCAGGACGGCAGCAGGCCCAGTGGGAAACCCCGGATTGGCGCGACGCATGCGCGGGCTTCGGGACTAGGCGCGCGCGGGCGCGGGGTGGGCGGAAAACCGGTAGCCCGTGCCGCGCACGGTCTGTATCAGGGTGTCGAGGTTGCAGGCTTCCAGCGTCTTGCGCAGCCGACGAATATGCACGTCGACGGTACGCTCTTCCACGTACACGCTGCCACCCCATACATGGTCGAGCAACTGCGCGCGGGAGTAAACGCGTTCGGCGTGCGCCATGAAGAAATGCAGCAGGCGATACTCGGTCGGGCCGATGGTGACCTGCTGATCGCCGGCGTACACGCGATGCGCCAGCCCGTCGATGCGCAGGCCGCCCAGTTCGATCATGCCCGAGCTGTCTTCGCCCTGGCTGCGACGAAGCACCGCCTTGATCCGTGCCACCAGTTCGCGCGCGGAGAACGGCTTGACGACATAGTCGTCGACCCCGGCGTCGAGCCCGGCGACGCGATCGGTTTCCTCGCCGCGCGCGGTGAGCATGATGATGGGCAGTTCGCGGGTCAGCTCGTCCCGGCGCAGTCGCCGCGCCAGATCCATGCCGCTGATGCCCGGCAGCATCCAGTCGAGCAGGATCAGGTCGGGCACTTTCTCGGCGATGGCCAGTTGCGCCTCGCCGGCATCGCCAGCGATCACCGGCAGCATGTCCGCCTTGCGCAGCGCAAACGCCACCATGTCGCGGATCGGGGCCTCGTCTTCGATGATCAGGATGCGTTTTTGCATGGATTACCCACTTCGGATGCGTGCGCCATATCAGCATCGCCATGTTACGCGAGGATGACAGCGCTGGTGGAGCACCTCCATATGACGCGCCCCACATGATCCCGACATGGCACCCAGGGTGAGTCCGCTGCTCGACAGGCGCCACTCGCCTATACTGCAGGATTCAACCAGGGACAAGGGGTGGGGAAATGGGTCAGATACTTGCGTTGGTCGTCGTCTTTCTGGTCGTGGTGGCGATCGTCAAGCTGGTGCGCATCGTGCCGCAGGGTTTCGAGTGGACGGTGGAGACCTTCGGTAAATACACTGCCACTCTGAGTCCCGGTCTGCATTTTCTGATCCCGGTCTACCAGGCGGTCGGGCGCAAGATCAACATGATGGAACAGGTGCTCGACGTCCCCTCGCAGGACGTGATCACCAAGGACAACGCGGTGGTGCGTGTCGACGGCGTGGTGTTCTACCAGGTGCTGGACGCCTCCAAGGCCGCCTATGAAGTGGCGAATCTGGAGCAGGCCTCGCTGGCGCTGGTGATGACCAATATCCGTACCGTGCTGGGCTCGATGGACCTGGACGAATCGCTCAGCAAGCGCGACGAAATCAACGCGCGTCTGTTGCGCGTGGTGGACGAGGCGACCCATCCATGGGGGGTCAAGGTCAACCGCATCGAGATCAAGGACATTGCGCCGCCGCGCGATCTGATCGATGCGATGGCGCGGCAGATGAAGGCCGAGCGCGAGAAGCGCGCCAACATCCTGGATGCGGAAGGTTACCGCCAGGCCGCGATCCTCAAGGCCGAGGGTGAGAAGCAGTCGGTGATCCTGTCCGCCGAAGGCGACAAGGAAGCCGCATTCCGTGCCGCCGAAGCGCGCGAGCGAACCGCCGAAGCCGAAGCCAAGGCGACCACCATGGTGTCCGAGGCGATCGCCAGCGGCAACGTCAACGCGCTGAATTACTTTGTGGCCAACAACTATATCGAGGCGCTCAAGGAAATGGCCCACTCGCCCAACCAGAAAATGCTGCTGTTGCCGATCGAGGCGACCGGCGTGATCGGCGCGTTGGCCGGCATCGCCGAACTGGCCAAGGAATCGCTGGGCCAGCAACAGAAATCGCTGGCGGCGGCACAGCCGCCGCTGCCGCAACGTTGATTCGGGGAGCCCGCTGCCATGTGGCAACTTGCTGCGCATTATTTGTGGTGGATCCTGGCCTTGCTGCTGATTGCCGGTGAGTTGCTGGTGCCGGGTTATTTCCTGTTGTGGATCGGACTGGCCGCCGCGGCGATGGGTGTGCTGCTGTGGGTAGTGCCGTCGATGGGCTTGTTGGTGCAGGCCATCGTGTTCGGCCTGCTGGCGTTTGCCGCCTGTCTCGCCTACGCGCGCTGGTTGCGGCCCAGGCTGGAGCGACGCGCGCCCGGCAGCGAACGTCTCAACCGTCGCGCCGAACAGATGATCGGCCAGCGCTACGAACTGGTCGAAGCCATCGTCAACGGACGTGGCAAGGCTGGCGTGGGCGATGGGCAATGGCTGGTCAGCGGACCGGATCTGCCCATCGGCAGCACGGTCGAAGTGATTGCCGTCGATGGCGGCACGCTGCAGGTACGCGCCACCGCATGAGCCCGACCGTATGAGTCCGGGCGAGACCCTGTCGCCGCTGTTTGCCACCGCCGCGCTGAACACGCGCATCGCATTCCTGCTGGAACTGGCGCGACGGCTGCACCAGTACGGCACCACCGCGCCGCGGCTGGAAATCGCCATCGCCGGTGCGGCGCAGCGGATGGGCCTGGCCGCCGATGTGTGGTCCAGCCCCACCGCGATCATCATCTCGTTCGCCGACCTGGCCCAGGGCGAGGAGGGCGTGGCGCAGAGCACCCAGGTGATGCGGCTGGCGCCGGGCGATGTGAACCTCAGCCGGCTGTGCGAGGCCGACGAGATCGCGGACCTGGTGATCACCGGCGACCTCGACCTGCGCGAAGGCTTTCGTCGTCTGCGTGAGTTGAACCGCCCGGAAAGCCGACTCTCGCAGGCGGCATTGATTGCCAGTTATGGCCTGTCCGCCGCCAGCATCGTGGCGTTGTTCCTGCACAGCTCCTGGCCCGATCTGATCACGGCCGGCTTGATCGGTCTGATGATCGGCAGCATCACGGTGCTGGCGGCGCGCCGACCGCGGCTGGCCATCGCCAGCGAGGCACTCAGCGCGATGGCAGCGACCTTCATTGCCATCCTGGTCAGCGCGTTCGTGGTGCCATTGGCGATCAAGGCGGTAGTGCTTGCCGGCCTGATCGTATTAGTGCCGGGCATGTCGTTGACCACCGCCGTGCGCGAGCTGTCCAGCCAGCACCTGGTGTCCGGTGTGGCGAGGATGGGCGGGGCGGTGACCACGATGCTCAAACTCATCTTCGGCGCGATGGCGGCGACGCAGCTGTGCGCCGCGGTGGGTATCCATGCGCGTGACTACGTGCTGCCGCCGCTGCCGACCTGGATGGACACTCCTTCGCTGTTGCTGGGCGCGTTCGGCTTCGCCATCCTGTTCCGCGCCGCCCGGCGCGACTGGCTGGTGGTGATGTTCGCCGTGGTGGTCGGTTACCTGGCCACGCGCTGGGGCGGGCAGATCTCGGGCAAGGTGCCGGGTGCGGCCTTTGGCGTATTCCTCGGCGGCTTCCTGCTCAGCGCCATGGCGAACGTCTATGCGCGCTTCGCCCGGCGTCCGGGGGCGGTGATCCGCGAACCGGGCATCATCCTGCTGGTGCCCGGCAGCGTCGGCTTCCAGAGCATGTCGTTCCTGCTCGACCGCGATACGGAGCTGGGCATGGATACGGCGCTGTTGTTGTTGACGCTGCTGGTGTCGTTGGTGGCCGGTTTGATGTTCGGCGACCTGCTGGTGTCGCCGCGCCGATCGTTGTAGCGAGCAACGGTGAAGTGACCGGATATTTTTGAATCACCCGATAGAAGTGTTAAACCGCTACCGCCTGCGCCAGGGTGGCTGCATACGTATTCAGCCGGACACGGCCAGCCGGCTCGGTGCAGACTCGGGCTGTTCTGCATGCCATGACGTGGGGAGACGCGATGAGCTCGGTGAACGCGACAGACGGATTGGGTCAGCACGCGACCCTGCGAGTGGTCTTGATCTCGGCGGCGGCAGCGTTGGGCGGCTTTCTGTTCGGCTTCGACACCGCGGTGATCAACGGTGCGGTCGACGCAATTCGCGACCACTTTGTGTTGGACGCCGGCGCGATCGGAATCACGGTGTCCTGCGCCTTGCTGGGTTCGGCTCTGGGCGCCTGGTGCGCCGGCATGCTCGCCAATCGCTTCGGCCGGGTGCCCACCATGCAGGTGGCCGCCGTGTTGCTGGTGGTGGCAGCACTGGGCTCAGGCCTGGCGATGGCGGTGTGGGATCTGATCCTGTGGCGATTGGTCGGTGGCATCGGCGTGGGCGTGGCCTCGGTGATCGCGCCCACCTATATCGCCGAGGTGGCACCGGCGCGGATTCGCGGTCGGCTCGGTTCGATGCAGCAATTGGCAATCGTGCTCGGCATCTTCGCGGCTTTGTTGAGTGACGCCTGGTTGGCCGGTACCGCCGGCGGTGCGGCCAGCATGCTGTGGTGGGGTCTGCCGGCGTGGCGCTGGATGTTCCTGGCGGCAACCGTGCCGGCGGTGATCTACGGCCTGCTGGTGCTGTGGGTGCCCGAATCGCCGCGCCATCTGGTGGCCAAGGGGCGGCTCGCCGAGGCGCGGGTGGTATTGCTGAAAGTCCTGAACATGCACAGCGATGCCGCGTTGGACAAGAAGCTGGCCGACATTGAGGGCAGCCTGCGCTCGGAGCACAAGCCGCGCCTGCGCGACCTGTTCAGCAAGCGGACGGGCCTGCTGCCGGTCGTGTGGATCGGCATTTTGCTGTCGATATTCCAGCAGTTCGTGGGCATCAATGTGATCTTCTACTACTCCACCACGCTGTGGCATTCGGTCGGTTTCAGTGAGGCCGATTCGTTCACGATCACCGTGGTCACCTCGATCGTCAACGTGCTGGTGACCCTGGTGGCGATCGCGCTGGTCGACAGGATCGGGCGCAAACCGCTGCTGGTGGTCGGCTCGGCCGGCATGGCGATCACCCTGGGCGCGATGGCGTGGTGCTTCTCGCAGGCCACCGGCAGCGGCGCGGACTTGAGCCTGCCCGGTTCGGTCGGCATGGTGGCGCTGGTCGCGGCGAACGCCTACGTGGTGTTCTTCGGGGTCAGCTGGGGGCCGGTGGTGTGGGTGCTGCTGGGTGAGATGTTCCCCAACCGGATCCGTGCCACCGCGCTGGCGGTGGCCGCGGCGGCGCAGTGGCTGGCGAACTTCGCGATCAGTTATTCATTCCCGGCGCTGGCCGAGGTCGGCCTGACCTTCGCCTACGGACTTTATGCAGCTTTCGCGCTGCTGTCGCTGTTCTTCGTGCTGTACGCGGTGCGCGAAACCAAGGGCGTCGAACTGGAGGACATGCACGCGTGAGGCATGCCCCCATGAGCATCGTGGAGCACGTTTCTTCCGCTGGTGCGGCCGGGCGGACGCCATCCCCGCCCTGCCGCGGCGTGGCGACGCGCCGGGCCATCCACGACGCGCGACGCGCAAAGCGGTTACGATTCGGAAACGGCGACGGCCGCTGCATGGCCGATCGCGCACCGTTCGAGCGGCAACTGGCGGATCAGGTCGCAGATGAAGGGCAAAGCCACATCGATCGACATCGCACACCTGGCCGGGGTCTCCCAGGCCACGGTATCGCGCGCGCTCGCCGGCAGCCCGCTGGTCAATGAAGAAACGCGGCGGCGCATCCAGGCCGCCGCCGAGCAGCTCAACTACAAACTCGACAAGAACGCCTCCAACCTGCGCCGGATGCATACCGGCACGCTGGCCCTGCTGTTCTTCGAGGACCCCACCGCCGACGAATCGCACATCAACCCGTTCTTCCTGTCGATGCTCGGCTCGATCACCCGCGCCTGCGCGCTGCAGGGCTACGACCTACTGATCTCGTTCCAGCAGCTGTCCGACGACTGGCACGCCGATTTCGCCGACAGCAAGAAAGCCGATGGCCTGATCCTGCTCGGCTACGGCGATTACCTGGCCTATCGCGACAAGCTGGAGAAGCTGGTCGAGCAGGGCACCTGCTTCGTGCGCTGGGGCGCGGTATTGCCGGACCAGCCCGGCGTGTCGTTCGGCAGCGACAACGAATGCGGCGGCACGGAGGTGGCCGAACACCTGCTCCAGCGCGGCTGCCGCCGTATCGCGTTCCTGGGGGACGCCTCCAGCCATTACCCGGAATTCTTCGGCCGCTATCGCGGCTACGTCGGCGCGCTCACCGCCGCTGGCGTCGAGGTCGACCCGGCCCTGCAGGAAAACGCCGAAAGCACCGAACACTCCGGTTACGAAGCGATGCGCCGGCTGATCATGCACGAAGTCGGCTTCGACGCCGTCTTCGCCGCCAGCGACCTGATCGCGATTGGCGCCATGCGCGCGCTGAGCGACCACGGCCTGCGCGTACCGCAGGACGTCGCCCTGGCCGGCTTCGACGATATCGCCACGGCGAGTTTCGTCAACCCGCCGCTGACCACGGTGCTGCAGGACACCGGCCAGGCCGGTGCCGTGCTGGTCGACAGCCTGCTCGGCCTGATCCGCGGCGAGCTGGTGGAGAGCGAAGTGCTGCCGGTGAAGCTGATGGTGAGGAAGTCGAGCTTGCGCTGATTGAGGCCACGCCGGGTCTGCGCTAGAGATGGCTGCATTGGATCTGGGTTGAATGCATTGCGGTACGGCGGGATGTGGCAATACAAGACCTGATCCTGGGGGTTTCTACGCACGGCGGTTCCCGTCGGCGGGCGTACTCGGGAAAAGGTGCTGGGACAATTCCTGCGGCAATGCTTCGAGCTAAAAAATTGTCCCTGGCACGAATGGCACGGGCAAGGACCACCCCTCGCACGTTTCCAGCCGACGACGGCACATCGCCAGCGTCGACAGCGGCGGGTCAGTCGATCGCCGGCAGCTTCGCCAGGTTCAGCACGACGGTCAGCGGCTCGATCGGCGATTCGACGAAGCCGTGGTGCAGGTAAAACCGCTTGGCGTCCTCGTTGATGGCGTGGCACAACAACGCCCGGATGCCCATCTCCTGCGACAGCCGCAGGGCGCGCAGCACGGCATCCCTGAGCAGTCCGGCGCCGATGCCCAGCCCGGTCCAGTCGGCATGCACCGCCAGTCGGCCGAGCACGATCACCGGGAT